>WNGN01007118.1_pt1 | contig 10565 bp, 12 predicted proteins | sample 5400561 | NCBI WGS metagenome assembly WNGN01 (sample SAMN13153379, study PRJNA577476) | soil metagenome | isolation source: 115 cm soil or saprolite under Garry oak tree replicate 2 | place: USA:California | collected 2016-06-15 | reverse complement strand
GACTAGAAGGCCTGTCTGAGTCTCGCGGTACGATTCCCATCTCGGCTCCCACCCCGCAGTTCTCATCTTCGACACATTATCCTCAAGCAGGGCTTTCTTCCTGAACCTAATGACCCTGGTCTCCTTCCCCTCCTCGTTCCCCCTGTCCAGCCGCTTCTTGATCTCTCCCCCAAACCAGCTCCCAAGCAAGACACCAGCGATAGAGCCGCTAACCGCCCACGGAAGAAGCGACAAGAACCCAGCTAAGAGGAAAAGAGAACCACCAATCAGGCCGATAATCATCACTGACCGAGTCAAGCCGGGACCAGTCCTCCGGAGAGCGACTAGGGATTAAAAATGCGACTCCTATTCGAGTAATCTCTAGCGTTCCTGAACGCCTCCCCTTCGGGTGACATTCGACGATGCTGACATTCGACGGTGACATTCGACGCTGCAACTACTAGCACGGCGAAGGTTTCTCTGGTTAGGATTGGTCCGCATCTGTCTTTTTCATCGAGCTCATTGGCATAGAGGTCTGACTTAAACGACTGTTCCGAGAGACTGAAAGGAAAATCAGGGAGGGTAGTTTGAGGCGTGACCCCGTCGTCCTTAGGATGACGGACTCTCCGAGTCATCCTAAGGAACAGAGTAAAGAAGAGCTAACAGATTTTGAAATCGTTGAGAGAGGTCGGCAGTTTCGTTGCGTCGCATTTCGTTGCGTCGTTTCCTCATATCAAGGGCTGGAATGGGGGAGTGCCGCACGCAGCGACCACGGCAACTGTCATTAGTCAGTTATTGAGTCGAGCAGTAAGGTGTCAGGCGTGAGTTCTGCAAAAAGCGTGACCGCTATCGACTGGCTATTGGACTCGGACCCTGCAATACGCTGGCAGGTCATGCACGACCTGACCGATGCGCCTCCCGAACTAGTCGTAGCCGAACGCGGAAGAATCGCCAGGGAAGGATGGGGTGCCAGACTGCTAGACATGCAGGGCGAAGACGGCCAATGGGCGGGAGGCGCCTGCTTCCCATCGCAGAGCATCTACCAGTCCGTCAAGAACCTGGGCCAACCATGGATCTCCACACTGCCAACACTCCAACTACTGCATGATTTCGGAATTGACCCGCACTCTGACCGCGTACGCCGAGCGGTTGCGATGGTCAGAGACGGCTGCCGTTGGGAGCATGCGGGGCAGCCGTTCTTCAGCGGCGAAGTCGAGCCATGCATCAATGGCAGGGTCGTCGCACTGGGCACTTCGACCAAAACGTGGATACCATAGTCGCCCGCCTACTTGTCGAGCAGCTCAAGGACGGCGGGTGGAACTGCGAGGTGGAGAACGGTTCCGTCCGTTCGTCGTTCGCTACCACAATCAACGTCCTGGAAGGACTATTGGCCTACGAGCGGGCAACCGGTGACTCCAGGGAATCCATCGCGGCTCGGCACCGGGGCGAGGACTACCTCCTCGAACGAAAACTGTTCCGACGAAAGAGCACCGGCGAGGTCGTCAGCCCAACCTGGCTGCAATTCTCGTTTCCAACCCGCTGGAACTACGACGTGCTGCGCGGCCTCGAATACTTCCGCTCGGTCGGAGATGCGCCGGACCCGCGGATGGATGAAGCGGTCAATTTGGTCCGTTGCAAGCGGCAGTCTGATGGTACTTGGCTGCTGGAGAACACGCATCCCGGAAGGGTCTACTTTGCGCTTGAGGACGGCGATGGTCGGCCCAGCCGGTGGAGCACTCTTCGAGCCCTACGGGTTCTGCGCTGGTACGACCAGACTGCTCAGGCACACAAAATGGCCTGAACAAGAACTAAGAAAGATCAAGTCTATCGCGTGAAGAGGTCGATCGTAACCGGCCCATTATAGTCACTGTCGGGAGCTTGGAGCGTCACCGTGAAAATGGTCGAAGAGCCGACCTCTGGGACCGAACTCGTGTAGAATAGTTCCGGCCATTCTTGGTATACTCGACTTAGAAGTCGAATCTCCCCCAGGCTACCATACGCCGAGGTCGAATATACCGCGCAGGTTTAGTCGGGCTTCTCTTGATGTGACAGCCGCGACGAAGAGCCGCAGTCACCAAACTCTCGTTTCCTTTTTCTTATTCACACCGTATTTGCAGAGTTTGCGACAGGACTTCCCGCTAGTTCCAGGGCACGGGAAACGGTACTGTTTCTCCCTTGCACTATGAGCGACATTTCTCCCTCCTCGGTCATGACTGTTAGGGCTGCGGAGAACCTGCCGGGCTTGCTGGTTTTGATTTCTGGGTGGAGAACTCTTGCCATCGGAAGCTTGGAGTGTTTCAAGGCTATTGACTGGGACCATCTCGAGGATAGGATCAATGCAGGTATAATCAGTGCTAGTGCGACTGGAAACCATCCGGTCGGATATGTTTGGATGATCAGCTCGCCTATTGATAGTAGAACGATGACGATGGGAGTCAGAATGACAGCGAAGAGCAGGGCTTTTGTCCCCATCCACTTTCGTTTGAGCGGAATCAGCAAAAGTGACCCCGGACGGGATTCGAGCAGGTACTGGGAAGTGCGAAACCCAGCATCCGTTCTGCCAGCAACTAGTTGGTAAACCGATTTCATCTTCTAGGAAACGACCTTGGACTTAGTACGTATTTCTAGCGGCATAACGTGTTATCTCGTTTCCGATTCAAGGGAGGCTAGGAGACGACTGCGCAGGGGAGGAGGGACTTTGCAGTATCGTGGTATACATTCGTGCTCATAAGCGGTGGTCTCCCCCGGGCTAATAGGGGTGCTCCACGACTGTATACTAGATTCGCGAGTTGCTCGGGCTTGATTCAGAATCGGGCTGGTCGAACCGGAAGTCTTGTCTAAGTCACGTTAGTAGACCGACCGGAACGGATGTCTCTAGTCGTCCAGCTATCTGGGTGGTCGTATCAAGATCGTTTCACCCAACGTATTTCCCCTTTCTGCAACACGTCGTAAGGCTGGAGGTAAGAAATCAAAAATGTCTTCAAGAACAACCGTCGAATACCCAAACATTCCGTCGATACTAGCTCTCGTAGGAGGCGCTTTGATAGTACTCTTCGACATATTCCTCCTGACCATCAGCATAGTCATACTGCCACATCTCAACTACACCAACTTCAATACACCACGAGGCTACACAGGTAGTCCCGGCTCTCTCGCCGCAGGCTTCGTCGGAGCAATCGCAGTATTCGGCCTCATCTGTGGCATCATCGTCACGATGTCAGCTGTGCTGCTGCGCCTAAAGCCCAACCAGCGACAGACGTGGGGCATACTGGTACTGGTCTTCAGCATCCTAGGCTTCTTCGGCTTCGGAGGCTTCATCGTCGGATCAGTTCTGGGAATAGTCGGCGGAATAATGACGCTCAGATGGAAACCACTACCGACAGCACCAACAACACCCCCGCGATAGGGAGAACCGGTCGGACTAGCGCGACGGAGAAGGGTGAGGCGAAGACATGGAGAAACTACAGATCCTCCTGATAATGCTCGTATCGGCTGCGGGCGGACTCGCAGTCTCGGGATACATCCTCGCCCTAATCCTAACCCCCACAGAGTCACCCTTGGAGGTTCTCTCTCAACTTCTCACGAGAGGATTCCCAGCCACCTTTCCATTTCTGGTATTGTTTTCTTCGCTTCTATTTCTCTGCACAGTACTAGCCAGCATGGTTGGGGTCATCTATTTCCTGGTACTACCTGAGATGAAAAACTACTATGCACCCGGCAACGGTAACGGGAAAGAAAACACGGCCATGGTCCTGAAAACTCTTAGGCCTGAAGAAAGAAGCATCGTCAATGTTCTAGATGCACACGGAGGCACTTACTTGCAAAAGTACATCACGAAGGAAGCGGGTCTATCACGATTGAAAACGCACAGAGTGGTCGCGGCATTGTCAGAGCGCGGAATCGTCCAAGTTGAGAAGTACGGAAACACGAACCAGGTTAGCCTTGCGAAGTGGTTCCATGACGGGATGCATCCAGCGCAGTAATGGATCAAGGCTAAGTCGAGCTCTCTGTTTCGGGTCCGCCTACGTAGCTAGGGGGCAATCTCTCGCCCATTCGATTCCGAGAAATTCTCCCCGGATTCCGCGTCTTTCGGATGAGGAACTTCGCGTCCCTTGCCGGCCTCTGGGTCAACATCAGGGGGTGAACCGGTTTCTTGGTCCCGAAGCTCATCGGCGTCATTTTCAGTGGGCTTGCCTTGGCCTTCCTTGAGCGTCGTCGGCCCTGGAGGAAAAGAGATGCTAGTAGGCCGGTGAGCCCGGCTAATGCAATCTCGATCTGAAAGTTCGAGAGACTGAGTTCGATGCCCTCTTGGATGTGTCCTTGGAGGGAGGCATAGTGGAAATACTTGAGAAGAGTCCAACTGGAAAATAGAACCGCTGAGACAAGGAGTGTGAGCATTAATGTCTTGACGACGGCTCGCGTTCTGGCCGGTTGTGCCCCGCCTGGATTGGTCTCCGCCTTTTCTAGCTCATCTATCAAGGGTAGGGAGCCTAGCCAACTTTTCAGATATTGGCAATTCGTAACTAAGCTTCAGAGGGGTGAAGTACCAGTGACATGCCGTTAACCTGCGATCATGTCTAAGCTTGGAAGTATTATCGACGAAGTTGGATTCGGAGGCTATGCTGTTTTGAGTTTTTCCCGGTAATGCTCGCGTAGCTTTACAATCTTAGGGGCGATCACAACCTGGCAGTAGGGCTGTCGGGCGTTGTTCTTGAAATATTCCTGATGGTAATCTTCAGCCTTGTAGAACGCCTTGAAAGGCGCAACCTCAGTTACGATGGGTTTCTTCCAGACTTTCGCCGCGTTCGTTTCTTTGATAACTTCTTTCGCCACAGCCTCTTGTTCAGGATTGTGGTAGAAAATTGCTGATCTATACTGGGTTCCTATGTCCGCTCCTTGGCGGTTGAGCGTCGTCGGGTCGTGGGTGGTGAAGAAGATATGCAGGATATCCTTGAAGGAGATCTGTTTGGGATTGAAGGTTATCTGGATCGACTCCGCATGTCCAGTGGTTCCAGAGCAGACGTCCTCGTAGGATGGGTTCGGAACTTTTCCACCGGAATATCCTGATTCAACCTTCTCCACTCCTTTCAGTTGGTCGAAGATGGCTTCTGTGCACCAGAAGCATCCTCCTCCAAGAGTAGCTACTTCTCGATCCCGGCCAGAGGTCTGTTGTGAATCCATAATTGCGTCTTCTACAGCTAATTCTTCCTCTTCCACGGGGGTTCTGAGACTGGAAAAGTCCGCCCAGAACTTTGTCTCTCGATCATCCAGTTCGGATATTGGACCCGGTGTCTCGTAAGCTCATCGAGTTTCCCAATCTGGTCGCTGGAGAGGTTGACGTCCAGTGCGCCCAGGTTCTCCTCGAATTGTTCCATGGTCTTGGCTCCTACGAGGACGATGTGGCCCTTCGATAACAACCAGGAAAGCGCTACCTGCGCGGGAGTCGCATCCTGTTCTTTGCCAACCTGCTTGACTCTGTCGACAATATCGAAGCCCGTCTTCTCGTCGAAGAATGGGAAGAAGAGTCCACGGTTACCGGCTCGGGTTCCAGGAGGCTTAGAGTCTTTGGAGTACTTCCCGCTCAACACGCCGCCGTGGAGGGGGCTCCAGACCAGTAGACTCATCTTGCTGTAATTGAGAAATGGAAGAATCTCATGCTCCACATCCCGGTTCAGAAGGCTATAGTTCATCTGAGCCGTTTCGTATCTGGAAAAGCCCCGCTCTTCCGCCCTTGCCTGAACGGTGGCCATTTGCCACGCGGTAAAGTTCGATATACCAGGATAGTTTACGAGTCCCTCTTCGATCAGATCCTGCATTGCCTCGATCGATTCATCAAGAGGGACGTGAGCGTCCCAGGAATGGAACTGGTAAAGGTCGACCCATCTAGTGCCGAGGCGTTCGAGACTTTGCCTGACGGCTTGGCGAATGTGGTGTCTTGAAAGGCCGATCTCGTTGATGCCGGGCCCACTCTTGGCTCTAACCTTGGTAGCAATCAGAACTTTATCTCGGTAAGGTTGAAGGGCTTTTCCAAGAGTCTTCTCTGACTCGCCCTCATCGTACACGTCCGCGGTGTCGAAGAGGTTGATTCCAGCGTCGATCGCTCGGGACACCATTTTGTCAACAGTGTCCTGATTGAGTCCTCCCAGCTTCCAAGCATCTTTCGATCCAAAGGTCATCGCTCCGAGAGAAAGAACTGAGGCGTCAACGCCAGTGCTGCCAAGTGAAGTGTACTTCATGTTCGCCATATTTTGATCTAGGGTTGAAACGTTACTTAAACGTGAAACGCAGATGATGTCCAGCCGAATCGGCAGGGTCCAACGAGGACCGGTTTTTGCTATCTCAGTTCCATCGAGCTTCGAGCCCGAATATTGTAGGAGAGTGTTGGAAGCCAGCGTGAATTGACCCAAGCTGAGAATATTCGCTGGCGTGGTCTTGCGGTGTCAACGTGACACTCCACTGTACGTTACCTATTTTAGTCAAATACCTCTAATACTCGCTACCCGATTTACGCAAAAAAGTAGGTCACCCAACGCAACATGTCCCGAATCGACGAAAACCTCCATCGAATACTCAAAGACCACGGGCTAACAGAATACGAGATCAAAACCTATCTCAAACTCGTCTTCGACGGACCCGCCACCCCGTTCGAGATCAGCGAAAGCGTACAGATCCCCTACGCCCGAGTCTACGGAACACTCGAAGGCTTAGAGAAGAGAAGATGGATCAGAGCAAGACCAGGAAGACCGGTAGTATACGAGGCGAATCCACCGAGGTCCGTGGCAGAACTCGAGCTGGAACAGAAACAGTCCGAAATGGTCGCTTTTACCAACCTGATGAAACAAGATCTCCAAGCGATCTACGAGCGTCGCGAAGTGGTGAAGAACATTAGCCTCTGGGTAATCCATGGAGGCGACAAGATCGCTGACAAGATCGGAGAGATAGTATCGACCGCGAAGACGCGAGCTTACCTCCAATTTGCGATTCTGATCCCCAAGGACGTCGACGATCTCCGGTCACCGTTGAAAGCGGCTCGGGAAAGAGGAGTGTCCGTAAAAATTCTGTCGTTCGTTAATCCTCGTTTTGTCGATCAGAAGAGCTTGTCATTACTTTCCGATGAGGCAGAAGTGGGGGTGATACAGGAACCGGGCGAAGAGTCTCCTAAACCCTACAACGTTTGCGCGGTTGATGGAAGGGATACTGTTCTAACGTATCTCTGGAATCTTGAAACCCCTAACGAGCCGGGGTCGCGAATCGCATTCCGGTTATCAGACGAAGAGTTTGCCGGAGTCATGGACAGGTATTTCGAATACTATTGGCTGAAAGCCCGGAGGATATGATTAGTTTGCTCTACTCACGTCCCCCTACTTCTCATGGGAGCACACACATAGGACACGTATAAGACAAGACACCAGAACAAGACAGATCCGGGGCAGAGAAGTGAGAGTCCATGAACGCGCAACCTACGAAAGTTTCGATGGCGACCGGTGACCGGAGCGCATTGACCCTCTCCGGAGCGAGCCTATGACGGATGATTAGTTGGAACTAGTCGGACCCTCGTAGAAGGGTTCTCAGCTAGGAGAGAGGGATGGATAGTACCTAGTTTGTTGGGGCGGGAGGCCTCTGCGGACCAGGGGCGGCTCCTGGCTGTCGTTGGTCCAGCTGGGCCATGAGCATCATGAGCTTCCGAGTCTCGTCGAGTCGCCTGAGCATGTTTTGCATCTCGCTCTTGTAATAATCTCTTTGTGAACTGTAATCTTGCTCGCTTATCTCGCCCGAACTGTACTTGCCTTGCAGTGCAAGATAACCGGTCAATGTGGTTCCACCGAGTTGTTCGCGAAGGTTCGACAGACTCTTCCCAACTATGTCGTTTAGCTGGGTTGCTCGCTCGCCGAGGGCTCTGCTCACTTTCGATATCTCTTCCTTGATCATTGCCGTTCGTTGTCGGAAGCCGTTAAGCTCCACGACTACTTTCTCTATCCCTATTTCACTCACGACAAGGCACCATGACTAGTAACGACAGGCTTGGAGACGGGCCACATAGCCGCACCGTAACCGAAGACGACTAGGAGAAGTGACCAGTCAGCTGAAGGGAACTACAGGTGCAATAAGTGTGCCTTGCGTAATGCACGTCTAAGCATGGATCGATAGGTGCGCTGGCGCCCGTGGTTGGGAAACGGGACTGGTCCAGTGTTAAGGACCCGGCTCCGCACGCTGGATTCTCTCAGCGCGAGGCTTACGGGGTGGAAGATGGAGGACTTCACTATGAAAATGTGAGATGGGTTGGCTTCGATTACATCGTTGACCAAGCGAGGTGTTTGGCTCAGAACCGTCTTTCTCTTATCACTCGGCCCCATCTTGTCCACTGGAGAGACGCAAGTGTCCAAGAGATAGAAGCCCATTGATTGAAAGTGTCGTAGCATCGACCGCTTGTCCACACCCCTGTGCATGGGTTCGTCGTCAGGCCATAATTTGATGGCCTTCATCGTCTCGCGAAAAAGATGATCCTTTCCGATAGTCGTCTCGAAATAGAAGAACCCTCCAGAACTAGGCGGAGACTCTGCAATCAACAGGAACCGGACCTTGCGAGGTCGATATTTCCGCCTGTAACGACTGAAATCTGCAACACTAGGTTTCGTGTTACTCAACGGCAGACCCCGGATATCAAATCCTACTTGAACAGCATGATTTTGCTCGGCTAATCAAGAAAAACAGACCGGCCAACAGTCTTAAAGGTCGCCGGACAGAAAACAAAACAAGCAAAGTACTGGATGCCAAGACCCATTTGTCTACATATCACGGTTTGAAGGAGGGCGACGAAACGGAACTGGAAATCACGCAAAAGTCAAGGGATGGCCGGGGTTTGGCCCGCCTCAAGGGGCTGCTCATTTTCGTCAGTGGAGCATCTCCCGGTGAGAAGGTGAAAGTGCGAATTGTCAAGGTGGGTGTAAGACACGCCGAGGCGGAAGTTATCAAGAGTCACAGAGTGGCTACTGCGAAGGCGAGGACGTAGAAGAAGAGAGTCGCTATCGAGTTTACAAGATACCATTTAGGTAGCCAGTGCTTTTTCACGTAGTATCCTCCTCCCCAAGAGGTCCAGTCTTCCGGACCAGGCCATGCTCCTGCGAAGTGATACCATGAAATGTCCTCTCCGAGTGGGAGGAAGGCCCAGAGGCCGAAGGCGATCAGGATCCCAACCCATGATGGGTCATAGATCAGCACCGCGAGGGGTAGTGCGGAGAACAAACCGAACATGATAATGTGATAGTTCGAGAAATGGTTGAAGAATCGAAGGACGAGGTGTTCAGCAGGAGGAATGTAACCGTGCTCGATGAAACCGTAGAGGTACGCGAAGATTATGCCTAGGAATACTATCAGCCAGGCTCTAACAAGGTCAACTAACACGCGTTATCAGTTCCTTAGTTTCTCATTGGAGAGTCGTCGTGGATTTACGAAGCCGTCTCTTCGAACTTGATTAAACCCTTTCCTCAAGAATTCTCGCCTCTGCAATTCTTAAATCGAAACCTTACTGACCCTGCCAGGAATGAAACTGAAGCTTGAGGGAATCTGGACCCCCATTCCCACACCTTTAACAAAGCGCGGAAAAGTTGACATTGAATCAACCAGAAGACTGGTTGACTTTCACATCGAGGCTGGAATAGACGGCCTCCTCCCATTAGGCACATCTGGAGAATTCGCCCTTCTTTCAAGAGAAGATCGCGAGATCATGGTCAACACGGCAGTTGATCAAGCAGATAGCAGAGTACCGGTTGTCGCGGGAGTGTCGGACCCGTCCATCGAGAATGTCGTACAGCTGTCGTCGGACGCGAAAGAGGCCGGGGCAGATGCCGTCATAGCCACGCCACCCTACTACTTCACGACGACCGATGAAGGACATTATCGTCACTTCAAGACAATATCGGAGAGTATCGACCTTCCGCTCTTGATCTACAATATCCCTGAATGGACCCATTCCTTTGTCACTCCCGAAACAGTCCAACGGCTGGCCGACGAAAAGCTTGTCGTGGGGATGAAATATACGGAATACAATTTTCTGAATCTTGTCAGGTTTCTAAAGACGAGTGGGGGCAAGATTGCGATCTTCGCTGGGTCAGACGCAATGGCATACTCTAATCTGGAGTTTGGTGGAAGCGGAGCCATAATTGGTTCTGCAAACGTCGCCCCCAAGGTTGCCAGCAAGATATTTGATGACTACAAGAGAGGCGACCTTGATGGAGCACGCGAGTGCCAGGAGAAGCTCTTGCCAGTAATCATGGCTCTGGGAGTCGGAAAATATCCCGCGGCATTGAAAGAGGCAATGAGTCTGATCGGAGTACCCGTTGGACCCTTGAAAGAACCACTTCAGATGTTGTCTATCGCCGAGAAGAGGATCGTAGCCGGGCTGCTGAAGAGCGGCGGATTCCTCAGCTAGATAAGACGGAGAGACTCGACGATCACTTCAAAGTCGCGCCCATGAAGAGCGCCTCGCTCCCGAGTTCCTCTTCAATCCTGAGCAGCTCGTTGTATTTGGCGGTCCTCTCGCCTCGCGCAGGCGCCCCTGTTTTGATGAAGAGGCTCTCTTGAGAGGT
>WNGN01003589.1_pt1 | contig 10566 bp, 12 predicted proteins | sample 5400561 | NCBI WGS metagenome assembly WNGN01 (sample SAMN13153379, study PRJNA577476) | soil metagenome | isolation source: 115 cm soil or saprolite under Garry oak tree replicate 2 | place: USA:California | collected 2016-06-15 | reverse complement strand
CCTACCGGGAATAAACCGGCCGCTCCCCCGGTCATGCATGTTGTGACCGGCTCTCGGGCCGATCGCCTTTCTCATCTCATTGGAGGAGAGTGCCATGCAAGGCAAGGTCGATCGCAGGGATTTCTTGAAGCTCGCCGGTCTGGGCGGCGCGGTGTTCGTCTCCGGGCTCGCGGGCGGCGCCGCAACCGTCGGCCCGACGCGAGCGCGGCGCCCTGAGCGTTTACTTTCCCGGGTTGTGCGGGGGTGGGTCCGCGGGCGGGCGCGTGAAGTCGAAGCAGTCCGACATGTCGCCCGCCTTCGCGTCGCGGGCGTTCAAGGTGCGCAGGCCGAAGAGCGTTCCGCAGAATTTCAGCAGGCTCACGTGCGAATGCAGCACCCTGGAGATGTGTCCGCTCTTCGCTGAAGCGCCTTGCGATCGAGAATCCCGGCTCAAACCTTGCGGAGATGCGCCGGTTTGGACGGAAGCATGGATCGGGTCGGCCGGCGGCAGGACGGCCGCGTCTTTGCACCCTGATGGAGCGTCATCTCGCTTGGGCGCGCGGATGACGGCTGAAAAACTCCCAGATCATTTCAGAGGCCTCGATATCGCGACTGGTGCGGCCTACGATGCGCGTGATTCGGGGACGTTCCGGCGCGCCGGGCCAGGTATGGCCGCCGCCTTCCACGGCGAGCAGCATGACCTGCGCATCGTCCTTGCAGGAGTCGTATAGCGTTTGCATGACGCGCGTGCCGTCGTCAGGGTCGCGGTCCGGCAGTGCGATCTCGCGGGCGCCGGCGGAACAGCCGTTGTGCCTGCGCCAGAATTCTATCGTGTCGTGCACGGAGATCACTGTGCCGCCCTTGCCGCCGAGCGCGCGCCCGCGCGTCAGCTCCCCGCCGTTCCAGGGCACCAGGGGGTCGGAGACGCCGCCGATCAGCAGCAGCGGAAGAGGGCGTGCCGGCCGGCAGCGGGCCTGCAGCGATTCCGAGAACGTGGACATGACGGGCGCCACCGCGGCGAAGAGGTCGGCGCGCTCGCAGGCCAGGCGCAGCGTGAAATAGCCGCCGTTGGACAGGCCGGTCGCATAGATGCGTCGCGGGTCGATGGCGCGTTTGCCGCGGATGCGCTCGATGAGCGCGGTTACGAAGCCGATGTCGTCGGCGCCCGCGGCGGTGGTTTCGCGCCCGTCGTTCCAGTGCTTGTCGATGCCGTCGGGATAGGCGACTACGAAACCCGCGCGTTCGGCCATGGTGTTCATGCCGAGGCGATCGCGTTGCGCCAGGTCCGCGCCGCTGCCGAAACCGCCGTGGAATACCAATACCAGCGGCGCGGGGCGCGAAGCCGGCACGGACGCCGGCACATACAGCACGTAGCTGCGGCGCGCCCCGGCCACATTCATGGCGTCGCGCTCGAGCGCGCCCTGGGGGAAGGCGGCGGCGCAATCCACGCCCGCCAGCGCTGCCGTACAGAGCGCTGCGGCCGCCATGAGGCGTCGAAGCAGTTGGCTCGCCGTGTGCGGTGGCATAGCTCAGCGGTAGTCGTACTCTTGCGCGATGCCCGAAGCGTTTCCGAAACGGTACGCCAGGAAAACACCGAGGACATACTGCGACTTGTCTTCGGTGATGGGGCTGTCGGCCGCGGCGTTTTGCAATCTGGAGTACGAGCCGAACCCGCCCGCACCCCAGTGACGGTCGATCCGGTAGTTTGCGTGTACCGAGAAGCGCGCGCTATTGAGGCCGCCTTTCGCGTCGAATTGCGGCAACCCCGAGCGCGCGCTCTGATCCGCGTCGACGCCGAAAAAAGTGCGCGTGTAACGGTCGTTGGCCCAAGTCAGCCCCGGCCCCGCCGAGAAGCTCCACTGCTCGCTGGGTCGGTAACGCGCGAGCAGGTCCAGGCGCGCGAGCGTGCCCTGGTCTCTGCCGAGGATGTCGCTCGCCACCCTCGCACGTGCCGTGAACCAGTCATGCGTATAGCTCGCGCCCAGCACGGCGGAAGCGGTCCGCTGAACGTCCCCGAGGCCGGTCAGCCGCGGATCGTCGGACTCCTTCCTTCTCGCCAGGTCGGCGGAAATCGCGGCGCTCAGGCGCCAACGGGAATCTCGATAGAGGTTGAGGCCGATGCCGCCCGCGCTTCCCGCGGCCGGATCGCCGCCGATGAAGAATCGGCCGTAGCTCGCGCTGACCAATGGCAGCACAAGAGTCCTCTGGCTGTCGCTGCCGGGAAATTTCGGCGCGCTGATCACCCCGCCGCCCACCGAGACCCGCCAGGCGTCTTCCTGCGCCCGTGCAGAGACGGCGAGCCCGAGACCCAGTGCCACGCAGGACAGGACGAGCCTGCCGCGGAATTTTTGTTGAACCGGCATTCTGCTTTCCCTCCCAAGTTTGGAACCGAATCGGAACATGTCAAGGGCAGCCCGGCGCGCCCTGCCCGACCCGGCCTATGCAGACCTTAAAGCGGTCTCACGTCCCCAATACGGCTCGCACTAGGCCTTCATCCTGCGCGGCCTTCTCCGGGTCCTTGAGCGATTGAACGCGCCGCCCGCCGGAATCCTTCGCAGGCCTTGCACCGGCCGACAGGTCCGCGTGGCAAATGCCGCACCGCCGCCCGGCTGCTGCGCAGGCGACCGAAGGAAATCCGCCGGCGCGCCGTTTAACGGCTGCAAACACTCAAACCGAACGGATTACGATGAAACGAACCCTGCGGCGATCGTTGCGTCGCGCCGAAACACCGCCAGTCAGGCCGTGATTGATTGCGACTTCAAAAGAAGCGCCGGCTGGGTTCCTCAGGCCCTGGTCGCCATCGCGGTCGGCCTGGGCGCGGGGCTTGCTGGCTGCGGGGGTTCTGACAATTCAGCCCCGCCGACAGGCCCTGCCATTTCAGTGATCGCCGCTCCCGCCGACCAGACAGTTATTGCCGGGCAAACCGCTACGTTCAGCGTTACCGCAGACAGTTCGTCGGCGCTTTCGTATCAGTGGCAGGGAAACGGGGCCGATATCCCGGGCGCGACTTCATCCGCCTACGTGACGCCGGCCGCGGATACGAGTGCCGACAACTCGCTGTTTGCGGTTCGCCTTTCCGCCGGAACCTCCTCCGTCACGACCACCCCGGCCACGCTGCGCGTGTTCGCGGACACGGCGATTCCCGCGCCCACCGAGTACGCCGTGGATCCGGCCGCGACCGATAACGCTATCGACTCAACCCAGGGAGCTCACGACGCATCCATCAATACCGCCGTGACGCCGAGGGGAAGACTGTTCGTGTTCATGCCCGGCACCGGCGGGGTACCGCTGGCATACCGGCTCATCGCCCAGTCCGCAGCCAACAACGGTTTTCACGCTATCGGCCTGGCTTATGAAAATGACATCTCGGTAAAAGACCTGTGTTCAGGTTCGACCGATCCCGACTGCGCGGGAAAGGTCCGTGAGGAACGATTCAGCGGGCAGGACGTATCGACGCTGGTCTCGGTGAATGCCGCCAACGGAATCCAAAATCGTCTCACCAAAGCGGTGGTCTATCTGGCGCAACAGCATCCGCAGGACGGCTGGGGCCAATTTCTGGACAACAGCGGCGACATCCTGTGGGACCGGGTGCGAGTCTCCGGTCACTCGCAGGGCGGCGGCATGGCGGGCTACATCGCGAAGCAGAAGCGGGTCGACCGCGTGTGTTTCTTCTCGTCCCCGGGGGATGTCGATGACGTACAGAATAAGCTCGCCGCGTGGGTGCTCGCGCCGGGCGTCACGCCGGCTGCGAGCCATTTCGGTTTTTCGCACCAGCGCGACGGCGAGGTCCCATGGGCGTTGGTCCAGCGGGAATGGTCGGCGTTTGGAATGGATTCGTTTGGTGCGTTCGTCGATGTCGACAGCGTCGCGGTTCCTTTTAACCAAAGTCACATGCTGACGAGCAACCTGGATAAACCTTCGTGGGTGACCGATGCAGACGCGCAGGCCTACCACGGCATCACCGTAAGAGATGCATTGACTCCGTTGGACGGGAACGGATTACTCACCTATCGGCGGGTCTGGCAATACCAGTGCTTTTTGTAGGTGGAAATTAAAAGGAAAAAAGGGCAAGGTCAGTCCCGGCCCCGCGAAGAAGTTCCATTGCTCGTTGGGTCGGTAACGCGCGAGCGGGTCCAAGTCGGGTCCAGGTGCGCCAGCGTGCCCTGGTCTCTGCCGATGATGTGGGTCGCCCGCGTGGCGAATGCCGCACCGCGCGCGGCTGGTCCGCAGGCGACCGAAGGAAATCCGCCGGAGCGACGTTCAACGGCTGCAAACACTCGAACCGAAAGGACAACCATGAAACGAATCTTGATCGCAGCCGCGGCAATCGTCGCCGCAGCCCTGGCCGGGCCCGCATCCGCCGAGAGCGAGCGCTTGAGCCGCGAGCAATGGCAGCAGCTCTCACAGGCGGAGAAAGCGGCGCGCAAGCAGGCCGCGCGCGAGCGCTGGAAATCCATGTCGCCGGCGGAGAAAGAGGCGGCGAAGGCGAAAATGCGCGAGCGCCGCGCCGCGAAGCAAGCGCCCGACACGCCGCAGCCGAGATGACGTGCGCGGCGCGGCGCCGGGGTAGCATTGGAGGCACGCCCGTGATGCCGGAGCCGGAAATGGGGTGGCCCCGACGCGCGCGGGTTTGCGCCCCCGATGAAGCCCGCAGCCGACGACGCGGAAGACCAGGAGCTGATGGCGGCAATAGCGCGCCACGACGGCGCCGCCTTCACGAGCCTCGTGGAGCGCCATCTCGCTTGGGCGCTGCGCTTCGTCGAGCGCATGGTCGGCGGCCGGGCGGATGCGCAAGACCTAGTGCAGACCGCGTTCATGCGCGTGTGGCAAGGCGCCGCGCGTTGGGCGCCGGACGCCAAGTTCAGCACCTGGTTCTATCGAGTGCTCTACAACCTGTGCATGGATCACTTCCGCGCTCGCGGCGCGCCGGCGGAAGCGCTCGGCGAGGACACCGCGGACGATGGGCCGACGGCCGAGGAGCGGATGGCGGCCGCGCAGCGTGCCGAGCGCGTGCGCGCCGCGCTGGCGGCCTTGCCCGAGCGGCAGCGCGCGGCGATCGTGTTGTGCTACTACGAGGAGCGCTCGCAGGCGGAGGCCGCGGCGCTGCTCGGGGTGAGCGAGGGCGCGCTCGAGTCGCTGCTCTCGCGCGGCCGCGCGGCGCTCAAGAAAAGCATGGATCCGGACTTGCATTGATAGAGACATGCCTGGAGAAAAACCATGGACCTGAACCGCTTTAAGACGTTTGCCGAGGCGTACGGCGCCGAGCGAAGGCGCTGGCCGCAGGACGCGCAGCCGCTCTACGAGCGTTTCGCGAGAACGCCAGAGGGGGCGACGGTGCTAGCGGAGGCCGAGCGCATCGACGGCTTCCTCGATGCGTTGGAAGTCTCGGCGCCCGACGACCGTCTGGCGCGGGCCATGGTCGCCGAAGCTCTTGCTTCCTCCCCGAGGAACGGTGTAGCCCAAGGCCGCCGGGCAATCGGTCGCGCCCGCCTGCTGTGGCAGCTCGGCGCGTTCGCCGCGAGCGCGATCCTCGGCTTCGTGCTGGGAATCGCGCAGGTGCGCGACGACACGGGGCCGGATCTCGTCACGCAGCTTCTGCTCGGCCCCGTCAGCGCACGGGAGATCGGGCTGTGATGCGCAAGCTCGCGAGTCCCAAGGCGCTCGGCGCGCTGCTCGCGCTCTCGGTCGCGGCGAACCTCTTCCTCGGCGGCCTCGCGGCGGGCCGGTTCACCGGCGAGGCCGTGCAGGGCCTGCAGGCGAAGCGCAGGCTGGATGCGCTGCTCGAGGCGCTGCCTGCGGACAGGCGCCCGCTCCTGCGGCAGGAGCTGCGCGCAGCGATGCCCGAGGTGCGGCAGAACCTGCAGGCGATGCAGGTGGTGCGGGCCGAGCTGGCGCGGGAGCTCATCAAACCGGAGCCGGACCCGGCGAAGCTCGACGGCCACTTCGCCGAGCTGCAGCGGCGCACCACCGCGGCGCAGGCGGCCTTGCAACAGGCGCTCAAGCGCGCGGCAATGCAGCTCACGCCCGAGGAGCGGCGCGCGCTGATCTCCGCCCTCAAGAACCGGGCACGGCCGCAGGCCATGCCGGATTTCTAGACGTCGGGCCGCCCCGCCTGAGGCCGGGGTACCCGATTCAGTAGAGCCGGTTCAGCGGGGCAAGGCCCTGCACCAGCACGCGCTCGACGTTCTCCCAGGCCGCACGAAAAAGCGCGACCGATGCCTGGCGGGTGATGCCCGCAATGTGAGGCGTGAGAAGCAGGCGCCGCGCCGCATCGCCTTCGAGCGAGAGGAGCGGATTGGAGATGTCCGGCGGCTCCGTCGAATAGACGTCGACCGCCGCGCCGGCGATCGCGCCGGAGCGCAACGCCGCCGCGAGCGCCGCCTCGTCGACGACGCCGCCGCGGGCGGCGTTGACGAGGATGGAGTCCTTTTTCATCTTTGCCAGCTGCGGCGCGGCTATCATGCCGCGCGTCGCGGGAAAGAGCGGTACATGGACCGTCACGACGTCGGATCGGGCGAGGAGCATGTCGAGCGGAGCCGGCCTTGCGCCGAGTTGCGCCGCGGATTTCGAATCGCGCGGCGATGGATCGCAGTACAGGATCTCGCAATCGTAGGCGCGCAGCGCCTTCGCGACCGCGATGCCTATCGTGCCCATGCCGACGATGCCGACAGTGAGCCCGTTTAGTCCGGTGAGGTTCGCGGCGAGCAGGGCCGCACGGAATTCCTTGTAGCGCCCGGCCCGGACTTCCTGGTCGCTCCAGGCAAGGCGGCGCAGCAGCACGGAGGCGGCGGCCACCACGTACTCCGCGACCGCGTCGTTGCTGCCGCCGGGAACATTGGCGACGGGAATGCCGAACCGCTTCAGCGCATCTTCGTCGAGCCGGTCGACGCCGGCGCCCGTCACCTGAATGAGCTTCAGCGCGCTTTTGTCCATGAGCGATGCCGGGAGCTTCGGCCCGACTGCGGACATGACGAGGGCGCGCGCATCGCGCAGCAACTGTGCGAGCTCCGCGTCGTCGGCCGCGCGGTAGCTGATCTTCAGGGCCTTGGGAGGCGTGACGCCGACCCGCAGGAAATCCGCCTCCGGCCGGAGGCAGACCACGTCGAAGCTCATCTATGCGGCGGGCTCGCGGCTGCGGGCGGCGACGTCTCCCACGGGGAAGAAGCAAAGGAGCATGAGCGGCTCCTTGCCGGTATTGCGGGTGACGTGCATCTCGCCGGGCGCAATCACGATAGTGTCGCCCGGCTTCAAGGGAAATTGGCCGCTCTCGGCGTCGGTCAAGCCTTCACCCGAAAGCACATGGATGCATTCCTCGAAACCCTCGTGCCGATGCCGCCCGCGCGGCTTGTCGCCGGGTTTGGGTACCGGGATCTCGACCAGGCGCAGCGTGACGTTCTGCGTGCCGCGCTCGCCGGATGCGATCTCGAGCGAGTTCCTGCCGGGAAGCCCCATCGATTTGGCCTCGGCTTGCTTGAAGAGGCGCGCCATTCATTTCACCTTGCGCAGGCGGCGAAGCTCGGCCGTTCCGCCTTGGCCTTCGTCGAGCTGCTTGAAGATTTCGGCGGCCTCTTTCGCGATCGCGTCGGCGACGCCTTCGAGCATCCGCCTGCCTTTCTCGACGGTGGCGTGCTCGGGGCTGCCGTACCAGCCGGTGGGGGCGATGGTGCGGATGTCGGTGAGCACCGGCTGGAAGGCGCGCGTGCGCCGCAGCTTGTCCCACTTGCGGCCGTGGCCGTGATCGGAGGACTGCTCGATGCGGTCGAGGTGCACGAGGTCCGGGCGGTAGGCGAGCACGGCGTGCGCCTCGATCTCGCCGCCGTGCGTGAGGCCCCCCATGTCTTTCCCGTACATCTCCGCCGCGATGTAGCAGGCCTGCGCGGTGAGCACGGTCATGCCGTGGTCGCGGTGCAGCGACTCGGCGGCGATCGCAAGCGACGGGATGTTGCCCTCGTGCCAATTGATGATAAGGAGATACTTCGCGCCGTGCTTCGCGGTGGACAGGCAGACTTCCTTTACGACCTGGATGTAGGTCTCGGCAGTGAAGGTGATCGTGCCCTCGAAGGGCATGTGCATGGGCGTGACGCCGAAAGGACACGCCGGGAGCACAAGGCCGTCCATGCGTTTGGCGACTTTCTCGGCGATCGCGATGCTCGCGAAAATGTCGGTCCCGGCCGGAAGATGCGGGCCGTGCTGCTCGACGCTGCCCGCCGGGAAGATGACGAGCGGGTTCTTCTTGAATTGCGCGGCGATCTCCGGCTGCGTCAGCTCGATGAATTGGCGGGTGTGCATGATGTCTCCTCGTCGGAGTTATGCGGCCTTGGCTTGCCGCCGCACGCGGGCCCGGGCCTCCTCGATGACTTCCGCCACGGCGACGGCTTTGCCGCCGCGCTCGATCGACAGCAGCGCAGCGTTGACCACCGCGGCGGCCGTAAGGCCGTTCTCCGCGGTCAGCTCGGAGCGCGTGCCGGTGACGATCGCCTCGGCGAAGCTCTCCAGCTCATCGACGAACATATTGGATTGCGGGAGCTTGAGCGCTTCGCGCTTGCCGTAGCCGTCCTTGCCCCTTTGCATATAGAGCGCCGAGGTCTCGTGCAGGCGATCGGGCGTGTCCCAGCCGCTGAAATCGACCTCGTAATGCATCAGGCCCTTCTGGCCGAATGCGCGGATCGAATAGATGCCGGGCGAGGTCCAGCACGAGCCGACGTAGCCGAGCTTGCCGTCGGCGAATTTCACGAGGGTCATCGACTGGTCGTCCACTTCAGCGCCGGCGGGCGAAAGTTTCGAGGCCGTCGACATCACCTCGACGATGTCGCCGCCGAGGCACTGCAGCGAATCGAACTGGTGGATCGCGAGCTGCGACAGCGGCCCGCCGGGGCACTGCGCGCGGTACCAGCGCCAGTTCTGCGGGTTGAGCTCGAGCGCCCGCTCGTTGGAGAAATTCGCCTCGATGCAGGCGAGGCGTCCCAGCTCGCCGCGCTCGATGGCAGCCTTCATCAAGCGCGTGCCGGCGAGCAGCCGCGCCGAATGCCCCACGACGAGCTGGATGCCGTGGCGCGCTTCCAGCTCGCAGATGCGCACGCCGTCTTCGAGGGTGTGCGCGATCGGTTTCTCCGTATAGACGTGCTTGCCTGCGCGCGCCGCCTGCTCCGCGACCGGGAAATGCTGCCCGTTCGGCACGGTGAGGATCACACCTTGAATTTCCGGATCAGCCAGCATCTGACGGAAGTCGCCCAGGGCGGGAATTCCGAATTCCTTCGCGAAGGCGTCGCTCTTTTCCGGGCTCCGGGTGTAGCCGGCGACGATCTTGAGTTTCTGCGAGCGCTGCGCGGCGCGCGCGAGCACCCCGGCCCAGCGGCCCAGGCCGACGATGCCGAGCTTGACCGGAGACGTATTCATTCGATCGTCAGCTTGGCGGCTTTGACGGCCTTGCCCGTGGCTTCGATCTCGCCCGCGACGAGCTTGGCGAATTCCTCCGGGGTGCTGGTCTGGACCACCGCGCCCTGGTTGGTGATCATCTCCTTGAACTCGGGAGTTGCCGCGACTTTCAGCAGCGTATTGCGCAGCTTGTCGATGACGGGCTGCGGCGCGCCTTTGGGCAGCATCAATCCGGTCCAGCCGCTGTAGGTATAGCCGGGCACCGTCTCGGCGACGGTAGGGGTGTCCGGGAACTGCGGCGTGCGCTCGGGGAGGGTGTGCGCGAGCAGCTTGATGCGGCCTTGACGGACGAATTGGATTACGGCGGGCATCGGCGTGATGGTCCACTGCGACTCGTTGGCCATGACCGAGGCGACGGAGGGACCGCCGCCCTTGTAGGGCACGTGCACCGACTGCGCGCCGGTCATCTGCATGAAAAGCACTCCCGCGAGGTGGCTCTGGGAACCCGGCCCGGCGGAGGCCATGTTGGTCTGCGGCCCGCGCGCCTTGAGATATTCGATCAGCTCGCGCGTGGAATTGACCGGAACGCTCGGATGGACGACGAGCGCGTTCGGCGTGATCGCGTAGAGCGAAACGAAGGCGAAATCCTTGAGCGGATCGTACGGCAGGTTCTTGCGCAGGTTCGGAATGATCGACATCGCCGCGGTGGACGCTCCGAGCACGGTGTAGCCGTCGGGAGCGGAGTTCTTCAGGCCCTCCATGCCGATCGCGCCGCCCGCGCCGGCGCGATTCTCGACGATGATCTGCTCGCCGAGCGCCTCGCCCAGCTTCAGCGCGACGATCCGGCCGAGAATGTCGACCGAGGCGCCTGCGGCATTGGGCATGATCATCTTGATGGGCTTGCGCGGGTAATCCTGCGAAAGACCTGCCTGGGGCAGGATCGCGAGCAGCGATACCACGAAAATGGCCAGGCGGTGCATACGGTCGTCCCTTCCTCGAAAAGAACCGGATTTTTCCGGGGAATTGTACCACCGGGGTTTCTCGCCAACCGGATTGGGAGACCCTCACTCGCCGATTCGAACTTGGTTCTTAAGGCTTCAACGCCCTGTAGAGGAACGGCAGGCTCGCGTCCATCCGGTAGTCGATGTCGGAGTGGTCGTCGTCGAATTCTTCGTACCTGTGCCGGATGCCGGCCGCGGCGAGGCGCGCGGA
>WNGN01003586.1_pt1 | contig 10568 bp, 4 predicted proteins | sample 5400561 | NCBI WGS metagenome assembly WNGN01 (sample SAMN13153379, study PRJNA577476) | soil metagenome | isolation source: 115 cm soil or saprolite under Garry oak tree replicate 2 | place: USA:California | collected 2016-06-15 | reverse complement strand
TTCTTGTACTTCTTCCCGGAACCGCACGGGCACGGTTCGTTGCGGCCGACTTTGGCGCCGGCGCGCACCGGCTTCGGCGCTTCCGCTTGCGCGGGGCCGGTCTGATACTGCAAATCGCGCTGTTGACGCTGCTGGCGCCGCTCGATTTCGCGGGCGAAGGCCGGCAATTGTTCCGGCTCGTTGGCGCGTGCTGCCGCGGCGCCGGCTGCCACCGCATCGGCACGCGGACGCGGCGAGAAGGGGCGTGGAGGAAGTGGCTGACGCTCGCCTTCCGGCGGGCGCTCGTCCCGCTGCACCTGAATGTGGAAGAGGTAGCGGATCGTCTCATTGTCGATGCGCGCCATCATGTCTTCAAAGAGCGTGAAGGCTTCCTTTTTGAACTCGACGAGCGGATCCTTTTGCCCGTAGCCGCGCAGGCCGATGCCTTCTTTCAGGTGGTCGAGCGAAAGCAGGTGGTCCTTCCACTGCGTGTCCACGACATCGAGAATGATGCGGCGCTCGAGCCAGCGCATGACGTCCGGGCCGATCTGCGCCTCTTTCTCCTCGTAGCGTTTGTTCACCGCCGCAACGATTGCGCCGGTCAGCTCATCCGCATTCAGCTTCGCCGGATCAGCCCCGGCGGCCTTTGCGTCGATCCCGAACTGCGCGTGCGCCTCGGCCAGAAATTGGGATACATTCCATTGCTGCGGGTGCTGTGCGCGCGGGCAATAGGTTTCCGCGATCTCGCGCGCAACATCTTCCGCAATGCCGAGAACGTAATCGCGCTGGTCTTTTCCTTCAAGCGCGGAGCGGCGAATCGAGTAGATCGTCTCGCGCTGCTTGTTCATCACGTCGTCATATTCGAGCAGGTGTTTGCGCGCATCGAAGTTCTGCGCCTCGACGGACTTCTGGGCGTTCTCGATGCGGCTCGAGATCAAGCGCGATTCAATGGGCACGCCCTCGGTCATCCCCAGGCGGTACATCAGCGCCTTCACGCGCTCGCCGCCGAAGATGCGCATCAGGTCGTCTTCGAGCGAGAGGAAAAAGCGCGACGATCCGGGGTCGCCCTGGCGGCCGGCGCGGCCGCGGAGCTGGTTATCAATGCGCCGCGCCTCGTGCCGCTCGGTGCCGAGGATGTGCAAGCCGCCGAGCGCGACCACTTCATCGTGTTCGGTTCGGCACTGCTCGACGAACTGCTCGTACACGGGCTTCCACTGGTCCTGCGGCACCTGAAAGATTTTCCCCTCGTGCTGGAAGAGAACCATCGGCACAGTGGTCGCGGGTGCGTCGCCGTTACCGGAAGGCTCCGCCGGAATCACAGCAGGCGCGGCGGCGTAGGGCATGGCGAGCTTGTTCTTCAGAAAATGCTCGCGCGTCATGAATTCGGGATTGCCGCCAAGCAGGATGTCCGTGCCGCGCCCGGCCATGTTCGTCGAAACCGTGACGGCGCCTTTGCGGCCCGCCTGCGCCACAACGCGCGATTCGCGCTCGTGTTGCTTGGCGTTCAGAACGTTGTGCGGGATGCCGACCTTCTTCAGCAGCTCGGCAATTGTTTCCGATTTCTCGATGGAGATCGAGCCGACCAGCACCGGCTGCCCACGCTCGTAGTAATGACGGATGCCGTTCGCCAGCGTGTCGTCTTCCTGCAGAATGCCGTTGACCACAGCCTCGAACTTCTCGCGCTCCGTGCGATACACGACGTCGGGATACTCCCTGCGGATGAGCGTCCGGTTCGTCGGGATCACGCAGACGTCGAGGTTATAGATTTTCTGGAACTCGGCGGCCTCCGTTTCCGCCGTGCCGGTCATGCCGGCGAGCTTCTTGTACATGCGGAAATAGTTCTGGAAGGTGATCGTGGCGAGCGTCTGGTTCTCGCGCTCGATTTTCACGCTTTCCTTCGCCTCAATGGCCTGGTGCAGGCCGTCCGACCAGCGCCGGCCAGGCATTTGCCGCCCCGTGAACTCGTCCACGATAATGACTTCGCCATCTTTCACCACGTAGTCCACGTCGCGCTTGTAAAGCGTGTGCGCGCGGAGCGCCTGATGGACGTGATGCATGAACTCGATGTTCGTCGCGTCGGATAGATTGGCTATGCCGAGCAGGCGTTCGCACTTGCTAAAGCCCTCTTCCGTCAGCGTGGCCGTGCGGTGCTTCTCATCCACGGTGTAATCGATTTCCTGGATGAGCTTGGGAATAATCTTGTCGATCTTGAAGTATTTGTCCGTGGACTCCTCCGACGGACCGGAAATAATCAGCGGCGTGCGCGCTTCATCGATCAGGATCGAGTCCACCTCGTCCACGATGGCGTAATGGTGGCCGCGCTGGACGCAATGGGCCAAGTCGTACTTCATGTTGTCGCGCAGGTAGTCGAAGCCGAACTCGTTGTTTGTGCCGTAAGTGATGTCCGCACCGTAGGCGGCGCGGCGTTCGTCGTCATCGAGGTCGTGCACGATCACGCCCACTGACAATCCCAAGGCTCGATAGATCGGAGCCATCCATTCGGCGTCGCGCCGAGCCAGGTAGTCGTTCACCGTGACGATATGCACGCCTCGCCCGGAGAGCGCGTTCAACGCCGCCGGAAGCGTCGCGACCAGCGTTTTCCCTTCGCCCGTCTTCATCTCCGCGATTTTGCCTTCGTGCAGGACGATGCCGCCAATGAGCTGCACGTCGAAGTGCCGCATGTTGAGGAAGCGGCGCCCCGCCTCGCGCGCCAGCGCAAAAGTGGGAACGATCACCGGTTCGAACGCCTTCTGTACGCGCTCCTTGAACGAGGCTTCCGCCGGATCCGCGTCTTCCAGCTCTTTTTGGACCTGCGCCTTCAGCTCCTGGTATCGCGCCTTGAGATCGGCGTCGCTGAGCGCCTGCACTTCCGCTTCGCGGGCGTTGATAGCCGCGATGGTCGGCTGTATGCGCTTGATGTCGCGCTCGTGTTTGGTGCCGATAAAACGCGCGACAACTCGGTCGAGTATCTGGGCTGCTTCCATGAATGGCTTTGCCGCCCCCCAAGGGCGTGTCCGCTCTTGTACTGATTCCCGTCCGCAACGACGCGGCAGGATCAATTCTTCATTCTAACTGGTTGGATGCGGCGCGGCAAAGAAACGCGACGCGCGAGATGGGTTGAACGCACGAAGATTTGCGGCAGGCAGACTCCACCGCGAACGTTTAGCTTGTGACCAGGGTTTCGGCGCGGGATTCAACAGATTCGGCCGATCCTTTGTCGCGCGGCATGTTTTCCGCCAGCAGGCGGCGGAAGCGGCCGCGTTCTTCGAGGCCGATGTCCACAATTTCGAAGGCCATGTCCTGCGCGCGGTAATCGCGGGTCATCGCGGTGGCCGCCAAGTTGCGCAACCCCACCTGCAGCCGCAGTTCGACCTGCGTACCCGGTGCAAGATGCCGGTCCGTCCTGGCGATGCCGCCGGATAGACTCGCAATTCGGATCTCGAAGTGGCAGCTCTCGCGGAGATTCGTGCTGACCGCGAAGATGGGCTTGGGGAAGCGCACGCGGCGGTGCCTGCGCTGGCGCACCCAGCGCGAATCAGATGGAACATCAAGCGGAGCAAGGGCCAGATCTTCCGATTCAATGCCGCTCCGCGGGCGAAATTCGCGCACCCAATCCGGGTCGAGCTTTTCGAGCGATTGCAGCGCGGCGATGCGCAGCTCCTGCGGCGAACTCCAGCGCCACATTTGCTTCGATTCTGCGATGCGCTTGAGCGACTTGATCGACTCAGGCGCATGAATTCGGCCGAGCGCCTCGATAGCCTTGACGCGAAGGTACGGGCTGGCTCCAAGCGGCAGATCTCCGTCGACGATGCACAAGAGCCGCGGCAGGGCTTCGCGGCGGCCGGTCAGACCGATTTCGTCAATGGCCAGCGGCATCACCAGCGGGTCGAGATAATCGACCAACGCCAGCAGGAGCTTGCAGCACGCGGGCGACCGGGCGGAAGCAATCTGGCGCACAATGCGGTCCTGCGCGACGCGCGGGAAATCCTTCATGCGCTGCGGCAGGTGCGCCTCGACGGCCTCCGCATCGAGCAGACTGAGCAGGCCAACCATGTCCGCTGCTTCGCTCACCGGCCCGCCCCGAACTGTGCTGCGCAAATGACCCAGCGCTTCGCCTCCCACCTCTTTGGTCAACTCGACCATAAAGGCGCAGTCGCTGCGCAGTTGGGAGCGGTTGATGCGCAACGAGAGCTGCTCCATGGTGGCTTGCGGAAGCTGGCGCAAGACATTCGTGAGGCCGGGAGCGGCTTTTTTCGCGCGCAAAGCCTCGTCCAGGAATTCGGGCAGGCGCGCCTCGATGCCCATTTTCGGCCGGAGGTTCCGCGCGATGCCCGGGCGCTGCGTTTCAACGCCGGCGATCAGGTCGAGTGCCTGCTCCATCGCCGCGTAACACCGCGTGGTGGCTGCTTCCTGGCAGAAACGGACAAACGCGGCGCTGACCAGGGTGTGCAGCTCATTGTCCTGCTCGAGGCTGACCCGCACGCCCAGGTGGCGCAGCGCTTCACCCAGGAGCGCAGGATTCACCTTCGCATAGAGATCGGCAAGCTCCGCGAGACCAATGGCTGCTTTCCTGCGCGCGTCGTGCTCCTCACGCTCCACGCATGCAGCATAGTTCCGCAGAATGGTAGTGGCCTCTGCGACTTCACCCTTCTCCAGGAGCTGGTTGACGAACTGGCGGAGATTTCGCGCGGGAATACACCAGGATTCCTCCGAAAGGAGAACGGAGCGCTTGCTGGTTTCCGGGACTCCGGCCCAGAACTGCCGGTCGAGAATATCCAGATGGGATTCGACCAAGAGACCCGCCTCGGTCATTTTGTCTTCGTGCGCTCCGAGAATGTTGCGAAGATTCTCGATCTCATGATTCATGTGGTCAAGCAGTTGCCGCACGGCGTTGACTTTCACTTCGCCGCGCTCGTACCGCTCGAGCGCGAAGCGAATGGCCAGATGCTCCGCCAAACGGATGAGGACGGCCTGATCGGGTTTACCCTCGGGCGCCGCGGCGGCAAGAGTGGCTAGGGCTTGCTTGAGGAAGTCCTGCGCCTGGCCAGGAAGCTTTTCCATGGATTCCTGGAACGGCCCCGGCGCCACGCCCTCTCCGGCGGCTGCCCCGCTTTTTCCCAGGCTTGTCAGCGCACCCAGGATACCGAGGATCTCTTCCTCACCGGGCGCGGCGTATTGTCCTTTCCCGTCGTGGAATCCAGCACCCCATGCACCGGAAGCCCCGGGGACGCCCCCGAGTATCCCCCGATCACCTGCGGAGGCAACCGAGGCATTTTCGGCCGCGCCTTTCGCGCCCCCCGCGCCGTGCCCCTCGCTTCTTGTCCCCTGCGCCGCGGCGATCAGCTCCAGAAGCTTTTGCGGATCGTTCAGCCACTCCTTAAATTTGTCCTGGTCCTGCCCGAGGGTGGCCGCAGCGAGTTGCGCCGCCAGGCCCGTTTCCTTCAGACGCGAGTCAGTGGCTACGAAACACACTTCGTTGACGCGGATTCCCTCCGCGCCGGCCAACGCCTGCTTCAATTGCTGTGCGAGTTCCGCAGGCTTCGCTTTCCCGGTCGGGAATGCCCGCGCAAACCGGCTGAGTTCCCCCGTAGTAAGCGAAGGAAAGAATTGCACGCTGGCGAGGCCCGCGGCGGAAAGCAGTTGCGCAAATTGTTTTTCCGCAGGCGCGCCTTCGAGAGGAACCCCGTCCAAGAGAAGCTGGGAGCCGCTGGCCCCGAGCAGCAGGCCGTCCTGGCTGCCCGTGGGGATAGCCATGCGAAGCTCACGCCAAGCGGTGTCAAGCTGCTCCGCCGTGCGCACGTGCTCGAAGCCGTAAAGACGCGCGAACTTCAGGAGAATGTTCAGACTTCGAACAAACGCTCTCCCCGCCGCAATTTGTGGGTCCGGTTTCATCTGGCGACGTGCCCAGAATGGTCTGGGACTTCCCTACTAGTACCCTAGGCGGGCACCCTGTTGCCCACAATGGTACGTAAGTTCCATGTGTCTCGGCCGTTACGACGGCCCGGGACGCGGGAGCCGTCGCGAGAGTGGGACAGTCTTCACGGTAAGGGCTTGAAGCAGACACACCGCAGGAAGTTGCGAAGCGCGAGAATTTAACGATGAACGGCTGGCCGGCCGCGGCGCCGGCTCCGGTTGCCCACCGTGGCAACTTGCGGCATCGCTCCATATTCCATGAGCAGTTTGCGCAACCGGAGGCGATCCTCCAGGTCCATATCCACGAATTCGAACGCGATGGCTTGCTGGCGCGCGCCCCTGACGATGGCCTGCGCCTTGATATGGCGGACTCCAGCCGTAATTTTGAGCGTGATCAGCGAGCCTGGCGCCATGTGCCGTTCGCTGGCGCCAAGGCCGCCGCCCAAATTGATTTCCGGAATGGCGAGCCGGAAATTGTTCTGCAAATTCGTGGTGACGGCCGCAAGATTTCGGGAAAGCTTCAGCCGCGCGTATCGCCTCTGACGAACCACCGAGGAACCGGGCTCGGGCTCCGTGGGCTCAAGCGTCAATTCGCGGCGCTCGAGACCGCCAGCGGCCATGCGATCGAACGCCACGGTCGGGTCGATCCGCATGAGGGCCTGCGCGGCCGCAATGCGCAATTCCATGGGATAGCCCCAGCGCCACACCTGCTTTGCCTCCAGAATGTGCTGCAGTGTGCCGCTGGCACCCTGCGCGCGGAGCCGGCCCAGCGCCTCAACCGCTTTCAGCCGTGTGTAGCCGGGAATCCCGTCGCCTGCCGCGAGGCGAAGCAGCAGGGGAATGCACTCCGGCTGACCGCTCATTCCCATTTCGTCAATCGCCAGCGGGCGGATGAACATGTCGAGCGAATCGTACGACGAAACCAGAAGTTTCGCCCGGTTTTGCGGGGACGCGGCCGAAACCTGGCGCACGACGCGGTCGTGGGCTGTTCGCGGCCATTGCGCCAGTCGCATCGGCAAAACCTTCTCCACAAAGTCCGACGAGAGCATGCACAGCAGTCCAACTGTTTCCACCGCCTCCGCTGCAGGGGCGGTCTGCAGAGTCCCCTCGAGTGAGTGAACCGACTCCTCGCCAAGACCCTGCACGATTTTGCCCAGCAATTCGCAATCTTCCCGGAAGCCACATCCAGCGAAGCGGTTCACGATGTATCGCAGCGTAGCCCCCGGCATCAGATTCAGGATCTCCAGCATGCCGTCGGCGATTTCGCCGTTCCGCAGCGCCTCTTCGATGAACTCAGGTAAGCGGTCCTCGGCGCCGATGCGCGGGCGGATGGCTTGCGACGAGCCCGGTCGCTGCGCCTCGACGCTGTCCAGGGAGGCCAGCGTCTGCTGCATGGCGGGATAGCAGCGCTTGGAGGCCGCTTCCTGGCTGAGGCGCACGAAGGCCGCACTGACGAGCGTCTGCAGCTCGGGTTCACGCTCGGCCGCGAGCTGGTTGCCCACGCGGCGAATCGCTTCCATCAACGCGCTGCCGTCTCCGCTGCCGTAAAACTCCGCCAAGTCCGCCAGTCCGATGGCGGTCGTGCGTCGCGCCTCGGGCGCCTCCAGCGCGATGCAGGCCGCGTACTTGACGAGAACTTCGTTGACGGTCTTCAACTCGCCCCGGCGAAGCATCTCCTCCAGAAAAGCGCGAACATTGCGCGGAGGGACGCACCACGCTTCGTCGGAGGTGAGCACCTCCTTCTTGTTTTCCTCCGGCACCTGCTCCCAAAACTCCTGGTCCAGCAACTCGGTGAAGGACTGAACCGACAGGCCGGCATGCGCCATGGCCTCTTCGTGCTGGCCGAGAATCTTGCGCAGCGCTTCTATCTCCTGATTCATGCGGTCAAGGAGCTGCTTGACGGCATTCACGCGGAGTTCGCCGCGTTCATAGCTGTCCAGCGCGAAACGAATGGCCACGTGCTCGGCCAGCCGGAGCAACATCGGTTTGTCCGGCCGCTCGGTCGGCGCCTGCGCCGCGAGTCCTGCGAGGGCCTGTTGCAGTGTGTACTGCGCGCGTACCGGCATGGCGCTCAGGCGCGATTGAAACGTTGGCACGTCGAGCTTGGACTCCGGGTCTTTGCGCGAGCGGCCCAATTGGGCAAATAGGCCCAGCATGGACCGTACATCGTCTTCCGCGACGTTGAATCCACCTGGATGAGTGGGAATCGAACTGAGCGGACCCGCGCTTCCCCCGCGGAGCATGGCGCTGGCCGCAGCCCACCGGCCCGGCGCTGGACTCTCTCCGGGGGCGGCTCCTCCTCCGGTCGCTCCGGGCCCAATGCCCAGGCCGCCCGACCCGCCGCCAGGGCCCGCACCTCCGCCCGGGCCGCTTCCTGCTCCACCCGAGCCGCCTGGTCCCGATCCGGTTCCAGATCCGCCGCCGGCGCCTCCTGTCCCCCCACCGCCGCCACCACCACCCGCGCCACCGCCCGGACCGCTTCCCGCTCCACCCGAGCCACCTGATCCGGGTCCGCTCCCTGCGCCCCCACCACCTCCACCAGAGCCGCCAACACCCGTCCCGGTTCCAGCGCCGCCGCCCGGCCCGATTCCTACGCCACCCGAGCCGCCTGATCCGGATCCGCTCCCTGAACCCCCAGCACCTCCACCAGAGCCGCCGCCCGTGCCTGAGCCGCCACCACCACCTGTTCCTCCTCCAGAGCGGCCCGATTCCCACATATTCGATCCACCGCCGCCCCCGGTACCGCCTGTGCCTGAACCGCCGCCCCAGGCTGGACCACCTCCACCTCCGCCTCCCGGACCCCCTCCGGGCCCGCGCGTGCCCTCAGCCGCCAGAATCAGTTGCAGCATCTTCTGTGGATCTTCCAACATCTCCTTGAACTTGTCGCCGTGGGCTCCCAGGACCGTGGCCGTGAGCTGCGCCGCCACCTTCACACCGGCAATACTGGAGTCCTCGGCCACGTAGCGAATCTCGTTGACCTTGATACTCGATTCGCCGGCCAGAGCCGACTTCAGTTGCTCCGCCACTTGCGCGGGCTTCGCATTTCCTGTGGGAAATGCCCGGGCAAAACGCGCAAATTGCGGCTGTGTCAGCGAGGGAGAGAAGTGAATGCTGGCGATCCCGGAGGAGGACAGAAGCTGCGCAAAACTCCGCTCGGCCGCGCCGGACCCCAACGGCTCACCGTCAAGAAGGATCTGGTTGCCGGACGCGCCGAGAAGGATACCGCTTCCCCCGCTCGCTTGCAGTGCGCCCGAAAGCTCGCGCCACGTCGTTTGAAACTGCGCAGTCGTGCGGACGTGCCCAAACTCATAAAGCCGGGCGAATTTCAATAATATATTCAGGCTGCGGACAAATGCTTTCGCAGCGGCTCGTGTGTCGACGGCCATGACTTTCGACGAAGAGCGTGCGGCTTCGCGTCCCTCGTTATTACAGTATGCAGCTTGATGGCTGGAAACAAGCGTACCATGCCCTCGTGTTTCGTTAAGATAACAGAAGTTGCGGGTTGAGGTTGCTTTCCTACACGTCTGTCCCTGCGCTTCTTCGTGAGCCCTCTCTGTTGCAGGGATTAGGCGGCAGGCTTACAACGAGTCGTGCGCGGCGCCATTGTTCAAGGCTCGGACATTCGCCCGCCGCTGGGCATAGAAGTCGAAGTGCGCGGTAAGGATATTCTCGCGACGCGCATGGAGTAGCCGCTCGCCGCCGACGTCCCGTTCAACTCGCCCGCCCTCCGGCTGATTCTCCAGCCCCGGAGGCCACGCAGCGCGTCACCTCCGCGCTCATGCGCCCGGTGAGCATCAACACGACCATTTTTTGATCAGCCAGCCAGGACCACAGCGGGTGTGCAAAGGTCGCCGGGCGATTTCTCTCAATGAAGAAGTGCGAAAACCACGCCAGCGCATAGGAAATCGCCACCGCGCCGGGAATCCACCACCAGCGCGCCATCATCACGGCGGCGATGAGCAGCGCCCAGCCAAACAGCGTCCCCGCCAAATGAACCACTCGCGTCCCGCTCCGGCTGTGCGCCCGCACATATTCGGGCCAGAACGCGGCAAACGATTGCGCCATGCGCCCTCTCGCGCGGATTCTATGCCGGTGGTGACCGAATGCAAGGAAATCTGCTACTCGGCATCAAGCCGCGTGCACACCGCGGCGCTCGCCCTCAAGACGCGAGCGATGCCATTCGCCTCTGTCGCTTATCGCGCAGACGCGGTATAACCACAATGTTCCGGCAGCGCTCGTCAAGTTGGGCGGAGCAGCCTACCGCTCCCGCCGCGCATCCAACCGGGTGAGGCACATCGGCTGCTCCTTGCCCGCTCCGATGCGGCGCCGCCTGGCGCAACTTGCGCTAATTTACCGGGTTAAGCCCCCGGGGAGGGCGTATGAATCGAAAGTTTGTCTTGTGTTTCGCGTGCCTAGTTCTGCTGGGTCTGACCTCCGGATGTTCGCGCCTGACGGGGCGCAACGACGAGGCCATCACCACCGATCTGAAGGCCAAGATGTTCTCTGAACCTGCCCTGAAATCGGCCAACCTGAACGTCACGACAAAGGACGGCGTAGTCACTCTCACCGGCGAAGTTCCGGATGACACCGCGCGCCTCGCGGCTTACAAACTGGCGAGCGAGGAAAAAGGCGTCGCGAAAGTGAACGACGAAATGACGATCGCCTCGGCGCAGGCT
>WNGN01003582.1_pt1 | contig 10572 bp, 8 predicted proteins | sample 5400561 | NCBI WGS metagenome assembly WNGN01 (sample SAMN13153379, study PRJNA577476) | soil metagenome | isolation source: 115 cm soil or saprolite under Garry oak tree replicate 2 | place: USA:California | collected 2016-06-15 | reverse complement strand
TCCAGCCGTTGGTCAGGTCGAACAGGCGGCGGCCGATCACGTCGGCACCGATGGTCGACCACGCGGCACGCAGATAATCGGCACTGGCGGGGGATGTGTGGAAGACCAGGCCGGGGTCGGCGCCCGTGACCTCGACGTCTCCGTTGTAATACCAGTCGAATAGCGGGCCGACTTGGTCGTTTGTGTCGGCGATGAAGCCGTCGAGTGACATGGAGGCTTGGGCGATCACCTTCCCCATCTCGGTACCTTTCCCTTCATTGACTTGCTCTTCTGGGTTGTGTGTTTCATCGAGGCATGCACGACGCCGGTATTCCGATGTGCGGTCATTAACAACGGCTCTGTCGCAGCTGCTGCATACGTCAACCTCGCGTCGCCTCCTATTCCAAGCTTCGTGTCGTGCAATGCGCGGAACCCCGCACCCGGTTGCTGGCCTCCCTGACTGTGGCGCAGGGTGTGATGGCGATCACCCGGGTCACCGTCCGCTTCGGCACCGATCGGCACGGTCGAGGATCTAAGGGCCCGGCACCACCGCGTAACGCAGGTGCGTTGCCTTTGGCCCCTCGCCCACTCCGATGATCTGTAGCTGCACATGGTTCTCGCCGAGGTCCTCGAACAGCCGCGTACCGGCGCCGAAAAGCACAGGCACGAGATGCACGTGAATCTCCTCGACGCGACCGGCACGCAGCAGTTGCCGGCCGATATTGGCGCTGAACACGTCGACGTCCTTGTCGCCGGCGGCGGCCTGTGCTTGCCCCAGGGCTTCGATGGGACTGTGCACGAATGTGTACACGCTTCCCTCGGGCACTTGCCCGGGCACGCCGTGGGAAACGATGAACGTCGGTGTGCGAGCTGCGCCGCCCGGTCCGTCCGGACCCCACCACGGCAAGGACAGATCGTAGGTGCGCCGGCCGGCGATGCTCGCCCCCACATTGCGCTCACTCTCGGCCAGGACCTCACGACCCCGCTCGTCACCGCCGAAAGCCCACTCGTGCAACTGCTGGCCGCCGTCTCCCATCGGCTCCTCGGGCCGGACGCCCGCCGCGGTCACATAGCCATCGAGCGACATGCTGATCTCAAGAATCACGGTCGTCATGTGCCTCCTCCTCTGTCAGTGAACATTCCGGTAGATCAAGTCGAAGTCGTGCGGTTCACGACCCTACGCGGCAGCCCGGCGGGCCGAATCCGTCACGCACAGGTAGCCGCACCAGTCACGGCCCAGCCACTCAGGCCGAAGTTGCCGCAGCTCTCTGTAGGCGTTGCAGCGCTTCCCGCCGCGGCCGGCCACGCTCACCATCCGGATCCCCGGGTCGGTCACGTACCGGGCCAGCAGACCCGTCTCGACCTGCCGGTCCTGGAACCAAGTCGGCGCCATCGCCGGTGGCGGGTTGACGAACTTCGACGCCCGCACCGTCTGCGGCTCCGCCGGGACCTGCTCGCGCTGGATGCCGCTGTCGATGCGCCGGCGCGTCTCGGCCAGGTCTCGGAGCGAGCGTTCCACCAGCTGCCCGAGCGTGGCTGGGTTCGCGAAAGACTGCGTGATCAGCTCGCTGTCTCGCACCCGGCGGCGGAACGGGCGGATTCCAGCCATCGTCGCAACACGGTGACTGATACTCGTGGATGGTAGTCCTATTCAGCGCACCTGGGCGCGGGCGAGTTCGGGGGTCGGCGTGTCGTTTCCGGCTGCCCAGGTCTGGGCTGTGGCGGTGAGGGTGAGGGCGCTGCCGTAGAGGACGTGCTGGCCGCCTTGCCGGGCGATCAGCGTGTCGAGCGAGCCGAAGGCGCGTCCCTTGCGGGCGAGGACCAGGATGTCGGTCGCGGCGCGTTCGCCCAGCCAGTGCCCGGCGGGCAGGCTCACGCGCTGGGCGAGGCCGCTGGGTGCGTGCGGATCGGCGCTGGTGAGCCAGTCGTCGAGCAGGCCGAGGGCGACGCCGATGCAGCCGGCGACGGTGGCGGTGGTGTTATCCGGTGAGTCGGGCTGTACTTGTTCCAGGATCGCCGCGGCGAGGGTGGTGTCGCCGTCGGCGAGGGCCGCGATCACCAGCCGCAGCGTGGTGACGGCCAGGTCGCGTGCGTGACCCACGGGGGTGAAGCCGGTCAGGTTGTGCCGCTCGACCGCGCGGCCCAGCGCGGCCTGCAGGGTGTCCAGGTCGGGGATGTCGACGTCGATGCCCTCTTCGGCGAGCAGCGGCGCGAGCTCGCGCAGCGTTTCCTTCGCGAGCCCTGGCTTGAGCTGGATCTGCGGCGCGCCTGGTGGTGGTTCCGGGCGGCGCCGGCGCATGTCGGCCATGCGCCCATCCTCTCAGCGGCAGCGCAGCCTCGCGCCGGGCCGGCGGGGCGGCGTTACTGCGGGCCGCGCGTGAGCAGTCGTTCGCCGTCGTCGCCGGGCAGGAACGCGAACCGGGCCACGCCGGCCTGGAGCGCGGCCAGCTCGTAGCCGCCGGCGCCGGCGAAGCGGCGCAGTGAGGCGGCCAGCAGGTCGTGGCCGGGACCGGCGAGCCAGTCGCCGCAGAACATGAGCATCCCGGCCAGCTCACCGGGCCTCGGTGACGTCGAGGCTGGCGCCGTGGATCTGCTCGGGCATGCTGTCCAGGGTAAGCCGGGCGGGCCGGCCTAGCGTGGCCGTCCCGGCAGGTATGCGGCGAGCCGGGCAGCCGGGCTGTCCCAGCCCAGAACCTTGCGGGGCCGCTCGTTCAGCTCGCCGGCCACCGCAGCCAGCCTCTGCGGGCTATGCACGCGCAGGTCGCTGCCCTTAGGGAAGTACTGGCGCAGCAGCCCGTTGGTGTTCTCGTTGGTCGGCCGCTGCCAGGGTGAATGCGCCTCGCAGAAGAACACCGGCATGCCGAGCGCGCGGGCGATCTCGGCGTGCAGCGCCAGCTCCTTGCCCTGATCCCAGATCAGCGAACGGCGCAGCGGGGCGGCGCGCGAGCACCGCCTCGGCCGCAAGCTCGCCCGTTACCGCCTGCCTTGCTCCGTCCACCGCACGCGCGGCCGCAACGGCGGCCGGTGGGTGCAGCAGCGCCTTGCTCGGTGCGCAGGCCCAGTACGAGTACTCGTCACCGACGAGTTCGGATTCAACCACCGCGACTGACAGGCGGCCACGCCGCACGCGGTCAGCGACATTCTCGCCAACCGGCCCGGCGCCGATCACGATTACGTCGTAGTTCCCGCCGCTCCATGACCTTCTTCTCCCACCGCCAGCACCACCACTCTGCGCGAGCGGCTGTGGCGGCTGTTTGGAGCCCGAGGTCGAGAGGCCCCGCATGGCTATTCCGATGACCGCTACTAGCGTGTGCGACCGTGCATACATGCCGCATCGCAAAGATCTGCCATCTAGACGGACCGCCCTCCATCCCATCCCGGTCTCGGCGACCATCCTGGAACGAGCATCCATCCGCGGCGGTCCTTCAGAGCGGCGAGCTGAGCGCGCTCGTCATGGTGGTTGCTGTGCTGGTGAGCTGGGCGGGCGCGGACGCGGTGGGCCCGGTGAGGATGCGCGGACGCAGCGCGGTGACGGCCACGGCCAGGGCGCCGGCCAGGCCAGCGAGCGTGAAAACGGCCCCGGCCCCGGCGCTTTGGGCCAGTGCTCCGGCGGCGGCCGTGCCCGCCGAAGCCCCGGTCACGACCGCGGTTGAAAGCCAGGCGAACGCCTCGGTGACCGTCCCCTCCGGGGCCGCCTGGCCGGCCATTGCGTAGATGGTCGCGTAGGCCGGGGCGATCGCAGCGCCGGCGACGAGCAGCACGGCCCCGATCGCCAGCAGGCTGCCCGCGGTCACGGCGAGGGCTGCGTGTCCGAGCGCGAGCGCGGCGAGGATCAGGGCCAGCCCGCCGCCACGCCGCGCACCGCCGCCACGCCGCGTCGCCGCCATGCCGCCGACCAGCGATCCCAGGCCCCAAAGTGCGAGCAGAAACCCCGCCGAATCGGTGCTGCCGAGCCTTGTGGCGGCGGCGGTGACACCAACCTCGGTCGCGCCGAAGAGCACGCCGACGGCGGTCAAGACGACGACCAGCGTGCGTATCGCCGGTGCCCGCAACGAGCCGCCGCGCGGTCGGCGCCTGGCCGGAGGCGGCCGCCAGCGACGCGAGGTCGGCCGAGTAGCGAAGGCCGCCGTCGCGACCAGCAGCACCAAGCCGGCACACGCCAGCGCGGCGCGCGTCGAGCTGAGCGCAGCCAGGCCAAGCGCCAGCGGGGGCCCGAAGATAAAGGTCAGCTCCAAAGCCGACGACTCGACGGCGTACGCGGCCGGCAGCGCCTCGGCGTCTGGGAGAACCTCTGGCAGCAGCGTGCGCACGCAACCGTTGACTGGCGGCGTGGCGAGGCCGATACCCGCCGCGAGCGCGACCAGCACCGGCCCAGAAGAGCTCGCAGGCAGCAGCGCCACGGCGCCAAGCAAGACCGAGGAGGCGAACGCCGTGGCGAGCAGCACGACCAGCTGGCCTCGGCGATCCACGAGCCGACCGAGAAACGGCCCGCCGACGCCGAGCCCGACCGTGTAGCTGCCGCTGACCAGGCCAGCGAGCGCGAAGGAACCGGTCAGCCGCTCGGCGTGGACCAGCAGCGCCAGGCTCAGCATGGCAAGCGGCAGCCGCGCAATGATCGATGTCGACAGCAGGGCCCTGGCACCCGGTACGGCAAAGACAGCCCTCGCACCATGGTGCCGCACGCCCACGCCCGCTCCACCATCGAGCTGGTCATCGTCAGTCGTCAGGTGGCCGGGAACAGGCGTCACGATCATCCTGCCGGTGGGATCCTCGATCTTCCTCATCGTGATCTCCCTTGTTGTAGGGCGCCGCACGTTGCCACGAACCCGTCAGCGCTGGTGAACTGTTCGCAACGAGCTGGCCGGGCTGCCTGGTGCGGTGGGCGCGGCTCAGGCCCGCACCGGCTCGGCAGCTTCCTGGGCCTGGACCCCGGCGGCGGTGTCGTGGATCTCGGCAGTGGCTGGCCCGTGCTCACCCGGGCACGCAACGCAACCCCCGCCCGTCCGGATGAGCTGGACGGGCTCCTCGGGCTGGGCGACAGTGTCCGGCTCGGTGGCGATCGCTGGCTGCTCGCCGGGCGCAGCCTGGGAGGTTCCGCGCACGCCGCGGAGCACGACCGTGGCCAGCACGGCGATACCGGCCGCGACCGCCGCGCTGATGGCCGCGGTCACCTGCAGTCCCATGGTGAACGCCTCGCGGGCCGCGGCCAGCAGCGCCGCGCCGGCATCGGCGGGGAGCTGGTGGGCGACGCCCACCGCGCCGCCGAGGGTGTCCCGGGCGGCCGCCGCGGCCGGGCTGGGGATGCCGGCCGGGAGGTTGGTGGCCAGCTCGCCGCGGTAGATGGCCACGCCGATGCCGCCCAGGATCGCGATGCCCAGCGCGCCGCCGAGCTCGGTGCCGGTCTCGGAGATGCCCGAGGCCGCCCCGGCCCGCTCGGGCGGGGCGGAGCCGACGATCAGGTCGGTCGTCGCCGTGAACACCGGCGCCAGGCCGAGGGAGACGACGAGGGAGGCGGCCGCGAGGATCGCGAGGTCATCGGACCCGCCGGCGAATCGGCCGACCTGGGTGAGCACCCCGAGACCGGCGGCCGCCATCGCCAGGCCGGCGCCGATCACGTACGCCGGGCGGACCCGGCGCAGGATGCGGGGGGCGAGGTTGGATCCGGCGATGAGCCCGCCGGCCGACGGCAGCGACCACAGCCCTGCCCGCAGCGGCGACAGCCCGAGGACGAGCTGCAGGTACTGCGCGACGAACAGGAAGTAGCCGACCGCGATGAAGATGCCGAGCAGGTTGGTCACCAGCGACACGTTGAACGCCGGTATCCGGAACAGCCCAAGGTCGATCATCGGGTCGGCCAGGCGAAGCTGCCGGCGGACGAACCCCACGCCGATCGCCAGCCCGGCCAGGATGGAGGAGACGGCGAGAGGGGAGATCCCGTCCTGGGCGATCTCCGTGATGCCGAAGATCACCGCCAGCACCGCGACCAGCAACACCGCCGCGCTGGCCGGGTCGAGCCGGCCCGCGTCGGGAGCGCGGTACTCAGGCAGCACCCGCGGCCCGAGGATGAGCAGCAGCGCCATCACCGGGACCGCCAGCAGGAACACCGAGCCCCACCAGAAGCGTTCGAGCAGCACCCCACCCAGCACCGGGCCGATCGCGCCACCGGCCGAGAAGGCGGTGATCCACACGCCGATGGCGGTCGAGCGCTGCCTGGGGTCTGAGAACATGCTGAAGATCAGCGACAGCGTGGACGGCGCCAGGGTCGCCCCGGCGACCCCCAGCAGCGCGCGGCTGGCGATCAGCATTTCGGGGCTGGTGGAGAACGCGGCGGCCACCGAGACCACGCCGAAGGCGGCGGCGCCGGTCAACAGCAGCCGGCGGCGGCCGATCCGGTCGCCCAGGGTGCCCATGGTGACCACGAATCCCGCGACCATGAACCCGTAGATGTCGGTGATCCACAGCAGCTGCGCGCTGCTGGGTCGCAGGTCCGCGCTCAGCGACGGCACGGCAAGGTGCAGCACGGTCAGGTCCATCGCGTAGAGCAGGGCGGCGAGCGCGAGCACGGCGAGCCCGGTCCACTCGCGCCGGCCGGCCCGTGGGGCATCGAGGGTGGTCACGTGCTTGGTTTCCTGGTCAGTGGGACTCATGAGCGTTCTCCTTGTCGTATCACGCTTCGCTCTTCTGGTTAGTTGGCCGCGTGGGTATCGGATCCAGCCGCGCGGCGAGGCAGGCCAAGAGGCTCGCCGATCGCCGGCGCAGGTACGGCGCGACTGCGCGCCTCCGCCGGGTGGGTTCGGCGGCTCGGGACGCACAGGTGAGTTGGGCATGGCGGAGGTGGCGGTCTCTTCTATCGACTGGCAGCGATGCTGGCTGCGATGGGCTCGTTCATGGCGTCCTCCTTGTCACGTCCTCATGGGAGTTGGCGGAACGGCCCAGTGCCTTGGCGCGAAGGACCTCTGGGTCTCGCGGGTCGAGCGGAAGGACCGCACGCCACGGGTGGTCCGGCCGGACCTTCGGCCGCTGGATGCGGACACGTTTCATCCTTTTCCTCCGTCGGGTCCGTCCATCGTTCTTGGTGGGTGGAGCAGTGCTTCCCGTCCGTTCCTGATCCTGGCCACTCCCGGGAACGACGGTACGGTCGGCAGCGCCGGCCGGCATCGGCACCCGCCCCTATCCAGGATCCTCAGATCCGCGCCCGACCCTCCTCAGAAACCAGGGCGGGCATACTGGCGTTATGCCGTACCAGGTCATGACCGGGCGCTTCATCGGTCGCACCCAGGAGCTGGCGCTGCTGCGCGACCTGCTCGCGCGTGCCGCCAGCGGCCAGGCGGGGGTCGCCGTGATCGGCGGGGAGGCCGGGGTTGGCAAGACCCGACTGGCCGACCAGCTGGCTGCCACCGCCAGCGAGCAGGGCGTGCGCGTGCTCCGCGGCGGCTGCGTGCAACTCGGCGGGGAGGGCCTGCCGTTCGCGCCGGTCACCCAGGCGCTGCGCGGCCTGGCCGGCGACCTCGACCCGGCCGAGCTCGAGGCGGTCGCCGGCCAGGCCCGCGCCGACCTGGCCCGCCTGCTGCCCGATCTCGCCTGGAGCGTCGAAGCGGCAGCGGCTACCGCCATGGCGGGCGCCAGCCAGGGGCGGCTGTTTGAGCTGCTGCTGGGCGTGGTCGAGCGGCTGGCCGCGACCGCGCCGCTGCTGCTGGTCATGGAGGACCTGCACTGGGCGGACCGCTCCACCCGCGACCTGGTCGCCTTCCTGGCCGCCTACCTGCGGTCCGGCCGGGTGCTGCTGGTGCTCACCTTCCGCAGCGACGAGCTGCACCGCCTGCACCCCCTGCGCGGGCTGCTCGGCGAGCTGGCCCGCAACCGCCGGGTGCGGCGGCTGGAGCTGCAGCGCTTCACCCGCGCCGAGCTGACCGAGCAGCTCGCCGGCCTGCTCGGCGCCGAGCCGCCCGCCCGGCTGGTCGAGGACGTCTACGCCCGCTCGGAGGGCAACCCGTTCTTTACCGAAGAGCTGGTGCTTGCCGGCGACGGTGCTGGCCCGGGCGCGCTGCCGCCTAGCCTCCAACAGGTGCTCCTCACCCGGGTGGTGCGGCTTGGCCGCAGCACCCAGCAGCTGCTCCGCGTGGCCGCCGCGGCCGGCCCGGGGGTTGCCCAGCCGCTGCTGGCCGCGACCGCCGGCATGGGCGAGGCGGAGCTGCTCGACGGCTTGCGCGAGGCGGTCGACCAGCAGCTGCTGCTGCCAGAGCCGGGTGGCGACGGCTACGTCTTCCGCCATGCGCTGGTCGCCGAGGCGGTCTACGGCGAGCTGCTCCCCGGCGAGCGGGCCCGCCTGCACACCGCGCTGGCCAGCGCGGTGGAGGCCGGCGTCGACACTAGAGGCCAACCGGCGACCAGGCTGGCGCGCCTGGCGCACCACTGGTCGGCCGCCGGCGACCAGCCACGGGCCCTGACCGCTAGCATCCAGGCCGCCGCCGCTGCCGAGCAGGTGAACGCCTTCGCCGAGGCCGAGCTGCAGCTAGAGCGGGTGCTCGCGCTGTGGGACCGGGTGCCGGACGCCGCCGAGCGCGCCGGCATGGACCGTCCGTTGCTGCTGTCGCGCTGCGCGGAGGCGGCCGACGCGGCCGGCGACACGGGCCGCGCCGCACAGCTGGTCCGCCAGGCCATGGCGCTGCTCGACCAGGCGCGCCAACCGCAGCGGCTCGGCCTGCTTCACGAGCAGCTTGCGCGCTACCTGCGCACGCTCGGAGACCCCGAAGCGCTCGGCGAGCAGCAGCAGGCCGTGCGGCTGGTGCGGCCCGAGCCGTCGCCTGAGCGGGCGCGGGTGCTCGGCTCGCTCGCGCAGCTCCTGGTGCTGGTGGCCCGCTTTGCCGAGGCGAGGGGGCTGGCCGAGGAGGCGGCCGCCATCGCCAGCAAGGTCGGTGCCCACGCCGAGGAGGCCAATGCCCGCAGCGCGCTCGGTGGCGCCGTCGCCTACCTCGGCGAACCGGACGCCGGGCTCGCCGAGCTGCAGGCCGCCCGCCGCCTCGCCACGCAGGCAGGCGACGTGACCGCCGTGTTGCGGGCAATGGTCAACCACTCCGACGTGCTGCTGGCGGCCGGCCGCCTGAACGAGGCGGCGACCGTAGCCCTCGGCGGCATCGAAGAGGCCCGCCGCCTCGGTCTGGCCCGCTCCTTCGGGCCGTTCCTGGCCGCCAACGCCACTGAGGCGCTGCTCGCCCTTGGCCGCTGGGACCAGGCAGAGCGGGTCTCGCGGGAGGGTCTGGAAGTCGCCCCGTCCGATGCGGCCTCGGTCACCTTGCCCCTGCCCCGGGCCGCGCTGGAGCTGGGCCTGGGTGACCTCGACGCCGCTGAGGCGCGGCTACGGGCCGCCCAGCGCCTGCTTCCCGCCCCGATCTGCGAGCCGCAACAGAGCGGCCCGCTGTTCGCCGGCCTTGCCGAGCTGGCGCTGTGGCGTGGCGACCTGGAGCGGGCAAGGAAGCTGGTGGCTGAGGCCGTGCCGCTGGTCGAGGCGAACCCGCGCTATGCCGCGCCGCTGTATGCCCTCGGCATGCGGGCGGAGGCCGACCGCGCCGAGCTGGCCAGGGCACGCCGCCCTGGCGAGGCGGCCCCCGATGACGGCACCGCCGCCGCGCTGCTCGAGCGGCTCCACCAGGCCGCCGCCGGCCCGGCCGCCGCCGGCCACCCGGAGCTGGCCGCCTGGCGCGCCACCGCGCTCGCCGAGCGGACGCGGCAGGCCGGCCGGCCCGACCCGGCCGCCTGGGCGGCGGCGGCTGCGGTGTGGGACAGGCTCGGCCAGCGCTTCCGGATCGCCTACGCCTGCTTCCGCCAGGCCGAGGCGCTCCTGGCAGGCAACGGCGACCGCGACGCGGCCGCCGAGGCGCTGCGCCGCGCCGCCGACATCACCGGTCGCCTCGGCGCCCGCCTGCTCGACACCGAGGTCAAGGCGCTGGCGCAGCGCGGCCGCCTCCGCCTCGTCCAGGACGCCGCGGCCCCGGCGACCGGTGCGCCGACGCCCGCGGAGCACCTTGGCCTCACGCCGCGCGAGGCCGAGGTGCTCGCGTTGGTCGCGGCCGGGCGCAGCAACCGCCAGATCGCGCAGGCGCTGTTCATCAGCCCCAAGACCGCCAGCGTCCACGTCTCCAATATCCTCGCCAAGCTCGCCGTCTCCGGCCGGGGCGAGGCCGCCGCGATCGCCCACCGCCTGGGCCTCGACCGAACCTGAACGCGCCTGTTCCTTCGTCCGAACACGGCTATCGACCTGCGCTTTGCGTTGGCGGGCATCACGCGACTGAGCTTGCGATTTAAGGAAGCGAAGATCGTTTAGGTCTGGGTTCTGCTGTCCCCGGACGTGGGAGCGGCCTTCGGATGACACTGGGTTCTCGCCAGAGATCCAGCTGCACCAGAAGGCCGTGATGGACAGTCTGCAAGACCCTCCTGCTCGCGTCGAGGCGTTGTCCGGGTTATCCGGGTTCCGTACGGGTCTCCATGCCTGCTTCACCCGCCGCGGGGATGCCCTGTTCGAGCTTGCGGACGGTGCGCCACGGGGCGCTAGTGTTCCGGATGGAGGTGAAAGGCCGTCCATTTCTCCGCCGTCGT
>WNGN01010455.1_pt1 | contig 10573 bp, 18 predicted proteins | sample 5400561 | NCBI WGS metagenome assembly WNGN01 (sample SAMN13153379, study PRJNA577476) | soil metagenome | isolation source: 115 cm soil or saprolite under Garry oak tree replicate 2 | place: USA:California | collected 2016-06-15 | reverse complement strand
CTGCCGGGGGGACGTTTGGCCAAATCATCTATACGGCGAGGCCACCGACTGGCATTTTGGGCGGCGGTGCCTCGGCAAGGATGATTCAGCTGAAGGCGCAACTTCAGTTTTAATCAGGAACTCGGAGTCGCATGCCGTTCAGAAGTTCTCCATCATCCACATATTCTTGTTGTCTGCATCGTGGACGATTGCGAGGTGCCGGCCATCGGGCGACGGTACTGCGAAGATGTAGTCGACGCCACGATTTTGCGTAAGAACGTGGACCCGGCCTTGCATGTTTACATGCAGCAGTGTTACGCCTCCTTGTGTGACGCTGGTCACCAATAATCCTCGAGCGTCAGGCATCCATGTCGAGCCCTTCAAGTTGCGCCACCCCTTTACCCGGATCTCCCTATTAACGTCGCCGTGCAGCGACAAGATCTGGATGGGGCTATTCGGCCTTCGAACCAATACGAACTGCCTGCCATCAGGAGAAAGCGCGAGCGACCAATCATTCACGTTTGGATCAAGCCCTATCCGGGCAACTTCAGCAGTACTACCATTCAATGGATCGAAGGCGATGTTGATCGCTTGCTTACGGTCTTCGGTCCGTTCTGCAATTGCACACAGCTTAGATGGAGATCTGGAGCAGCCCGCCCAGCTCACTTTTTTTTTGGACCGCCATGACCTCCTGCGCGGTGCCCCCATTGATTGCCACCCGCATGTTCTTCCCAGGGGAATCCGGGGACTGGCTTGGTTCTGCAGGATCTTTGTACATGAACCATTTGCCATCTGGAGTCACGCAGCGGGCCGCAGCGGTCAAGCGGCACAGCGTGGGGAGCAACGTCAGTCTCCACCAAGCCATTCATGTGGAGGCAGAAACTCTTCGGGCCGCGAAGCCGGATTTACTGACAATCGAACCATTGCCGAGCTGACATCAGTCCATTGTAGGTGGACCGGGGTTTGGCACTGGAGTCTATCGAGCTGACGATTTGGTAGCGGGGCTAATTTCAAATGAAATCAGCCCACTACCGACGAGCTTATATAGCGAGTGAGTCTCTGAACAATTACGGTATGTATTCCAGCTGGCGTGCCCCCGCTACCAGGTCAGTGTCGCGGTGGTAAAGTGCTGGAGCGACCCGGTCGAGTCACTATGCGGGTTGGAGTCCCGTCGCTCCCGCAAAAATCCCAATCGCTATTCACGTACCTCCATGCTGTTGCCAGACCGCACGATCAAGCCCTCTGACGGCAGGCGCGACCTGTGCACAAAGGATACGGCGCTTTCCTCTTAGCACTTACGTTGAAGTAGATTCCGCGTGACCGCGATACGCTGAGTGGCAAATTGGGCTTCGAAACTCGACTGTCCGTTAACTGTCCAATAAGGATTCGTAGCGTTCCTTACAAGGTTTTTAGGTGGCCACCCGCGTCCTGTAAGTTGTGGAAATTACTGATAATGTTGGGCTCATAACCTCATGCTCCTTAGGAGTCCTTGGAGGTCCCTGGACATCCTTATTACAGGAGCTTTTGCAAAGTGGGCGTCCGGCGCAGCAATGCACCGGAAGATCACTCGTCAAAGTCGGTGGAACCTACGTCGCGCGAGCGATAGGGCAATACCGAACCAAGCCCCCGGAATGGTCGGGGAAGGCGTAGAGACTGGATGGCGAGCACCCCACGTGGGTGAAGGTACAGTCCGACCTCTCATCGAAAGGTGAGTCAGATCGCATAACCCAAAGGTCGGCGGTTCAAATCCGCCCCCCGCAACCATGAACGCCACTGCCGAAATGCAGTGGCGTTCTCCCTCCACCCAGATGTGACCTCTTCGCCGACGGCGTCATAGGTTCGATCCTCGTCTTGGACCGCTAGTCTGAGCCTAAGATCTGGCCGTCAGATTTTGGATCTGCGAGAATTTCAAACGAAAGCGACCTAGGTATTTGCGGAGCCTATCCGCATCGTTTGAGATCGACTTGCGAGCGCGAGAGGCACCAAAACTCAAACGGCGGAATCTCGCGCAATTGCTTTTCTGTCCAAGGCAGATCACGCACGATGAAGCCGTGTCCAGCCCGCCATAGCTTTTCATCTTCGGGGAGTCTGCAGATGTCCATCACGCGGCAAGATGTAGGCGAAACGTCAATCCCAATCCATTGCCTGCCCAAGTTCTGAGCTGCTACAAGAGCCGTCCCGGCGGTCATCGCGCTCGGCGGAACCCCGAATAAGACGCAAGTTGGGGACATGGCTATTGACGGACGGATTTATCCTGTTGGTGCGACCCCGAAGGCGAGTGACGCGCACTCGGCGGAGCTGGACTTTATGGATGAGTGGTACCCAATTCAGGTTAAGCAGATGGACCGCGTAGGACGCCCGGACGTAGATAAATTTCAGGCCGCGATGATGCGAACCCGGCGAAAGAAAGGTTTCTTTGTGGGCTTCGATTTCTCGCGTGACGCGCTGACGGAGATTGATGCTTTCTTCCGGCGTGAGCACATTGTCATAAATCCCGCTAACGGTCCGCGAAATCCTGGATGAGCACATCGCGCAAAAATTGGTTTGACAGCTTCCTGGAGATTCGCTTCGTTACCTTCGTCATCTCTTGGTTGGTTTTTCGATATCTTGCAAGGCTCCCACGCGCTAGGCTCAAATCTGGAGCCGCTATCGAAACAGCGCGGCCAAAGGGACCTGAAAGAAATGACCAAAGCAGAGCGATTCAGTAACACTGTTCACGACGATATGACGGATGAGTTATTGCTTGCCGAGGCTCGCAAAGCGTCCGGGCAAGACCCTGAGGTGTACCATTCGGTAAGAACTGAGGGCGCAGGAGAGTGGTATTTCCGCTTTAACGATGGCTCCGTGTTAGCCGTGGACATCGTTGAGCCGAATGTGCCCGGCTTGCGTTGCCTATCAGTACAAATCCCCACTTAGGACAAGCAAATGACCACAAAAGAATTCCGCGAGAGCCTGGAGCAGAAGACCTATGCAGATGTTGAGGAATTGGGACGGCGGGTGTTTTACACGCTAACAGATGTGAGCGAGGGCAAGTCCATCAGCGTGGCTGACGCATCACAGCCCACAAAGCTGCACTACGCGGCGCACCGTCAAGCAATGTTTCTTTCAATGTGTGCGAAAAGCTGGAGGCGAAGGGCATTCTTTCGAGAAACGAAATCCAAGACATGCTCTTTGACACGGTGAGCGGTCCAGGCAGCGCGGCGGCTGCAAGCTAAATTTCTGCGCTCTATTTGCGCTCCGTTTGTTTGCCAACCATCGCTTTGCAGTAGTCTTGGGTATCATTCGCTGACCTGCATCGCATTACTTTCGTGACGTTAGCAGTTGTTGACTGATGTTGCTGAACTCAACGAAACTAAAACATATGCTGTGCGAGAAATCTATCGAGCTGATTGAAGAGCTAGAGCACGCTTTGGCTGCATCTAAAGCGCACGCCAGCATATCGTGCTACCGCGACGCCGCGAATGCGAAAATTGAATTGAGACAGCATGTCAACGAATGCCCGCCATGTGAGAGCGCTTATCGGGTGCCGTTAGGCTCCAGGCGGCCTTAATCGCGGCGGCGCTCTGAGACGGGAAGGGTCAATCTCACGGCACTTCTACATTGACGCCTTGCTCGTGCAGTGCCTTGCTCCACCCACCGGGTTCGGGATGGATGCCAATCAAAACGTAAGCTCTCTCGTCAGGCTGGCAGTGCAGGTTCCGATATTCCAGCAGGTAGTCCCACGGAGGAATTAGATTTCCATCCTTATCCCATCCTCGCAAGTCCTTGTAACCCGCCACGATTATAGGTTGGGACGCACAACTTAAGTCTTGGAAAGACCATGTGGAATTGGGATTGCCCAATTTGGTCTCGATTGATTTCACCGATGGCACCACGCTGAATTTCCAACTCGAACTCGACCTGAAATCGAGAGTGGAATTGCTTACGCTCAAGGCTGGCAACATCACAGACGTGAAGCGGCTGAGACCTGCTTCGGTGGTTCGACGCGGGCGAGTTCCGCAGCAGGCTCTCATGTACTTCCAGGATGACGAGCCGACAAGGACAACTCAATCCTGAGGTTTTGTGCCGAAGGCGACTCGGCATCACGTTCTTCGCTTCGAACAACGAAAGCGTCACAAAAAAGAGAAAAAGCAGAGGCTTTGACTCTCCCTGAACATTTCATGTCCAATTCTCGTTAGAGAGCTTGCACGTTCTCTGCCTAATGCACGAAAACATCTTCGCCAGTCTGACGGCTAATAAAGCCGGAGCCCTTGGCGTCATTAAACCATTTCACTGTTCCTTGTTCCATTGTCTTTTCCTAATTATTTTGAATTTCTGCTGAGAAGAATCGCTGCTACTGAGAGGGGTGACGCTGAAACGCGGAACCAACTATCAACTGCGTGGAATCAACACTAAGGCAGATACTATTTAGATGAGGAACTCGGGAGAAGGATTCCGGATTTCCTTCAAGATGGAGAATCAGGAGGCGAGCCCGATGCCAAGGGAAGCCAAGCTGTTTTTGTCCAGTTCGGGTTCGGCTGTGCGCGGGTTTTTCAAGTTCCGGGCAAACATCCCGCCTCGATGGATAAAGAACGCACAGAAGTCGCGGAAACGGATGGAGCCGGAAATCGTAAAAGCACTGCGCTCCGTAAAAAGCATTCAGCGGAATCGCCCGCGAGCGCAAGTCGCGCTGAAAAATGCGAGGAAGCAATTTAAAGCGGTGCTGAGCCGATGGGAGACAGCCTACAACAAAGAGAACTTCTATCGGGGGATACGCATCCTTCTCGAACTTCAGCGAAATGGCTCCTCGACCCTATGACGCGATGGATTATTTCAGGTGTTTGTTTACGGCCTTGGTCATTTGAAACATGTCCAATTTCTTGCCGCCGAAGATTGGCTGTAACTTTTCATCGGCAAGGATTTCACGCTTGTTCTTTGGGTTCTGGAGTTTGTTCTTTTTGATGTGCGCCCAAATCTTCTTCGTGACCTCACTGCGAGGGAGCGGTTGTGCACCGACAATTTTCGCAAGGTGTTCTGAAGGCTGCATGGGCTTCATGAAGGCGCTATTTGTCTTTGCCTTACCTGCTGCTTTTGCCATAGATTCCTCCATCCTGAAACTTCGGTTGAATCAGTGGAATTGTATCGGAATAGTCGCGTTCGGGACTTGGCCAAACCCTCTGAGCGGGGCTGTTTCATAATATCGTGGCATGTGCCCGACTGCTCCCGTAATCGACCGCGAGCCCGCACTCGACAAGAGCGGCGACACTTCTGGCCCACGCATCCGGTGTCCGCTCTGCGGTTGGTCTCCTCGCAAGGAGGACCACTGGTCATGCACCTGCGGGCATTCGTGGAACACGTTTGATACCCGAGGCGTTTGCCCCGCCTGCCTCCACCAGTGGACTGAGACGCAGTGCCTTTCCTGCACCCGGTGGTCGGCGCATTCGGATTGGTATGCGGAGTGAATCGCTCAGAAACTCGGACTGAAGTGGCGCAAAGCGTTTACTCGACGGCGAATTCTGATTACGCTTGAGACGTGAAATGTTGTGCGTTCTGTCCCACCGAAGCAAAGAAACTCAGCGGCGAGCATATCTGGGACGACTGGCTGAACCGGGCTCTTCCTACCAAGCGTTTCCGAGTGCGACAGAGATTCTCGCAGCTTGACCCTTTCCGCCAATACGATGCGGTCGCCCTGAAGGAGAAGCTGTCGGTTGTTTGCGAGACTTGTAACAACAAGTGGATGAGCGATGTTAGCAACAGAGCAAAGAAGGTTCTCCACGAAATGGTCGTTGCGGGCAAGCGAACGATACTGTTCCAAGCCGATCTCCGCGTTGTCGCAGCTTTCGGTTTCATGAAATGCGTGGTCGGCGATCACGCGACTCGGGGAGAAGACCCTTTCTTCTCCAGAGCCGCTCGCGAACGCTTCAGAACCTCACTGACGATTCCATCCGAAGTGCAGATGTGGATTGCAGCATTCCAAGGTGCTTACCGTTACAGCGGGAAATTCACAACGTCGCTCTTGGCACCGAGCGAGCCCGGCCCTCTTGAAGGAATCGAGTTCTATAGTCATACGTACGTTATCGGGCATCTTGTACTTCAGACGCTTGCACCAGGATGGAAGCGGGTACACGACCGAGCCCCGCGATCAGAAACTGCGTTCCTTTTGTCGACATTCGCATATGCATCTCCTTTTCTAAGATTGCCAACGTTACGATTCACCCCTGCTCATCCGCTCCTAGCCGTTCACTACGATTGCTTCTTCGCTTGTAACTCGGCCCCTCGCACGGCGGCCAGGAAAGTTTCTGCGGCCGCTGGAGGTGGGACTTGGCCCAATAGAACTTCGCGCGTTTTTACATTGCGGCCGTAGACAGCACGCATAGCGTCGTAGTCGGGGCGCACGAGCGCTCCGTCCGTCCAGGCCGATCTGCACACCCCAGCCACCCCCGGTGATAGTGAAGAATGCAGGCGCACTCCATCCGTTTTCCGTGCGGCAGGTGGCGACACCCTTACCGCGGGTTGCGGCAACCACAAACCCAGCCCTGATCTGACGGGGAATCACCGCAATGCATTTGGCGCTTTCCAACACTTCCTTGGGTATGCCTTTGTCGGGAGCATCCAATATCTCGTGCAGAACATCAGCGGCGTTCTCGAGCCGGGCTTCGGCTTTCACTCCGACTTTGCCTGCCCAGCACGGGTTCAGTGCCATGGCAAGAACAATGAACAAGAGGGTGCGCTGTTTCATAAGTCTCCGAAGCCTTGCCCGCTGGAGTCTCTATCCGCCTCAATAGATCGGCTTATGAAAAGGGAGCCCGCGTGGATCAGGGTTGTGAGGCCGCCGCTTGTCGCGGTCGGGTTCGTCTTGAATACGATCTATTCAGTTTTGTTCGGATGGTGGCTTGACGGGCGTTTGTCCCAAAAGTTGGACGGACGGCTGGCTAAAGAGATTCATCAGAATCTGGCATTCCTGTTCACGGAGAAGAATGCTCGAATCGTTCCTAGCGACGAGTACAAGGTTAAAAGGGCATTCGATCTGGCGGTGGTCACCGTTGCGACCGAGGATCTGCGCATCCGCTTCGTTCGCGTGCGCGGCCAATTTGAGTTTGAGGTATCTTCGCCCCATTTGCTACACCGGTGGGAGGATCTATCCAGCGCGCTCGAAAATGCCGAGTTAAGCGAGGGGGCTAGCCTGACGGCAGTCGTGTCGACCCGCCGATTGCGCTCCTATTCCTCCTACACGGATGTGGAGCGATTGTTGCGTTCGCAGTGGCTCTCGCTGAAGCGCTACTGCGATAATTGTTGAAATAATCGCCATTGCACTCGCAACCAGATCACTGGCTGTGATCGAATGATTAAAAGGGGGTCGAGTTGTCAGATCACCAACGATCCGGCCTATCCGAAAATCTGGCAGCACTCCTAAGCTACGTTTTCGGCTGGATTACTGGCTTGATCTTTCTTCTCTTAGACAAGCGTCCTTACGTCAGATTCCACGCAGCGCAATCCATAGTCGTTTTCCTGGGCGTGCACATCTTGCGAGCCGTCCTCGCTGCGATATTCGGCATGGAGTGGTGGTTTGGTGGGTTCGGCAATTGGGGCGTGTTCACCCTCGGTGCTCTTCTTCTGAACTTCTTAAGCCTGCTGAGTCTGGTTTTGTGGGTTGTACTGATGGTGAAAGCATTTCAAGGCGTGCGTTTCAAGTTGCCGTTGGCGGGCGACATCGCCGAGAGCCTAACCGGTCGACATATTTGACTTCACCCAGATTTGTTGTGGCTGCGGCTTTCATAGAGTTGGATTCTCCGCGTCCGTTGACGATTGTTGTCGTAACATCGCCTTCTCGCTTACCGTGGTCAATGAGCGCAATCGCCTGTTTTCGCCAGCCAAGAGCTAGAATGTTGCCATGATTCCCAAAGCGATGGACAGCCTCGATCTCGTCGAAGCTGTGATGCTCATCGAGGAAATCTTTGGAACTGATATACCCGATAGCGATGCAGAAAACTTTGGCAGTCCACGAGAGATGGCGGACTGGCTTGAACGTCATCTTTCATACCGACGGCCCAATAAAGAGGCCGCTGCTATCCTTAGAAAGCTCGCCAAAGCTCACAACAACCCTGAACTGGCAGAAGGCTTGGACGGCACATGGCGACGAGAACAGATCGCCGCTATCGTCCGCGAAATCTTTCGGCAGTAGGACTTGGATCAGTCAGCACAGCAAAGTCGTCAGTAATTGTTGAAACATCCCCATTTCACAAGTAGCCTGCCATTCGGGAATCAGGTGTCTGTTGACGAGTTTTTTCGAGAAACCCAACTGTCTGGAATCAGCAACTTGCCGACCGTGCCGGTGAGAGGTTTTCTGAACGTTGCTGAGCGTGCGGCACCAATCCCAAGCTGATGCGAGATCGTGCGCCAGGAAGCGCCGGCACTTTTCCAAGACGAACAACTGCAACGCGGGCCCGCGATCAGGAAAGTCCTGCACCATCATGGTCCGATGTGGGCTAGAGCAGTCCTTCGGCTCAGTCTCCGTCAGCGACAATGCCAGCGACAGCCCGCAGACGGTCTCCTTGGAGGGACTCAAAGAATGCCACTCCGCCAGAGGCGGGTCGACCTATCGAACCAGCAAAAGAAAATGTACTCATTCACCGCTCGCTGGTTGGGTCACACGGGCTGCTGAGTTCGTTCTGTCTGACCTTGTCTTCTCCTTCAAACTCACCAACCTGAACCTTCCATAAATTCCCCTGTTCTCGGGGCGGAAAGACCCCAAACCAATGAATTGCCCCGCTTGGACAAGATGCTCTTCCAAGTCTTCCTGGGTGATCGTGTCATCCAACACGTGAATTTCCACCTCCCCGTCCCACTTGGGAATTAGCGGAAAGCACTTCATCACCCGCTTCGAGCCACCCGGATTCCCGTCCGCCGGAACATGGCGCCACTCGCCTTTAACCTCCACTTTTTTAGGGGCAAAATGAGCGGGGCCGTCACTAAAACGGCACTCACAAAATGTTTGGTAAAGGTCGCCTTGCCTTTTCCGGGGATTTGTTTGCCGAGATACTTGGCAGCGCTGTCCAGGCAGTTCTTGAAAGCGAATGGCGGGATAAGAACAAAGCCGTCATCTGTTACGTGGAGGCGATTGCGCCAAGTGCGTTCTTCGAAGTCGGCGGCGCTTTCCTTATCTTTCTTGGGCACGTCCTGGGCATAGTAACGGCTGAACGAAAGCGGGCTGGTGCTTTTCAGGGTTGCCACGAAGGTTTTCATAGCTCATCCATTCGCAAGTCTTGTCACGTCGTGTCTCTTCAAGTCCGGTGACGCCGGGCCACGTCTCGTCAAATCTCGTGCTGTCGCGTTGGAAAAAGATCGCGAAGGGACGAAGCGCTTTTCAGCTTGTAGCGCTTCTGCGGAAAGGCCCTTATCCTGGGAACTCGCGCGATCTTAGAAACGCTCTTTACTTTATGAGGGCTGCGCTGGCGGCCAAATTTCTCGTCGCACCTCCCCCCTATATCGTGCACAGTAATCCTGCTCTGAAGGACGGGTTTGGGGACTGGGGCTTCCTTCTGAAATACCGTATCGTCGCGGCTAACGAAGAGCACGGGAACTATATTCTTACGGCGTTCTTCCAGGCGACATTCCCCACGGGCCAGTATAAGAACGGGTCCTCGAAGGCGATCATCACTCCGACGATCGCCTATGGGAAAGGCTTCGGTCGATTTGATATTCAGGGAACGTTTGGAGCGACTCTTCCGACCGGTAACGAGGCCAAGATCGGCCGAACCTTCCCCTGGAACAATGCTTTCCAATATCACGTGTCCAAGAAACTCTGGCCGGAGATCGAAACGAATTACACGCGCTTCCAAGACGGTCCCAACCGTGGGAAGACACAAGTCTTCATGACTCCGGGAATTCTGTTTGGCAATTTTCATGTGGGGAAGAGGCTATCGCTAAATTTTGGGGGCGGATTCCAAGTCGCCACGACGCGTTTCCATGTGAATAATCACAACGGAATTTTTACCGTCCGCTTCCCCTTCTGATTGGGCATGTAACAAACCAGTGCGGCAGATCGGACGACTGGAGTCCTGAAAGCACCATCGATCAAGAAAGACCTGGTGCCAGTGGAGAGATTCGAACTCTCAAACACCTGTTTCTAAGGCAGGCTGCTATTCCAATTCGCACACGCTGGCACTTGGTGCACAGGGAAGGATTTGAACCTCCGCGCCCCATCTAGGGAAACCGGGTTACAGCCGGTCCGTTTCGGCCTGGCTCACGCAACTGTGCTTCAGATCCTTCGCCGCAAAGTACCCGGCTCAGGATTTCGCCCTTCGACTTCGCTCAGGGCAGGCTCTGCGGGCTCCCAGCTTCCCCTTCGCTGCGCTCAGGATTCAGCTTCACGCCCCACGGTGAACGCCCTCAGGACGCGGGAACATGCCGAAGACTGGCAGAGAAAGGAACATGGCGATAAGCATGACACGAGTGATGGGGAGCGTTTCAGACAAGGTTTAAGACTTGAGTATCAAGGGGCCAAAGACGCGCTAAGCTATGCCGAGGGGCGTTTTTGCGCCGTTTTTGCATCGGGGAACGGGAAAGCTCTCGCTTCCCCTCGCCTTTTGAATAGGCACTCAATGATCACAATTGT
>WNGN01003574.1_pt1 | contig 10581 bp, 13 predicted proteins | sample 5400561 | NCBI WGS metagenome assembly WNGN01 (sample SAMN13153379, study PRJNA577476) | soil metagenome | isolation source: 115 cm soil or saprolite under Garry oak tree replicate 2 | place: USA:California | collected 2016-06-15 | reverse complement strand
CCGGTGCCCCGACTTCGAGTGTGAGCGTCCCGCGGGCGCGTCCGGATGATGGCGTGTCTGGCGCGTCGTGGCCGGTGCGGTTCCTTCGCGACGTCTCCGGCACCATTCGGCGCTCCGCAGGAGAGGTCATCCGCTTCATCGCGTCCGGCCGCCGCGTCCGTCCTCGCGGAGAGCCTGAAGCGCCGTCAGCACCCTCCCGCCCGAGTATCCTCGCGTGGAGTAAATGTCCGTCGGCCCTGCGCCGTCTTATCGATGACCATGTTGTACAGTGTCCGCATGCCCCGCGTGCTGGTGTACCCTCTGGCGGCCGTCGCCCTGGTCGCGCTGACCGTGGCGGGCCCGGCGCTCGCCGGGCCGTCGCTGGACGACGTGGTCCGCGGCGTCGAGTCGGCCTACGGCCGGATGATCGACCTGAAGGCCGATTTCAACCAGACGTCGTTCAACAAGAGCCTCAACTCCACGATTCCGGCGCAGGGCGCGGTCTATTTGAAGAAGGGTGGCAAGCTGCGCTGGGAGTACAGCGAGCCGACGAAGCAGGAGATCGTGTCCGATGGAAAGAAGCTCTGGGTCTACACGCCCCAGCTCAACCAGGTCAACGTCGGCGACGCGCCGGAGGCCCTGGCAGGACCGGCCGGATCGTTCCTGGCCGGCCTCGGGAAGGTCCACGAGCACTTCACCGTGCGCTTCCTCAACCCGGCGCAGCCCACCGACGCCGACGGCAACGTGGTCCTCGACCTCACGCCCAAGCAGCCGCTCCCTACCATGTCGCGTCTGATCCTCGCGCTCGACGCCAAGACGTGGGAGGTGCGCAAGGCCACCATCCACGACCAGTTCGAGAACACGGTCAGCATGCGCTTCACCCGGCTGGCGGTGAACTCCGGCCTGCCCGACCAGCTCTTCACGTTCGTGCCGCCGGCCGGCGTGGCCACCGTCCCCCTGCGGTAGACTAGGGAGCCATGGCCGCCGAGAACTCGTTCGACATCGTCTGCAAGGTCGACATGCAGGAGGTCACCAACGCGCTCGACCAGGCGCGGCGGGAGATCGAGACGCGCTACGACCTCAAGGGCAGCAAGAACGAAATCACGCTCGAGAAGACCGACATCACGATCACGTCCGCCGACGACATGAAGCTCAAGGCCGTCGCCGACATCCTGCAGTCGAAGCTCCACCGGCGCGGCGTGCCGCTCAAGGCGTTGACGTGGGGAGCGGTGGAAGACGGAGCGGGTGGCATCAAGCGTCAGAAGATCACGCTCCAGCAGGGGATTCCCACCGAGAAGGCCAAGGAGATCGTCCGCCTCATCAAGGACAGCAAGGTCAGAGTCCAGGCGTCGATCCAGGAGAGCCAGGTGCGCGTCGCCGGCAAGAACCGTGACGACCTGCAGAAGATCATCGCGCTCGTCAAGGACAAGGACTTCGGCATCGCGCTCCAGTTCACGAACTACCGCAGCACGTGATGAAGGTCCACCTCACCACGCTCGGGTGTCCCAAGAACCAGGTGGATTCCGAGCTGATGCTCGGGATGCTGACCGAGGCCGGCTTCCCGCTCGTCGAGCGCGCCGAGGATGCCGACTGCCTCATCGTCAACACGTGCGCCTTCATCGACCGCGCGCGCGAAGAATCGGTCAACACGATCCTGGAGCTGGCCAAGCTCAAGGAGCGCGGACGCTGCACGTCGCTGATCGTCACCGGCTGTCTCACGCAGCGCTACGGCCTCGAGATCAAGCGCGAGATGCCGGAGATCGACGCCATCCTGGGCACGTCGGGGCTCGAGCGCATCGTCGATCTCGTGCGCCAGGCCGACAACCGGCGCGACTGGGCGACGTCGGCGCCGCCCGGTTATCTCTACGACGCGAAGACGCCGCGACTGCTCACCGCCCGCGTGCCCTACGCGTACGTGAAGATCGCCGAGGGCTGCGACATGGGCTGCACCTTCTGCGCGATCCCGCAGTTCCGCGGCAAACACCGCAGCCGTCCGCTCGCCGACATCGTGAACGAGGTCGAAGGGCTGGCCGCGCGCGGCGTGCAGGAGGCGATCCTCGTCTCCCAGGACACGCTTGCCTACGGCAAGGACCTCGCGGGCAACGGTGACATCGGCGACCTGCTGATCGCGCTGGGCGAGACGCGCATGCCGTGGATCCGGCCGATGTACCTGCATCCCGCCCACGTCAACGATCGCCTGATCGCCAAGTGGCAGCGGGCCCGCATCGTGCCGTACCTCGACATGCCGGTGCAGCACGGTGACGACGGCGTGCTCCGTGCCATGCGGCGCGCGGTAACGGCCCGGCGGATGAAGGACGTCGTCCGCGATTTTCGCGCGGCGATTCCGGGCCTCGCCGTGCGCACGACGGTGCTCGTCGGCTTCCCCGGCGAGACCGAGGCGGCGTTTGGGAATCTCCTCGAGTTCGTGACCGACGTCGGCTTCGACCGTCTCGGTGTCTTCACCTACTCGCCCGAGGAGGGCACGCCGTCCGTCACGTACGCCGACCAGGTCGATCCGGAGGTGGCTGCCGAGCGCGCGGCCGCCGTGCAGGAGCTCCAGGATGGCGTCGTCTGGGAGCGCCACCGGGCGCTCATCGGCACCGAGCACGACGTCCTCGTCGATGGCCGCAGCGAGGATCCCGCGTTCACGTGGGAGGGCCGCACCGCCGGCCAGGCTCCCGAGATCGATGGCATCGTGTATCTCCGGGGCCCGTTCGAGCCTGGGCGCTTCGCCCGCATTCGCGTCGTCGAGGTCGAGGGTTACGAGCTGGTCGGCGAGCGGGCGCTCAGCGTCGCCGGCGTCTGAGCCGACCGGCGCCGTGCCCGCGCGGTCCATCACGGACCGTGTGGCGCTCGCCGTCGCCACCGTCGCTGGCGCGGGCTATTCCCCGGTGGCGCCTGGCACCGCGGGAAGCCTGGTCGCCGTCGCCGTTCTCTGGCTGGTGCCCTTCTCACGCCTCGAGCTGATCGTCTATTTCATCGTCGTGACGCTGGTCGGCACGTGGGCGGCCCACCGCGCCGAGGCGCTCCTGGGAGGCAAAGATCCAGGGACCATCGTCGTCGACGAGGTGGCCGGCATGACGCTCTCCGTCCTCGCCCTGCCGCTGACACCGGCCGTGCTAGCGGTCGCGTTCGTGCTCTTTCGTGTCTTCGATGTCGTGAAGCCGCCACCGGCGCGCGGGAGCCAATCGCTCCGGGGCGGCGTCGGTGTCATGGTGGACGACCTGATCGCGGGCCTCTATGCCCTGGCAGTCGTCGGCGTCCTGCGCGGAGTGTTCCGGTGGCCGTGACGGCTCGACTCGTGGTCGCCGGCGCGGCGCTCGATGCCGATGACGATGCGGTCGCCGCCGTGACGACGGCGCTGGCCGCCGCCGGTGCCCCCGTCACCGCGCGGGTCATCGTCGAAGACGCCGACGTGGCCCTCGAAGAAGCGCTGGCGGCGCCGAGCGATCTCACGATCATCCTGGCGGTGCCAGGCACCGCTGCCGCGCTCGCCACTCCTGCGGCTGACGTCGTGCGCCGCGCTCTCGCCGACGTGACCGGCGCCCGTCTCATGCCGAGCGAGAAGATCCGGGCGGGGCTCGAGCAGGCGGCGCTGAGCCGCGGCCGGCCCCTCCCGCGCCTGACCGAGCGCGCCACGCTCGTCCCCCAGGGCGCGACCGTGTGGACGACCGACGGCGCCGAGCCCGGATGGCTGATCGAGAGTCAGGGCCGCGCCTTCGTCGTGCTGATCCCGGGCGCGCGGCTGTCGCGGATGATCGAGCAGCATCTCGTGCCGTATGCTCGCTCGCTCACGGAGCGCTCGCTCACGACGGGGCACCCCGCGGTCGCGGTGAGGACGCTCAGAACGGCGGGCGTGGACCTCGCGGACATCGATGCGCGGCTCGGCGAGTGGCTCAAGCCGCGCGGCGCTGGCGGCGACGTCGACGTCACCACGCTTCCCGCGTCTGGCGAGGTGTGGGTGAGGCTCCGCGCTCACGCAGTGACTCCGAGCGCAGCCCAGGACGCGCTGGCGTTGGTCGAAGCCAAGGTGGTCGAGCGTCTCGGCGACGACTACTTCGGCCGTGACGGCGAGACGCTCGAGCGTGTCGTCGGCCGCATGCTCGCTCAGCGCAGCTTGATGGTGTCCGTCGCTGAGTCGTGCACGGGCGGCCTCGTCGGACACAGGATCACGAGCATCCCGGGCTCGTCGGCCTACTTCGAGCGCGGCGTGATGGTCTACACGAACCGCGCCAAGCAGGAGCTGCTCGGCGTGCCCGAAGAGGTGTTGCGGGCCCACGGTGCGGTGAGTGGCCAGTGCGCCGAGGCGATGGTGCGCGGCGTCTGCCGGCTCGGCGGCAGCGCCTGCGGGCTGGCGGTCACCGGGATCGCCGGGCCCGACGGCGGAACGCCGACCAAGCCCGTCGGTACGGTGTGGGTCGGTGTCGCCGTCAATGGTCAGGCGGCCGCTCATCACTTTTTGTTCGACGGTGATCGCGCGGCAGTGAAATGGCAGTCAGCGCAGGCGGCGCTCGACCTGTTGCGGCGAGCCCTGCTCGCCTCCCGATGAGCACCCGACTCGCCCTGGTCGTGCTCGCCGTCGTGCTGGTTAGTGGCTGCGCCAAGCCACCGGCGCTCGAGCGCGGCCTGATGCTCTACGAACAGGGCCGCTACCGTCGTGCGCTGGCCACGTTCGACGAGGCCGTGCGCGAGCAGCCGAGCGCCGCGGCCTATGCCAACCGTGGCACGACACGCATCCGTCTCGGCGACACGGCCGGCGGGATCGCTGATTTCACGAGCGCCCTGCAGCTCGCGCCCAACGACTCCGAGATCCTGTTCAACCGGGGCAATGCGCGGCTCGTCGCCGGTGATCCAAAAGGCGCCATCGCGGACTTCACGCGCGCGGCCGAGCTCCGGCCGACCTTCGCCCTCGCCGTCTTCAATCGCGGTATCGCCCGGCATCGATCCGGTGACGCGCTGGGCGCCCGCGCCGACTGGAACGAGGCGATCAAGCTGGCCAAGAACCCCGAGGTGCGCGCAGCGATGGAGCGTCGCGCGGAAGCGCTCGGGCGCGAGGCCGGCGCACCGGCATCGGGTCCCGGCGCACCGGCATCGGGTCCCGGCGCACCGGCAGCCGGTCCCGACGCGCCGGCCGCCGATTCCGGCGCCGGCCGTGAGCTGGCCCGTCGGGCTCTCGATCGGGAGCTGGCGGGCGACCACACGGGCGCGCTGGCCGACCTCAAGTCAGCGCTGGCTCTCGAAACCGATCCCGGCCGTCGTGCCGCGCTCCAGGACTTGCTCCGGATGTGGGAGGACGCTCGATAGCCGGCATCCGGGCGTTCGTCGCCATCCTGCTCCCAGACGACGTCCGATCCGCGCTGGACGCGGAGATCGAGCAGCTGAGACCGGTCGGCCGCGACGTTTCGTGGGTCGCGCGCGACAACATTCACGTGACGCTCAAATTCCTCGGCCACGTCGAGCCCGAGCGACTGGACCTCGCCGTGTCGGCGCTCGCCCGCGTGGCCGCCACTGTCGCGGGCTTCGAGCTCGCCATCGCCGGGCTCGGCGCCTTTCCGTCACCGACGCGGCCCCGCGTGCTGTGGGCCGGGCTCACGAGTGGCGCCGACGCTGCCGCCACGCTCGCCCGATCGATCGATGGAGCGCTCGCCGCTCACGGCTTTGCACGGGAAGACCGGCCGTTCTCGGGCCACGTCACACTCGGCCGTGTGCGACAACCCGGCCGCGATGAGCGTCTCGCTGCCGCGCTGGCCGCCGGCGCCCGCCATCAGTTCGGACGGCTCGCCGTCGATCGGCTCGCGCTCATGCGGAGTGAGCTCTCGCCTCGCGGCGCCCGTTACTCGATCATCTCCGCCTGGCCGTTGTTAGCGGCTCCCAGCCAGGGAACCACGACGGCCGTCGCCCGGTAGTTCGGAAGGGGCTCCCAGGAGAATCTCCGCGGGCCAGGGCGTGTGCCATTGCGCCAGTCCTCGGCGTTCGTCCAATTGGCGACGAATTTTCGGGCACTTGCGCAGCAAGATCACCGGCACCCAGCCTTGGCAAACCGTTTGCGATTACCCCCCATCGTCGAGCGATCACAAGCCGGGTACCAGGGGGGCCGATGAAACCGATTGATGGGATGGAGATGACGCTCATAAGCGACCGCCTGATCGGACTGATCGACACGCTGCTGCTGTGCCTCGGACTCACGATGACCATCGCTGCAATCGCGCCACTGCTGGAGTCGGTAACCGCCAAGATCTGGCGCCGTCCGGTCGCGGTTCGCTCGCGGGGGAACAGCCGATGAATCACGGCCGCCGTCTCTTCGTCTCCGCCGCGACTATGATCCTCACCGTGCCGATCGCCCTGGCGGCCTGGGCCGCACCCACGCCGACGGAGCAGGTCCGCGGCGCGATCCAGCGGGTGCTTCGCATCATCGACGACCCGGAGCTCCGCGGCGAGATGCGGCAGGCCGACCGTCGCACGGCCATCCGCAAGGTGGCCCACGAGCTCTTCGACTACGCCGAGATCACCAAGCGCTCCATCGGCCACCACTGGCAGCAGCGCACGGCCGCCGAGCGTGAGGAGCTGGTGAGCCTCTTCGGCGATCTGCTCGAACGCACCTACGTATCGCGGATCGAGGTGTACAGTGGCGAGAAGATCGCGTACGTCGGGGAGAGCGTGGAGACCGATCAAGCGGTCGTCCGCACCCGCATCGTGACCAGGCAGGGCACCGAGATCCCGGTGGACTACCGGATGCTGGCCCACGGCACGCGGTGGCAGGCCTACGACGTGACGATCGAAGGCGTGAGCCTGGTGGCGAACTACCGCAGCCAGTTCAACAAGATCCTCCAGACCGGGAACTATCCCGAGCTCATCAAGCGGCTGCGCATCAAGCTCGAAGAGCGCACCGATCCGACCGACGTGAAGGCTCGGGCAGCGAACAATTGAGGCCGCCCATGGCTCATGCGCTCGTCGTGATCGTCGCTGCGGGGCTCGCGATCGCGTGCTGTGCCGGTTCCGCGTCGGCCAGCGTCGGCCCGTCAGCGACCGGCGCCGCGCCGACGCAGATCACGCCGCCCAAGGCGTCCACCCTGGTGGCGCCGAACATCCTGCCGCGCCTGCTCGTGACCTCCCTGCCGACCCGCTGACGCCCCGCAGCAGCACCGTCTCGCGCTTCAGACATTGACGCCGTCGGGCGGGCTTCCCTAGAATGCCCGCAAGACATTCTCCGAAGGGAGAACCCGATGGCGGAAGGCAAGAGCGACCGGCGACAGGCTCTCGACCTCGCGATCGCCCAGATCGAGCGGCAGTTCGGGAAGGGCGCTGTCATGCGGCTCGGTGCCGGCGGCCCGCTCGAGGAGATCGCCGTCATTCCCACGGGCGCGCTCAGCCTCGATGCCGCGCTCGGCATCGGCGGCCTGCCGCGCGGACGCGTGAGTGAGATCTACGGGCCGGAATCCTCCGGCAAGACGACGCTGGCGCTGCACGTCGTCGCCGAAGCGCAACGCCTTGGCGGCATCGCCGCGTTCATCGACGCCGAGCACGCGCTCGATCCCGGGTACGCCCGGAAGCTCGGCGTCAACATCGACGAGATGCTGATCTCCCAACCCGACACCGGCGAGCAGGCGCTCGAGATCGCCGAGACGCTGGTGCGCTCGAACGCGGTGGACGTCATCGTGACCGACTCCGTCGCGGCGCTGGTGCCCAAGGCCGAGCTGGACGGCGACATGGGCGACTCGCTGCCCGGCCTGCAGGCCCGGCTGATGTCGCAAGCCCTCCGCAAGCTCACGGCCGCCATCTCGCGCTCGGGCACCGTCGTGATCTTCATCAACCAGATCCGGGAGAAGATCGGGGTCATGTTCGGCAACCCGGAGACCACCCCGGGCGGGCGCGCGCTGAAGTTCTACGCGTCGGTGCGCATCGACGTGCGTCGCATCGAGACCATCAAGCAGGGCACGGAGGCGGTAGGCGTCCGCACGCGCGCCAAGGTGGTGAAGAACAAGCTGGCGCCACCATTCCGCGACGCCGAGTTCGACGTCATCTACGGCGAGGGCATCTCCAAGGCGGGCACGCTGCTCGATGCCGCCGTCGACCAGGGCATCGTCGAGAAGTCGGGCACCTGGTACTCGCTGAAGAACGAGCGCATCGGGCAGGGACGCGAGAACGCCAAGAAGTACCTCCAGGAAAATCCCGTCGTGCTCAACGATCTCGAAGCCAAGCTGCGCGAGGCGCTCGGGCTCCGGACGCCGGCGCCGATCAAGTAGATGGACCTCGACAAGCTGCTCATCAGAAGCGTCGAGCGGGGGGCGTCGGATCTGCACCTCAAGCCCAACTCGCCACCCGTCCTCCGCATCCATGGCCGGCTGGTGCCCCAGCCCGATCTCGGCGTGGTCAGTGTCGGCGAGATGGAGGACCTGGCCCGCCACATCCTGAGCGAGCGCACCTACGGCCAGCTCAAGGACGGCCGGGAGGTCGACGTCGCCTACGCCGTGCGCGACCACGGCCGCTTCCGCGTCAACCTCTTCCTCGCGACCGGCTACATCCGCGCGGTGATGCGGGCCATCCCGTCGAAGAAGCCGAAGTTCGAGGAGCTCGGCCTGCCCCAGGTGCTCGAGAAGCTGGCCATGGAGCGCCGGGGCATGGTGCTCGTCACCGGCATCACCGGCTCGGGCAAGTCCACGACGCTGGCGGCGATGATCGACTTCATCAATCGCAACCGGAACGATCACATCATCACGATCGAGGACCCGATCGAGTTCTCACACGAGGACATCAACTGCGTCGTGAGCCAGCGTGAGATCGGCCACGATTCGTCGAACTTCGCCAGCGCGTTGCGGGCCGCGCTTCGCGAGGACCCCGACGTCATCCTGGTCGGCGAGATGCGCGACCCGGAGACCATGGCGGTGGCGCTCCACGCGGCGGAAACCGGCCACCTCGTGTTCTCGACCCTCCACACCCTGAACGCCGCGGAAACCGTCAACCGCATCCTCGGCACGTTCCCGCCGCATCAGGAGCAGCAGATCCGCGATCAGCTCGCCGCCGTCATCCAGGGCGTCGTCTCTCAGCGCCTGGTGCCGAAGCTGGCCGGCGAAGGCCGCGTACCGGCGGTCGAGATCATGATCGGCACCGCGCTCATTCGCGACTGCATCCGCGAGGCGAAGCGAACGCCCGAGATCCCCGCCATCATCACCCAGGGCACCACGCAGTACGGGATGCAGACGTTCGACCAGTGCCTGCTCAAGCTCTATCGAGACAGCGTGGTGTCGTACGAGACCGCTCGCGAGGCCGCCACCAACCCGGATGACTTCGACCTCAAGGTCCGGGGCATCTTCTCGACCGGCGAGCTCACGTTCGAGGGCGAGAAGAAGAAGCAGGAAGAGGCGGCGGCCAAGCCGCCCACATCCAGCCCGTTCTTCAGGAGGCCATAACCGCTCGCCGACGAGCTCGTCGTGATCGCGCCGCGGCCGCTGAGCCCGGCGAGAGTCGGCGAGGTTCGCTTCGCCAGCTTGACGAGCGCGCGGCACGATTGGTCGCGGCCGATCTGCTCACGCGGCGTCCGTGGACCCGGGCCGACCTGGCGCGGCGCCTGGTCCGCCGCGGCGCCCCCGCCGAGGTCGCCGATGCGGTCGTTGCCGATCTCACCGCTCGTGGATATCTAGACGACGCCGCGTTCGCGCGCCAGTGGGTGGAGAGCCGGAGCGCGCGCGGCTACGGCGCCGCCCGGCTGCGCGCCGAGCTTCGGGCCCGCGGCGTCGACTCGGCGGTGATCGATGCCGCCGTCGGTGCGCTGACACCGGACGCCACGCTCGCCCGCGCTCTGGCTCTCGCGCGCCGGCGGCTGCCGGTGATCGCCCGCGGGCGGTCCGAGCGCGTGGCCAAGCGGCTGCGCGACTACTTGCTGCGTCGGGGCTACGCGCCCGGCGTTGTCGTCCGTGTCGTGCGCCAGCTCACACGCATTGCCGTCACCGCCGAGGTAGTCAGGTGACTTCATCCAGGTAGTCGCCGAGACGGCGCGGCTGGTCTTGCGCGAGCTGGCCGATGCGGACCTGGAGGCGATCCAGGCCTACGCGTCCGACCCCGCCGTCGTAGAGTTTCTGCCGTGGGGCCCGAACACCGAAGACGACACGCGTCGCTTCCTGTCCGCCGTCATGGTGGGGCGTGCGGCGCGCCCGCGGCGACAGTGGGACCTCGCGATGGTGCTGAGGCGCGAGCCGCGGCTCGTCGGCGGCTGCCGGCTCCACGTCACCGATGAGATCGCGGGGGAGGCCGACCTCGGCTACGCCCTCGCGCGGGGCTACTGGGGCCAGGGCCTCGCCTCGGAGGCGGCCCGGGCGCTCGTCGAGTTCGCGTTCACGCGCCTCGGTGCGCGGCGCGTGTGGGCGGTCTGCGAGCCGGCCAATCCCGCCTCGGCGCGCGTGCTGGAGAAGGCCGGGCTCAGGCGAGAACGCTTCCTGCGCGCTCATCGGTTCATGAAGGGCCGGTGGCGCGACTCGTACGTCTACGCCTGCGACAGCCCGCGACGCTAGCCGGCCCCTCCGAACCGAAAGCCGGGATGTAAACCTCGTTCCAGCGGTCTTCGTCATCGTGGGTGCATGCTCTGCCGATCGCTCCCTGCCCTGCCGT
>WNGN01006777.1_pt1 | contig 10582 bp, 10 predicted proteins | sample 5400561 | NCBI WGS metagenome assembly WNGN01 (sample SAMN13153379, study PRJNA577476) | soil metagenome | isolation source: 115 cm soil or saprolite under Garry oak tree replicate 2 | place: USA:California | collected 2016-06-15 | reverse complement strand
CCTTAACGCGCATGCCGTTCCATCCCTTCCTTCCAAGGGTACGGTCCCACGGGTCGCCGTGCTCGCTCCCGTCCGGATCGATTCTGACGATCTTGACCTGCACGTTCTTGCCGACGGGGGTTCCCTCCAAATACCACCAGAAGCCGACGCGCGGCAGTCCATCGTCGAATTGGCTGACTTCAAAGCCGCCGCTATCGATTGCCTGGCCCGCCTTCACCAGTTTGTAGCCGGTAGAGACGGTTTTGCCGGTCTTTTCCTCGGTCTTCACTTGGGCCGAGTAAACGCCCGCCTCGAGCAGGCGCGCGCCGGTCACGCTCTGGGCGTGCGTTGCACCCACAAGCAGCAAGCTGAATAGAGCTGCTAAAACGGTTCTTGCCCTCATGACTGCCCTCCATTCCCTTCCAGACACCCGTTCGATTCATATCACGGTATCCAATTCTTTTTCCACCATGCGACCTCACCGCGTCGGGTTGGCTCTGCGATCTCGGCTTTCCGGCGGGGTCCCGACGCGCACGCCAGCATATCCGCGCAACGGTCCCGAGATGGTCGCTTCGCGGAACTGCTCAAGACCCGCGCTGCGGCACGATCACTCCTGATGAGAACCAGAAGCATCTCCCCGCAGTGGTGCCAATACGGGCAGGCTTTGGAATTGCTCCAGTCCGCGATCAACTGTGCAGCGTCCGCAAAGCGTCTCAAGCTGGGCCGCTGGGCAGACCCCGGCCGCGCCGGTTGCGCGCTGGAATTGGCCGGATCCGCGATCCGGGCGGCGGCCGCGGCTATTGCCTGCCGCGTTGCGGCGGTTTACCTATCCGGCACGGGGCCACGTGGCGGAGTGGTTACGCAGCGGTCTGCAAAACCGTTTACCCCGGTTCAATTCCGGGCGTGGCCTCCAAGCAAAATCAAAGACTTAGCTCAGTTTACACACTGCACCGATCTTCGATAAAATCTGTCTAGTGACTCGCTAGGGACTCACTCCCCGGCGGGAGACCTATGCAGCTCTGAATAAAGATCATTTCAATTCGGCAACCCTACGCCCGGGCGATCATCGCCGGCCACAAGCCGGTCGAGAACCGCAGCCGCTCGCGGGCATCTCCCTTGAAGTCTGCGCGGCGTTGCCTGCCAACGATCCGATGTCCCTTCATTCGTTATCGAAGCGTAGCCATCGATTTCGTGCCCAATCCCCGAGTCTCTAACTGCAGACTCCTGTACCAAGTCAACAAGGAAGCCAAGCAAATCATCAGCGCGATGCCTGAAGCGCTCACGGCCATTTGGGCGACGGCGCCGAGCGACCATTCGAACAGGATGACGTGCGCTGCGAACGACAGGAATACTCCGGCGCAGAAGATCTCGAGTGAGTGCTGCCCGCATAGGATAGCTTGGCGGAACACGGGCGCTTGCCAAGCGACCCATTCACGCGGAACGAAACGCAGGACAATGAGCGTGACCGCCAGGAAATGCAGGAGCCGAAATGGATGCACGTCGGTCTTGTCGATCGGATGGTTGATGATCCACTGCGTCAGCCAGGACGGCTGGATCGCCGCGAAGGACCGCGAGTGCCAGCCCATTGCAATGAAGAACGCAACTACGACGCAGATCGCGGCGGCGACGATGACGATGCGGGATTCGGTCACGCCGCGCAGGCGCTCTGCGCCACCCGCCGCGCACCAAGCCCCGAGCACGAACAGGAACTGCCAGGCGAACGGATTGAAATACCAGAGCCCGTCCGGATAAGCCGAAAGATTCCAGCCGAACAGCCATACGCATGCATAGAGGGCCGCCGATCCGGCAAGAACCAAGTTCGGCGCGCGCTGCAGGAGCCAGAGGGTCGGCGGGAAAGCGCCGAGCACGAGGATGTAGACGGGGAGCACATCGAGATCCACCGGCTTGAAGTGCAGCAGCAATGCTTGGGCCATCGCGGTCCCAGGATCGCGAAAGAACATCGACGTATTGGTGTAGTTCTCGAAATTGGGAGCGCCAAATTTCGCAGCGGCATATCCCACCTCCGCAACGTAAAAGGCGAACAGGAGCAGATGGGCGACATAGATCTGCCAAACGCGGCGCAGAATCCGGGCGCTGCCGACCGCGAAACCCTGCTGCCACATCTTGCGGCCGTAGACCAAGGAAGCCGTGTACCCGGAAACAAAGATGAAGATCTCCGCCGCATCGCTGAAACCGTAATTGCGGATGGTGACCCAGCTGGCGACATCGATCACGCGATGCGAGGGAATGTGGTCGAGGAAGATCATCCAAAGCGACAATCCTCGAAAGAAATCCAGCCGAAGATCACGCTTCATCGCGGCACCGAATCTCAAGAGCCATCCACGTTTTATATTGGCGTGCGACCGCGCTTTTCGACGCCCGCGCCCGCGTGACTGAGGTCGGAACCGACTAACAGCCGCGGCAAATATTGAGCTGCTTGTCGAGATCGCGTTGATTCTGCGTGACAGCCCTGGATTTCTTAGGGTCGTGTCGCAGGGACGGGAACGCCAATGGACCTAGAAGACCTGACGGCGCCAATGACGCCGATTCTGCCATGGCAGTCGCTCACAATTGCCATGGGATTACGCCCAGGATCCAGCACAGCACGCCGATAATGCCCATCACCAACAACCACCAATTGTCACCAATCGGCGTCATGCCTTACTCCTCTTGGATACTGGTGATCAGCAGGAAGATCACAGTCGCTTGATCATCTGCTCGCGGACCATGGGCGCCTCCAGAGTCAGCCGCGGCATCCTGCGTGCGAAGCATCTCTTCGACTTAAGAGGCGCAAGAGGGTGCAAATGATCACAAAGAAGTCAGGGCGGCAGCAAATTCCCGGCGATCGGCGACACGGATCGGTGAACCTCAATACTTCAGTGCCGACATCTCCTCTCGCGCGGCACTGCTGAAGTCACGCAAGAGATCCAGTTTACCTGTGTCTCCGCGGGTCATTCGCCACGATTTGCTGGTATTTGCACTGCTTCACTCGCGCCGGCGCGCCGTCTCGTATACCAATTTGCCTCGCGCAGACAGGCGGCTTGCGCACGTGCTTGGCATCCCGGCGTGCTCCCCCGCTTCCTCCCCCCGCCGGGCTCGCCGGTGGCCGGTCCGTCCCCCCGAGGACCGGCCGCCCCTCCTCTGGGACGACGGAGGACGACGCTGATCGCATGTGTATGAACACTCTCTAATCCGGCGAACGTCGCAAGCGACCGAACCGAGCTATGATGGCAGCAAGTGTTTCGACGCCCCTCCCAGGCACGTCCCCGCGGTCCGCGCGGGCGGCACCGGTTCGCTGGGCGGACAATCCCGCTGTCGCCGCCGTCGTATTCGCGCTGAAAACCTTCTTGGCCGGCCTCCTTGCCTTATTCCCCGCGTTCTGGCTCGCGCTCGACCAACCAAAGTGGGCGCGCATCCGTTCGAGTTAAGAGGTGAACGACGATACAAATGGTCGCAAAGAACCCGCGAGTGGCAGCAAATTACGTGACGCGCCGACAGCATGGATGGGCGAGTCTCAATGCTTCAGCGCCGACAGCTCCTCTCGCGCGGCGTTGCTGAAGTCGCGCAGGAGATCCAGCTTGTTCCTGTTGATCTCCTCATGCAGCTCGGCGATGGTCTTGTTGGGCGAAAAGTAAATGTCGACGATGGTCCGCAGGACGACCTCGGCTTTGTCGACGATTCCAGAGGTCGAAATGACGCGCATCCGGTTGACGAGCGCGGAGGTGCCGATGAGCATCGGGATATCGACCGCACTGTGCATCAGCGCGTCGCCGTAGAGCTTCGAGGCCTCCTCGATGAATTTCCTGTAGAGCTTTTGCCGGACGGTCAGGTCCCGTGTCGTGAGCGCCGCCCGGGCCTGGACCCGCTGGGTCATCAACGTCACTGCCAGCGTGGTTAGGCCCCCGATCGCGGAACCGGCGAGCGCGGCAAGCGCGGGTTCAAGCGCAACCGTCATGGCGCGCCCTCCAGATCCACCGACTCAGGTCGAACTCTTCGCTTCATCGCTCGCACACCCGCGCGATCACGCCGTTGGCGTCATCGAGGGCGCCCTCGAGTTGCTGCAGATCGGCGTCCCTGTTCGCGCCCGAAAGACATCGCTCAAATACCCCTCGGACTTTGCTCACGGTAGCGACGTGCTGGCGATAGGCCGCGCATTGCCGGTCTTCCGGCGCATGCTCAACGTCGCGCAGGTGCAGAACAGACTTGATCAAGGTGATGTCGGTGGTGCCGAGCTCGCGCTGGCACGACGATGGGGCGGCTCCCGCCGGAAGGCTGCACAGCAGCCATCCAGCGGAGATTGCAACCCGCAGTATCGCGGATCGTCGCCAGCTGTTCTGTTCCGCTCGTTTCATGACGGTGTAGTTCATTTTCGCTCAGCGTCGTTCTGCCGAGACATGACGGCGACCCAAGGGAACCAGAGGTTCGCCAGCTTGAACCAGTAGACCGTCCACGCTTTCAGTGCCGACCGGCTCAGCATCATGGAATCCTGTCCGTGCTGCGGCTGGATGGCCTGCAGGTCACCAAACAACGACATGCTCTCTACATGCCAAGTTGTTAGCTCGAGCCGCGCGCCGAGGCGAATGAATGCCGGCAAATGACCCTGAATCGTCGCAAATCCTGAGGGCAGCTCATCGGCTTAAAGCCTCAGCCGGTTCCTTCAAACGGGCCGCGGACAGTGTGTTACGACGGCGGTCGATGCAAATGGCATCCGCATTCGCCACGATTTGCCGAGATTTGGAATGCTTCACTCGCACCGGCGCGCCTTGTCGCGTACCGATTTGGCCACGAAGACGGGCGGCATTCGCAAGTGCTTGGCGCACCCGGCGCGCTCCCCCTCGTCGTCCCACGCCGGGCTAGCCGGCGGCCGGTCCCTTTCCCCCGAGGACCGGCCGCCCCCTCCGCCGGGACGATGGACGACGGCGTTATGATGACAGCGAGCGTTTCGACGACCATTGCAGGCATGCCGCCGCGCCTCGCGCCGGCGGCACCGGTTCGCTGGGCGGACAATCCCGCTGTCGTCGCCGTCGTATTCGCGATCAAAGCCTTTTTGGCCGGCCTCCTTGCCCTCTTCATCGCTTTCTGGCTTGGGCTCGACGAACCCAGGTGGGCGCTGCTCACCGTGTTCATCGTTTCCCAGCCCGATAGCGGCCTCGTGCTCGCCAAAGGGTTCTACCGCATCCTCGGCACGATAGCCGGGGTGCTGGTGTCGATCGCGCTGGTGTTCGGGCTATCCCAGTCCGGCGAGCTCTTCCTCGCGTCCTTGGCGCTGTGGATCGGGCTGTGCAATTTCGCGGCGGCCGCGCTGCGCAACTTCGCTTCTTATGGATTTCTGCTGGCCGGCTACACGGTTGCCGTCATCGGCATATCGGCCGCCCTCAATCCGGATCAAGCCTTCCCGCTTTTGTTGGCGCGATTCACCGAGATCGTTCTCGGAATTGTCTGCGCGTCGCTGGTGACCCGCCTGGTGTTTCCGCGCGACCTCATGCCGAAGCTCGTCGGCCTGGTTGAGGCGCTGCGCCGCGGCGCCGAACGCCTTGCCGCAGCCGTCAGGCGCGTCGATTGGCAGGACCGCGCCGGCGAACGCCGGCAATTCCTCACCGACTTCGCGGCGGTCGAGACGACGCGCGCGTCCGCCTATTTTGAAAGCCCCGAGGCCCGGGCCTGCAACGGCGCGCTTCGGCAGCTGGTGGGCGCGGCCCTGCACGTGAGCGCCGTCGCCGAGGCCACGGCCGGCCGAACGGGCTCGCGACTCGCTGCTGATGTTCCGCAAATCGCCGACCTGATCCGTGCGGCGCCGGACACGCCGCGTGGAAATGGCGAACTCGTGTCCCGCATCGTTGATGCGGTGGATGCGCGCGCGCTCGCCGAAGCGGTGGTTCGCCTTCGCGCGGCTGCCGCGGCTTTCGACCAAGGCACGGCCGCCGACGACGATGCCGGCCGCGGTTTCTGGTCGGATCCGGTGGCGGCGGCCCTGACCGGAATTCGCTCCGCCCTCGTCGTCGCGGTTGCTTCGGCATTCTGGATCGTCACCGCATGGCCGAACGGTGCGATCGCGGTGATCGTCGCCGCCACCATGTGCAGCTTGTTCGGTGACCTGGAGCAACCGGTCAAAATCAGTCTCGCTCTCGTCGCAACCCTGCTGATTGCATTCATCCCGGTGTTCGGGACGGTGTACGGGCTGCTGCCGATGGCGACCGACTTCGTCTCCATGTCGGTGGCGCTCGCCCCCCTGCTGCTGGCATGCGGCGTCATCATTGCGCGCCTGCCTCTCGGCCTCTTTCCCGTCGCGTATTTCACAGTCGGGTCCAATATCGACAACGTGATGAATTACGATCTCTCCGCGTTCCTCAACACCTCGATTGCCATTCTCATGGGGATGGGCTTCGCGCTGGCGCTGTTTGCCGTATTCTTTCCGGAGACGCCGCGGCGGATAGGTAACCGGTTTCACCGTCAGTTGCTGGTCCGGCTCGGCCGGCTGTGCAGTGCGGAGCACCCCACGGTGGCGGATCATGAGCGCGCTCTCTACGAACGGCTCGCCGCAACGATCGTCCGCCTCAAGAATGAACCGGCGGCAGCGCGCGCCTGCATTGCCGGCGCCATCGTCGCGCTGTCGGTCTCCCGCGCGGTCGAGGAGCTGAGGACGGCCATCGCGACCGGCCGGCTTCCCGCCGCGATGACCTCGGGAATTTCACGGCTGCTCACAGCTGCCTCGCCGGGTTTTCTGCATCCGTCCCGCCGGCAGATCGTCAAGACCGCCTGGGACGCGCGCGCGCTGCGCCGCCGGGCGCTCGCCTTGGCCCGCTCCGTGGAGGACGATCAGGAAAGCGAGGCGCTCCTCGCCGCGCTCGCCGGCTGCGAGGTCCTCCGCTCGAGCCTGCTGAAAGCACCGCTGCTGTTGCGGGAGGTCTTGGATGCTCGCTGATGTAGACATCCTCGGCGCCTTCGTACCGGCCATCGCGATCTGGCTGTTCGTCTCGCTCGTCATCTTCATCGTTCCCGACGTTCTGCTCACGAGGGCGGGCTTCTATCGGTTGTTTTGGCATCCCGCGCTGGTTCGAACGTCGCTGTTCGTCTGCTGGTTCTGCGCGGGCGGCCTCGCCTCCGTGACCATGTGAGAAGGGAAAGACCATGTATATGGCGGTTCGCGTGTTCCTCACCCTCGTCGTCGTGGCCGCCGCCGTATTTCTCGGCTACGAGATGGCGTCCTATTATCTCTACTCGCCGTGGACCCGGGATGCCCGCATCCGCGCCGACGTCGTCACCGTTGCGCCCGACGTATCCGGCTACGTCACCGATGTGAACGTGCGCAATAATCAATTCGTGAGAAAAGGCGACATCCTGTTCAAGATCGAGCAGGACCGGTATCGCCTGGCGCTCGCCAATGCCGAGGCCTCTCTCGCCGTGCAATACGCGCAGCGGGAAATGCTGCATCAGCAGTTCGAGCGTCGGGCCAAACTGACCCTGGGGCTCAGCATTACCGCCGAGAATCTCGACAACGCGCGGCGGCAGTTCGAATCGGCCGCCGCCAACCATAAGCAGGCGACCGCCGCACGCGACGTTGCGGCGCTCAATCTCGAGCGCACCGAAGTGCGGGCGCCCGTCAACGGCTTCGTGACGAACCTCAACAACCTCGCACCGGGCGTCTATGCGTCCCAGGGAAAGGGCGTCATGGCCCTGATTGACAGCGACTCCTATCGCGTCGACGCTTATTTCGAGGAAACAAAGATTCCACGCATTGTTCCCGGCTCTCCCGTGCAGATCCGCTTGATGGACGGCGCCGGCACCCTGCAGGGACAGGTCGATGGCATCGCGCGCGGCATCACCGACCCGGACAACAAGGACGGCCCCGAGCTGCTCGCCAGCGTCAACCCAAATTTCACATGGGTGAGGCTGGCGCAGCGCATACCCGTCCGCATTCGTTTGACCGAGGTTCCGCCCAACGTCCTCATCAGCGCGGGGATGACCTGCACGGTGATCGTGAAAGACGGCGCCGCTCCTCAGATCGGCACCAAACTCAAGCGGCTTGTGTCGGCAGTTCTTGACACGTCCAAAGTTTCCGACCGTTGAGCCAATCCGCACGGAGTTCCCACCGCATGACCTACGAGCATTTCTTTGCTGATGCGCTCGCCCGCCTGCACGAGGAGCGGCGCTACCGCGTGTTCGCCGATCTCGAGCGCATCGCCGGGCGTTTTCCGCACGCGACGTGGCATTCCCCGGACGGCCCGCGTCCGGTCGTGATCTGGTGCTCGAACGACTACCTCGGCATGGGCCAGCACCCCAAGGTGATCGGCGCCATGATCGAGACCGCGACGCGCATGGGCGCGGGCGCCGGCGGCACCCGCAACATTTCCGGAACCAATCACCCCCTGGTCGAGTTGGAGCGCGAGCTCGCCGACTTGCACGGCAAGGAAGCCGCGCTGGTCTTCACCTCGGGCTACATCTCCAACGAGACCGGCATCGCCACCATCGCCAAGCTGATGCCGAACTGCCTGATCCTGTCGGATGCGTGGAACCACAACTCGATGATCGAGGGCGTGCGCCGCGCCGGCACGGAAAGGAAAATCTGGCGCCACAACGACGTAGGCCACCTCGAGGAGCTGCTGGCGGCGCAGCCCAAAGAGCGGCCCAAGCTGATCGTGTTCGAGGGGCTCTATTCGATGGACGGCGACACGTCGCCGGTCGGCCGCATCTGCGACCTCGCCGAGCGCTACGGCGCCATGACCTATATCGACGAGGTGCATTCCGCCGGCATGTACGGCCCGGCCGGCGCCGGGATTGCCGCGCGAGAGGGCGTCATGGAGCGCGTCGACGTGGTCGAGGGCACGCTCGCCAAGGCGTTCGGCTGCCTCGGCGGCTACATCGCCGCGAGCGCCAATATCATCGACGCGGTGCGTTCCTATGCGCCGGGCTTCATCTTCACCACCGCGCTGCCGCCGGCGGTCTGCGCGGCCGCCAGCGCGGCGATCCGGCACCTGAAAACCTCGCAATGGGAGCGCGACCGGCACCAGGATCGCGCGGCACGAGTAAAGGCGGTGCTCGGAGTGTCCGGCCTGCCGGTGATGCCCAACGACACACACATAGTGCCCGTGATGGTGGGCGATCCGGAGAAGTGCAAGGACGCAAGCGATCTTCTGCTGGCCGAGCACGCGATCTACATCCAGCCGATCAACTATCCGACCGTCCCGCGCGGCACCGAGCGCCTGCGCATCACGCCCACGCCCTATCACGAGGACGCGCTGATCGACGCACTCGCCGAAGCGCTGGTCGATGTGTGGGGGCGCCTCGGGTTGCGGCTCCAATATCGCGCGCTCGCAGCAGAGTGACTGCGCTGGCTAACCCAACCATGAGGACGCAGGCGGACGATGCCCGTTTCGTTGCCGTATTCGCGCTCGCGCTGGAGCACGCGGGTGGGTATACGCCGGAGGAAGCAAAGCGGGTGGCAGGGACGCTGCTGCCGGACATGCTGTTCTACGACCCCACGCGCCCGGCGTCCTTCCCGAGCAATGGCTGGACGCTCACCGACGACGCCGGTGATGCCTTCTTGGCTGTCCTCACAAAGGGGAAGGTGAGAGGGACAAAGTAGGGGCCCACGGCGATCTGCTTGCCTGTTGATAGCTTTTTGTTCCGAGGCGATTTTCCGCCGCCGCTCGGATTCTGAGTTCCCCTATGCATTCCGATGAAGCTGTTCGTGTCGCGCGACAGGAGCCGCCTCAACCCAAGGCACAACAAAGCCCAACCTAAGTATGAGCGACTCGACCCAAGACGTTATGCGGATCAACCTCCGTAGGATCGACTTGTCGGCATTCGCTGAACTAGCATCCTTGGCAGCCGATCAACAAAGCGGCGACTGGGCCGCCGGTAGGGCGCCACGGTGGAAAAGGCAGTGCCGTTCCCGGTCCCGCTTTTGATCGGTGCCACTTCCGCGAACGGAGGTTCGAATGACGGCGCTCTCAGATTCGTATGTCTTGAAGGTGCTGCTAGCCCCCCGCACGCCGGCGCGCGGCCTCGACGCGGTCGCCCGGCGCTGGCGCAAGATGCTCGATCCGTACCGGCCCGAGCTGCACTACATGCGTGGCCCCGGACCGAAATGGCGGGAAAAGCGCGCACACGGCACCGCACGTTAGCTGCGCCCGCATCAGCTAGGCGCGTTGTGCCTTGTCACGCAAGGGCCCGCGCAGCATCTACGGCATACGATACAGGGCACCTCCGTAGGATCGAACAGGCCGCCTGAGGCGGATAATCTAGGCGGATTGAGAACGGGCGCTGCCGCGCATGGAATCCCGACGGACAACAAGGAGGTTACGATGAAGGTCGAGTTTTTGTCCTTCCTTGAGGGGGCGCTGGAACTATCGATCCTGCTCAATATCTTCATGGCAGGGCTGTGCGGTCTCTTGATCTACCAGGACCGGAAAACGGCGGTTCCCGTTTCAAACGGGACGCGGTCTCGCATGGGATAGAGGCTGGCCGCACAGCTTGGGTGGCGTGTGGAATCGCAGGAGTGCTGATCATGCTCACGGTGTTGGTTCTCGTCTGCTCGATGTCCGTCACCCCGGACTATTTGCGCAATTGTGACCGCAACAATGCCGTGCGGGTCATGCAGCTG
>WNGN01003573.1_pt1 | contig 10582 bp, 10 predicted proteins | sample 5400561 | NCBI WGS metagenome assembly WNGN01 (sample SAMN13153379, study PRJNA577476) | soil metagenome | isolation source: 115 cm soil or saprolite under Garry oak tree replicate 2 | place: USA:California | collected 2016-06-15 | reverse complement strand
CCAGAAGGTCGCCGATCGCGTCGCGATTCTCCTGGACGGCCGCCTGCTCGCGACGCACAGTCTCCGCCGGGAGGGCCCCGGCGTTCGCGTCCGCCTGCGCGTTCGCGGCATCGAGGGTCAGGTGCGCGCCTGTCTCGAGAGGGTGAGCGGCGTGCAGGGCGTGACCGTTCAAGGACCCGAGCCTGCCGCGTACGTCGTCGACGTGGCGACGCCGGCAGCGAGGGAGGCGCTGGCTGCCGCGGTGGTCGGAAACGGGTTCGCGCTCCTCGAGCTGGAAGATGTGTCGGCCGATCTGGAGACAGTGTTCCTCGAGCTGACGGGTCGCGGGCCGGCGGCGTCGCGGTGAGCAACTTCGGCACCCTGCTCCTCAAGGAGGAGAGGGCGCTCTTCTCCTCGCCGATCGCCTACGCGGTCATCACGGTCTTCCTGCTCATCATGGGCTACACGTTCACGAGCGTCCTCTTCCTCAACAAAGTCGCGACGCTTCTGCACATCTTCTTCCAGATGTCCATGCTCTTCGTGCTCATGCTGCCCGTCATCACCATGCGGCTCGTCGCCGAGGAGCGCAAGACGGGCACGCTCGAGCTGCTCCTCACGGCGCCCGTCCGCGAGGTCGAGATCGTGCTCGCGAAGTTCGCCGCCAGCATGACGGTCGTCGTCGTGATCCTCGGGCTCTCGGCGAGCTACGCGGTGGTCCTCGGGCTCTACGGCTACCCGGACTGGGGACCGATCTACAGCGGCTACCTCGGGCTTCTGCTGCACGCCGGCGCGCTGGTCGCGATGGGGCTGCTCGTCTCGACCCTCACCGCGAACCAGATCGTCGCCGCCGTCGTCTCGCTCGGCCTCTTCCTTTTGCTCTGGATGATCGACACGCTCGGCTACCTCCTCCCCGATCCTTACGACACCTTCTTCGTGAGCCTCTCGCTGCTCGGCCACTTCACGCCGCTCGCCACCGGCTCGCTCTTCCTGTCGGACGTGGGCTTCTTCTTGAGCGTCACTCTCGCGGGCCTCTTTCTGAGCGTGCGGGCGCTCGCCCGGCGGTAGGTCGCGATGAGTCGCGATCTTGTCGACACGCTCTGGTTCGCCGGCTGGCTGGCTGCGCTGCTGGTCCTCTTCTGGCTCGGGACCCGGCTGCCGCTCCAGAGCCGCCCGCCGCGCCTCCGGGCGCTCGCCTTCGCCTGGGGTACGGTGCTGGTGGCGCTCGGCGTCACGTTTCTGGCGAACCTCGCGCTGTCCCGCCACGACGCGCACTTCGACCTGACCCGGGAGCGCGGCTTCACCCCGTCGCCAGAGGCCGAAGCGGTCGTCCGATCCCTCACGCACGAGGTCAGGCTCACGTACTTCTATCAGGCGCAGGACGAGGCCGGGCGCCGCGCCAGGCACCTGGTCGAGATGCTCGGCCGCCACTCCGCGCTGCTGCACGTCCGCACCGTCGATCCCGACAAGCAGCCGAAGCTCGCCGAGACCTACGGGATCCGCATCTACAACGCCACGATCCTGGAGGCCGACGGCCGGCGGGTCCAGGTCATGGGCACCGACGAGAACGACATCGCGCTCGGCATCCAGCGGCTCTTGCGCCAGCGTGTCACGACCGTCTGCTTCATGGAAGGGCACGGCGAGTACCCCTTCGACAACTTCGAGTTCCACACCCATGTGGAGTCGGTGCAGGCCCACAGCCACGGCGACAAGAGCTCGGCCCTCGTCCAGATGGAAGCCCACGGCGCCGGCCGCCTCCGGCGCGCCCTGGAAGCGCTCGGCTACGAGACCCGCAAGATAATCACGGCGACCCTGCGCGCCATCCCGCCCGACTGCGCCGGGGTCGTCGCGGTGAACCCACGCACCACCTATCTGCCGGCCGAGAGCGAGGTCCTGACCACCTACCTCGCGCAGGGCGGATCGGCACTGCTCATGTACGACCTCGGCTTCGTCCTGGAGCCGCGGCTCGCCGCCCTGCTCGCCCGGCTCGGCGTGAGCGTGGAGCAGCAGGTGGTCGTGGATCCGCTCGACCACTACTCCACCGACTATGAGACGGTCGCGATCCCGGTCTACGAGGCGCATCCGATCACCTCGCGGGTCGCGCTCACGTTCTTTCCCGGCATCCGGCCACTCAAGATCCTCCCGAAGCCGCCCGGGGTCGTCGTCGCGCCGCTCTTCAAGAGCAGCAAGGAGAGCTACACGCGCCCCGTCGCCCCGGTCGGGGCGCAGGCCCTCACCCGGGAGGTCGTCCCGATTCCCGCGCCACCGCCGGCGGGACGACCCGGGCCGCACGTCCTCGCGGCGGCGATCGAAGGGGCCTGGCCGGGGTCGACGCCGTTCCGTGTCGTCGTGGTCGGCGACGCAGACTTTGCGAGCAATTCCTACTTCCCGTACATGGCGAACAGTGACCTCGCGCTCTCGATGGTGCGGTGGCTCGTGCGGGAAGAGCGCACGCCGAAGGTCAGGGCGAGCGTGCCGGTGCCGCCGATGGTCCTCCTGACGACGCGCCAGATGCAGCGGATCTTCACCACCCTCGAGATCTTGCTGCCGCTCAGCGTCGTGGTCGTGGGAGCCGTCGTGTGGTGGCGGCGACGGTGACGCGGTCGCGCCGTCGCGCCGCGATCGTCGTGGCGCTGCTCGCCGTGGGCTTCATCGCGGCCATGGCGCTCTCCGGCGCTCGGCCCGAGGGCCAGTGGTTCGTCAAGTTCGAGGCCACCGGGCTCATGCGAGAGACCCCGGAGCGGATCGATCGGATCGAGCTGACCGCCACGGGTCGGCGGCTCCACTTCGTCCGGGTGGGGTCGGGAGCCTGGACGGCCGAGGGTGGACCGAGCCAGGTGTCGGCGCCGCTCGCGTCGCACCTCGAGATGTCGCTTCGCTTTATGCACGTCGCCGCGCCGGTCCGCGTGATGCGTCGCGACGAGTGGGAGGGCGTCCGGCTCGAAGAGTTCGGGCTCGATCCGCCGCGGTACGCCATCGCGCTCCATCAGGGCGATCGGGTCGTCCTCGCGACGGCGTTCGGGTCGACGAACCCGCAGCGGGTGGCCCAGTACGTCCGGGTCGAGGGACGTCCGGACCTCTACCTCATGCCGCGGTTCGTCGGGCGGGAGTGGGAGCTCGTGGCGGACGCCACGAGCCGGCGATGAGCACGCAACGGTGGCGCCGGCGCTGGCATGGATCGGTCGCGGTCGCGTGCCTTGGGATCGGCTCGCTCGCAGCGTGCGCATCCATCGCCGCCGCGCACACCGGCGGCAGCACTGGTTACGCCTCGGTGCTCGTCAGCGGTAACACCGTCCGCTACAGCCTGACGCTCTCGCCCGCGGCGCTCTCACCGGAGCTGAGGGACGAGATCCGCCTCGCCCGGGCCGGCCGGGCGGCGAGCCGCGAGAAGCTGCTGGGACTGATCCGAGCCAAGCTCAAACTTCGCACCGCGGGAGGCGGATGCGAGGCGGGTCCCGGCTTCGTCGAGTCGCCGTCGCTCGAGGTCGAAAGCGTGACGCTGGTGGTCGACTTCGTCTGCGCCCTGCCCATGCGTGAGCTCGTGATCAGGGACGACATCTTCGACGTGCTCGGCCCCGATCACCACACCCTGGCCAAGATCGAGTCCCCGAGGGCGACGGAGCAGTTCGCCTTCGCGCCTGACGCGCGCGAGGCGCGGGTGACGCTCGGTGATGACGGCGAGGTCGGCCGCGGAAGCGTGAGCTTCTTCCTCCTCGGAGTCCACCACATCCTGAGCGGCTACGACCACCTGCTGTTTCTGCTGGGGCTGATCCTCCGCGGAGGCAGGATGCTTTCCCTGTTCAAGATCATCACCGCGTTCACCGTGGCCCATAGCGTGACGCTCGCACTGGCCGTGCTCGACGTCGTCGTGCTCCCGGACCGTCTCGTGGAAGCCGTGATCGCCCTCTCGATCGCCCTCGTCGCCGCCGACAACCTGTCGCCCCGCCCCGCGGTCCCGCGACGCTGGGTGGTCAGCTTCCTGTTCGGCCTCGTGCACGGCTTCGGCTTCTCTGCGGGCCTGCGGGAGCTGGGGCTCCCGCGTCAGGGACTCGTCCTGTCACTCCTGGGGTTCAATCTGGGGGTCGAGGCGGGGCAGGCACTCGTCATCGCGCTGGTGTTGCCGGGACTGGTCCTGTTGCGCCAGACGCGGTGGGAGGCGCGGATGGTGGCGAGCTCGTCGCTCGCGATCCTCGTGATCGGCCTGGTTCTGTTCGTCGAGCGCATCTTCCTCTGAGCCGACCCTACGCCCTCCGGAAGCTCGACGGCGGTGGGCTTTCGAAGACGACTCGCCGCCCGCTCGGGTGGACAAAGCCGAGCCGCGCGGCGTGCAGGCAGACACGTCGGAGGGGGTCGCGCCGGCTCCCGTACGTCCGGTCGCCGACGATCGGATGCCCGAGCGCAGCGAGCTGGGCGCGGATCTGGCCCCGCCGTCCCGTCACGAGCGCGAGCTCGAGCAGTGTCGCCCCTCGGTAGCGCTCCAGCACGCGGTAACGGGTGATCGCCTCCTTGCCGCGCCGGGTGTCGCGCGCGGCCCGGATGCGCAAGGTCCGATCCTCCACGAGGTACCCGGTCAGCATGCCCTCCGGCTCGGTGACGACGCCCTCCACGCGGGCCACGTACACGCGCTCGGGCATGCGCGCCTCGAACTGCGCCTGGAGCGCTCGCTTCACCGCAACCGACTTCGCGAAGACGAGGAGGCCGGAGGTCTCGCGGTCGAGCCGATGGACGACGAAGATTCGCCGGCCTCCCCGCGCGCGCATCCAGTCCCCGAGCAGGCGGTACACGGTCCGCTCGCGCTCGGTCTCGGTCGCGATCGTCAGGAGCCCCGGGGGCTTGTCGACAACCAAGAGGTGTTCGTCCTCGTGGACGAGCCGGAGCGGCGCCGGAAAGGCGGCCGGGGCTGGCGAGTCGAGCTCAACACGGTCGTCCGGGCCTACCGAGGCGTCGCCACGGCAGACGACGACGCCGTTGACGCGCACGCGCGCGCCTGCAAGCCATTGCTTGAGCCGACGGCTCGACGTCCCCGGGTACAGGGCGCGCAGCCGCTCCCGGAGTTGACCCCCACGCAAACCACCCTCCCTCGCGCCCGAGGTCGACGAGCGACTGGTCGACGCGCTTTGCGTCGCGAGCTAGCGAGACGGAGCGGACGGCGGAGCGGGCGCAGCCGCCGGAGGCGGCGGGGGCAGCGGCGGGTTCGGGATCCACACCCACTGATACGGCATCTGGATTCCGTCTCCACGGAGCTCGTAGCGCCCGTGGGGGTACTGAACCACGGTCGGGTACGGCGGGGCCTGAGCCACTACCGGCGTCGGCACGTAGACCTGCTGATAGTACATCGGGCGCTCGACGTACACCGGCGCCGCATAGACTGGGGGCGCGACGTAGACGGGCCGGGAATAGGCGAGTGGCCAGAAGAGCTGATTGAACACCGCGAAGGAGGCGAGCCCGAGGGCGACATTGGTGGCAGTTCCGCCACCGGCATGGGCGGCCGGCACCGCCATGCCGGCGACCAGAAGCAACGCGAGCACGAACGCGACGAGCCTTCGCACGACCTGACTTTCACACTCGCGCCCTCGCCTGTCAAGCGGCCGTCCTTGACCTTGCCTTCAAATGTTGACCGTGGCGAACCCCTGCCGTTAGAGTCAAATAGACGCCCTTGAAGCGTCCGTCGCGCTGAAAGACGGGGGATGCCAAAGCCAAAAGCCGGTCGCGCGTCGCGGATCCGCCTGCCGCTGAAGCTCAAGCTCAGCCTGCTCATCACCGCGCTGCTGGTGGTGACGGTGACCTTCCTGAGCGCCTTCCTCCTCTACCGTGCCGAGCGGAGCCTGATCGCGCAGATGACCAAGCGCGGCCTCACCATCGCCCAGCACCTGGCCAACGCCGCCAAGAACCCGCTGCTCAACGACGACGGGCTGACGCTGAATCTCCTGGTCAAGGACGCCATGAACGACGCGGACGTGGCCTACGCGATCGTCACCGATCACGACGGCAAGATCGTCGCCCATCCGGACGTCACCCTCATCGGCCGGCCGCTCGAGCGACCTACCGGGCTGGCGCGGCTGGGAGACGATCTGCTGATCCAGACCTACACCGACTTGGACAATGAGCGGATCATGGACTTCGCGATCCCCCTCACTTTCCGCAAGGTGCCTGTCGGCGCCGTCTTCCTCGGGTTCAGCCAGAAATCCATCGAGCAGGCGCTGGACAAGGCCCGCAATCAGACGATCGGGATCAGCGTCGTCATGGTCCTGATCGGGATCGGCGGGGCCCTCGGCCTCGCTGGGCGCATCGCCCGCCCCATTCTCCGCCTCGTCGAGGGCACGCGCGCCATCGCCCAGGGCGACTTCGGGGTGACCCTGGCCGTTCCGTCGCGGGACGAGATCGGCGACCTCACCGAAGCCTTCAACCTGATGGCCAATAACCTCCGCGAGAAAGAGATGATCAAGCGGGCGTTCGCGCGCTACGTCGATCGCGAGGTGGTGGACGAGCTGCTGAAGGATCCCGAGCACCTTGTCCTCTCTGGCGAGCGGCGCGCGGTCACGGTGCTCTTCTGCGACCTGCGCAGCTTCACCGCGCTCTCCGAGCGGCTGACCCCGGAGGAGGTCGTGATGCTGCTAAACGATTTCTACAATCTCATGATCGAGGCGACGTTCCAGAACGCGGGCACCCTCGACAAGTTCCTTGGCGATGCTGTCATGTCGATCTTCGGGGCGCCCATCGCCCATCCGGACCACGCGATGCGGGCGGTCCGCACGGCGGTGGCCATGCGCGACGGGATCGAGGGCCTCAGCGCTCGACGGATCCGCGACGGCAAGGATCCCCTCACCGTCGGCATCGGCGTCAGCACCGGGGACGCGGTGGCGGGCACCGTCGGCACCGAGGACCGGATGGAGTACACCGTCATCGGCGACAGCGTGAACCTGGCGGCCCGGCTCGAGTCCAACGCGAAGTCCATGCAGATCCTCATCAGCGGGCGCACCTACCGGGACGTCAAGGAGCACGTGCAGGCGCGGCCGCTCGGCGAAGTGAAGGTGAAGGGCAAGGAAGAGGCCGTCGAGATCTACGAGGTGCTCCGCCTGAAATGAGCGGCGCCCGGGGCCTGCGGTCCCTCGTCCTGACCGGCGCCGCGCTGGCGCTGACCGCATGCGCGCTGCCGGCGGCCTGGCAGCCCCGTGAGGTCTTCAAATCGGACGACTTCATCGTCACCTTCGCCCGGGAGGGTGACACCGTGCAGAGCCTCGCCGACCGCTTTCTCGGCGATCCCGGAAGGGCGTGGATGATCGAGGACTACAACGGGCTGTCCCGCGTCGCCCCCGGCCAAGAAGTCGTCATTCCGAAGAAGCCATGGAGCCCGTCGGGCGTCTATGCGAACGGCTATCAGCTCGTGCCCGTGCTCGTCTACCACAACATCGGGCCCCAGGCCAAGGGCCGCCTCGTCATGGCCGCCCGCACGTTCAAGCAACAGATGCGCTATCTGAAGGCTCACGGCTACCGGGTGATCAGCCTCGACGACTTGGTCGACTACACGGAGCTGAACCGCCAGCTCCCCCGCCGGAGCGTCGTCCTCACCTTCGATGACGGCTACAAGTCGTTCCTCCAGTACGCCTATCCGATCCTCAAGGAGCTGGGCTTCACCGCCACGCTATTCGTGTACACCGACTACGTCGGGAACGGGCGCAATGCGCTCAACTGGGACGACCTCAAGTCGCTGGCGAAGCAGGGCTTCCCGATCGGCGCGCACTCGAAGACCCACAACGATCTGCGGCGACACTCCGGCGAGTCAGACGAAGAGTTCGCCCGCCGCATGCAGGTCGAGCTGGCGGAGCCGCTCGCGCTCTTCGAGCGGCGACTCGGGCAGGCGCCGCAGGTCATTGCGTATCCGTACGGCGCCCACGACGACGCGTTGGTGAAGAAAGTCCGCGAGCACGGCTACATCGCCGCGTTCTCCGTGCGCCGGGAGGGCAACGCGTCGTTCGTCCCCCCGCTCCGCATCCACCGGAGCCAGATCTACTCGGAAATGACCATCGAGGAGTTCGCCAAGAGTCTTGACGTCTTCCAGAAGGAGGCATTCCAGTGACGGCGCGCGTCGGCGCCAGCCGGCTCGTCGCGCTCGGGCTGGCCCTCATGCTCGGGGCCTGCGCCACGGTCGCGGGCACGCCCTCCTCCTACGGGCCGCTCGTGGCCCGCCACCGCGAGAAGGCGCTGAAGCTCGAGCGGAGCGGTGATCTCCGGCGCGCGCTGGACGAGTGGCAGATCGCGCTGACCCTCGAGCCGCACAACGCCGCGGCCCGAGAGGGTCAGGCACGGCTGGAGGCGCGGCTCCAACGGGCGCTGGCGAGCCGTCTCCGCCAGGGCCAGGAGGCGCTGCGCCGCGGCGCGCAACTGGAGGCGCGCCGCAACTTCCTGGCGGCGCTCGCGCTCGATCCCGGGAACAAGGTCGCCTTCGAGACGCTGCGCGATCGTGTGAAAGAGATCCACTTCGTCTCCCACACGGTGGCCCGCGGAGAGACGCTGGCGTCGATCGCGGACCGCTACTACGGCGATCGCCTGCGCTCCGAGGTCATCTGGGAGATGAACCAGCTGTCTTCTCGCCCAAAGGCGGGCAGCCAGCTGAAGATCCCGGAGATCCCGGGCGTCCCCTTCCGGACTGCGGCGCTGCAGCGGACGGCGGCGGCCCGGCGGCCGGAGCCGACGCGGCCGGAGCCGACGCCGCAGGAGCCGAAGCGGGCGGAGCCGGCGCAGCCGGAGCCGACGCAACCGGAGCCGCCGGACGCGGAGCCGGCGCAACCGGAGCCGCCGGCCCCGGCGGCTGAAGCGGAGGAGTCGGCGCGGGAAGAGCTCACCACGGAGGCCAATCCGTTGCTGGTGGACACCCGCGAAGCGCTCGAGCGGAAGGAGTACGACGTCGCGCTCCTCGGAGTGGACAAGCTCCTCGAGGGCAATCCGCGAAACCCCGAGTGGCTCGACCTCAAGAAGTCCATTCTGTACGAGGACGGGAAGGACAGTTTCGACCGTAAGAATTACGACGAGGCCTACCGTACGTTCTCCCAGCTCGTCGAGCTCGATCGCCACTTCAAGGACTCTGCCGCGCTGCTGCGCGAGGCGCGGGCGAAGGCGATCCAGCAGCATTACAGCGAGGGCATTCGCCTCTACCGGGAGGAGCAGCTCGAGGCCGCGATCGCCAAGTGGCAGGCGGTGCTCGAGTACGACTCCCAGCACGTCGACGCCAAGAAGAACATCGACCAGGCAGAACGGATCCTCCGGGCGCTGCAGGAGCGGCAGCGGAAACAGTAGGCAAGGAGACGGCCGTGGCCGGCCCGCGCGGCCGGACACGATCGGCTCGGCGTGCGGCTATGCCCCGCCCGGCGTGATGACGGTCTTGACGCCCCTGCCGGCCGCGGCGTGCGCGAAGGCTTCGGTGATGCGCGGGAGCGGGAAGCGCGCGGTGACGAGCCGCTTCACGCCGAGCGTCGGCATGAGGGCGAGCGCGCGTCGAAAGGCGGCGCCGCGGCCGAAGGCGCCGAGGATCCTGACCTCACGGAAGTGGATGTCCCAGAGATCCAGCGGGAGATGGCTCCCCAGTGGGCTCACGCCGACGAGCTGGACCGTGCCGGTGGGCTTGACGAGCCGCATGGCTTCGGCCACGAGATCGGGTTTGCCCACGGCTTCGCAGACGACGTCGGCTCCGCGGCCGCGCGTGAGCGCCATCACCCGATCGCTGAGGCCTCCGGGCGACGGGTCGACGACGATGTGAGCCCCGAGTCGCCGGGCGATCGAGCGGCGTTCCTCGAGGGGATCCGAGAGGATGAGGCGCCGGGCGCCACGCCGGCGGGCCAGGACCATGGTGAGGAGCCCCATGAGGCCCCCGCCGATGACGAGCACCGTCGCGCCGGGCGGCATGCGGAACATCTCGAGGCCCGCGAGACAGCAGGCGGCGGGCTCGGTCAGCGCGGCGGTGACGGGATCGAGGTCACGGGGCAGGGGATGCACGCAGCGCGCGGGCAGCACGACGCGCTCGGCGAAGCCGCCGACACGGACGCAGCGGGGGCACTGGCTGACGCGCCCTGCGTGGCACTCGGCACACTCACCGCAACCGTACGAGGGCTCGCAGGCGACCACGTGCCCGATGAGGCGGCGGCTGACGCCTCGGCCGACATCGCGCACGACGCCGGTGTACTCGTGGCCCAGCACCACAGGCGGCTTCCACGGAAAGAGCCCCTGGGTGGCGTGGATGTCGGTGCCGCAAATGCCGGCGGTGTTGATGTCGACCACGACCTGCCCGGGCCCCGGGGCGGGATCGGGCACCTCGTCGATCGTGAAGCGCGCTTCACCTCGCCAGGTTGCGACCTTCATGGCCGCGCCTGTTATGCCGCAGGTCGCCCGCCACGTAGGTGCACGAGGGTGGCCTCGACCTGCGCCAACCAGAACGGCGTGTCCAGCTCGCAGAGCTGCCTGGTGGCTAGGACCAGGTGCGCCTCCGCGTTCGTTACGTTCCCGATTCGCCAGGCGATTCTGCCGAGATTCAAATCGCAACGGGCGTCGGTGAACGCCCCCCGCTCGAAGCCAAAAAGCTCTGCCTCGATGAGCGTTTCGGGGATGGCCGCGC
>WNGN01003572.1_pt1 | contig 10582 bp, 7 predicted proteins | sample 5400561 | NCBI WGS metagenome assembly WNGN01 (sample SAMN13153379, study PRJNA577476) | soil metagenome | isolation source: 115 cm soil or saprolite under Garry oak tree replicate 2 | place: USA:California | collected 2016-06-15 | reverse complement strand
TCGGGCTCTCGTTTCTCAGGCCGATGGCCTACGACTACCTCAACTGGAAGGATCCGCTTCCTGCGGTAAAGGCCACAACGGACTTCACGCGCCACGCTCTGAGCAGACTCGTGTCCCGCGTGAGGAAAGGTGCTTCATGAAGCCCGCGTATGACGTTGTGGTTGTCGGTGCCGGTCCCTACGGCCTATCAGCCGCGGCTCATCTGCTCGGACGAGGGCTGAGGGTCGCCGTCTTCGGCAGGACGTTGGAGATGTGGCGCGAACACATGCCGAAGGGCATGCTGCTACGATCGCACTGGTGGACCGCCAACCTCTCCGATCCGCGTAACGAACATGGGTTCGAACACTTCTTCAAGGCGTCGAAGTACAAGAAATGCTATCCCCTGCCGATCCGAACGTTCATTGACTACGGCCTCTGGTTTCAGCAACAGGCGGTCCCTGATGTCGATGAGACGTACGTCTCATCGATCGAGCGTCGGGACGGCCGGTTTCTCCTTACGCTGGAGGACGGGCGCGAGGTAGAGAGCCAGGCGGTCGTGATGGCGATCGGCGTCTATTACTATGCCAATCGACCGGAGCAGTTCACCGGGCTGCCGGCAGGACTGGTCTCGCATTCCTCCGACCACCGGGACTTCGGTCGTTTCAAGGGACGGGACGTCGTCGTGATCGGTGGCGGACAGAGCGCGATCGAGTACGCCGCGTTGCTCCACGAAGCCGGCGCCGCCGTCCAGGTCGTATCGCGGCGGCCCATCAACTGGCTGGGGCCCGATCGGTCGGGCGCGCGTAGCACCCTCGAACGGATCGTGGCCCCGGACGCGAGCATCGCGCCTGGCTGGGACAATTGGATATGGGACCATTTTCCCTATCTCTTCTACCGTTTTCCCCAAGAACGGAAGGACTCCTATAACGCCATCTACCCCCCCGGGGCGACCGACTGGTTGAGGAGCAGAGTCATCGGCAAGGTCACATTACGTGATGGCCAGACGGTGGCGAACCTAGCGGTGGAGGACGGGAAAATCGCAGCGACCCTCTCGGACGGCGCGCAGCTCAGCGCCGATCACATCCTCTTGGCAACGGGATACACGGTGGACATCAACAAGTTGACGATGATTCACCCGGCGCTCCGGGCCGAAATCAAGACAGACCGGGCGATTCCGATCCTGAGTCACTGGTTCGAAACCAGTGTGCTAGGCCTTTACTTTGTTGGACTCACCTCGTTGCGCGCCTTCGGTCCGCTGTATCGGTTTGTCGCAGGATGTGGCGCGGCGGCACGGCGCGTCGCGAGTTCGGTCGCGCGACAACATGTCGGACCTTCCCGGGGGGCGCCACGGCGCGCGACTTTCGCGAACGCAGCGGGCTGAGGTGACTTCGGCGATCACAACGCGTCTCACGACTGTTGCCTCCAGGGCACTGCCGCCGGGCGTGAAGCGCCGGCTCAAGCAGCTCGTGCGTGCCTACCATCGGATGTTCTTCGCATTCACGCCGGCGGATCTGAACAGCGCGCTGCGGCACCTGGGGGTCGTCCCGGGCGATGTGCTGATGGTGCACAGCGCGTTCGACAGGTTTCTCGGATTCCAGGGGGGCCCGGTCGACGTCATCCGGGCACTGCAAGAAGTCGTCGGGGCTGGTGGGACGCTGATGATGCCGACGATTCCGTTCCGGGGCACCGCGGTCGAGTACGCACTCAGCGACCCGGTCTTCGACGTGCGGCAGACGGTGTCGAGGATGGGGCTCATCACCGAGGTGTTCCGGCGGGCTCCAGGAGTCGTGCGCAGCATCCATCCCACGCACTCCGTCGCCGTTTGGGGAAGCCGGACCGTGGCGATCATCGGCGGCCACGAGCACGCCGACACCCCGTGTGGTCGGGGCACGCCCTACGGAAGGCTGCTGGAATACGACGGCAAGATTCTGCTCGCGGGCGTGCCGGCGAACACGATGACGTTCTGCTATTTCGTGGCGGAAGACCTCGAGCCCCGGCTCAAGCTCCCGGTGCTGACTCGGGAAACCTATCCGATGCGCTGGAAGGGCGCCGACGGGATAGTGCAGGTTACCAACCTGCGGCTCTTTTCGCTGCACCTCGACCACGATCTAAGCCTGCTCGTCGGCGAGCTGAAGCGGCGCGAAGCGTGGCGTGAGCGGCGAGTGGGGCGCGTACGGCTCGTCCTGTTGCGCGCGCGCGAAGTCTATGATGCAGCCCTGGCGCTGGCGGATAGAGGGATGTTCCTACGCGAGCGGCCGATCCACGCTGCGCCGTCGACCAGCCGTTCGTGAACGCGGCGCGCGAGCACCGCGACGGCCTGCGGGATCATAGCCAGCGGTTCTATTCTCTCCTGATGCTGCGCGAGTGGCCGAACCGGCACTCAAGCACTGCCGGGCCCCAGCCACGGGCGTTGCGCTCCCGCCGCGTAGCGCGAACACCGACCCAAGATTCCGCTGTGCCACATCGCTCCCCGCCGTCTGGCCTGGGAAATGCTCACCGCACATAGCCTCCGCCGGTGATCGGTCGCAAAGCGCTCCAGACGGGAGGGTTCGACGATGCACATCGGGAGGGATGTTGGCGGGCTGCCTGGTCTTTCCGCCCTTCTCGCAGCCGCGCTGATTGCCGCGGGCTGTCGGGACCCCGTCAGTCCGGGGCGCGGCGGTCCCGGAGGCCCGGCGTCCGCACAGTCCACGACCGGCACCCATCTGACCGGCCTCGGCGCCATGGGACCCGGGACGGCCACGCCCGGCAGCGACCGGCAGACCTTCGACTTCGACGTGACCGACGCTCCGGGCGGCCGGTTCACGTACACGGACTTCAGCGTCGTGCGGTCCGCCGGCAGCGTGGCCACCATGACGGTTGATCCCTCTGCCGATCCGGCCACAGCGATCACGTCGTTCACTCAGTCCTCGACTGCTTGCGCGACCTTCGCCGGCACCGGGCGGGCCGATGATGGGCGGCTGGGACAGTTTGCCGCGGCGGCGTGTGACAACGGCAGTCCCGGCGTTGGGGTGGACTCCGTCCGCATCTGGATCCCGGGTTCGGGTTACGGCAAATCCGGTAAGCTGACCGATGGCGAGATCACCCTGAGCGGGGGCAGCCCGCCCACGACCACGAACCGGATCGGCGGCGTGGGGACTATCGGACCCGGGACCCCCACTCTCGGGAGCGATCTCCAGGAGTTCGACTTCGACGTCGCCTCGACGCTCGCCGGCCGGCTGTTCTACCGCGATTGGTCCGCCGTACGGTCGAACGGCACGACGGTGGCGGTCGTGACGGTAGACGCCGATCCGCGCACGGGCATCACGGCATTCCGGAACAGCTCGACGGCGTGCGCCGACCCCACGCACGGGGTGGAGTTCGACGGGATCGGGCACCTAGACACGGAGGAGTATTTCGCCTTCACCGTAGTGGCCTGCGACAATGGGCCCGCCGGGAGCGGGACGGACTTCTTCCGGATGTCGATTCCCGCGGCGCCTGACTACGTGCAGGAAGGCTTCCTGAGCTCCGGCGATATCGTCAAGAACCAGGCGCCCACGGCGGCGTTCACGGCGACGTGCAGCGGGCTCGCGTGCGCCTTCACCGACGGGAGCAGCGATCCCGATGGTTCGGTCGTCGCCTGGCAATGGACCTTCGGCGAGGGCGGCACCGCGACCGCTCAGAGCCCGTCCCACACCTACGCGACGGCGGGCAGCTACACCGTGACACTGACCGTGACCGACAATCAGGGGGCGACGGCGTCCACCTCGAACACCGTCACGGTCACGGCGCCGAACCAGCCACCGACGGCGAGCTTCACGTTGAGCTGCAACGGGCTCACGTGCGGCTTTACCAGCACGAGCAGCGATCCCGACGGCACGATTACGGCTTACAACTGGACCTTCGGGGACGGCACATCGGCGACGGCGCAGAACCTGTCGCACACCTACGCGGCGGCGGGCAGCTACACCGTCGCATTGACCGTGACCGACAATCAGGGGGCCACCGGGTCGACCTCACAGACGGTCACCGTGACTCAGCCCAACCAGCCGCCGACGGCGAGCTTCACCGGCAACTGCAACGGGCTGAGCTGTGGCTTCACGAACCGGAGCAGCGATCCCGACGGCACGATCACGGCGTACAACTGGACCTTCGGGGACGGCACGTCCTCGACGGCGCAGAATCCGTCGCACACCTACGCGGCGGGGGGCAGCTACACCGTCACGCTGAAAGTGACCGACAATCAGGGAGCGACGGGGTCGACCTCACAGACGGTCACCGTCACTCAGCCCAACCAGCCGCCCAGCGTGAACGCGGGGTCCGACGAGAAGGTGTTGCTCGGGCTTCTCTACACCCTGAGCGCATCGTTCAGCGACCCCGACAACGACGGACCGTGGTCGTACACGATCAACTGGGGCGATGGCACGTCCTCGAGCGGCAACAAGTCGAGCCAGGGCACGATCAGCGGGTCGCACACGTACCTCCTGGGGAGCTACACGATCCGGGTCACGGTGACCGACAGCCATGGCGCGTCGGGCTGGGACGCGAAGGTGCTCACGGTGCTCATCAATCTCGGTAATCTCGGTCTCTGATCGACTGCCGGTAGCAGCGGCGCTACACGCGCGGCGTGACCGCCGCGGGCGCCACAAGAGGCGCGGCCCGCTCCGCCTTCGAGGCGGCGTTTCACTCTGGTCTAAGAGTTGCGATCACGCTCCACCAGCCAAGCCGGCAGGACGGGCGCAGTCAGGTGACGTGATCCGCTGACAGAGATCGGAGAGGACCATGACGCTGAAGAACCCCACACGCTGCGTTCGCGCGCTCATGCTGTTCGGGCTCGTCCTCACCGTCGCGTGCGAGTCCGACGTCACCAGCCTCGGGCGCAAGTCGAAGCCCGAGTTCGTCCTGCTCACGCCGGGCACAGTCTCGCAGGTGAGCGCGGGGGGCTACCACAGCTGCGCTCTTCGCACCGACGGCACCGTCGCGTGCTGGGGCTTGAACCGTTACGGCCAGGCGACGGCGCCAGCCGGCGTGTTCACCCAGCTGAGCGCGGGCGGGTCGCACACGTGCGGGCTCAAATCCGACGGCACGGTCGCGTGCTGGGGTGACAACTCCTCCGGCCAGGCGACGCCGCCGGCGGGCACGTTCACGCAGGTGACCGCGGGGGGGTCCCACACGTGCGCGCTCAAATCCGACGGCACGGTCGCATGCTGGGGGGCCAACGCTTCCGGCCAGGCGACGCCGCCGGCGGGCGCGTTCACCGGGGTGAGCGCGGGCGGCGTCCACACCTGCGGGCTCACGACGGACGGCACGGTCGCCTGTTGGGGCAGCAACTATTTCGGACAGGCGACGCCGCCGGCGGGCACGTTCACCCAGGTGAGCGCAGGCAGCGGCCACACTTGCGGCGTCACGAGCGACGGCACCGTCGTCTGCTGGGGAGACAACTCCTACGGCCAGGCAACGCCGCCAGCGGGCGCCTTCACCCAGGTGAGCGCGGGCGGTTTGCACACCTGCGGGGTTGCCTCCGACGGGACGATCGCCTGCTGGGGCAGCAACGCTTACGGGCAGGCGACCCCGCCCCCGGGCACGTTCACCCAGGTGAGCGCCGGGGGTCAGCACACCTGCGGGCTCAAGACCGACGGGAGCGTCGCCTGCTCGGGTGGCAACGGAACGGCCGGTGGCCAGGCGACGCCGCCCACACACACGTTCACCCAAGTGAGCGCGGGCGACTACCACGCTTGCGGGGTGCTCAACACCGACGGCACCGTCGCCTGCTGGGGAGACAATGGCTTTGACCAGGCCACGCCCCCTGCGGGAGCCTTCACGCAGGTGAGCGCGGGCGGTTGGCACAGCTGCGGGGTCAGAACCGACGGCACCATCGCCTGCTGGGGCTGGAACAACTACGGCGAGGCAGCCGCGCCCCCGGGCACGTTCACCCAGGTGAGCGCCGGGTATTCGCACACGTGCGGGCTCACACGCCTCGGCATGGTCGTCTGCTGGGGCTCCAACCGGTACGGCGAGGCGACGCCGCCCCCCGGCACGTTCTCCCAGGTGAGCGCAGGGGGCTGGGGCCACGTCGCCGAGATAGTCAACTACGGTGGTCAAAGCTGCGGAGTCAGGACGGACGGCAGCGTCGCGTGTTGGGGGCGCAACGATTACGGCGAGGCGACGCCGCCCGCCGGCACGTTCACCCACGTGAGCGCCGGGACGTCGCATACGTGCGGGCTCAGGACTGACGGCAGCATCGTCTGCTGGGGAGACAACACCTACGGCCAGGCAACGCCGCCCGCGGGTGCATTCACCGACGTGAGCGCCGGGGGTCTGCACACCTGCGGGCTCAAGTCCGACGGCACCGTCGCCTGCTGGGGCCGTAACGACGTCGCGCAGGCGACGCCACCGGTAGGCACGTTCACGCAACTAGACGCCGGGTACAGTTACACGTGCGCGCTGGAGCGTGACGCGAGCGCGGCCTGCTGGGGTTCCCTCGCGGTCGCACAAACCCCCAACCAACCGCCTGTGGCGAACTTCACGTTCACCTGCTCCGAGCTCACCTGCAGCTTCACCAGCACGAGCAGCGACCCCGACGGCACGATCGCGTCGTACAACTGGACCTTCGGGGACGGCACGTCCTCGACGGAGCAGAGCCCGTCCCACACCTACGCGGCCGCGGGCAGCTACACCGTGGTACTGACCGTGAGCGACAATCAGGGGGCGACGGGGTCGACGTCGCAGACGGTCACCGTGACTCAGCCCGACCAGCCGCCCAGCGTGAACGCCGGGCCCGACGAGAGCGTGTTGCTCGGTCTCTTCTACACCCTGAGGGCGTCGTTCAGCGACCCGGACGACGACGGGCCGTGGTCGTACACGATCAACTGGGGCGACGGCTCGTCGTCGAGCGGGTCGACCTCGAGCACGGGCACGGGCAGCGCGACGCACAACTACGTCCTCATCGGCAGCTACACAATCCGCGTCACGGTGACGGACAGCCGCGGCGCCTCAGGCTCGGACACGAAAGTGCTCACCGTGTTCACGAGTCTGGGCGGTATCCTCTGATGCGCGGCGCGGGCGTCGCCTGCCGGGGCGCCGATTATTACGGGCAGGCGACTCCGCCCACACTGCGATCGTGCGACGCTACCGGTGACGGGTGCGAACGCTGGCTCGAGACGGTTGAAAAAGAGCCCGGTCGACATTGCGGATGAGGAGACGAGACTCGTCAAACCAGGAGGCTCGCTCATGCACGACTCGATCAGCTACCTAGGAACTCGCTTCACACTTCTCATAGCAGGCACGACGCTAGCTGTGGCTTGCGATGAACCCGCAAGTCCCGTTCACTCCACGGTTGGGGCCGCCAGTCTTTCTCAGGCGGGGGCGGACACCGTCGGCGGCCTCGGAACGCTAGGGACAGGCAGCGCGACGCCGGGCGGCGATCGCCAGGAGTTCAACTTCGACGTGACGGCGGACTTGAGCGGCGGGCAACTGTTCTACCGGGACTGGACAGTCGTGCGGTCCGACGGCACAGTGGGAACCCTCACGGTGGACCCTGCGGACCCGGCGACCGCAATCACGGCGTACCGGGACTGGGCGAGCGCCTGCGCGGACCCCACCCATGGGGCGGAGTTCGACGGCACCGGCCGACTGGATAGGGGTGATCTGACGAGCTTCACGGTGGCCGCGTGTGACAACGGGGCAGCCGAGAGCGGGGCGGATTTCCTGCAAATGAACGTGCCGCCGCTCGGGTACAGCCACGGCGGCCCTCTGTCCAGTGGCGACGTCGCGAAGTCGGGGACAGCCACCGTCATCCTTCAAGACGGCTTTGAGAGCGGCAACTTGAGCGAGTGGACGCAAGACAACCCTGGAGCCAACCGCTATAGCTTATCTACGGATCCTGCTCGTGTTAAGTCTGGTATGTACTCCCTGCAAGCGCTTTTCACCCCGACGAATACGTACGGGTTGATTACCCGGTGGTTCATGCCAGGCTATGACGAAGTTTACGTCAAGTTCAGCGTGATGTTTGAGGAAAACTTCGACGAGCGCTATGGGTTGCACTTCCTTACGATGGCGGGCAACGGGATCGACGACCCATATTCCTCCTGGGGTAAGGCGGGAATCCGTCCGAACGGCACAGACTACTTTTATGCCGGTGTTGATCCTGAATTCATTAACGGGGATCCTGCCCTGAAACCACTCCACTTTTACACCTATTGGCCGGACATGACCTGCCCGCCCCTTTACCCCGACGACCCCTGCTATGGGAATCCTTTCTACCAGACCTCACCCAAGATCCCGCTGGTCGGCGGACAGTGGCAGGAGGTCGTATTCCATATCAAGCTGAACACCCCTGGCCAATACGACGGCAGCCAAACCCTTTGGATCAATGGTGTCAAGAAGATCGATGTCCAGAACATGCGGTGGCGAACCACCACGGATTTGAGGCTCAATGAACTCCGTTTTGACAACTACATGTCCCAGGGTCCCACGACCGAGTATCTCTGGGTGGATGAGGTGACGGTTTGGAGGCCATGAGGCGTCTGTTGCTGAGCGACCCGCCCTCACCTCCCAGGTAAAGCGCCGGCCCGGGCCTCGGTCGCCGAAGCACCTGACCGAGCCCTGGCAGCCTAAGCCAGCACGGAAACCGGCGAAGGAGCACCGAGCCCGTTGGCCTCGATTGCCTCGTGCCGCATCAGCGCGTCCGCGAAAAACTTGGTCGCCCAGCTCAGCACTTCGTAGGCCCCGTACTCGCCACCCACCGGCCACGCGCCTTTGATCCCGCCCCGCAATCCTAGTGCACTAGCGCGCCGGTTTTGCGTCCGCTTGAGGAATCGCAACACGGCGGGCACGGGCTCGAGCCACTGCGCGTCGCCCGTAATTGCGGCGAGGCGCATCCAGTTGTTCGCCATCTGGGCCTGGCCCGTGAGACACGACCAGCGCACGGCCGGAGACCAGTCGGAGCGGTAGCGACCGGGCATCCAGCCGTCCGTCCGGACGGTCGCAGCCAGGGCGCGCGCTGCGCGCTCGGCAGCGCCGATCAGACGCGAGTCGCCGAGCACCCGTCCACCCTCCAGGAATCCCCGGATGGCGTATGCGAGCGTGTGCAGCAGGGGCTGCGCGGGATCGGTGAGGCAGCAGGAAGGCAGCCAGCCGTTCGGGGCCTGCAGCGCGGCGGCAGCGCGCAGACTGCGCGCGGCGGCATCGGTGAAGCCGCCGTCATCCAGTCGAGCTCCCACCTCGGCGAGCGCCCAGGCAGTGCGCGTGTTGTATAACGTCGCGTCCGCGCGCGCGAAGCGCGAGTTCCCCCTGCGCCAATGCCCATCGGCGTCGAGCGTCGCCACCAAGTAGCAGGCGGCGCGGCGGGCGGCGTCCGCGAAGATCCCCTGCCCCGTCTCCTCGAACGCGGCGAGCCAGCCGAGCAGCACCTGTCCGGTATTGAACACAGCGGGGGATTCCGGCGCGCCGATCACGCCCCCCTGGACCGCGCCCGTCGGCAGCTGAATCTCGATCTCCCACCGTGCCGCGGCCTCAGCGCGTGCAGCCAGCTCGGCACGTCCCAGGCGCCTCGCAGCGGCATAGAGCGTCGGGATGATGTAGCCCGTGGTCTCGGGATAGGACGGCAGCCAGCCCCCGCGTTGGAAATAGGGGTGCCATGCGAGGCTGTAGGCGCGCGAGATACCGCCGTCCGGCGTCGCGTCATGGGCTCGCACTAGCCACGCGATCGCGGCCACCAGGTGGGGCTCGTGCTCCGGGTCGGCGGGATGGCCGCCAAGCCACTCGCGCGATCTCTCCACAAGAGCCGTCGGATTGAGGAGCGGATGAGCGCGGATCCTGCGCCGCTGACCCTCAACCGAGGCTAGGAGGCGCGCGACTAGCGACGGCTGTAATCCCTGATGCGGGGACGTCATTGAACGCGTCATTGAACCCGAGAGCGCTGGACGCATCGATCAGGTAGCAAGCCTTGTACCCTGGCGCAACGCTTACCCGTCCGCGATGGGTCGCGTCGAGGCTATGCAGCACGGGCTGTTGCCCGGGCGCAACAATCCGGGTTTCACCTTCGCGAAATGCCAGGCGCGCGGCGCGGCGTCCCGAGGCAACCCGGACGCGCTCCATGGCACCGACCATGCACTAGCCTCGGTCCGGCGAGGGGCACCAAAACCTACGCAACACGGTCATCCCGACGTCCACTGGAGCCTATCGCCCTTGGTCGTTCCGTCGGTCGCGAGAAGAGCAGAGAGGAGCACGTGACCATGAATAACAGCTCGGACGCTGTGCCTGACGTGAGTCTCGAAGTGTTCTCGACCTGCGCGCAGTCCAGCGACGGAGACCGAGAGACCTACGTCCGGAGGGTGGCCGATGTCGCGCGCTGGAGCGAGCAGGCCGGGTGCAAGGGCATTCTCGTCTATTCCGACAATCGCCTCGTCGATCCGTGGCTGGTGTCGCACATCATCATCCAGAGCACGACGCGCCTGTGTCCGCTCGTCGCCGTTCAGCCGATCTACATGCACCCGTACGCCGTCGCGAAGATGGCGGCGTCGTTCGGTCATCTGTACGGGCGACGCATCTATCTGAACATGGTGGCGGGTGGATTCAAGAATGACCTGGTCGCGCTGAATGACCCGACCCCACACGATAAGCG
>WNGN01003570.1_pt1 | contig 10584 bp, 10 predicted proteins | sample 5400561 | NCBI WGS metagenome assembly WNGN01 (sample SAMN13153379, study PRJNA577476) | soil metagenome | isolation source: 115 cm soil or saprolite under Garry oak tree replicate 2 | place: USA:California | collected 2016-06-15 | reverse complement strand
CGTTTGCGCCTCCGGCCGAGTCTAGGCCGTTGCGGTCCCTATGCATAGGTCGTCCGACACCGAGGGCGAGCTATCGGCTCTCCGGGACCGTGAGGATCAGCCGGGCGACCTCCCGCGGCTCGTCCATCTGCACGTAGTGCCTGGCGTCCGGGAGCAGGAACAGCTCGGACGTCGGGAACAGCTCATGGAAGCGCCGCGCCACGCGGCTGTTCAGGTACGGGTCGGCGGCGCCGAAGACGATGCGGACTGGGCGGGCGAACGCTCGCAGCCGGGGGACCGCCGCCGTCCCCGACGCGACGGCCGACGGCAGGTCCCGGTTGAGGCCGAAGAACGCCTCATGGGTACTGGGGCTGTCGGTGAACTGCTCATACAGCAGGGGCAGGTACTGCTCGCGGACCTCGGGGTCGCGGAAGAAGCGTCCCACCTGCCAGCCGTACATGCGCCGGAACAGCAGGTCGCCGAACAGTCGCGACACCGGGCGGGCGACCGACCGGACGACGGGCGTGGAGAACAGCCGGATCGCCTCTGGCGCCCGCAGCCCCGGCATGCGGGCGTAGTAGGTGTTGAGCAGCATCAGCGCCGCGACCCGCTCCGGATGGTCGAGCGCCCAGTCGATCGCGGGCGGGCCGGAGGCGTCGTGGGCCACCAGCACCACCGAGCCGAGCCGCAGGTGCTCGAGCACGGCGTCGAGGTCGCCGATCTGGTTCGCGGCCGTGTACCGGTACCCGGTGGGCTTGTCGGACGCGCCCCAGCCGAGGAAGTCGAACGCCACGACCCGGCGGGCGGCGAGCTCGGGCACGAGCCGGTCGTACAGGTGCAGGTTGTCCGGGAAGCCGTGCAGGAGCACGACCGCGGGCTCGGTGCCCGGGTAGTCGCGCGCGTAGAGATGGTTCGGGCCGTGGGGCACCTGATGCTCCCGGTAGCCGCGAGCGCTGGGCATGGCCGCTCCGGTGCGGTCTGCCTGCGAGTTCCGTTCCATCGGTCCTCCTCTGACGCCGCCAGGCGGCTCACTCTAGGTGTAGCTACACCTATCTGCCGTGCATCAAGTCGCCAGCGCCAGCGCCGCGACCTCCTCAAGGCCACCGGCCAGGACCTGCCAGGGCGACCCCTCCACGATCCGTGCCTGCGCGCGCTGCCACAGCGGGTACGCCCGCCCGATCGCGTCGCGGCCCTGGCCGGTCAGCCGGACGACCCGCGTCCGCCGGTCGTCGCCGGCCGCGACCTCGGCCAGGCCCCGCTCGGTCAGGGGCTTGAGGTCGCGGGCGAGCGTCGTGCGGTCCAGCGCGAGGGCGTCGGCCAGCCGCGTGATCGGCACCGGCTCGCTCACGGCCACGGCGACCAGGAGAGTGAACTGCGTAATCCGCAGCCCGCTCGGCCGCAGGGTCTCGTCGTAGAGCTGCGTCACCGCCCGAGCGGTTCGGCGCACGTTCCTGCAGGCACAGCCGGCCGCGACCTCAGCCAGCTCCGAGCGTCCAGGCTCTCGTCCTTCCATACGAAGAGTGTGCATACACCCAATACGTTCGTCAACGAGGGAGTCCAGAGCCTCAGGCCAGCCGAAGGCCAGGGCATGGCTGGTCCAATGATCATCCGATTCGACGGCCGGTCGACCCTCTGACCTCGGGCGATCAGAACCGGTGCTGCCCGGGTACGTTCGTTCACGCCCTCATCGTGTCTGATAGCTTCGCACCTCGCGACATCCAGCCCGGTGGTCCGATGGGAGCGCAAGCTTGCGGTATGTGCCGAACGAGAAGCACAAGCATCCCTGGCACCGGGGCGAAAGGGAACGTTGTGTCCGCTCGATCTCGCCGTCACCCCTCAAGAGCTCCTCGATCAGAGCATCGATTCTCCCAAGTGGCCGCGGCGGCGATGGGCGACGGATGGCCACCGTGCCTTCTGCGCCCTGCCGACCAGGACGGAGACAGACGAGTGGCATGGCTATCCAGTACCCTTCACACAGGTCCCATCGGACGTCATCAGTAGGTGGGAGCAGGAGGGTCGCATCTCTCGTAGGGTCTTACGTCGGGAGCGGCTGGACCAGCGGTCAAGACAGGGGAGGGGACGGTGAGTACCTGGGAGCGGTTCGCTGGCGATACTGCCCGGTTCGCCGTGCGTCTCTCGTTCGAGCGGGATCCCGACAAGGATGTGTTTGACGACCCCGCCTATAGCGGCTCCTGGGGAAGCCTTCGGATCTGGGTCGATGGCGTCAACATCTGTACTCATACGGTCGCCGATGAGTCAGACGACGCGGTGCATTGGTATCTTCTTCCGCTGATCGAATGGCTGGCAGAGCACTGGGATCCACTGCTGCATGAGGAGCGATTGCCGGTCGCCGACCGGTTCGCAACTGCGGCGGAGGTGATGACTGCCGAGCCCCCCCTGCCGATCGGGGTGGATGACGGACGCTACTATGCTGCGCTCGACCAGTGGCAGGCCTGGTGGCGACGCCATGGATTAGAAGCCGCTGCTGACGGCGGACTCTTCCCGCGTGTCTTCTTCCGCCGCTGGGGGGATCAGATCGAGGTCTCTTGGAGGTCGGACGGGCTTGTTGGAGCACCGGAAGGCTTCCGATTCGCAGCGCCTCAGGGATGCGCTCATTATCCGGTAGGTGAGATCGCCCAGATCCTGTATGAAGTTGCCACAGCAGCCGCGGCCGAGCTGGTGCGACGACATCCGTCGTCCGAGCGAGCTGTAGCAGTCCACGATGCCCTCGCCGCTGTCTCGCAGAAAGATCGGTCGACTGGGCGTCTCAACTGGCTCCTCGGTCTCACGGCGCAGCGCTTGGCGAGCGTTTGGGAGCGGGCAGGGCGCATGCTCGATACTGCAGCTCAGGAAATCCGGGATGCCCTGCTCAAGCCGGACACAAGTGATCTGGCTATAGAGGGCAGTCCGCACCTGGTGGCACTGTTCGGCTCGGTGGCACCGGACGTCTCATCCGAAGACGTCACGACTCTCACCAGGCTCATGCTCGAGTTTTATGCGCGGCAGGACACGGCGCATGGCGCCGAGGAGGATGCCCTACCACGTGCGTTCCAGACGATGCTCACCGACATCGCGGCGCCTACCCTACCGGACTATGAGCAGGGAAACCGGCTCGCTGAGCTTGCTGTCGCAGAGCTGGATGTCGACGACGAGCACCTGGTCGACGTACGAGCGATTCTCGATCGGGTTGGCGCTCGGGTCGAGAGCGTTCAACTATCTGATCGGGGCATTCGCGGCGTGAGCCTTGCCGGGCCCGGCCATAGTCCAGCATCCTTTGTGAACCTCAACTATCAATTCGGTCGCAGTGAGCAGGTAACGCGGTTCACGCTCGCCCATGAGCTGTGCCATCTCCTGTTCGACCGGTGGCGCGCCCGGCGACTGGCCGTCGCGTCGGGGCCGTGGGCGCCTCAGGATATCGAACGCAGAGCCAATGCATTCGCTGCGGCATTCCTGATGCCGCGCCCCCTGCTCGACCGGGCAGCCCGAGAGGTTGACGCGCCTTATGCTTCCGTCGAGTGGCTGGTCGAGATGGCAGAAATTGCCAATACCAGTGCCTTGGCGACGCTGGAGCGGCTCGCCAATCTGGGTCTTCTCCCTGAGTTCAAGCGCGAAGCTCTCCGATATGAGCTGTTCAGGCGGGCGGCGGACCGGCCAGCGGGTAATGGCCCCCTTACGGAGACGTGACACCACGGTCATCCTCAGGCCAGTCGCTGCCGTGGTCGATGAACATGCTGCGCTTGACCGGCGCAGCATCTAGTCGCGGACCGCCGCGAAGCCGTACCGGCGCAGCGCGATGTTGGCGCCGATCCCGCGCATGGGCGTCATGCGGTGGATCGCGTCGCCGCGCAGCGTGATCGTGCTCGTCGGCCATGGGCCCACCGGCACCGAGGTGCGGATCGGCAGCAGGGAGACGGTGCCCGGGTCGGACTCGGTCACCAGGCGGCGTAGATCGGGGTGCCAGTGCTCGATCAGCCGGGCGATCACGTCCTGCAGGCCCGCAGCGTCCAGCTTGTGGAGGTCGACGCCGGCGCGGAACCTCCCCCGCCCTGCGCCATAGGCCCACAGGACGTAGCTGCGTGTGTCGTCGAGCAGCGGGCCGGCGGCTGCCCGCCGGGTGCGTCGTCACCGCCAATGCCCCCGAGCAGCGCGAGGCGGCAGCGAGACCCCGAGCGCAGCCGCGAACGGGTCCTCCGGGCCGCGACGGCGGAGCTCGGCACCAAGGGGTTCGCCGGGGCGCGCGTCAGCGAGATCGCCGCTCGCCGACGAGCTCCAGGCATACATGCAGCAGCACGTCGCTGATCCGCGCCGCCGGCAGGCCGAGGGAGAGCTGCCGAGCGACCTGGACCCCGCCTACCTGCTCCGCGTGCTCTTCACAGCGCCAGCGCCAGCGTGACCTGCGCGGCCGTACCGATGCACCGGAACCGCCGTAGCCCTACCCGATTCGCGCCCCTGGCCGGCGTGCGAGCTCGCCCCTCGGCTTCACCCGGCGAAGCTGGCCACGCAGGCGCGGGCCGATCGTGCCAGCTGTCGAGGGACTCGCCCGGCGGAGCTCGCCGTGGAGGGGTGGAACGGTCTCGCTCCCTCCAGGCGCGCAGACGTGGCCGTCGGTCCAGGGTGCGTTGCAGTTGCCGCAGACGTGCCGGCGTGGCCAGTGCCTGACCGTCCGCGGCCCCTCGAACAGCCAGGCAGGCAGGAACGGGAGCACGAACATGGCGATCAGGGCGGCCAAGCCAACCCAGGGGATGCTAGGCATCGATCCTCCTCGACCAGCATGCGCGGCACTTGCGTCGCCGTTGACGGAGTGCCCATCCATGAAGGCCTTTGTAGCCCGCGCTGGCGTGGCCAAACCCGCGGCGCCTGCCTCGCGGCGACGAGGAGCTCAGGCCGAAGCCGGCCGGGGCGACGCCCGACGCATGGTTGGTCCGTAGAAGGTCCCGCCCTTCCCTCAGAGAAGCGAACGGCCCCCGCGGGGGGCCGACGGAGGCCGTTCGCGCTTGTGCCGTTGACTCGTCGACGGCGCATGCTGCCGAATGCCCTCATTCTAGACCGCCGGCCGCTCCGGCGTCTGCCTCGCCTCGCCGGCAGCCCGAGCGGCCCACCCCTCCGCGGCGATCACCGCGGTGCCCTGGCTCGAAGCAGAGCGGCCAGCTCCGTCCGGCTGGCGACACCGAGCTTGGCATACGCACGGCCCAGGTAGTTGTCGACCGTGCGGACCGACAGGTCGAGCCGGGTGGCGATCTCGCGGCTGGGGGTCCTGGCCGCGGCCAGCATCGCCACCTCCCGCTCGCGGTGGGTGAGCACCGAGGTCAGCGCGGCCGGGCCGAGGCCTGGCGTGCGGGCGCCCTGGCAGGCGGTGGCCAGGGTGGCGGCCCGCTCCTGGGAGGCGTTGGCCCTGGCGTCGCGGGCGGCGGCCTGATGGGCGCGGGCGGCGGCCGCCGCCGCCTCGGCCGCCAGCAGCAGCGCACCGAGGTCCTCGAAGGCGGCGGCGACCCGGTCCAGCACCGCGCCGTCCCCGGCGGCAAGCGCGGCCGCGGAGGTGGCCAGCAGCGGGACCAGCCGTCCCTCGAGCAGGCCGGCCAGCTCCTTGAGGCGCTTCCGCACCCCGGCGGGGGCCTCCAGCCGGGCCACGTCGTGCAGCGCAGCCGCCTCGAAGGTGAACTGCCCGCAGGCCCTGGCCAGCTCGGCAGCCTGTCTGGCCAGCTCAGCGGCCCGGGTCAGCTCGCCGGCGCCGGCCGCGACCCAGGCGCGGTCCAGCTGCACCCAGGGGTCGAAGAAGCGGTTGGCCCCCGCGCCGCGGGCATCCGCTCGGCCCAGCCAGGCAGCCGCCGCCTCCCGGTCGCCGGCCAGGGCGGCGACGCTGGCCAGCTCGGCCAGGCACCAGCGCACGAACCGGTAGGGGTCCTGCTCATCGAGCAGGGCGACCGCCTCGCGCAACCACGTCTCGGCGGTGGCGACCTTCCCCTCGGCCTTGGCGACCAGGCCGCGGAAGCCGGCCCAGCCTCCGGCCAGCTCGGGTGAGCGGTCGGCCACCGCGGCCTGGTAGCCAGCCTCGGCAATCGCCCTGGCCTCGGCGAGCCGACCGGCGCCGAGCAGGACCTGGCAGCGGACCAGGTCGAGCTGGGTCTCGCCCCAGGGCATCTCTTGCGGGTGCGCCCTGGCCACCGCCAGCCCCCGGTCGGCCACGGCCAGCGCCTCGCCGAGCCGGCCGAGCGACCCCAGGGCCGGCACGGCCGCGGTCGCGGCCCACACCAGCGCCTGCGCGGGCGCCTCCGGCTGGTCGAGGACCCGGCCGGCGACCGCCGCGGCTTCCCGCAGGCGCCCGTCGAACAGCTGGATCCAGGCCAGCATGGCGACCGCCTCCTCGCCGTCCTCCTCGGCCAGCGCGGCCTGCTGCAGGACCTGCTCGGCCTCCGCGGTCCGCTCCAGCCCCCAGTAGAGGTTCCCGGCCCGGACGCTGGCCCAGCGTGCCCGCTCGGCGCCGCTGCCCTGGTCGGGCGGTTCGTCGTCGTCCATCACCGCGACCGCCTCGGCGTGCCGACCCTGCCACTCGAGGGTCTCGGCCAGGACCCGCACCGCGGTCAGGCCGCCGCCCGCGTCGACGGCAGCGCGTGCCAGGCGCTCGGCGAGCTCGAGGTCGAAACGGGCGGCGGCCTGCTCGGCGGCCTCCAGCAGCAGGGTCGGGCGGGTGGCCACCCCCGCTTCCAGCTGCCAGGCCCCGACCCGCAGCCGGTCGTCCCGTCGTCGCAGGGTGCCGGCACCGACGGCGGCCGCCAGCCGCCTGGCGACCTCCCGGGCCTGGCCGAGCGGCATCGTGGCCCGCAGCACCTCGCCGTACAGCGGGTGGGCGAGCCGGGCGAGCAAGCGGCGGCCGGACCGCTCCAGCGCCAGCAGGCCGCTCTGCTCGGCCGCCTGCGCCGCGTCCTTGCCGACCAGCCGCTCGAGCACGCCGACGGCCAGGGGCTCGCCCCAGGCGGTCAGCTCCACCGCGGCCCTGGCCGTCCCGTCCAGGGTGCTGAGGCGGGCCTCGACCAGCTCGGCCAGCCGGGTCGAGCCGGCCAGCCCGCCCTTCCAGCGCCACACCCCGTCGACCCGGCGCAGGGCGCCGGTCTCCAGCCCGCCCTGGACCAGCTCGTGCAGGTACAGCGGGTTGCCCTCGGTCACCCGCTGCGCCTCCTGCCTGGTCACCCCGTCGACCGGACCGCCGAGCGCGCGCCCCAGCAGCTCGGCGGTCGCCTCCGCGGCAAGGGCCGGCAGGTCGAGACGGCGGGCCAGACCGTCCTTCCACAGCGCGGTCACCGAGTCGGGGGCCGGCTCACCGGTACGCACGGTGGCGAGCACCACCACCAGGTCGCGGAGCGCGAGCTGGTGCACGAGCGCGGCGGAGGCATCGTCGAGCAGGTGGGCGTCGTCGACCCCGAGGACCAGGAGCCGTTCGCGGCCCCGCTCGGCGAGCAGCGCAGCGGCCCGGCGGAGGATGTCCAGGCGGTCGTCGCCGAGGCGCTCGGCCGCCGGCAGCAGATGGGAGACGGCACCGAACGGGATCGAGGCGGCCGCCCGGGTCGCGGCCACCCACTCCACGTCCCGCCCCGCGGCCTCAGCCCGGGCCAGGGCCTCCCTCGCCAGCCTGGTCTTGCCGACGCCGGGGACGCCGACGAGCACGATGCCGCCGGCGCGGGTGTCCCCGAGAACGGCGGCCAGGGCCTCGAGCTCGGCCCGGCGCCCGACCAGCGGCCACGACACGTCCACGCAGCCATCCTATAACGCCCGCACCGGCCCGTAGAGCAACCGGGTACTCACTACAGCGAGGGCGCCCCCAGGTAGCGTCCGGCCGGAACGAACGAGCGGCCGTCATGCTCTCGAGCCGACTGCGCCGGTGCGCTCCTTGGCTGCGCAGTGCGCAGCCTCAGGGGTGCGGTCGCTCGCTCGGCCGGGTGGTCGCCGGGCGGCTGGGGGGTCGCCGCCCGGCGCCCGCCTGACCGGTGGCCGGCCGCCTCGGGGGAGCGGCCGGCCACCGGGCGGCGGGGGTGTCCACCGTGGGCCGTTCGCCTCGGCCTCGCTCAGAGCAGGCCTGCGGCCTGGCGGGCGAACGCCAGCGGGCTGGTGGCGGTCAGGTCGACGGCCGGCTCGACGGTCGAGAACGACTCGATGTCGTCCTTGAACTTGGCGCCGTTGTTGAACTGCGCGAACGGGTCGCTGTTGTCCGGCGGGCAGTTCCGCATCCCGGTCAGGAACCCCTGGTAGAGGGTGCCGTTCGGGCCCTCCACCGCCGCGCCGTTCAGCACCGGCGGCGTGCCGTCCTGCGACCCGACCAGGTTCGCCACCTGGTGGTGCGGGCAGTGGGGGAAGACGCTGCCGTCGCCGATGATGAACGACGAGCCCCACCCGTTGGCGCCCAGGATGTTGCTCAGCCATCTCACGCTGAAGTTCGCGTAGGTGCTCGTGCCTGAGAGCTGGTCGTACTCGCTCGCCATGACCGACAGGCCCGCGCCGTGGGACGTCGTGTCCCAGGTGGCCCAGGGGAAGCCGAAGCCGAAGGGGTCCGTGGCCGCCTGGGCGAGCGCGCCGTCGAGGGCCTTCTTCATGTCTGCCAGCAGCGCGGCCTGGGTGACCTCCAAGCCGGCCGGGTTGCCCGCCTGGCCGATCGCCCGGTGCAGGTGGAAGGGGCGAGCCCGCTCACGTCGTAGAGGTTGAGGGTGTCGGCGGCATCATCCGGGCTGTTGATGTAGGCGTTCGCCCAGTGGGCCGCCTGCTGCAGGTAGAAGCTCGGGTCGGTGTGGGGGAGGCCGGCCGGGAGCCCGCCGCTCGCCACGGCGGAGTACAGCTCCACTGCGCCCAGCTCGAGGTCGCTACGCCACTCGGACTCGGGGTAGAAGCTGAACGGCAGGTAGGTGGTCAGGTTGCCGGATGGCGCGGTGTTGGCGAGGTCGAAGATGTGCTGACCGGCGAGCAGGCACCGGTTGGCGAAGGCGGGGTCGCTCGCCTTGTAGACCTGGAAGCACAGGCCGAAGGCGGCGGCGTCGCGGCCGGCCAGGTTGGGGCTGATGAGCGACCCCGGTGCGCCGGCCCTGAACACCGGCCGGTTGCGGATGTACCGGTACAGCGGGCCGGTGCCCCCGTAGGTGTCGTCCGCCTGGGGCAGGCGCCAGATGTCGTGGTCGCCGATCGTCTTGGCGTTACCCGTCCCGATCCCCACCTGGTAGTACAGGGTGCGGGTGGCGTCGTCCCACATCCTGAGCAGCCAGTCGGTCCCGAACTTGGCCTCGGCCGTGAAGTTCGACGCGGACGACCCTGCGCCCATCTGGGCCGGGAAGTCCCGCACCCCCGCGAGCAGCAGGTCGGTGGCGTAGCCCAGCGTCTCCACGCCCTTGATGTAGTCACCTGCGTCCCACCAGCCGCCGGAGCCGTCGATCCTGGTCCCGAGCGGGGTGAGGTCACCCAAGAAGCGCCCGCTCGAGTTCACGTTGGGGCTGAGGTAGGTCATGGCGCTCTGGTCGTTCAGGTGCGCCGCGGCGGTGCGGAGGGCGGACGGGATGAAGCTCGGGCCGTCCCGCTCGGTCTGTTAGAAGGAGAGGGCATTGGCGAGCGGCGTGGCGTACACGTTCGCGCCCGTGTCGATCCTGAAGCTCGGCGACGTCGCGGCGACGGGCCCGGAGACCGAGATGGTGTAGCTGCCTGCCGCCGAGACCCCGTCGAAGTCCAGCGCGTAGACGCTCTTGAAGCTGTTGCTCCACGAGCCGAGGCTGGCACCGACAGGGGCCGAGAACACGGTCGCGCCGGCGGAGTTCTTCACGCTGAAGACGGCACCCGTCTCGGCCGCGCTCGACAGCAGATACGCACGCTTCGAGGCAGCCGACGGGTAGCCCACCTGGTTCACCCGCACGAACGCCGAGTTCGCGGCGGGGGCAGACCGCGCGGGGGCTGCGTGGAGCCCTCCTACCGCCAACACGACGGCGGCGAGGAGGGCCAGTCCACCGCTCTTCGCCGCGACGATCCGGATCCGGTGCTCGGCTCCCATCATGCTGTCGCCTCCTCGTGATGAACGTCTCCGGCGGCCGGTGCGCAGGAGTATTTGTAAGGTTTCCTAACTAACGAGCCGGCCAAAAGGCTATGATCTATGCCTTTAGCCGTCAAGAGGAGAAATGCCGCGAGTGGTATGGGATGATGGGTCCGCCGGCTCTGCACGCCGGCTCTGCACGAGGACGCGACGCACCAGCAGGCCGCCGCGTTCGCCGAGGCGGTCCCGCGCCTGCACGAGGCGGTCGAGCTGCTGGTCGGGCTGCTGCCGTTCGGCGCCAGCTTCGCCGACGCGGAGACGCTCGGTACGCTCGCACCCGCGCGGCTCGGCGTGGAGGCCACCGACCCGGCCCAGCGGTTGGTGCTGGACCTCGGCGACCAGGCGGGCCTCGCCCCGGCCGGGGACGCCGAGGTGTCGGGGTGGCTGCGGCTGCCGACCGAGGCGCTGGTGCGGCTGTTCACCGGCCGGCTCGACCCCGCGCATACGCCCGCGGGCACCGTTGCCGAGGGTCGGCCGTCCCTGGACGAGCTGCGCCGGCTCTACCCCTCCGGGGGCTGAACCCGGTGCCGGGCACGGCCACAGTGGCCGTG
>WNGN01011121.1_pt1 | contig 10587 bp, 13 predicted proteins | sample 5400561 | NCBI WGS metagenome assembly WNGN01 (sample SAMN13153379, study PRJNA577476) | soil metagenome | isolation source: 115 cm soil or saprolite under Garry oak tree replicate 2 | place: USA:California | collected 2016-06-15 | reverse complement strand
CCACGCTTAGGGTATCTCCCAGAGCGTCTCCTCTCGATCCATCTCCGAGACGTTCTCTGCCGGACCTCCTCCATCTCGAAGAGATTGACGTCGACCCATCTCATGGGCGCGTGGCTTGGGCACCAGCGGCGTGTTCCTTTCTTGCTGGTGTCATAGAAATGCAGAACGCACTGTCCACATTTTCGTACACGGTTCCGATCCGCTTCTGCGAACAGCTTCGCTGCGCTGTGTACCAATGGGGCAAACAGGTCTTCGGGCTGGGGCGTCTCGAACCATAGCTCCATCGAGGGACCGTTCCCGGTTGCCTGTAACTTGCCAAGCATGGGATGCGCCGCCATCAGTCGATTAAGCTCGTCCACGATGGTGCGATGGACATCGGCACCTCCTTCCCAGGCAAGAATCTCTTTTCTCAGTTTCTCCCTAAACTGTCGAATCACTTCCAGGGTTCGCCGTGCGGTGACTGATTCTCCCTGACGTTGAAGGTTCACCATCTCACGAGTGCTCAGCAGCCCAGCTGCCTTAAACCACCGCAAGAGCGCGCCGAAGTCCGAGAGCAACTCTATGGCCTCGCCGTTCTGAATCGGACGCGTGTTCAGGAAATCCAGAGCCAGATGGTTGCCGACGAAGAGGAACCCGATTTTTTATCGTGAAGCCGGCCCGAAAACTGCCCCAACCCTTCTCTTGTCGCACGGCTTTCCGACATCGTCGCACATGTTCCGCAACCTCATTCCCATCCTGGCCGATCGCTACCATGTGGTCGCACCCGACCTGCCGGGTTTTGGCTTCACCGCCGCCCCAGACCGCAAGGGCTTCCGCTACACATTCGAGAATCTGGCCAAGGTCATCGGCAAGTTCACCGAAACCATCGGCCTCGACCGCTACGCGATATACGTTTTCGATTACGGCGCTCCCGTGGGATTCCGACTCGCACTAGCGCATCCGGAGCGCATAACCGCCGTCATCTCGCAGAACGGCAATGCCTACGAGGAGGGCCTGAGCCAGGGTTGGAACCCGATCCAGAAGTATTGGAAGGAACCAACACCCCAGAATCGCTCTGCGTTGCGTGACTTCCTCACGCCGGATGCAACGAAGTCGCAGTACCTTTATGGCGTCCAAGACGAGACACTGCTGGCGCCGGAAGGGTACCAGCTTGACTCCGCGCTGCTGGCACGGCCCGGCAATGATGAGATCCAACTCGACCTGTTCCTGGATTATGCTAGCAACGTCGCCCTCTACCCAAAGTTCCAGGAGTACTTCCGCACAAAACGGCCGCCGCTGCTCGCGGTCTGGGGCAAGAACGATCCGTTCTTTCTGCCGTCCGGGGCCGAAGCGTTCAAGCGCGACAACCCGAGCGCCGAAATACACTTCTACGACACCGGTCACTTCGCGCTGGAAACCCACTATCGGGAGATTGCCGACACCATTCGGGAATTCCTCAATCGCAAGCTAACACAGGCCAGCGCTGCGTGAGGATGATTCACGAGTCGGACCTGGTGGGACGCAGGCTCGACAAACGAAAGTCAACGCAGGGCCGCGGGTTAACGCGGCCCGCGCCTTATTGGCATTGCTTGAGGGAGGACGCCTGTGCAAGTCATTTCTGTAAATGTGGGATTGCCGCGTGAAGTCATCTGGAAGGGCGTGATGGTCCAGACTGGAATCTTCAAGGACCCAGTGGCTAGGCCAGTGAAGATAGAGAAGCTGAATCTCGCCGGCGACCAGCAGGCAGACCTCACTGTACATGGCGGAGCAGAGAAGGCCGTATACGCGTATCCAGCCGAGCACTATGAGTACTGGCGGAAGAAGCTGCCGGACGTGCCGTTCTCGTGGGGCAGGTTCGGTGAAAACCTCACGACCGAAGGGCTGACAGAAGATACTCTCTGCATTGGTGATCGTTTGAAAGTCGGGCCTGCCATTCTGATGGTCACCCAACCCCGCATGCCCTGTTACAAACTGGCTTTGCGATTTGACCGTGACGACATGATCAAGCGTTTCTTGACGAGTCAGCGAAGCGGGTTCTACTTCTCAGTTATCGAGGAAGGAGAAGTGCATGCGGGATCGAAGGTTGAGATTCTGAGTCGAGATCCCCATCGAGTCGCCGTCGTGGACATTGTGCGCCTCTACCTTGGCCAAGCACGAGATCCAGAACTCCTTCACCGCGCAATGAACGTTAGCGCACTGCCGCAGAATTGGAAAGCCGAGCTGGCAGTGAGGGCGGACCACGCCTGATGGTTGTTTCTCGCGTATTAACCGGCATCGAAGCGGCCCCGAGCACGCGGCCCTGCCGGGCTTCTTGAACAAATGCGATCAGGCGCAGGCCACTTGAGTCTGACCCAGGGCCCAGCTTGAGCTGAACATCCTGCGCCAGAACCTGCCCCTGCTTCAGAGCACCGACCTTTGTGAGACTTTGACCACGGATACGTGCGCGAGTCTGTGACCCGCGTTCTCGCCCGCCGACACCTGCGATTCAGCACAGTTGAGAGCAACCGCAACGTACACATCGGCCTCCCGTGAGCTAAAGGAAGCATCGAGTGCTCGAGCTTCCAGATGAGCGTGCAAGATATTCGAGGCGTCTGCAGAGACCGAGGTCAAATGAACAGGAAGCTTCGGGACGCTCAAGGCCTTTCGAAAGGCCTTGTCGGCCATTCCAGAATTGCTGCCGACAAATTCGCTCGTCCCGTCCACACCATTTGCGGAGTGTAGACGCTATCTAAGCCAAAGCGGTTGGCATACGCACTTTGCCTCTGACTGTAGAAGCTGGCAGAGTACGGGTCCTTCCAGCCGATATGATTCCAGTAGTCGACGTGTTCGCTGAGCACGATCATTTCCGCGCCCTGTACGGGTTGCCCATCCAACGTTTGCAGAAACCTGTCGGCTGGGGGGCAGCTGGAACACCCCTCCGATGTGAAGAGTTCCACCAGCACCGGAGTACGAACATCCGAGCCAGCATCCGACCCATGGAGAGGTTGCGGTGCAAACGCCAATGTCCAGGCGCCTATCGAAAGCACGACTATCGCTGAAACGACCAGAATCTTCATTGTTTTCGCTGTCCTCGTGTCCTGCTGAGTGGATGTCCAGCCGGCGTGAAAGTTACGTCGTCCCTTCGCTGATTTGGGTCGCGCACCTGTAACTTTTGCCGTTCAGCGGACTCTAACAAAACCGGTCCTCGGCATTTGCTTTGTCTGGACCGCCAAGGAGTTTGTTATGTCTAGTTTGTTTTCACGCTTGTCCGCCATGATCTTGGTGCTGGCGTTTGCCGGTGTAACCGCCTGCAGCGCAGGGGACCGGGCGAATAGCACTCTTCCAACCCCAGCTGTCGATGCGCCGATGGTGTCGGCCAAGGGCGAGCAGACTGCGGTTATCGCTGGTGGCTGCTTCTGGGGAATTCAGGCCGTATTCCAACACACGAAGGGCGTGATCAGCGCGACCTCGGGATACTCCGGAGGCTCAGCGAAGACTGCAGAATACGAACTGGTCAGCACCGGCGAGACCGGTCATGCGGAGTCGGTGAAGGTTACGTACGATCCATCTAAAATCACATATGGCCAACTGCTTCGTGCCTTCTTCTCGGTGGCCCACGACCCCACGCAGTTGAACCGGCAGGGTCCCGACGAGGGCACCCAGTATCGCTCGTCCATTTTCTATGGCAGCGAAGAGCAGAAGCGAATCGCCGAGGCGTATATCGCACAGCTCGAAAAAGCCAAAGTCTTCCAGCGCCCCATCGTGACCCAGGTAGTTCCATTGAAGGCTTTCTATCCAGCCGAGGCCTATCACCAAGACTATGCTGCACTCCATCCGAACAACCCATACATCGTGTACAACGATGCGCCGAAGGTTGCTCACCTTCGCGAGCAGTTTCCGGACCTCTACACGGGCAAGTAGGACCTTCAGGAGAAAGTGGCTATGTTCGACTCTGATCTTGGAAAAAACGAAGGATTGGTAGTCCGGCGACGGGCGTTCCTGTTGACCTCAGCTTCGGCGCTTGCGGGCGCGATTCTATGGTCGCTGCGGAGACCAAGCGCTGTGCAAGCGAAGGCGGCAAAGGGCGCGTCCGAGGAAGTTACGATTGTTGAATTCTCGGATTCGGGAGTGCGACTGAAGACAGTCCACGTGCCGAAAGTGATCAAGACGGAAGAGGAATGGCGCAAGCAACTGTCCCGAGGCGTCTTCACAATCACCCGTCAGGCCGACACCGAGTTTGCCTATTCCGGAGAGTACTGGAACCTCCACGAGAAAGGTCTTTATCGCTGCATCTGTTGTGACAATGCGCTGTTCACTTCGGATACGAAGGTCGATTCCGGAACGGGTTGGCCGAGCTTTTGGGCGCCGATCGCGCCTGAAAACGTCCGAACCACGCGAGACGCCAGCTTGGGCATGGTCAGATCCGAACCACGCGAGACGCCAGCTTGGGCATGGTCAGAACAGCTGTCTCATGCACCGAGTGCGACGCACATTTGGGGCACGTATTCGACGATGGTCCCGAACCTACGGGTCTGCGCTATTGCATGAATTCAGCGTCCTTAAGGTTTGTCGCGCGACAAATCACCGCAGAATCTGACAAGTAAGCGCGAGCATCAACGATGCGCCATGGAGAAGGAAAGGCGGGTAGGCATGAACAACACCTTGAGACAAGTAGCTAACCCCAAGGCAACATTGCGCGAGGTTCCATCTCCGTCGTGGAATCGATTTCCACTCTCCCGTTGGGCTCCTATCCCGCTGCGCCTGATCGTTGGATATGGCTTCATGGCGCACGGTTTCGCCAAGCTGGCAAAGGGTCCGGACGCTTTCGCCTCCATCCTGCACGCGCTCGGCGTGCCGGCACCACACTTGATGGCATGGGCCACGATACTGACCGAAGTAGTCGGCGGTTTGGCAATTATCTTGGGTGCTTTCGTGACTCTTGTCAGCTTACCGATGGCTGCAGTTCTATTGGTGGCCATGTTCACTGTGCATCTACCGTACGGATTCAGTTCGATCAAGCTAATGGCGGTGACACCTGCCGGCGCGCAGTTCGGGCCGCCAGGCTATGAAGTTGACCTCCTGTACGTAGCATGCCTAGCGACCCTTGTGTTGGTTGGCCCCGGCCCATTGGCGATCGATGGCATAGTGAGGGAGAGGAACAAAGTTGGACATTCATAGACCACACTCGCGGGTCGCCCGTTACCAGGCGGCAATTGAGATCCGTCCCGCTGTTCCAGAAGATGCTGAACGAATCGCCCGCACGTTTCTCGAAAGTGCTGAATATCATGCCGAACTTGATCCGGAACGCTATTCGACACCCACAGTTGAGACGATATCGGCGCGCTACCGAGAGGGTCGGCAGCATCCGTCGCACGCGGGCAGCGAGGTTATGACCCTCGTCGCAGAACTCAGCGGCGAGATCGTTGGATTCATAGATGCCCGCCTCGAACAGTCGTCGGATCCAATGCACCGAGAAATGATCTATTGCCATATCGCTGAGATCGCGGTTGCCTGCGGGCACCGGAATCAAGGCATCGGTGGACGCCTGCTTCGGGCGGCTGAAGACTGGGGGCACCGGCTGGGTGCGGAGTTCGCATCGTTGGAATATCACGCCGCAAACACGCGCGCGAGCTTGTTCTATCAGGAGAGTATGGGCTATCGGCTGGCATCCATCACAGCCATAAAACGGCTCTAGCGGTGAAGAGAAATTTTGGGGGCGGGGTCGAACGGACCGACGATTCTGTAAAGGCGAACGCCACTGCATTTCGGCTCTGCCAACCGCGGCGGGAACCTGTGAACAGCGCCTTGAACGCTGAGTTCGGCGGAATCGTCTGGGCTGGCCACTACAGCATCTGCCGTCCGTCGGGCGAGCGTGGTCGCACACGCCGGGCTTCTCCTCCGGACAGACCAATGTCGGCACAGGATTCAATTACCAGACCAGCTGGCTCGAAGTGTTCGGCCAGCATCGGAAGGTCGGGCCGAATTTCAACCCCGAAGTCGGCTTTCTCGAACGGACAGATTGCATCTGCAACTACCTCGACGTGACTTTCAAGCCACGACCGAAGCTGCGCGGCGTTAGAGAGCTAAATTTCGAGGGCTTCATTTTTTATGCACCTGATACTCGTCACGTTCTGCAGACGCAGGAGTGGCAGAACACGTTCAGGATCGAGTTCAACAACGGCTCTTACAGCGATGACAACATCGTGGATGTCTTTACCCAACGCTTGATCGAGCCCTTCAACATCTACAAGAATATCTTCATTCCAGTTGGGGAATACCACTGGACTCGCCATCAGTTCACCTATGGATCGCCGCAGGATCGCCGGCTGATGGTCAGCTTCTTCGAACGCTTTGGTACTTATTACAATGGCCACCTGAATGAGGCGCGGGTTCGTGCTACCTATCGAGCCAACGAACGCCTTTCATTCAATTTCGCTGAGCAATGGAACCGCTTCCGGCTGGGTGTCGTGACTGACCCATCAGGAACGGTATTGCCGTCCTCGGCCGGCAACTTCTCGGTGGTATTCGGCAGTTTCCAGACCAACTACTCGTTTTCTCGCTTTCTCACGCTTTCTACGTTGCTCCAGATGGACACTGCGAACACTCAAGCTGCAACTGCAAATATTCGCTTGCGATGGAACTATCGCCCTGACAGTGACTTGTATGTGATCTACACGGCTGGCCAGCGCTTTGCCAGCCTGGTCGCTACCAATCCGCCACAGTTCTACGAAAATCGCTTCGCCATCAAATTCACATATTCGTGGCGACCGTGAGGTGAACATGAAATGGATTACACGGAAAGACATCAAGGTGGACCGCGTCGCGTGCCCATGGCTGATTAAGCGTTTCGTTGATCCGCCGGCCGAATTCCTGTTTGTCGAAGAAAAGGACCTAGTCGAACAAGCCAATCAACAGGATGCGATTCCGTTCGATGCACCCAGAATTGAAGCTATCAAACTGAACCATCGAGGAATTCGATGCACATTCGAAGCCATTATCGAAGACTATGCCGTTGCCGATCCCGCACTTCAGAAATTGGCACTCATCGTGCGCGCCGCTGACGTGAAAGGACAGGAGAACACTGCGCCTGAGGGCATCGGTCTGCGCTCCATTGCCCAGGGATTCGCAGCAATGGGTCTCTCTGATGAAGAGCGCCTCGTCCAACAATTTCCTGTCTATGATGCCTTGTACGCCTACGTTCAAGGCAAAGCCCATTGAAGTCCGATCCCAAACGAGATCTGGCTTTGATCAACCCCGCAGGATTCCTGCGTTCATTCGGTGTTGGGTTGATGGGCGTGGTGTTGGGGATCTACCTCTTTCGCGCTGGCCTGTCGTCCATTGCAATTGGGTTGGTCATTGCAGTTGGGTTGGCGGGGTCTGCTATGGCCACAGTCGTTATGAGCCTCGCAGCCGATCGCCTAGGCCGCAAACTATTTCTCATTCTTCTGTCGCTGATGACCGCTCTGGGTGGCATCGCGCTGGCTCTGGCGCCAGGCCTGCCTGTCCTCTTGATAGTGGCGTTCATCGGAATGCTGAATGGAACGGGCACGGATCGCTCGGCTGCCTTTGCGCTTGATCAGGCAATTGTTCCCGGATTGGTTGCAGGTGTCTGGCGAACCTGGAGCTTGGCCTGGTACAACGTCTTTCTCGATGGGGGAGGATCACTGGGAGCGTTGGCGGCTGCTCTGCCGATTCTCATTCAGCACCGTCTGTCCGTCTCGGTACTCAGCTCCTACCGATTTGTGTTTTTCGGGTATTCCGGAATATGTCTGACCGTAGCCACTCTCTATTTGTTGCTCTCCCCCGCTGTCGAAGTCGCAAAGCCGTCGCTGGTCGTGCCAGCGAGAGCCGAGATCGCGCCAGAAACCAAAAGAATTATTGCCAAACTGACGGCTCTGTTCTCATTGGATGCATTCAGCGGAGGCTTTCTGACGGACGCGTTGGTCGCGTATTGGTTTTTCCGACGATTCGGAATCCCCGAGCATGATTTGGGCTTGGTCTTCTTTGCCGTGCACATTCTGAACGCCGGTTCTCACCTTGGAGCAGCTTGGCTTGCACGCCGAATCGGGCTTGTGAACACGATGGTGTTCACGCATCTTCCTTCGAGTCTCTTCCTCGTGGCTGTACCGTTGGCTCCATCGTTCAAGTGGGCGGTGTTGCTTTTTCTGTGTCGCGAGGCCTTAGTTGAAATGGATGTTCCCACCCGACAATCCTACGTTGCCGCCCTCTCGTCAGGCCCTCTGAGCGAACATTTGCCAGCGGAATCACAAACCTTGCCCGCAATCTGTTTTGGGCTGTTGGATCGGGGGTCGCAGGATTATTGATGCAAGCCGTTTCCTTTTCAGCACCTCTTCTGGTGGGAGGAGGTGCCAAGGTAGCTTACGACTTGCTTCTGTACAAGTCATTTCGCGGATTAAAACCTCCCGAAGAGACTGCTCGATCGACTGCAATGAAAAATATGGCGCCCTGAGAAGGGCGCCAGAATTCTTTGAAGCCTTCGCTCACCACAATCGGCTGATGAGCGCCGGTCATTTACAGCTATCGCTGACCATCTTCAAATTGGTTACGCGAATGTCGCCAGCTTCGGCGGCCTCTTTCTTCTCGTGCTCCTCAGTCTCTTCCTTTTCCTTCTCGTAGGACTCGGCCTTGAGCGTGCCCGTGACGGTCACCTTATGACCCAAATGTTTAGATAGATCAACGGCTGAGCTCCGCAGTCCATATGTCTTGCCGTCTTCTCCGGTGATCGAAAATTCATCGGCTTCATCCCCTTTCTGCAAGCATCCTGTCCAGCCCTGTACCGTTTTGTTGTCGACTCCCTTGCTATTCCCCGTCCGAGACGTGGGTGTGGCCACCGGCCGAGTTCCAAAGCGACAGACCCTCGAGTGCGCCTTTTCGTCCTCGGCTATTGTCCGACTCCGGTGAGCGATGCGCTCTGCGGACTGCCGCCTCCGTTGTCGGCTACTCGGACAATAGCTTTACGCGTTCCCGTGGCAGTTGGCTTGAACCGCAAGCTGACCGTGCAACTCCCTCCCCCTGCTAGTGAGGTGCCGCAGGTTTTTCCGGAGACCAGATAGTCTCCCGGATTGGTCCCTGCAATCGAGAAACCGGTGAACGTCACGGTCGTAGTACCCACGTTCGTGACTGTCACTGACTTGGCCGCACTGGGTGCACCCACCGCCACTGTACCGAAGTTGAGGGAGACTGGCGAAAGGGAGATTTGTGTGCCGGTCCCCGTCAAGGCCACTTTCTGCGGGTTGGTCGACGCGTCATCGTTGAAGGTCAACGTCCCATTGCGAATGCCAATCACAGTCGGCGTGAAGGTCACACTGACGGTGCAACTCGTGCCCGCGGCGACCGTCGTCCCACAGGTTTTGGCGCTGATGGCGAAATCGCCATTGTTGATGATACTGCTGATATTCAGCGTACCGGACCCTGTGTTCGTCAGCTTAACAATTTTCGCTGTACTGGTGGTTCCCAGCACTCTCTTGCCGAACGCTAGGTTCGTGACGGATAGGGTTACTGCCGGTCCACCACCCCCACTGCCGCAGTTCGGGAACTTGAAAGTCGCAATGCGTGTGTTCCAATTGAAGCTTCCGGTTGTCCTCATGTACTCCTGTGTGTACCAGAAGGTGCAGTCGTCCACCGGATCGACCGTCATAGCACTGTAGTCCCCCCAACGATTCAGGCCGCCAGTCTGGGAACCAGTTCCATTGACGATGGCGGTTTCCGCTTGCAGTGCCCCTGCCGGATCACTTGGCTCGCGGCCGGTGAAGAATACGGACGGAGAAACGCCGCTACTGGACTCGCTATATCCCAGCGCGATGTCACCCGCTTGGTCCATGGCGATGCTACCCATCCAACGCGTAGCCGCCGTCGGATGGAATGTGCCCTGTTGGAAAACCGTCGGGCTTGCATTCGGATTCCGAATTTCGTACCAGCGGATACCGGTTGAAATCGCATGGTTGATGACAATGGATTCGTGACCGTCGGCAAACTTTCTCCAAGCCAAGCGATACATCAAACGGTCGGCCAGGGAATCCAATTTCTGCGTGGTTCCGGGCTGGACAACGCAGTTGCTGCCGCCGTTGCAGAGTGGAGTGAAGCTCGCCACTGCCAGCGTAGTGGGCCCCGTGAAGGTTGAATTCGCGGGCGTGTTGAAATCTACGTGAAACTTCCACAAACTAAGCGAGTTCGTGCCAAAGTTCATAAAAAACGCTGGTTCGCCGCTCGCAGGCTTTATGGTTCCGTCCATGTCGGACGGCAACAGGCTCGCTACGCTGCTGCTCTGCTGGAAACAGATCATGGTTGCGGCGTTGCCAGCCAGCATCGCGGTACGGTTTGCGGCGCAAGCGTTCGCCCCAAAGAATATGGTGCCCGCGGCGTTAAACATGTTGAAGGAGAAGTAATAGCCATCGGGCCAAATGCCCAGTTTCGGGTAGTCGTTAAAGTTAGGTAATGGGAAGGCATACCGGTTATAACTCCCGGTCGCGTCATTGGTGGTCGACACTGCAACGCACTGCAGGAAAGGAGTGGTACTGACCGAGAACTGAGTCGCGACCCAACGATTGGCCATCTTGTCGTACTGGATAACGGGATCGCCGTCATTATTGCTTTGGCATCCCCCGCCAA
>WNGN01003566.1_pt1 | contig 10588 bp, 11 predicted proteins | sample 5400561 | NCBI WGS metagenome assembly WNGN01 (sample SAMN13153379, study PRJNA577476) | soil metagenome | isolation source: 115 cm soil or saprolite under Garry oak tree replicate 2 | place: USA:California | collected 2016-06-15 | reverse complement strand
GCGGTCCTGGAATTTTGGGCGACCATGTATAACGAGCTCAACCGGGAATCGAAGTACTTTGAGATTCTGCTCCGGCTGTTTGACCGCCACTTTGTCAGCGGGAGTTTTCAGAAGGCGCGGGAAACTTTTGAGCGCCTGCTGGACATCGATCCCTACGACCACCGCAATCAGGAGCGTTTGGAGAAGCTTCGAGGACACATCGATCAGGCGGCGCTGCAATCACTGGGCGCACGCTTGACGCGCTCCGGCGGGAGCACCGCGCCCGCGTCAGCGCCCGCTCCGGCCAATCCGTCCGCTCCCGCTAGCGCGGCCGTGAGCGACGAGGGCCGCAAAGAGCAGGCGTTGGAGGATCTGATCGTGCAAACGGAGATCTTCTTGCAATACTCGCTGCACAGCAAAGCAGTCGAGCGCTTGCAGAAGATCGCCGCAACGTTTCCCGGCGAAGAGGAGCGCAACGCCCGGCTTCACAACCTCTATGAAATCGCAAACTGGTGGCCAGCCGGTGCCAAGCCGAAGCCAGCGCCACCGCAGGTGCCCGCAGTGCCGGCGGCTCCTGTGGAAACGCAGCCGGCTGCGATCACCGGCAAGACCGGCGTGTATACCGCCGAGACTCTGCGCGACTTGACGAAAATTTCCGAGATCACCCAGAAAATCTACCGCCAGCAAACGCCGCGGGCCATGCTTTCGACGGCCGTCAATGAAGCAGGGAGCTATCTCCAGGTGGACCGCGCCCTGGCGATTGTAGGCGCACCCGGTCGTTCACCCGAGATGGCGGCGGAATTCTGCGCGCAAAGCATCAAGCCAACCCCGGGAGCACAGGTGGTTGCGCTGGTGGCGCAGATGGAAAAAGTCGCGCCGGATTCGCTGGGCGGGTTGATTATGTCCGCGGCCAAGAATCCTCTCCTCGGCGAATTTGGGATGGCTACGGCGATGGGGGTTGTTCTCACGGACAAAGAGGCGCAGACGCCGGCGGGGATGCTGATTGTCGCGCACGCCAAAGCGTACGCGTGGAAGCCCAACGAAACATATTTCCTGCAAGCCGTGGGCGATCAGATGTTGATGAGCGTCAGTCACACGCGCCTGCGTTCGCTCGTGCGCCGCATGGGCGTTTCCGACGTGCGCACGGGGCTCCTCAGCCGCACTTCGTACATGAGCTGCCTTCTGGCGGAGGCCGACCGCGCGCGCTCGCAGGGCACGCCGCTTTCGCTCACTATCTTGCAAATTGACCGCGGGGCGGAGTTAATCCGGCAGCAGGGAGAATCGCCACTCGAGCGGTATCTCGAGCAATTGGCGCGCTCGCTTCAACCGATCGTGCGGCAGAGCGACGTAGCGGTAAAGTACACGGCATGGTCGCTTGCATTTGTCTTGCCTGATACGGCCATGGCGGGCGCGCGGAACCTGACGGACAAGTTGCGGCGCATGGCAGCCACCGTGCGGCCTCCGTGGGATGGCGGGCCCCTGACGGTGAGCGCCGGAATTGTGGAAGCCGTGGCCCGGCCCGATTACGATTGTGAGGACATAGTCACCGACCTGATGAACCGCGCGGAAATGTCGCTCGAGGAAGCGCGTAGGCGTGGAGGCAACGCTGTTATTACGCTCGAAACGCCGAAAATCTGACGCCCATTTTCGGGAGAGAATTCCATGTTTCCAACCGATGTAGTGATTGTGGCCGGGGCGCGCACGCCGATGACGCGTTACACGGGCGCGTTCAAAGACGTTTCCGCGATTGATCTCTGCGCCCGCGCCGCAAAAGAAGCGATCCGGCGTTCCGGCGCGGACCCTGCGGAATTCGATCACGTCATCATCGGCAATGTAATGCAAACAAGCGCTGACGCAATCTATGGGGCGCGGCACGTTGGACTCAAGGCGGGTCTGAAAACGGAAACTCCTGCCGTCACGGTGAACCGCCTGTGTGGTTCAGGAATCGAAGCCATCGCGCAGGCTGCGCAGCGGCTGCTGCTGGGCGAGTGCAGTCTGATTCTCGCCGGCGGCATGGAAAACATGACCCAGGCGCCGCACGTAATCCGCGGGGCGCGGACGGGCTTCCGGCTCGGTGAAGGCGCGCTGGAAGATTCGTTGATGGCGGGACTGACGGATTCCTACTGCGGCCTACCCATGGCTCTCACGGCGGAAAATCTCGCAGAGCAGTACGGCATCACGCGGCGCAACGCGGACGCTTATGCATTGCGGAGCCAGCAGGCGGCAGAGGCGGCGTACAAATCCTGCCGAATGAAGGAAGAAATCGTTCCCGTGGAAGTGAAGCAGGGCAAGAAAAGCATTCTTCTGAGCGAGGACGACCACCGGCGTCCAGACACGACGATGGAAATTCTGGAAAAGCTGCCGCCCTCGTTCAAGAAAGACGGTATCGTCACGGCGGGGAACGCAAGCGGGATCGTAGACGGTGCGGCGGCGGTTGCGGTCACTCGGGAGAGAACCGCCAAGGAGCGCGGGCTGAAGCCGATCGGACGCATTGTGTCCTGGGCCGCGACGGGCGTGGACCCGAGCATCATGGGCATCGGGCCGGTGCCCGCTTCGCAACAGGCGCTGAAGGTCGCAGGTCTGGCGCTGGACCGGATGGACCGCGTGGAAGTGAATGAAGCGTTCGCGGCTCAGTATCTGGCAGTGGAGAAGGCGCTGGGCCTCAACCGCGACAAAACTAACGTCAATGGCGGCGCCATTGCACTCGGCCATCCGCTCGGCGCGACGGGAACGCGCCTCGTCATTACGCTACTCAATGAGTTGCGCCGCAACAACCTGCGCTACGGCTTGGCGACAGCGTGCATCGGGGGCGGGCAGGGCATCGCCATGATCCTCGAAGCGCTGTGCAGCTAACCCCAAAACACCAGCTCGAGTGCGTTTCTGCTACACTTTTCAGCTTGCGGCCGGTCCTCTCCGGCTGCTGACGCACGGGAGATACCATGCCGATTCAGAAAGTTGGAGTGGTTGGGTGTGGCCTCATGGGCTCGGGCATTGCGCAGGTGTGCGCGCAGGCAGGGTTTCCGACCGTCGTGCGGGAAGTGAGCATGGAGCTGGTGGAAAAGGGGCTGAAGGGAATTGAGAAAAATCTGACGCGGATGGTCGAGAAGGGCGCGATCACCGAAGCGGCCAAGTCCGAGCTCCGCGGGCGGCTGAAGGGCACGACGAGCCTCGGTGACTTGAAGGATTGCGACGTCATCATCGAAGCCATCATTGAGCAGTTAGGGGCGAAGCGCGAGCTCTTCACCGCGCTCGATTCCCTCTGCCCAAAGGCGACGATCTTTGCCAGCAACACCTCCTCGCTCACCATCACGGAAATGGCTACAGCGACGAAGCGGCCCGACCGCTTCGTGGGGCTGCACTTTTTCAACCCTGTGCCGGTGATGAAGCTCGTCGAGGTGGCGAAGACGATCGCGACCGATCCGGCCGTGTATGAGGAGATGGTTGCGTTCGGGGCGAAACTGGGCAAGACGCCGGTTCGCGCGAGCGACAAGCCAGGGTTCATCGTCAACCGGCTGCTTGTGCCGTACCTGCTCGACGCTATCCGGGCGCTCGAGGAGGGTGTGGGCTCGACCGAAGACATCGACAACTCGATGAAGCTCGGCTGCGGTTACCCGATGGGGCCGTTCACGCTGCTGGATTTCGTCGGGCTCGATACGACGTATTACATTGCGAACATTATGTTCGACGAGTTCCGGGAGAAACGCTTCGCGCCGCCGGCGCTCTTGAAGCGCATGGTGCTCGCAGGCTGGAACGGCCGAAAAGCGGGCCGCGGCTTCTACGATTATTCCGATCCGCAGAAGCCGAAGCCGGTAATTTTCTAGTTTGCTGTGCAGGGGCGCAGCATGCTGCGCCCTTATGACAGGCGTCGGCCCGTGAGAACTTGTCAGAGGAAATGAATGGCTTACGAGAATCTGCTCTACGAGAAAAAAGACGGAGTCGCGTGGATCACATTCAACCGGCCGAAGGTGCTCAATGCCCTCAACCGGAAGACGATGGAAGAGCTGCAGGCCGTTTTGCTGAATGTGCGCGACGACGATGCTGTGCGCGTGCTCATCCTCACGGGCGCAGGGGAAAAGGCCTTCGTCGCCGGCGCCGACATCAACGAGCTCGCACGCAATAATCCGGTCGAAGGGAAAGAGACTTCGATTTTCGGGCAGGGAGTCCTGCGGCTGCTTGAAACGATGGGGAAGCCTTCGATTTGCGCGATCAATGGCTTCGCGCTCGGCGGCGGTTGCGAACTTGCGCTGGCCTGCTCGATTCGCCTGGCCAGCAAGAATGCAAAGCTCGGCCAACCTGAGGTGAAGCTGGGAATCATCCCCGGCTACGGCGGCTCACAGAGGCTGGCGCGGCTCTGCGGCAAAGGCGCTGCGCACGAGCTGTGCCTTACGGGCGAGATGATTCCGGCAGAGGAGGCGCAGCGGATCGGGCTTGTGAATCACCTGTACGAGCCGGAAGAGCTTCTGCCGGCCGCCGAAGCCATGGCCAAAAAAATCATCGAGAAGGCCCCGCTCGCCGTGAAGTATTGCCTGGAGGCGATCGAGCGCGGGGTAGAGATGCCGCAGGAGGAAGGCCTGTTCCTCGAAGCCACGCTTTTCGGCCTCTGCTGCGCGACCGAAGACATGCGCGAAGGCACACGCGCGTTTTTGGAGAAGCGGCCCGGGCAATTCAAGGGCCGCTAGTGTCCTGTAACAGTGGTTCGTGACGTAGAAGGGGACGCGCTAAAGCGCGCCCCTACAACGGCTTGTGGCGCCGAATTTTGTCGACGAACTTGAGAGACAGGCCGCTAGCGCCGTTCCAGCTATTTGGAACCAACCTGAGCTCCGCATTCGGTCCGAGCTGGGAGGGAATTTTGTCGCGCCGCCCCGTACGAAGTCCGGGGGAAGCCATAGGAAACGGCGCAACAAAACCTTCGTACGGGGCCTGAAAAAGTTGGAACGGCACTAGCCGCAGCAAGCTATGACGGAAAAACTCCAACCAAGGACGATGCGCGGCGAGTTGACTGCCACGGGCCTGCGCTTCGGCATCGTCGCGAGCCGATTCAACAGCTTCATCACGGATCGGCTGCTGCGGGCGGCGCTCGAAGCGCTCGAGCAGGCGGGGGCGTCTTCGGAGGCGGTCGAAGTTGTGCGCGTGCCCGGCTCTTTCGAGTTGCCGCTTGCTTCAAAGAAGCTCGCCGCCACGGGCCGCTACGATTCGCTCATTGCCATCGGCTGCATTTTGCGCGGAGAGACCGCTCACTATGATTATGTTTGTTCGGAGACGGCACGAGGCTTGCAACTCGCGCAAATGGATTCTGGCGTGCCGATTGTTTTCTGTGTGTTGACGTGCGACACACTCGAGCAGGCCATCGAACGCGCGGGCTTGAAGGGTGGGAACAAAGGCTTTGACGCCGGGCTTGCTGCCGTCGAGATGGCGCGTCTTTCCCGCAAACTGACTGACTCCCCGGCCAAGACCGCCCCTGCTGGAAAGCCCCGGCGACGTTAGCATGTCGCTCCGCCACAAGGCGCGTGAGTTTGCGTTGCAGATGCTTTTTCAGTGGGACCTGAGCCCGCAGGAACCGGCCAAGCTCGAAGATAAGTTCTGGCGCGGGGCACGCGCCGCGTTGAATACGCGGCAATTCGCCAGCAGGTTATTCGCCGGTGCAGCCGCCGAGGCTGCCGTTCTTGATGAATTGATCGCCCGGCACTCGGAGAACTGGCGGATTGAACGCCTTTCCTCCATTGATCGTGCCATTCTACGGCTGGGTGTCTACGAGATGCGGGACGGGGAAACCCCCCCCAAGGTGGTGCTGAACGAAGCCGTGGAATTGGCAAAGAAATTCTCTTCGGAGGATGCGGCGCCATTCATCAACGGCGTTCTGGACGCGATACGTAAGTCTCTGAAAAATAAGTAATTATTTGAATTTCTGCTGCGCTAAACAGTATGGTATTGGTGACACCTAGACGAAACTTTCCTGGTTCCCAGGTGTTTTTCCAGTCAGAATCCGGTCAGGTCACGGAAAATCATTCTTCAGGAGAGTGGACTTATGTACCTTGAAAACCTTGTTCGACGAAGCCTGTTGGGGCTCGCCTTCATCGGTCTGATGACCGCCGGAGCGGCCGCGCAGAGCCAGGACCCGTCCTTGCAGTCGCAGGACATCAAGCAGGACAAGAAAGACACCCGGCAGGATCGGCGCGATCTGCGCCAGGATCGCAAGGACCGCAACCAGGATCAGCGCGACATCAACAAGGACAAACGTGATATCCGCAGCGACCGCCGCGACGTTCGCAAGGACAATCGAGACATCCGCAAGGACAAGACCGATCTGCGGAAGGACAACAAAGACCTTGCGCAAGATAAGCGCGAACTCCGGCAGGACGTGAAAGAAGGCGATAAAGCGGACGCAGCGAAAGAGAGAGCCGATATCCGCAAAGACCGCAAGGACGCCACGCGGGACAGGCGGGACCTGAATGCCGATCGCCGCGACCGCAATCAGGACGTGCGCGACGTGCATAAAGACAAGAAGGACGTGCGCCATGACCGCAAAGACCGCAATCAGGATCAGCGGGACATCAACAAGGACAAGCGCGACTTGCGCCACGACCGCAAAGACCTGCGGCGCGACAAGAAGGGTCATTAATCCCGTCGCCTACACTTGAAATGGGAAGGGTCGTTCCGGTATACGGAGCGGCCCTTTCTTTTGCGGATCCATCTTGCAGACAACGGCGCGATCTCGCCCCAGTCAGGTGCGGATGGTTCCCTCGAAGACTTTTACTGCCGCGCCGCTCACGCGCGGAACAATCTTCTTCCCGCTTTGCGCCACTTCCACTTCGATCTGACTTGGCCGGCCCATTTCCACGCCCTGTAGAATCCGCAGCGTGCGTCCGGCGGCCAGTCTTCCATGGCGCATGAGATAGGCGCCGCAGGAACCGGCTGCGGAACCCGTCGCGGCATCTTCGTAGAGTTCCCAGGGCAGCATACCTCGCGCAAAGGCTTTGTCACTCGGGGCCAGCGCGAAGCAGTACGCCATGGTGCCATGATTGCCGAGGACGCGCCGCAGCTCGATCATATTCATTTCGATCTTCGCCAGTGTCGCGCGATTGCGGAGGGGAACCATCAAATTGAAAATGCCCGTAGAAACGAATTCCGGCTCTAGCTTCGGGTCGAGATCCTTCAGCGAAATACCGAGCGCGGCCGCGAGCGCTCGCTTCTTGACCCGAGCGGGACGAAACGCCGCGTCTTTCTGCGTCATGGTCACCTGCTGGGGGCGGCCGTCGTGGAAGCGGATCTCAACGGGCAGGATACCCGCGCCGGTTTGCTGGAGAATGCGCACGTGACCCTCCTGCGCCGGCACGACACCCAGCTCTGCGAGAAGAAACCACGTGCCGACCACGGGGTGACCGGCGAGTTTCAGCTCTTCCTGCGTCGTGAAGATGCGCAGACGCGCCAGGGCACGATCCTCCGTCGGTTTTTGGACAAACACGGTTTCCGAGAGATTCATCTCGCGAGCGATGGCAAGCATCTTGCGTTCCGAAAGGCCGTCGCCGTCTGTGACCACGGCTAGCGGATTGCCTTCAAATCGCGTGGTAGTGAACACGTCGAGAGTATAGAAGCGCCGTTCCATGTGCGTGCGCGCCGCCCGGTAGTTACTAGATTCTCTCGAGTTCGGCGACGGTCCTTTCGTTAGTGATGTTTCCCGTGTTGAGCGTGGATTTCGGTTCGAGGAGCAGGACGTGTGTCTCCTCGTCAGCGACGGGCAGATGGTCCACGCCGCGCGGCACAATGATGAACTCGCCCTCACGCACGACTGCTTCTCGATCGCGGAATTTCATGCGCAACGCGCCTTTTACGACCAGAAAGAGCTCGTCCTCCAGGTCGTGATGATGCCAAATGAATTCGCCCTTGAGCTTGACGGCTTTGACGTAGCTCTCGTTCAGTTCGCCGATGATCTTCGGTTTCCAGCATTCCTGAAATTGGGAAAACTTTTCCTGCACATTGACTGGATTCATTTTCGCACCCCTACAGACGGTGAACGATTGCTGTCACTTCTTCGAGAACGCGCTTTGTCGCTTCTGGCCGCGACGTCTCCGAATACACGCGCAGGAGACGTTCCGTGCCCGATGCGCGCACCATCATCCAGCCGATTTCGTCGAGATAGCACTTGATTCCGTCCATGTCCTCGCGACGGACGATGGGCCAATCGAGTAGGCGCTTCACATGGCCGTTTGCGAAATGCGCGATTGCTTTTTCCTTTTGCCCAGGCCCTAATTCCAGATCGACGCGGCCGTAATGGTGCTCGCCAAATTCCGCATGCAGCGTTCCGACCAACTCGGTGAGCGACATGCGGTGCCAGGCCATCAGTTCGGCCAGAAGCAGCGCCGAAACCGTGGCGTCGCGCTCCGGCAGATAGAGGCTTGTGCCGATCCCGCCGCTCTCTTCGCCGCCGATCAGGATATTTTGCTCCAGCATGAGTTCGCAGACATGCTTGAAGCCGATGGGGACCTCGTGCAGCTTGCGGCCGAATTTCGCAGCGAGCTTGTCGATGAGCTTCGTGACAGAGAATGTTTTGGCCACGTCGCCGGGAAGCTGCCGCGTGCCCGCCAGGTGCCAGAAAAGCAGCGCGAAGATCTGGTGCGGCGTGATGAACACGCCATCGCGGTCGATCGCGCCGATACGGTCGCCGTCGCCATCGGCGCAGAAGCCCGCATCATAGCGTCCAGCGCGAATCGCCCGCCGCAACGGCTCAATGTGAGGCTCAATGGGTTCGGGGTGCGCGCCGCCGAAGAGCGGATCGCGGGCGCCGCGAATTTCGTCACAGGTCACGCCGTTGCGCGTGAAAAGTTCGCGTAGCAGACCTGCGGAGGCGCCATGCATCGGGTCCACAAGGAAGCGGAATTTGGCGTCGCGCAGCCGCTGCCAGTCCACGAGCTTTTCGATGGTATCGAGATACGGCGCACGCGGATCGACGGGCTGGATCAATTCCTTGCGGGGCGGAAGAGGTCGCACAACTTCCCGCAGAAGGCGTTCCAACTCGGTCTCGATTTGGGCGACGATCGAAGGCAGCGGCGAGCTGCCGTACTTTGCTTTGTACTTGATGCCGTTCCAGCGGTAAGGATTGTGGCTCGCCGTGACGACGATGCCGCCGGCCGCGCCGCGCTGCCGGACGAGCAGGGAAATCGCAGGCGTCGGGCAAGGCTTGTCCGCAAGCCAGACTGGCGTGCCGGTTGTGCTGACGACTTCCGCAATCACTTCCGCCCCGCGATCTGAGGCAAAGCGGTGGTCGTAGCCGATGATGATGCCCTTGCGCGCGTCCTCGCAGCGGACGACATATCGGGCAATCGCGTGGGCAACTCTCTTGACGTTATCGAACGTGAAGTCGTCGGCGATAATGCCCCGCCAGCCATCAGTGCCAAAACGAATCTCTTGCATGGCTCAGAAGTATAAGCGAAGTGTCGCAAGGAAAAAGAGCCGAATTGGCGGAGGCTAGAGCAACTCTTTGCGCCTCTGTTCTTCGAGCCATTTCACGACTTTGCCCACATCCTGAGCGCGGTCGCGCGGGCAGACGAGAAGGGCATCGGAAGTTTCGACGATGATGAGATCGCGAGCGCCGACAATTGTGGTGAACTTTCCGGGGCAGGAAATGAGATTGCCGGAAGCATCGAGGGCGCAACCGGGGCTCACGAAAACATTTTGATCGGCGGAGTTCGACTTGACGAGCAGGCCGTGCACCGCGGCCCAAGAGCCGATATCGCTCCAGCCGATTTCCGCCGGGATGACGAAAACATGTGGCGGGCCGGGCTGGCGCGAAGCGGGCTCGAGGATGGCGTAATCCACAGAGATATTGTCGAGCCCTGGGTAAAGCGCGCGAAGCTTGCGTTCGTATTGGCGCGTGCCGATCGCTGCGGCGAGCGTCTCGAAGGCTTCGCGCGTTGTCGGAAGGAATCGTTTCAGATTGTCGAGAAATGTTGAAATGCGCCAGAAGAACATTCCCGCATTCCAGTGGTAGTCGCCGGACTCGATGTATTGCCTGGCGACTTGCGGCTCGGGCTTTTCCGTGAAGCGCCGCACGGCGAAGACCGGGAGGCCGCCCACGCGCAACGCATCACCCATACGCTCGATGTAGCCAAAACCCGTTTCGGGGCGAGCAGGAGGAATTCCGAGGACAACCATGCGGCCGGGTTCGCGCGCTGTTTCAAGCGCCGCTCGAGCAATCTTGCGGTACTTGGCTGCGTCTGCGATGTAATGGTCCGCGGGCAGGACGGCAAGCAAAGCGTCGCCGCCTTCGGCGCGACGAATATGCACCGCAGCGAGCGCGATCGCCGTCGCCGTGTTGCGGCCGATGGGCTCGGTCAGAATGTGCCTACGAAATTTTGGCGGCATCTGCCGGCGAACTTCCGCGGCTTGCTCGGCATTCGTCACTGTCCAGATATGGTCTGTTGGAATTAGTGGAGTCAGGCGAGCGACGGTTTGCTCGAGCATCGTCTTTTTGCCAACGATGTTCAAGAGTTGCTTGGGGGTATGCGTGCGGCTGCGCGGCCAGAAGCGCGTGCCGCGCCCTCCGGCCAGGATCACCGCGTGCGTTACAAGTTTTTCCTTCGTCATTTCTGCCCAGGGTCTATGTGAAAACAAC
>WNGN01006931.1_pt1 | contig 10590 bp, 8 predicted proteins | sample 5400561 | NCBI WGS metagenome assembly WNGN01 (sample SAMN13153379, study PRJNA577476) | soil metagenome | isolation source: 115 cm soil or saprolite under Garry oak tree replicate 2 | place: USA:California | collected 2016-06-15 | reverse complement strand
CAGCTTCGCATCGGAGAGTTCGTAGACCTGGTGATGTGCCGACCAGGACAGGGTAGAGGAGGTAATGTGCTGCATGAGCATGCTCTCCGCTCGTGAAATGCGCTCGTCCACCGTTACCCAACAGTGGTTACCTAGAAATCCATCGCTGCAACGCCGCTCGGTTGACCGCTAGGGTCAACCCTACTATACTCGGCGTGATGCTGCGCATCACGCGCGGCTGATGGGCGGTCAGCAGCGATGCAAGGAAGTACCTACGGGTCTGACCATCTACTCTAGTATACCTGTTGGGTAACCACGCTGCAAGTTGCATAGATGTGCGAAGATGTACGAAAAGTGGTAAGATCAGCCGTAGACACCCCAATTATTTTGGACACATAAACACAAAAGAGCAGGTACACTCCTACAAAAACACTAGAAGAAATACCTTCAACCCCCACCTCCCTCAAGTAAACTTTCTCATACAAGGCATGATCGGCCTCCTATGCATTGGCTCTGGAAGGCAGGTAGCACAAAACAAACGGGAAGGTATTTTCAATGATACATGTCATGATTGACCTCTTCGGATGCAATCCCAAACTTCTCGCGAACGAAGCGTTATTACGACGGGTGCTCGATGAATATCCCACCCGCATCGGCATGGAAAAAGTAAGCCCTGTCGAGCTGCACGACATCAAAACGAGCAATCCCCTTGATGATGGCTTTTCAGGCTTTGTGATTATTGCTACGAGCCACGTGAGCCTGCATGCCTGGCCTCCTTACGGTATGGTCAACATCGACATCTTTTCTTGCGAGGATTTTGAGGTGAACGATACCATCACCTTCGCACAGTTGATGTTTCAGACAGACGACTTAGAAGTGCACGTTGTTGAACGTGCGCTGCGCTCTCCCCGTTTGTCGCCGAAGCTGACTTTACGAAGATAACGTAGCAGGAAATCACCAGGGGCGATGTGCATGAAACTAAAAGTAGTGGCTTGCCTGTTATTTTTTCTCAACACATTTCTATTTGCGACATATTACTCTGTTTCAAAAGAAGCGCTTGGGCGCATTGAGCCAATCGTCTTCTCGTTTTGCGAGATGGTGACGCTTCTTCCGGCAGCCGTATGTATCCTCGTTATCACACGGAAAGATTTGAACAAAACCGTGATAAAAGGAGGGGTGTTACTAGGAAGCTGGCTCTGTCTTGCCCTATTTACCATTGCGATAGCGCTTAAGTATACAACTGCCACCAGTACCGCTTTTTTCCCTTCGTTAAATGGCCTTCTCGCTGCCTTCATTGCATGGCTTATTTTCCAGCAGCCCATCGGGAAAGTGACATGGTTCGCTGGACTCATTTCCGTGGTTGGTACCGTGTTGCTGATTACGAACTCATCGATGGGTGGCTGGAGGGGTATGCTCATCGCCTTTCTGGGTGGCCTGTTTTTTACCTGCTACGTCTTCCTTGCCGATCATCAACAACAAGAAGATGTAGCGGCCTGGCCTCTTTTTGGCGTAGAGCTATTGACCATGGCCGGGTGGGCCATGTTGATCGCCTTACTGTTCGGCGATTGGCACGCGGTTCATCCCTCCTTACCAAAGGATATCTGGGTCATCCTCTATATCGCAGTGATGACTACATTTCTCCCCACTATGATTACCGTGTTGGCACAGAAATATATTTCTCCCGTCACCGTCTCCTTCATTTATATACTCGAACCAATCCTGGGGGCGATCGTGGCAAACCAGTACTTGCATGAAATGCTGCCGCTCCAGGGCTACTTCGGAGGTTGCCTGGTCGTTGTCGGAACAATCATCCATACATGGAGCGTTTCCCTGCATTCTTCAAAGGGCCGTTCTCTCCAAAACGTGTTTACTCTGCTAGATGAGTATATCCATCGCTCATTCATCAGACTGGTGGGCTACCCTCTGCTTTTGCTTGTGATCAGTTTTGTTCTCTTATATCGCTATGGCGGTTTTCCACCGTCTGCCTGGCTTGAACTGTATCTTATCTGGCCACACCTCTCCGGCCTTCTACAGCAAGGGAGTGGAACAGCTGTGGTTCTATTGTTCGTACAGGCCGTTTGCTGGTTCATAGCCTGGGTGACATTTGGTACGATGGCGCTTTTGAGCGCCTACCACATCATATCCAGTTTACTCTTTGGCTCGAAGATACCACCGTTGCAGCCCACTCGTCCCACACCACAACAACTCCCGCACACGGCGAGCGTTCCGTATTTTGTAGGGGAGGGGAGCGTGTATCAAGGGAGTGGGGAGCGTATGTCGAGCGGAGCCGACAGAGCGATGGGGGAAGGGTATCATGAAGAGAGAAGGAGAGAAAGTATCAATGCGGCAACGCAGAGCAAGTCGCCGATACTTTCTTACCTGGATGAACTGGTCTCATAGGTGCTCCACCGGGGCAGGGCAAGCCCTCATTGGGCAGGGCAAGCCCTGCCCCTACTGGGTGGGACAGGTCCTCACTGGGCGGGGCAAGCCCTGCCTCTACGATTAATTCCGTTTCATTTCGTCACTTTTTGGGAGATTTGCTTGCAGAGGTGCAGACATAGGGCGTCGCGGGAAACCTGGGAGTGGCGAAGGTCCTTCTCGTTGTTGCTCTAAACCATGTTGCGATGAAAAAAGATTCGTGACAGGACGTGGGGTAAAAGGGTGACCTGATGATTCATGTGACAATGGTTGGGTGACGGGATGATTGGCGGGGTGATTGATGGGGTGATTGATGGGGTGATACCTGGTAGAGAGAGTGTCTATGTGCATCGAGCGCAAGAGATGATGCATTTCTACAAGCTCATTACAGGAATCTGGTATGATAAGACGCTCTCCCTTCCAATGATTATCAAGCGCTGTGCACAATTCGCCGAGGGCATTGACTAAGCGCTGTGCATAAATGCTTGTTTGCCACAAGCGTATTAATCGATCTGCCATAAGATTCAAGCTGGCTGCAAGAGGAAGTAAGGCGCCACTTGTCAGACGAGCGCGCGCGTGCACATTGCCATTGGCCAGATTTGCCTGTACATCCTTGAGGTGCTCAATGCCTTGCTCTAATTCAGCATTATGGATGGCTATCATGCGGGATTGTTCTTCTATACGCCTGTTGGCCACTTGCAAATCTTCCAGAGATTCTGCTTGCTGTCTTGTCAAACGCGCATTATCGCGCAAGGTCAAGACCTGGCGTATGACAACAAGCCCCACGACGCCTAAGGTGGCTAAAAGGAGAACAGGTCGAATGGCAAGCTGACCGGGATCAGTGGAAAGGACGTTGAGTGTCAAGACAAAAAACAAGAAGGATAGCAACATATAAGGGGCAAATTGAGGAAGGCCAAAACTAACATCTTCAGCTCGATCCCTCATACGCTGTTCGATCACTTCTCTCGGTGTCACTGGCAAGAAACGCCGCAAACAGGCGGCTATGCCAATCGTCATCATGCCGAATGGCCAGCCCAGGTCAATCCATGTAGCCTCGACATATGTTCCCGCGTTTTGTTGCACATTAAACAGGAAGTCAGAGAAGACAAAGAAACACAAACCCAGGCCTATTACGAGGAGGCTGACACGGCGAGCTGTGGCCTGATATGCACGACCCTGCCCACGCAACAGCAGAAACAAAACACAACTGAGCAGCGCAGTGTCACTGATGGGATAATAGAGACCCAGAAATTTGGCAATATTTGCTTCGCCTGGCGCCTGCGCTAAAGATCCCAGCAGTAAATACCATGCTATTGCAAGTATGGACCCCATGCAGATAAGGCTATCCAGCAGTAGTAAAAGACGTTTGCGTCCAGCACCGGAGGGCGGCTGTAATAAAAGACCAGTGAAAACCAGCAGGGGGAAACTGAAATAGCCAATATCTGCCAACGACGGAAATGGGGACTCCCCAATTGACACGTAGTAACGCCAGAAACTCTCACCTAATCCCCACATAATGACCCCGCATCCGATGAATATCCAGCCCAATTGCTCATTCCTGAGCCACGGTTCTGTAGCTTCTCTTCTCCCAATAGGGAGGATAACGCAGGTAAGGGTCAGGAATCCACCAATGAAGGCACCTGTCAATGGAGAAAATTGTCCAACGCGCAGAGCAATGGTGCTGCCTCCTATGTGGAACAACACGATGATCAGCATTGCAACACCTATCCAGGCTACCGATCTTACAACAAAACGAGATGATGAATTCATAAGTCTTCTCCTGCACTTGTGCTGTTTAAGGGAACATAATGACATATGGGATCAGCTCAGAGGACGACCACCAGAGGACGACCACAAGGGTCGCCCCTACCATGGACGAGCCGTTGCGAGAGGTTGTTCTGTTTTTGATATTACTCAAGGGTTATTGAAATCAGGGCAACTCTGTGATAGCTCACGTGGCTTGCAACCTTGATTCAGATGTAATTTCCTTTTCAAAGATGATAGCCGAAAAGTACTTGCGCTTCCTTTCATCGCTGCTGACCGTAGACCCGCACGACCCCCACCCAAGGTTGACTTGGGCAGGGCGGTGGGGTCGGGCTAGATAATGTGCACGACAATCACGCTTATATTATCGTGTCCCCCTCCCTCTAATGCCGCTTGAACGAGCGCCTTACTTGCTTTTGCCGAGTAGGGCAGCGTGGTGTTCAGAATCTCCTGGATATCTGGATCGCGCACCATTTCCCATAGGCCATCTGAACAAAGCAGTAACGTTGTTTCTCTTTCAAGTGGCAGACTGTACATATCGACCTCCAATGCTACTTTATGTCCAAGACTGCGATAGATCTCGTTACGCCTTGGATGGCTGTATACATCTTCTACTGCAATGCTGCCATTTTCGACCAGCCGCGCTACCACTGAATGATCCCGGGTGATCTGCTTCAACCCGTTGTGTTTGCTGTAGGCATACGTGCGGCTATCTCCCACATTTGCTATTGAGATGGTTTTGCCAACTATCAATGCCGCAGTGACTGTCGTTCCGGTATCTGTCTTGTACATGTGATTGTACTCGCACACGGCTCGGTTTGCCTCCTGAACCGCATCCTTCAGTAGCTCGGCGGACAATTCTTCATCGATCTTTACATCGCTGAGTAAAGCAGGTATGACCACGTCACGAATATGCTGAATAGCGAGACGACTGGCTTCCTGCCCATTAGCATGACCACCTATACCGTCAGCGATAACAAAAAGACCGAATGGTTGAGCACGTATATCACTGGCAAGCGTTCCCTGGATAGCAAGTAGGCGATCTTCGTTGGGTTTATGCTTTCGCTTGATGCCAGGATCCAAACCAGTGCCAATGGCTAATTTAATATGCTTCTCTGCGCTCGGTCCACCTGCATTTGTTATATCCATCATCATCTGCTGGCGTGATGAAATTGTTGTCAGTGGCACATCTTGTTGTGTTGGAGGAGGGGGATCTAATGTGGCAACAGGAGAGGTCGCAGGAAAATGCGCTTGCCCTGCTTCTTTTCTCGCGACCTGGGGAATTGGCTGCGTTTGCTCCTGCCACCATTGCCCCACATCGTTCGACGCCAGGCTCTGAGCCTTGAGCAGCGAAGCTTCGAAGCCCTGCCGTTCACGCAGGTAATGCCATTGCTCTTTTACTATCCAGATTATGGCTGTCGTGAGAAGGAGCCAGAAAAAGAGTAATGTGAAAGAAAGCAAGAGCAATGCGCTCAGTGGCAACAGCACCAGAGGGCCTTTGAGCATCCACAAACGAGGTACGAGGGGTAATGTCTGCAAAAAGAAACGCCACACCTGCGGAGGAAAACCTCCTGAAAACCAGAGGAGGAGAGCACTCCCGCCAAGTGTGCCCAGGCAGGTGGTATATTTGACCCATCTCTGGGTCGTGTATAATGCCTGAAACTGTTCCAACATGTCTCCCCCATTCTCGCTTTATGAAGTCGCTGTCTCCTTAAATGAGGTTATCCTTGCTACTATGCCATTTTCGAGCACCAGGCGAAGACCGCCGTAGCCACTCTGAAACGTGTTATCCATGACCGTAACCATCCAGTTTGCTGGCTCAGGATTCCCATTTTGCCAGACTTTGGCCGAGAGCGTGGTACCTCTCATGCGAAAACGCAAGGTATAGAGCACTCCACCCTTTGCCACAAAGGGGAAGGCGCCAAGGCGCGTTGCCATTCCTGCGACTCTCTTCAGTACGACAAGGTTGTTCCCATCGATATAGCTTTTGTACCAGTCGTTGGTATCTGTCCAGCGCAGCACAGCTCCAATGTTGGATTGGTTGAACTGGCTCATCGAGCCGCTGAATGCTACTTCGGCATCGCTGATGAGCGGGCCAAGCGTCGCGTCATAGGCGCCTCGTCCACCGGCAGCCTGGGCCGTTCTGGCAGTTATCGAAAAGACATTCTTACTGATAGCATCTTCTCCCCAGGAGCGGCCATCGGAGGCCGTACCCCAGAAGAGTTGATTGGGACGTTGAAATGTATCCTGTGCCAGGATGTTTGTTGTTAGCGGGCTGACAGCCTTACGAGGTGTGCTTGTAGTAGTTGTTGGTATGCTTATACTTGCGCCGCTGCCGTTTGCAGTGACGGTCAGTGCTGCTTCGATTGAATGGACGTAAAAAGATGATACTATGCCTCCAGTAAGAAGTATACCCAACATTGTCAGGCCTATTAAACGAGGGATGCTGTTCATTAGCTCTGATCCTGAGTTTAGCCTTACATCTGTATATGAACGCTGTGTAGTAGACAAGGGGTGCATAACTCTACAGAACCAGTCCTGGCGGAAGTATTCGGCATAACGACGATATCCATAGAAGCAAGCCGCTGGATCGCAAAGTGGATTTGGGTGACGCCATCCTGTATTTCACCCGTTGCAGGATCAAACTGTCCAACAAAAGCGTCTTGCGCGTGTTTGACCATATCATCAAGAAGAGAGAGCGTTGCGGGTTGCAGTAGTTGTGCACCGGTCATCATCACAAGTTTTTTGGCACCCTGGTGTACCTGCTCCAGAAGGGCCTGTACTTTGTTGATAGCTGTATCAACCTGGATGGCCAGCTGTTTCTGTGCAGTGGTCGCCCCAGGGGAATCGACCAGGCCCTTGAGGTGCAGAGCGATATGATAAAGGAATCCTGGCGGCACCTGGTGTTGTACATCAAATTCGAGCAGGCTTACCCTGGCGAGACGTTCATTTACCAGCACAGGAGAGTCGACAGGCACATCGTTCTGGACATAGGATAAACCATCCAGGTAGTCAAGAATACGAATGAACTGCCGGTGCATAAGAGCCGTATCTCGTACTGACCAATCGTCCCTGGCGCTTCCTGACCATTCCAGGATTTTTTGCACGTTCCTGAACAGCCAGATATCCAATCCACCTGGCATTCCCAGCAATGCGAGCGTAGGGTCTGAGGCCAGCAAATGGCGAAGGTGACTGAGTAGACTGAAATGATGGACGGTATCCAGGGGATTAGGTTTTTGCGGAAATTCGGCCATGTAACGCCATACACTCTTGTCAAGAGATGGAGTGATAGGTGTGATTCCCGCATCCTCTTCTGTCACGAGGAGGCGATTGGTCACCTCGAGCAGGTTTGTATGTTGTTGATCCCCGCCGTACTGGAAATGGACCAGGCCATGGTTCACCGGGAGTTGTCCTAGCAAAAGGGCTTTCCCCTCGACAGGATCGTCATTCAACAACCAGGCATAGTAGCTTTTACCGGCCGAAGGATGAGGGATATTGGGGGCTTGAGCAGAGGTAGTGTTCTTGAAAAGCGCTGACGAAGAAAATGCCCCTAGATTAAGACTCGCGACGACCAGTACAATCATGGCTGAAACAAGGACTGCACCGCCCACTGTCAGAATTGGTGCGAGTTTCCTCTTACGAGGCATGCTGGGAGGTATGGGTGGAGGCATGAGTCCGGTATCTGGGCCAAGAGGATTGGTAGTAGGTGCTGGTTGAAAAGGGTACGAGAGATCGTACCTTGGTGTTTGTTCCGTCTGCCTCAATGCTCAGGCCTCCTTATAGAGTCCAGCAAGGCACGCGGTACGTTTACTATTTCTTCACCTAATTCAGTAGTCAGTTACTCCATTGGTAGGTTGCCGTGCCCTGTCTACCTGCAAGTGTACCTAATTATAGGTGGAACTTTGGGCTTTTAGACCAACATTTTTGGCGTGGACATCCTATGCAATTTGGACGTGAGACTGGGCTAGCCTAGGCTTCTCTTTGTCTCCGGCGAGACTGGAACATGAGCACATAGCCAGTCTCAAGAATCGAAAAAATGTCTATGCCAAAAGTGTGCATTTTGAGACGGGTGCGAGAAAGAACGTTTCTGACCGGCCGCATCTCTTGATCCCACACACCTTCTTCTTGCGCTTCCTGCAAACGCTGGCGGCACCGATCAATGGCCTGCTCAGTCACATGACCACTGTTAAAGCTCGCGAGCAAAACTTCATAGGGACAGAAATGAGGGTATGACTCCAGCATTGGCCTGAGTACACATATCTCACTATTGGTAAATTGTTGCTCGGCAGTCAACTTCGCCCCATCGGTGGTATTAGAGATAAGAGATAAGGTGCCCAACGCTAAATTTAAGGCTAACATGTGGCCTGCCGGCAAAAGGCCTTTGAGTGAAAAGTGGACAATATCGTCTGGGGATTGTTTAAGGGGACGTGTGGTAGGTTTTACTCTACGAAGAGTGGTGTCTTGCATGGAGGTACTCCTTGTCTAGCTTATGCATGAAAGATGCATTGCTCACTCCTAACTTGGAGAATGCTTTCCCGGTGTTTTACCTTACAACATGTATTCAGAATTCTTCGTTGATTACTTGGGCATTACCCCCTTTCTTTATTGAAAAGAACGTACTCATCCACATTTTTCGCTACAGATGACGCTCTTTTTTTCTCATTCCAGAGAAAATTCCCTGGATGTGTGTTGATCAGTTTAGCGTCCTAGGACGCAAATTCTTTGGACTTCACTAGTGTATACATTAACTTTCTCGTGTGTATAAGAGCTACATAACACAAGGTTTTGTGAAAAATCAAGGTTTTTTCAGCGACTTTTTATGTAAATCACACAATATTCACAAGTAGAATAATCATGTCAAATTCCTACATAAGACATTCGGGCTAATTGCTCTGTCATTGAGCCTCAGAAAGGAACATTTCGACACATACTACTTCATGTATCACTTTTTTTAGGGTACTTCCTTGCATTGCTCCACCTGCGGTGGGTCCTTGATAAATCGGGACGACGTGCTGGATATATCCTCACGCTACAATGTAGGGGGCGGCGTTGCAGCGATGGATTTCAGGGTAGCGGTATGGCTTTTCCTCGCGTTTCTGCTGTCGCTTTTCTCATTTTCCTGATTGGTAGCCTCTCTCTCCTATGTATCGGTGTGATCGCGTTGCACCGGCCTGCAGTTTCTGCAGATTCAGAACAATACACTATTGAGAGCGCGGAAGGTGAGATCGTGGCCATAGGGCCTACCGGGCCTGAGATGGATTTTGTTTTGAAGACGGCGACAGGTCAATATTTGCATTTCCGCTGCGCCAGCTCGTGTCAGGCATCAGTAGGACACTTACAGCGTCACTTATACGAGCAGGCTACTACTTATGTGTACTATGTGGAGGAACCAGGTAAAACGTTATTGGCTTTGAACGTAGATTAAGCAATCTCGCAAAAGATGGAGTGCGCAATGAGCATGCAGAACTACATAAGGGTATCTGCACAAATGATACACCGACAAAGCCAGAGCAGTGCAGATATTGTAATTGTGGGTAACGGCATAGCAGGGTTGACCGCAGCGATAGAAGCACGTCGCTTTGCTCCTGATTTGCGCATAGCCATCATTACAGAACAGAGCAATCCCACCATCAATACTCCTGCACTCAAGCAGTTTGCTATGGGCAAGCTGGAACGACAGCAGCTTCTGGCATATCCCGTAGGCACCGAACGGGCGCAGGGTATTCAGATGCTTCAAGCGCGCGTTGTGGAGATTGATGCTCACGATAAATTCGTGAGACTGGCAAATGAATCTGCGATTGGCTACGGTTCACTGCTGCTTGCCACTGGCAGTGCGGCAGTTGGCCTCCCCACAGATCTGCCCGGACGCGATTTTTATGGTGTCATGACGCTTCATCAACTTCATGACTATATGAACCTTCGTCGGAGACTTTACGAGGTTGAAGACGTTGTAGTCATTGGCGGAGGCGCTCATGCCATCGAAACTGTGACGAGTTTGCTTTATCTGGGTATTCGGACGCACTGGCTTATTCGAGGGAAAACCTGCCTGTCGCGTATACTGGACCAGCGTTCATCCGAACTTGTTATGAGACATATTCAGCAGGCAGGAGCCAGAATCTACACCGAAACCGAGATTGTGGGTATAGCTGGCAATACCGGCGCTGTAGCTGGAGTTGTCACAAACCACCAGCAAATGCTGCCCTGCCAACTGGTACTGGCTTGTACGGGAATGAAACCTGTTACGACTCTGGCGGAGCGTTGTACGTTGCCTATAATGTTTGAGCGTGATCAGGGTATCTTTGTGAATAATCAATTGCGCACGAACGTTCCTGACATCTATGCCGCGGGAGATGTTGCCGCCCTACACAATCCACAAACGGGAAACCATGAGATAAGGGCACAGTGGTACTCGGCCGTGGTACAGGGATG
>WNGN01006136.1_pt1 | contig 10590 bp, 14 predicted proteins | sample 5400561 | NCBI WGS metagenome assembly WNGN01 (sample SAMN13153379, study PRJNA577476) | soil metagenome | isolation source: 115 cm soil or saprolite under Garry oak tree replicate 2 | place: USA:California | collected 2016-06-15 | reverse complement strand
AACGTGCGCTCGAACTGACCCATGTTCTGGGCATTGATACGGAAGTAGGCCTGCAAGGGAATTTCAACGCGCACGCCCTCTGGCACATAGACAAAGCTGCCACCACTCCACACCGCGCTATTGAGCGAGGCGAATTTATTATCCGACGGCGGAATAACGGTGCCGAAGTGCTCTTTGATGAGGTCGGGATACAGGCGCAGAGCCGTATCCATGTCGGTGAAGATCACGCCCAGCTTCTCCAGGTCTTCGCGCACCTTGTGGTACACTGCTTCACTCTCGTACTGTGCCGTCACGCCTGCCAGGTACTTCTGCTCAGCCTGCGGAATTCCCAGTCGATCAAAGGTGTCCTTAATGTCTGATGGGATGTCGTCCCAAGTTTTCCCCTGCTGCGCGACTGGCTTGATATAGTAGTAGATAGTGTCGAAGTCAATCCCCGAGAGGTTCGCGCCCCACGTTGGCATGGGGCGTTTCTCGAAGAGTGCCAGGCTCTTGAGCCGGAATGTGCGCATCCACTCGGGCTCGCCCTTCATTTCGGAGATCTGCTCAACGATTTTCGCGCTCAGTCCTCGCTCGGACTTGAACACATAATTTTCGTCCATGTGGAACCCAGGCGAGTATGCCTGCTGTTCCGTAGTGTATACTTGAGTACTCATCAGAATTCACTCCATCTAGGCCTTCGAGTACGAATGGACCGGAATACAACGCGAAGGCCTGTACCATATTTGCCGGATATTCAGTCTGTATTGACATGGTTCTCTTCAGACTGCCGAAGAATCGCTGACCTACTTCTCAAACACCACTTTCAATAGACCGGTATGTGCTTGACCTTTCCCCACTCCTTCATCCGTGACGGTGTGAACATGCCAGCCATCCTTCGCCATTTTCTTTAAATTCCTCACAAACTGATCCCGCGCTTCTCCCTTAAACATGCCTGACGTATACGTCTTGACTTGTTGCATTTTCTCACTTCTCCTCATCATCGGTGCTGTATCTTGCAGAACTCGCTCAGCGTTTGGTCTGTAAAGTGTACTTGATGCTCTGACCAGTCCCACCTCCTCTGCTCAGCCCAACACGTAGCAATGTTGTCTACGCCGATTGATCCCATCAAACAACCACACGGGGTATCACTCTCTGTCGCGCTGATGTGCAGTGACAGGGAGTGACACCACTTGTGGCCGTCAGGCCTTCAAGTCTAATTGTCCTGGCGCAGGAATCACGCCGAGTTGTTGCAACAGGCCCAGGGTGTCCATTTCGAGCCAGTGTTCGACGCTCTTGCCGCCCACGATGCGGCTGACGTCGATTGCCGTGACCGTCACTTGCTTGCCGGTTGGGGGAATGCCCATAAACGCACCATGCTGTGTTCCACGCGCAGTCAGACGGGCCACAACCTTGTCCCCTTCAGCGATGATGCCCTCAACCGTGAAGTGCAAATCAGGGAAAGCCGTCAGGTACATGGTAAGGGTTTGTTTGGCTCCCTCGATACCACCCAGCAGACCCAGAGGGGCAGCGTGATCGACGTGATTGGGGGCGATGAATTCGTCGATGGCAGCCCTATTCTTCTTGTTGAACACTTCATCGTAGAAACGGCGGACGCTGGCCTTATTTGCTTCAGTTGACTTATTTACTTCGGTTAACATGTAAATGTTCCCTTTCGGTGTGGTAAGTCAGGGTTGTTCATGCGGTGCGGTCTCTGCACTGGCAGATCACCGTTGTCGTAAGCCTGGCTCCTCGTCAAATCGACAGAGGGGATGTGTAGTGGCATTGCTGGGAAGATACAGAAGCAGGGAAATACCGAAGCTGTTCCTGTCGGAAGAAAGAGAAATAGGATTACTCTTTTTCTTAATTATATTATAACACAAATATTTAATATTTGTCAAATATATAAAAAATCTGATGTTTTGATATAAGATATAAGCTCATCTCTACTATGCTCCTGAGAAGGCCTCATGTCACGTAAGCTACCACACAGGGCAAGGGCCAATCACACGTCAATTGCCCTTCGTGATAGCTCACGTGATGCTACCCTATCCAGGAAGGTACTCCTGCTTTCTCAAGGACTGGGAGATGGACCGCGCAGAGCTGATGGCGCAGGTAATCACTGTACCACACCTGCGTACCGTCCCAACACATACCTGTGGGATCATCTGGGAGCCGATACCGCTGTATCTCTTCCCCTGTCCGAAGATCGATCGCTGCCAGCAGCCGCTGCCGGTAACTCGTGTACCAGAGCGTGGATCCAATAATCGAGATCCCCTCCGCGCTGGGAACGACTCCAAAGGTGACCAGCACCGTGTTGTCTCTCAAGGCGTGCCGTTCAATCCTTTCATCTCTGCCTGAAAGGGGGATCCTTCACAGGCAAGTCGGAACAGTAAGCGGTACCTCGCTGGCCGCCTTCTTCACTAATTTGAGGAAGAGCCGTGTCACCGTTAGCAAAAACAACGAGCTCGATGTAGGCATCCTCATCGACATAGGCTGAAAAAAGTCTCGTCTCGTTGGTTTCATCCATAAGCACATACACCACTCCCCCATCGGCTCCATGGACTCTGCCAGTCTCTTGTGTACTCTTGAGACGCACGTGATCACCTTCCTGAAAGTAGGTTCCGTCTGCATTTGTCTCCATAGCTCTGTCTGTCTTTCTTCACGTGTTGGTTAACGCATCCAGCGTTCTATTCTACCCACTTGCGCAAGCTTTCACGACATATCTGTTTGTATGTTTCCCACTTGCTGGTCTCCACGCTGAGCATGTCTTTCAGCAAGGAAAGTTCAGCCTGAGGGAGATCTTCTTCGGCCCGGTAGCACAGTTTGCCTGTGTCTCGTTCCTTCACAACACGGAGGGCTTGTGTGATCTTTTCAGGGCCTTCAAGTCACTTCAACTGAGCGAGGGTTTCGAGGAACGTTACCGTCGTCTGGCGAAATGTTTTCATCGCTTTTTCTTTTCTGATGGTATTCAGCCTCTAGCACTAATTACGTGGATGTGCTCTCAATCGTTGCAGAACTCGCTCAGCATGTGGTCTGCGCCGATTGCTGCCATCAAAAAACCACAAGGGGGTCACTCTCTGTCGCATGGATGTGCTATCAGAGAGTGACCCCCTTGGACTGTGTCAGGTCGAATGCCTATTGTCCTGGTGTTGGGACCAGGCCGAGTTGCTGCATTGTCCCGAGCGCGTCATTCTCCCCCCAGTGTTCCACAATCTTGCCGTTTGCAATGCGGAAGACGGACATTCCTGAAGATGTCACTTTCTTGCCCGTGGCGGGTGCACCCATGAATGAACCGGTGTTTGTGCCTTTGAAGGAGAAGCGTTCTACAACTTTATCTCCTTCGGTAATCACATCTTCAGTGATGACATGACCATCGGGGAAAGCTGCCAGGAACGTTTGGTGAGCCTTCTTACCGCCCTCAAGGCCGGGAGGGAACCCTGGAATGTTGCTGTGGCTCTTGATGTCTGTGGATACAATCTCATCCAAGAGCGCCAGGTTGTTCGCGTTGTGGGCCTCACGATAGCGGCGAACGAGGGCTTTGTTGTCTTGTGTTGTCATAGTAAGTGCCTCTTTCTGTGTCGTAAGTCAGGGTTTCTCACGCATCTCTGAGAATTCAGACTGGCGTTATGTGGGCCCTGGCTCCTCGTCAAATCGACAGAGGGGATGTTGAGTGGCATTACTGGGAGCGTACAGAAGCAGGGAAATACCGAAGCTGTTTCTGTTGGAAGACAGAGCATGTGGTTGCTCCTTCTCTCAATTACAGTATAACATAATCATTTAGCATTCGTCAATGCATAAAAAGTTTTTATTTATATTTTTAGCAAAATCACGTTTTCATTTTTTATGGAATAAACGAATTATGGGAATCCCGGTAACTACTCAGGTCCGCAGGGGATTTGCCAAACAGTGTCAAACTCAGTAAAGTAAAGGGCATGACGACCGAGGAAGAACTGTTTCATCTCGCTTCATCCAACGTACCCTGAATGGGGCGATGGCTCAACGTTCAATGCTCATCTTGCTAATCACCTGCGTTGGATGCGCATGAACCGGCAAAGGCATGCCCAGAGCGCAAAGGGGACACTTCGTGCATGACTCCTGTCCAAGAACGCACATGCGCGCACAGTGGCGGAAGGTGCAATGAGGGAGGCAATTCAAAGACGCGCTTTTAGAGGAAATCTGTGGTATACTCAGAGAGTGCTGTATAGTGCGTTGTTGCTCAGAGTAGATTCCTATTGTAAGCTGCGCCATACAGGATAAGTGGGTTAGAGACCCGGAAATAGAGAAAGAATAAGGCTCTGGTCGCACGAGTGACCGCCGAGCGCGCTGGTCATCCTCATGAGTGAAATCAAGTTGAATCCCGGTGACTCGACGGCCTAGATGACTGAAAGACGAGATGAGAAGATGGCGCTACCAACACCAACCCTAGACCAAACAGAAGGTGTGTGGATCGGGCGCACAAGTGGTCAAGAATACCACTTTGTGCAGGAGGTATTTTCTGGTGACACCCTCATTGAAAGAGTGCACAGAGACAACTGTAGGTTCCTGATTGAAAGAGGAAGCCTCCAACCAGAGCACACCAACAGTATAACACCATACCAGAGGGTGTGGGACGAAACAAAACGGTATTGCCGAGTTCACCAGTGAAACCCACGCTATTTTTTGCCGCACCCTTTATCATGCTCATCAAAATGGGCCGGTACTCGCAGCATAGATACCTCCCTCCACATCACGTTGTGCTGATAAAATGAGACTGAGCGAAGTGCAGCGAGCGGCGCTTCCAGGAAGTGAGGCTTTTTGGTAATCGACTCATATCAAGTGAAGAGACGGCAGCATGTGCCGGTAACAATAGTATTGCTCACCCACTTTGGTGAGTTGTGACAGCGGGTAGGTAGCATGACATGCCCCTTTGGCAACTGCACACGTCACGCACTGTTCGTGCTCCCCAAAGATCTGGGGAAAGACGATTTTCAGCAGGCTCAGCGGTGCCTGCTTTCGGTCTCGCTGCGGCTGCTCTCCCATTAGTATCGCTCCTCACGTGCCAATGCTGGCATCATCATTTACGATAGGGAATAGTTTTCCTGTACCTTTTTTCTGACCATGTCATGACCCCTTTGTCATCTTTCAGAGATAAGCTTACCCTGTACTAGCTTTCTGCTCTGTCTGCGCCGTGGCGATTGCCTGTTCCCAGTGCAACGCGGGTTGCTTCGACATCACTACGCTTGAGTAATAGCGTTCCTCGATGAAAGGATCGCATGCCAATCTTGCCTCTGTTGACAAGTGTTTGGACATATTGAGGACTCACCGAGTGATGACTGTGTTTGCTGATAATCGTTACCGCTTCTTCGGTGGTAATCCAGTTGTTGCTCATGTTGGTGTCTCCCTCATATCGAAATAAGGAGATCGAGGAATTAAATCAGATTTTATTTCCTCCTACAAATAATACCATATTTTCAGCATTTTTTCTGTACATGTAAGACTGTAATCTCATCTTTAATTTTTATTATTTTTGAAAGCGTCGCAAAGCAAGGGTATAATAGCAGCTTCGCGCATATCCTCTCTACTAGCTCACTGTCTTCTTATCAGTCAGTTCCTTGCTCGGGATGCGCTTTAAGACGATGTCTTTCACGGCTGCACCTACTGACAGATAGCTTCCCTTTGGGTCCATTTTCTCAATGATTGAGTCTCCAACCCGCAAAAATAATTTACTGCGTCTCCGTCCATTTGATAAATATTGCATTTTTGTAAAAAATAGTGTATACTTAAAGAGTCTCATAGATCTTCTTATGAGTCCTGCCCCTCCAGCCATGTCCCTCGTATGCAATGGCGCTCAGAGCACCTCTCCATCCAAAGACCATGATTTCTGGGATAGTCTTCTTCGCTCTCTCGCTTGTGTGCCCCTTGTCTCCCCTCCCTTTCAGAATGGACGGCATCCATGGAGAAGGCAGGCTCGTCACCATGAGCAAGAAGTGTATCTAGAAGACAACAGCAAAGGATAATCTTATGCTACCGTTCATCCTCCCGATGTTCCCGTTCCTCTTCCCGTTCCTTCTCGCCGCGATCCTGGTGTGCGGCCTGTGGCTCCATGATGTATCGTACCAACACCAGGAGGCGCGCGCGGGAAAAGTAAAGCAACCACTCCCATGAGAGCGTCTGACGTGGGAGAAGAATTCGACCATTATCTTCCCGCTGCCCATTGACCTGGTAGAGCCGATGATTCAGATGATGCGCCGCCAGGCAAGCGTGCCAGTTCATGAACCGCTGAACGGGTCCCGTCTGAACGAGCCAGCAGCCATGGCTCGCTAAAAGGACCCGGCTATCTGATCACGCAACGGCATCACGAACACCTGCCATAGCACCAGCAATACGAGACGGCTGGCCGTCTCTTTTGCGAGAAGGAGTTAAGAGAATGAGCGTGCAACCAAGGATACTTCAAATCATGCCTCCACGTCCAGGATGGCAGGCCGTATATGTCCACTCAGAGGCGGATGATAAAGAATACGGTGGGGAAGCATGGCATACGCTTCCGCTTGAGTGTTTGGCGTTGATTGAGAATGAGGAAGGAGGGAGAACCTCGACCCGTGTGGTGGGTCTTGTCTTGCAAGATTATGCAACAGGTTCGTTCAGTATTGTCTCGCCAGATGATGATGAATTTTTGAGCTTTGAACGCATTGACGATACAAGAGACTGGCAAGAGGCGGCATTAAAGCAGCGAGCAGGCGTCGAGGAACACAGAAAAGAGTGGCAACGCAAGCGGGCACAACAACTAAACTAGCAAACCCAGGAATGGTTAACATCAGCGAACCTTCTCGACCGCCTCGCGTACGCCGGGCACTACCTCGCGGGCAAAGCGCTCGATCTGTTCGTCCGACGGAACCTGAGGCCAGAAGATGAAAGCGTCAAAGCGCGTTGCAAGCGCCAGCGAGGTCAGTACTTCGATCCAGTAGGCGCTCGTCCCCTCGAGGGGAGCGCTCCCACGAGGTTGACCGACGCCTCGACGGTTGGTGATGCTGCCCACGAGGTTTGCGACGCGCAGGATACTGGATGGATCGCGTCTCGCCTGGAGAGCGCCGTGGTCGATCGCCTCCTGTGCCCATGTCCAGCGCTCATAAGGCAGGTAGGAGACGATAGGGGCAGCCCAACCGTCGGCAAGACGCCCCGTCAGGTGCAGCATCTTTTCACCGACCGCGCCGACCCAGATTCCCATGGTATGGGCTGGCCTGGGACCGGGTTGGAGTCCACGCAGCGAGTAGTATTTCCCGTCAAAGCGCAGGCTGCCTTGCCCGTTCCAGATGGCTCGCATGATCGCGATACCCTCCTCCAGCGCCTGGATCGCTTCGTCGGGTGTGCGCCGCTGCCCCCCCATCGCCGCGATTCCTTCCCAGGAGGCTCCAGCACCAATCCCCAGTTCGAAGCGCCCGCCACTCAACATATCCAGCGAGGCAGCGCTCTTGGCCAGCAGGGCGGGAGGACGGAGCGGGAGGCTGGCCACGTTCGGAAAGATGCGTAACCGTCCGGTCTCGGCCAGCAGCACCGAGATCAGGCTCATGGTGTCGAAGAACCGCGAAACGTAGGGATGATCCTGGATACCGAGCAGGTCGAGTCCAAGCGCATCTGCCAGGCGCGCCAGTTCGCGCAGCTGACTCATGTCTGCGATGTTTGGCACAAGGGAGATGCCAAATTGTACCGTGCGCATTGCTTACCTCCTCTCTCTTCTTGAGAATAGCCCTCCTGTAACGATAGTATTGAGAGGATACTTTTGCCCTTGCAGGTGGTTTTTGTTCGCTTAGTTCTTATTGTACCTCAAGGGAACCATCACATTGCTATATTGAAGAAGAGGCAAAAGTCTTTTTTGAACTGACACCAGTCTGAGTTGCCAAGAGTCTGGCCCTTTCTTATCAAATTCATGCCCTCCCCCATGACGAGGCTCATGACGTTTTCATGACGCTGCCTGCTCATACTAGCACCAGAGAGGACGCTTGGCAGCCAGTGCTGTCAAGAGCAATGAGGTCTCCAGCAGACAAACCACTCTCGTAAGGGAGACATAACGCGAATGTTCCTTTCTCGATAAAAACAGTTCTGTAGATAGCTTGAAAGTGAGGATACTCTTATGTTATGGGGCAATGATTTCAGTTGGAGCAGTATATTCTTGATTTCATTTGGTACGGCTCTCTGGGTCGCGCTGCTGGTGGCGCTCGTCTGGGCGCTGATTCTCCGCATCAACAAGGGAACGACGATACCAGCTCCGCCTCCTACCAGCGCTCCGCCGACCGGTCCATCAGCGCTCGAGATACTCAGCCAGCGCTATGCGCGCGGGGAGATCGACGCGGCGACATTTGAGCAGATGCGAGAGAGACTCGAGACTCTCAGCACACCTGTCCATCAGCAGAATTACGCCAATCAATCCCGCATTCCGCAGTGAGCTGGATAGAATCCGGCTTTTTTGCTTGAGTGAGGCGGAAGGTCAGGCATGAAGCTCGTTATCTGTGCTGTGCCGCGATAAAGGCTGCATACCAGCGACCACTGTTTTTGACAATGCGGCGTTGTGTGGGGTAGTCAACGTAAACGATACCGAAACGCTTGCTATAACCTTCCGCCCACTCGTAGTTATCCAGCAGCGACCAGACGAAATAACCCCGCAGTGGTACCCCCTGAGTTAGCGCCCGCTCGAGGGACTGGAGATGCTCACGTATATAGTATACGCGCTGCGGGTCACTGATGTGATCGCTACCATCCCACTGATCAGCAAAGGCCGCACCATTCTCTGTCACCACGATGGCACGAGGAGCATAGTCACGATGGACCCGAACTAGCACATCCGTTAACGCCCGTGGATAGACCTCCCAACCCATCTCTGTATACGATGAACCCTCTACCACTGCGACATGCTCATAGCGATTGATCACATCGTCACCGACCCCATTTTCCTCTACCCGAGCACGAATGAGCGACCGCGAGTAATTGTTGACCCCCAAAAGGTCAATGGGAGTCGCGATGATGTCCATGTCACCATCTTGTATTGGCGGAGGAGCTACCCCCGCATCAGCGAAGAGACCTTCTGGATAGCTGCCACGAAAGATCGGGTCGAGAAACCACCGATTGCTCATTTTATCTGCCCATTCTACGGCGAGTAATGTCTCGGGGTGTCCATTTGCAGCATAGACGGGTGTGAGATTCAGTGTGATCCCTAACTGTGCGGACCTGCGGGTATGCGCACGTAGACGAGGTAGTGCTAGACCGTGTGCGAGCAACAGGTGATGAGCTGCTGTATAAGCTGACTGCTGATCATATATGCCCGGAGCATGTTTGCCGATACCATATCCAAGATAGGCAGAGCACCAGGGTTCGTTCAGCGTGACCCACCAGTCGACACGATCTCCTAGCCAGCGTACGACTACCTCTGCATAGTCGGCAAAAGCGGATGCTGTATCTCGATTGAGCCAGCCACCCTTTTCGTGCAGCGCCAATGGTAGATCCCAATGATACAGAGTCACAAAAGGAGTAATACCTTGTGCCAGGAGCGTATCGACTAAACGATCATAAAAATCCAGACCCCGTGTGTTGGGAGTTCCCGTTCCTTGGGGAAGTATACGCGGCCACGCAATGGAGAAGCGATAGGCATTCAGGCCCAGTTCGGCCATCAGCGCTACATCCTCCGGCACCCGGTGGTAATGGTCTGCAGCAATGTCTCCGTTCTCTCCTTGATATACTTTGCCCGGTATAGATGCAAATTGATCCCAGATGGACAGGCCGCGCCCATCCTCGTGTGTTGCGCCTTCAATCTGATAGGATGCAGTGGCTGCACCCCAGAGAAAATCTGTGGGGAAGAACGATGCGAAGTGAGTGTCAACCATCGTTCCTGGTTGTGCGTTATCGGTTATGCTCATTCATTCTCCTTAATGGTTACCTATAGGCATCACGTTTAGGGGTGTAGGCGCGCAATTCATTGCGCCTGGGGCAGGGCAGGAGATGGTTGATGGCCCCAGCGCCATAAATGTCGGTCCCACGATAAATCGGGGACCTACGCCCCTAAGTGGAAGCAGTGGACCCAGTGTCTCCCATCCAGTTCCGTACGCGGCGGAAACTGCTGGCGGCATACAGGTTTGGCATAGGAGCAGCGGGGATGAAAGCGACAGCCGCTGGGCGGATTGATCAAACTTGATGGCTCCCCGCTTCCGCTCACCAGAGATGCTTCGCTGCGCTCAGCATGACGATGCTCCCCGCTTCCGTCGACGGCCAGAACGGGTTGTGCCCAGGGCGTTTCCTTGCGGCCGCCGTGCTGGTCAGTGAACCCGAACCGGTCAGGGTCCGGCGCGGCAGAAAGTAATAATTGGGTATAGGGATGTTTTGGCCGTTGGATCACCTCTTCACTGGGACCACCCTCAACTAGCTGTCCCGCATACATGACCAGCGTCTCCTCGGCGAAGTAGCGGGCGCTGGCGATATCATGAGTAATGAAGAGCAAAGCCAGGTCTTCTTCCTCTTTGAGACGAATCAACAGGTTGAGCACATCCAAGCGGATTGACACATCTAGCATCGAGACCGGCTCGTCGGCCAGCAGGACAGAAGGCATTGCCGCTAACGCACGTGCAATCGCGACTCGCTGGCGCTGAC
>WNGN01005206.1_pt1 | contig 10592 bp, 8 predicted proteins | sample 5400561 | NCBI WGS metagenome assembly WNGN01 (sample SAMN13153379, study PRJNA577476) | soil metagenome | isolation source: 115 cm soil or saprolite under Garry oak tree replicate 2 | place: USA:California | collected 2016-06-15 | reverse complement strand
AACCATCTCGCCGTTTTCGTCGATTAAGCGCACCTCACGTGCACGAATACGCTCATTCACCCGTGTTTCTCGCTGTCGGTCGTTCCCCCGAAATTCCCTGTTAATAGGCCAGACCTCCTTCTTAATGCTACTGAAAAAAATTACACTTAAAATTGGTGTAAACAACAACTCTGAAATCTCATAAAGTGTAGCATACTACCCTATCCAAGTCAAATATTTTTCGCGAATTTCACGGTCTACGAGCCAACTGAACTATCTTTTTGTCCAATCAGCATTTTTGTCAACTCGCCAACAATATCATAACGTCCATACGATGGCATGAGATAGACTCCCTGCACCATGCTGCGCGCCGCTGAAAGCAGTTCTTCCGCCAGCCTCAGCCCCTCTTCATGTCCATGCTCCCCAGCAGCACGCATTCGCGCACGCACTTCGTTGGGGATTGTTATACCGGGTACTTCGTTATGCAGGAATTCGGCATGACGCGAGCTATGTAAAGGAATACAACCCAGGATCATCGGTATTGGAGGTTTCCCTGCCCGGTCCAAAAAGCGCAATAAACGTCCCAACTCATAGATAGGCTGGGTCATAATAAACTGTGCCCCAGCGTTAATCTTCAGCCAGTACTTCTCAATCTCTTGATCCGTCTGCTCATCGGTCATGTTCAGGTTGAGCGCTGCCCCTATATGAAATGAGCTTTTAGCTCCAATCGATGAACTCGCTGCATCATGACCCTCGTTCATGCCCCGGATCGCCTGGATTAACCCCACGGAGTCCAGGTCCCATACCCCTGTCGTGTTGGGGTAGTCACCGACCCGCAGTGGGTCCCCTGTCAGAGCCAGGATATTGCGAATGCCCAGGGCATGCGCTCCCAAAAGCTCCGATTGCAGCGCCATCAGGTTGCGATCCCGCGTTGTAAAATGGATAATCGTCTCGATACCAAGGTGATCCTGGAACAAACGAGCGAGAGCGATGCAACTCATGCGCACACGCGCCATTGGGCTATCGGCAATGTTAATACAATGCACACCCACCTCTTGAAGCATCGCAGCACCCTCAAGTACCTTAGCAGGATTCAAGCCCTTTGGCGGATCAAGCTCGACACTTACTACAAATTCTCCCGCAGCTAGTTTTTCCTGCAGACGCGTCATTGAACCATGTTGAGGAAGGATCACTTCCTCTTCAAGCAGCCGGGCGATTGTTGTCTGGCCATTTGAAACCACAACCGGGTTTGACTGCACAGTTAACTCAGGTGTAGCGACTGTTAACGGGGTTCTCACTCCGTAGTGCTCATCGAGCGCTTTTCGCATAGCTGCGATATGATGAGGCGTCGTGCCACAACATCCACCTATCAAGTGCACTCCTGCTCTGGCGAAGCGCAGGGCATAATCTGCAAAGTAATCAGGTGTAGCCACGTAAAAAAAACGGTTGCCAATACGCGTTGGTAATCCAGCATTTGGTTGCGCTGAGAAGAGATGAGTTCTAGCTTGCGTCCCATCATGATATCTATGATCTTCGGAAATCATCTCCTCAAGTGCATCGAGAGTTGCGGCAGGCCCAACGCTGCAGTTAGCGCCCATCACATCTACCCCCATGTCATTGAGTACTGCGGCTACCCTCGCTGCTGACTGACCTGAAAGCGTATGGCCATCTTCATAGAAGCTCATTTGAGCAATAATTGGAAGTCCTCCAACTTCTTTAGCTGCCAGGATAGCCTGCCGAAGTTCAGCAAGGCTGTTCCTGGAAAATGGCTCGCACCTCAACTAAACGGTGTTCATCTGGCGCTTGCAGAGGGCGTCCGGTCGGCCCGACTGCACCTGCTACAAAGATCGGCTGCCCGGAAATTTCCCGTCCTTCGCGCGCGAGGCGAACTGCACGAAAATTGATCTCGCGTACCCGATCTCCCAGGTTATAAGCTTCAAGTTTCGCTCGATTCGCACCAAAGGAGTTTGTTTCAATGACCTCAGCTCCAGCGTTAATATATTCGCGGTGTATATCCGAAATCAGTTCTGGTTGTGACAGGTTGAGTGCATCAAAGCACTGTTCATACGTCACTCCTCGGGCATATAAAAGTGAGCCCATTGCGCCATCACAAAGCAATGGGCGCTGATGAAGTTGATTCAATATTGGGTGTTCCATACAAACGCCTCTTCCACAAACTAGTCGGTTTTCATTTCCTTTCCCTATTGTATCCTCTTTTGGACTTTTTAGGAAACAGGGAGAATATACAGTAAGTCGAGAGTAGCACAAAAATGGAGCGCGTCGACGCGCTCCATTTTTGTGCTACTCTCGACTCCTCCTCCCTATTCTGCTACAATGCAGCAGAAGCTTTAGGAAAGATATGCAGGGAGTTGGAACGTAATGGTAACAGATCAGGCAACACGCGAAGCCATAGAATACGTATTGACCCGGGGAGTAGTGCAAGTTGAAAAGGAAACCGAACTGCGACATCTTCTGAGCACAGGCAAGCCACTACGTATTAAACTTGGTGTTGACCCAAGTCACTACGATTTGACAATAGGACATGCCGTAGTCTTTCGCAAACTACGACAGTTTCAACGCTTAGGACACAAGGCTGTTGTTGTAATTGGCGACTGGACAGCCCGCCTGGGTGACCCCAGCGAGCGTGAAGATGCTCGCAAACCTCTTACTGCTGAGCAAGTCAAGGATCATGCAACCACCTACCTTGAGCAATTCTTCAGAATCGTAGACCCTGAATTAACAGAGGTACACTGGCAAAGCGAATGGTACAACAATTTTGATCTGGGTGATGCCGTTAAACTTCAAAGTCATAAAACCGTTGCCCAGATGTTAGCGCGTGATGACTTCTCAAAACGCTATAAGAGTGGCGTTGAAATCTACCTCTCTGAATTTATGTACCCCTTGTTGCAAGGGTATGATTCGGTTGCGCTTCATGCCGATGTCGAGATAGGTGGCACAGATCAGACCTTCAATCTCCTGGTCGGGCGCGAACTTCAACCAGATTTCGGCCAACCTTCGCAACAGATCCTGACAGTCCAACTTATTGTAGGTCTTGACGGTGTCAAGAAAATGGGTAAATCTTTAAGCAACTATATCGCTATGACCGCGCCTGCCAAAGATATGTATGGCAAGCTCATGTCTCTTCCGGATCATGCAATGATGAGCTACTTTGAAACACTGACAGATGTCCCACAAGCCGAACTGGATGTGTTTCAACGCGGAATAGCAGAGGGACCTCTTAATCCACGGGATGTCAAAATGCGAATGGCGCGTGAAATTGTCAGCGAATTTCACAATCCAAGAGAAGCTCAAGAGGCTGAAGAAGCATTTGTAAGCCAGTTCTCCGAACGCGCATTGCCAACTAACATTCCTGAATTCCAACTTGAGAAACCCATGGACATTGTTACTTTAATGGTCGACGCAAAATTAGCAAAAAGTAAGGGAGAAGCTCGCCGACTTATCCAGCAAGGAGGCGTTTCATTGTTTCACGATGAGAATGCGAGCGAAGCGCAACGCGTAAACGATATTGACTTTATGGTGCCAGCCCGGGATGGAGCTATTGTAAAAGTAGGTAAATTGAAATACATCAGAATCAAAATGTAGGGGCTTGATTCATCAAGCCCTTATAAGGAGGACCGGTTGATGCCACATGCAACCATTGGTGTGATTGGCGGTAGCGGACTTTACCGCATGGAAAGTATGATCGATGTTGAAGAGATTGCTATTCAAACACCCTTTGGTGATCCTAGCGATGTTGTCACTATTGGCAAGGTAGAGGGCGTCTCAATGGCCTTTCTTCCTCGTCATGGGCGAGGACATACAATCTCACCTACAGAAATACCTGTGCGCGCTAATATTTGGGCACTGAAAAGCCTGGGCGTTGAATGGGTAATCTCGGTCAGCGCCGTCGGTAGCCTTCGTGAGCATATAGCGCCTCGCGACCTGATTATACCCGACCAGTTATTTGATCGAACTAAAAGCCGTGTTAATTCCTTCTTCGAGAATGGAATTGTTGTGCATTGCGCGTTTGCCGAGCCATTTTGTTCAACGCTCAGTAAACTCCTGCTTGCATCAGCCCACGAACTTGGAGATATAACCGTGCATGAGGGGGGCACTTACGTTTGCATGGAAGGTCCTCTGTTCTCTACCAAAGCAGAGGCATATGTTTATCGTAGTTGGGGTATGGATATCGTTGGTATGACAGCACTGCCTGAGGCTAAACTGGCTCGTGAGGCCGAGCTCTGTTACGCTACGATTGCCTGTGCAACCGACTATGACTGCTGGCATGAATCTGAGGCATCGGTGACAGTCGAAATGGTGTTAGGCAATCTGAACGCCAATGTTACGAATGCCCAACGTATTCTTACTAGTATCGCCAGAAAAATTCCCACTGACCGTAGCGCAAATACTTGTGGTTGCCCTAACGCCCTTGAAACGTCTATTATTACCGATAGTAACAAGATACCAACCGATGTGAAGGAGAAATACTCCTTGCTGATCGGCAAGTATCTTGTCTAAAGGCAATCGTTTGACAACTCTTCATTCAAACGATTGCACTTCATCTCATGCTCCTATCCACCAAATCCGTTATTATTCGCTCCCTGAGGTGGCCAGGGAGGCTGCTGTGGTGACTGAACTTGCACCCATTCTTGCTGTGATGGTCTTTGGGTTTCTCCCCACTGTGGAGCTTGTTGAGGCTGTCCCCATTGCTGTTGGGGTTGCATTGGCTGCCCCTGAGGAATTTGTTGCTGTGACTGTCCCCACTGTTGTTGTCCCCATTGTGGCTGCTGCAGCCACTGGTTCTCTTGAGGCGTCTGTTGTTGTTGAACGGCAGCAGCTTGCTCAGCGCGAGCCTTGCGATCGTTGAGAATGTGCCGCCAGATGTACAACACCAGGAGGATCACCAACGCAATGATGATCACCACTTCGAAACTTCGGAAAATGGGAGTTAGTACTGATAGATTGTTACCTACCACTGTACCTACATATGCCAGAAGAAAACACCATGGGAATGAACCTAGAAACGTATAGACACAAAACTTGATAAATGGCATCTTAGTGATACCAGCCGGCAACGAGATATATGTACGCACTATAGGCATAAGTCGTGAGAAAAAAGCAGTCGCGCCACCCCACTTTTGGAAAAATCGATCAGCCATATCTGCATCGTGCTGTGAAATGAGTACGTAGCGACCGTATTTTAGCATCAGGGGACGACCACCAGTGTATCCAATTCCATATGCCGCAGTCGAGCCAATCAGGCATCCTATAGCGCCAGCCAGGGCAATTAAGACCAGGCCAAGCCAGAAGTTTACACCTGCTAATAACTTTCCTTCCACAAACATAACACCAGCAAGAGGCATCACAATTTCACTTGGAAGGGGAATGCAACAACTTTCAAGGGCCATGGCTATCACAATACCTGCCAGACCCAGTGTGACATACATATTAGTGATAAAAATGGTTAATGTATCTGTAAGATGTGCTAACAAAAAAACCTCCTTCACACGCCATAATACTTTTGACCAATACTAGCATATTTTGCGAAAAGAGGATAGGCCAGGTAGCCTATTAATCTACACCTTCTGAATATAAGTGCCTTGAAGATCGACGCACAATAGGTTCTTCGTCAATTTGTTGTGCCAATTCTTGACGCAGCGGATCATCTTCGTACAAGTACGGCGCACGACGCACCAGAGGCGTTTTAAGATTTCCCGTCATCATATCAGAATTCCGTTGTGGCTGCCCCAACTGCGGATTGCGTACCATCTGACCGGTTTGAGGGTGAACACGAAGATTGTCTGTTTCCGGATAGGAAGAACGGTTGCGAAATTTATCTGATTGAAGTTCATCCGTATGAAGAGAATCTGTCTGTGGTGGCCTATGAGTCGAGGATAGCTCCCCAGAAGATGAAGGCTGTCGCGCACGGTTCTGCTGACCTGAAGTAGTATCAAGAGAACGTTGGAAACCGTTTGGATGAGCAGTTCGTTGTTGTCGTGGCAAATCGGAAGGAGGCCTGGCCTGCCTGGAAGAGCCTGATTGCCCTCCTAAAGATTGTGAAGTTCGACCTTGCGAAACACTCTTATTTGGAGCTTGCGTATGAGTAGGTATTACATCTACATCATCCAACTGTTGCGCTTCTCGTCTCGCAGCCTGTAATGCGGCCGTTTGAAATCTGGAGCGCATAGCATTCACTTCATGCATCGAACGGCTCACCTGACGACGTTCAGAAGAGAGATCCCGGGTCGGTGTTCCTTGTCCGCGTCCCTGAGGCAAAGCTTGAGAGGGCCGCCTGCTACTTTGAGTGGAGCGTCCCATTCGTTCATTAATTTCTCTATGAGCAGAGGCGTAGCTTTGCCCTGCAGCAGGTAATGCACGTACATCGGCCATTCTGCGATTTACAGTCTGGTTATAATACTCTTCGTCGGAAAGCACGTAGGCATCGGCTTCGTAGACTTCCTCATAGCCATTTTCATCTAGATTAACATAACCCATTTCACCCAATTCCTGATGAAGGGTCTGAAGTTTCAAATCATGGTGTCGGGATAAGACCGTGAATAGCATGACTGAAATAGGAATGCTAATAAGTAAGGCTGCCAGTCCACCAATTAAGCCACCCAGCACCCAGGAGTTAAGTGAATTAGCGAATACTAGAATCACGGCAGCTCCTAAAATAAATACTATCGCCGCAGCAGCAGCCCTCATAAATATTGTTCCTTTACCTGCTATAATGAAAAGAAAGAACAATGAAAAGTATATCAGAAAAGAGGCGAAACTACAAGGGTAATAGAGGCAAATAAGGCAGGAGGTGTTACTGCCCAATAGAACTGATAATGGGGATTATCTTTTTCTATAATTCTAAAGTGATAATCCCCATACGTATGCTATCGGCTTCAAGTATCACAGGGTTTTAAACTACTTAAGCAGCGCGGCATTTGCGGAAGATTGCCACAACCTTCCCCTGTACTTGCCACTCGTTGTCCCATTCACTCTTGGGAACATAGATCGGATCCATTTCAGAATTAGCAGGCTGGAGACGTACTCTGTCTCGCTCTTTCTCTTGAAAGAAACGTTTCAGGGTGGCTCGACCATTTCCTTGCAGATGGACAGCAACTACAATATCGCCATTTTCGCACGTATTTTGTGGTTTAATTACCACATAATCTTTATCGCAAATATGGTCTTCGATCATTGACTGGCCTTTGACAACAAGAGCATACGTACCCTGCTGCTCGATATCTCGACCAACATCAATCGCTTCAGCCGAATCGCTAAATACTTCGAGTGGCTCACCTGCCGCAATACTTCCCATGACAGGAATACCAAAGGGATCCTCAACGAGCTTAATACCACGACTTTTCTTCGATTCGCGAGTGATATACCCTTTTTTCTCCAGCATTGAAAGGTGATAGTCGACATGACCGGTGCTGGCAATATTCATGGCGCTACCAATTTCGCGGTTGGTAGGCGGCATTCCTTCGTCTCGCATGTACTTGACGATGAAATCATATATTCTTTTCTGGATGTCACTCGTATGTTCTGATGACATAAATTTGTAACCCTGCCTTTCTGGATAGACCCACTTACATAGCCACACTGCGAGAAAGTAGAACAGCTATTCAAAGAATACCAAAGAAGCAAACACAAGTCAAGGTATTTTTGAACGAATTTTCGGAAAATCTTTTCTTATACATGTTTTTCCTGCATTTTGCTTTGAGGAAGCATCGACAAAGCCTCTAATTTCTGATAGGATGAGCTACATGAAGGTATTTCATTGGTCCAGCAGGGATGAGTATAGCTAGCGAATAGCTAATAATTTGTTTGTCATTCAACGAAGAACTGTTAGTTCACCTATTGAGGGTTCTGCATGATTTGGAACTGGACTTGGAGCACAGATTTTTCCATAATCGCGATTATCGGCTGGATTATTCCCCTCGTGATGTTGTTCTTTGTCCCGGTCAATCGCAAACCGTCGTCGGCCACTGCCTGGCTTATGCTGATTTTTCTACTGCCTTATATAGGTTTGATCATCTTTCTACTCATTGGTAGCCCCAAACTTTCAAGACATCGTCGCGCCCAGCAGCGTACTATGGATAGTCTCATTAGCAAAGCCATTGCTGACGCTGAACAACAACCTGAGCTAACAGCACTGCTACAGCCTGTTATACCACCCCACTATGAGCCATTTGTTACACTCAATACGAACCTTGGCTTTCTCCCAGCTTTTGGTGGCAATAGCGTAGAACTACTTCCTAATTATGATGATGTCTTCCAGCGCATCGCTGAAGAAATTGATGCCGCTAAAAAATTCGTTCATATCGAGTATTTTGCCCTGAACCGTGACAAGGAGACCGAGTGTGTCTTTGCTGCCATGGAGCGGGCTGTGAGTCGTGGTATTAAGGTACGTGTGCTGATGGATCATCTCGGTTCGCGCAAATATCCCAACTTCAAGAAGATGCGCGCGCAACTGACGGCAGCAGGCATCGAGAATCACTTGATGCTGCAGCTTCACTTCTTCGGCTCTAAATACTCGCGGCCTGACTTGCGCAACCATCGAAAGATTGTCGTTATCGATGGGCAGGTTGCTTTCACCGGCTCGCAGAACCTTATCAAGCGTAACTACTTCCGCAAGGATGCTATTTACTATGATGAACTTGTGGCGCTGGTTAAAGGTCCCATCGCTGCCCAGTTCGAGGCTGCCTTCGTCACCGACTGGTACTCTGAAACTGGCTTCCTGTTGAATAGCCAGAACGCACCCGAAACCTATATGGAGCCGTTGATAGGGGGGAATGTGCTCTGCCAGGTCTTGCCCAGTGGTTCAGGTTTCGAGAACGAAAACAATCTGAGATTGTTCACCTCGCTAATCCACGCCGCAAAATATAAGTTAGTAATAACCAACCCCTACTTCGTCCCAGATGATGCTTTGATGATCGCTATCACGAGTGCTGCGCTTCGAGGCGTGGATGTAACGCTGCTGAATTCAGCGGTGTCCGACCAGTTCTTTGTCAGTCACGCTGAACGCTCGTACTACGAGGACCTGCTCAACGCTGGAGTACAGATCTATCACTATAACGCACCAATACTCCTGCATTCGAAGCTTATCAGCGTCGATGACGATATTGCAGTCATCGGTTCAAGCAATCTCGACATTCGCTCATTCCAACTCAACCTCGAAGTAACACTGGTTTGCTATGATGCAGGCGTAGTGGCAGATCTGCGCCAGATCGAGTCGGCCTATATACGTAAGTCTAGCCTGGTGAATATTGACGAATGGAAAACCCGCACTGTTAAGGAGAAACTCTTTGAGAATATCTCTCGTCTGACTGCGGCGTTACAGTAAAGGAAAGGGGATTCTTGATGGTGTGGAAGTTTTTGTGCGCACGCGTGCGCACAAAAACTTCCACACCATCAAATAAGCGCGCCGCAGGCGCGCAGAAAACTGTCACACGTTGACTTGTGAGAAGCCCTGGTCAGATGTGAATGAACCAATTGCCTTCATAGTGTAAATGCACTATACTGACTATGCGTCTCGTGTTATTCGCATCACCGGCAGCACATTAATTGGTGTGTTTTGATCATGCATTTTGTTTCCTGAAGAGGTATACTTTAGAATAGACGTAACCTCGTCAGAAGTATTGCAAAAATTTCGTTAGATCACACTGTTATTTAGAAAGGATTTCATCATGGCAGAAACACGAACTGGAGATACTACTTCTACTAACGTGGCAGGCCAGACCTCCCAACGCGGGCTTACAGCCATAGATACCTCAGTCACTGTCCTAAACGACCCAAAAACGTCAAAAGGCAAAACGACCATTGCCAACGGCGTCGTCGCTAAAATCGTTGGCATTGCCGCCCGTGAGATTGATGGTGTGAAAGATGTAGTAGGCACTGGAGCAGGAGGCACCATTTCAGGCCTGGCTACCCGTGTCACTCGCGGCGACACACGCTCCCAGGGTGTCAGTGTAGAAGTAGGAGAGCGCGAAGCGGCAGCGAGTATTAACATCATTGCATACTATGGTGTGAGTATTCCACAACTAGCCGATGCGATCCGGCGCAACATCATCGACCGTGTTGAATCAATGACTGGTCTCACTGTAATTGCAGTTGATATCGCCGTGACCGATCTTTATTTTGAAGATGATGAGAAAGAAGATCAACATCCTCGCGTACAGTAAATTCGAAGAGAAGCCTTATGAGGAGGAAGTATGCTTCCCCTTGATGCAGGATCCGGTGCAGTAGAAGCTCAGGTACCATCTACGCAGACGGTACCTGAGCACCTGAGCGATATGGTAATTGCGAATGCCATTGTGCATGCTGTTCGTGCTGTCCCTGGCGTTTTGGATATGGGTCAGGGCTTGTTCGCAAAAGCTGCAACCTATGGACCAGGAAAACACGTCTTGGGCATTGTGTTACAACATCCCACACCTGACTCACTTTCGGTTGAGGTGCATGTTGTTCTTGAGGAGGCTTCTTTCATCAAAGCTTACTCAGAAATTTCTGGCTCAGATGCATCTTCCAGCTCAGGCACAACGCCCATGTTACTACGTTTTACCGACCAGATACGAGCCGTTGTGACTCAAACGCTTGAACATCTCGGTTTACCAGTATCT
>WNGN01003559.1_pt1 | contig 10592 bp, 12 predicted proteins | sample 5400561 | NCBI WGS metagenome assembly WNGN01 (sample SAMN13153379, study PRJNA577476) | soil metagenome | isolation source: 115 cm soil or saprolite under Garry oak tree replicate 2 | place: USA:California | collected 2016-06-15 | reverse complement strand
TCCGCCGACATTTACGACCTGATCGTGCGGGAGATCCCGCAGCTGCGTGCCGATAGCCGGGTCCTCACGCTGCTGGAAGCCAGTGTCGGGGAGAACGTGGCCACTATGCTGCACGTCCTTCAGCACGGCATCGACATCGACCATGTGCGCGCCCCGGCGGCCGCCGAGGAATACGCCCGCCGACTGGCGCAACGCGGTGTACCCATTGCCGCGCTGCTGCGTGCCTATCGCATCGGCTCGGCCCGATTCCAGGACTGGTGCCTGCAAGAACTCGGGCGGCGCACCGACAACGCATCGATCGTCAGCGCAACTGGGCTGCGCATCGCCGAGATCACCGCCCTCTACATCGACCAGGTGTCGGAAGAGGTTGTGTCCGCCTACGAAGCCGAGAAGGAGAACTGGCTGCGCAACCTCAGCGCGGCCCGAGCCGCCCGCGTCCGGGCGCTGCTGAAAGGCGAGCGGGTTGATGTCGATTCCTCCGAGGCGATCTTGGGATACCGGCTCAGGCAGCACCACGTCGGTGTCGTGTGCTGGGTCGGCGAGGCAGAAGCGGGCGGCGGCGCGCTCGAGCGGCTGGAACACGCGACCGCGGAGGTGGCACGCCGGGCGGAGTGCGAGGGGCGGCCGATCTTCCTTCCCCAGGACGAGTCCAGTGCCTGGGCCTGGCTCCCGCTCGGCGCCGGGGACACCTTCGCCATTCGGGCTGCGCGCACCGGCGCTGGCGGGGCAGAACCCGGGATCCGGTTCGCCTTCGGCGCTGCCGGCGCCGGCGTGTCCGGCTTTCGCCGCACCCACCGGCAGGCGCTGGGTGCTCACGCTGTCGCGCTGGCCGCCGGTCCATCGGGACAGCTCATGACCAGCTTCGGGGAGGTTGCTCCGCTGGCACTGATGTCGAGCTCGGTGGAGCTGCTGCGGGCCTGGGTCGTCGAGACGCTCGGGTCGCTGGCCGACGATGACGACCACCACGCCATGCTGCGCGACACCCTGCGGGTCTTCCTGCAGGAGAACGGCAGCTACAAGGCCACCGCCGAACGGCTCACGCTGCACAAGAACAGTGTCCAGTACCGGGTGCGCAAGGCCAGGGAGGGTCTTGGTCGTCCCATCGACGAGAACCGCCTGCACGTTGAGCTGGCCCTGCTCGCAAGCCACTGGCTCGGCGCGACCGTCCTGCGGCACGTGGGAGCGCCCCGGCCATGACGGCCCGCGATGTCGATCGACTCCATCTCTGCGGTTCGTACCCTAAGCCGTCGGCCCGCCTCCGGCGGACCAGGATCCGAAGGAGGACAGCGTGAGCATTCGGGCGCTTCCCATGCCAATCAATCCGGCGTTGATCAAGCACGCCGACCAGCGGAGGCAGAGCCTTGAGAACCGCGTCGCCGACCAGATCACGCGGTTCGCCGGGTCGATGCAATTCGTCTACCTGCACGTCATCTGGTTCGCCGCCTGGATCGGCTTCCGCGTCGAGCACTACCCCTTCGGGCTGCTGACGATGATCGTGTCGCTGGAGGCGATTTTCCTGTCGACGTTCGTGATGATCAGCCAGAACCGCGCCGACGAAAAGCGGCAGGTGCTGGCCGACCACCAGTGGCAGACGGTCCTGGAGGAGGATCGGCAGAACCAACAGCTGCTCAACCTGTCCAACCAGATCCTCGAGCTCACCAAGGCCATCCACGAGATGGCCTCGGCACGGTCACCTGCCGGCACGGCCGAATCGGACGGCACGTAACCGACGGGTCCTCCCTTGGGGCCCTAAAGCCCGGAAAGAGTCGGCGGTAGATGCCCGATGACGGCTTTCCCGCGATGGCCTATTGGGCCCGCGTCACCCTGACCGTCGTCGGCGCGCTCGTCCTGCTCGCGGCGGCCTGGAGGGTCCGGAACATCCTCTTGCTCGTGCTCGTCGCGGCGGTGCTCGCCGTGGGCCTGGACCCGCAGGTCCGCTGGCTCCAGCGTCGGCGCCTGTCCCGCGGCTGGGCGGTGACGATCATCCTCCTGGTGAGCGTTGGGCTCCTGATGCTGTTCGCCTGGCTGGTCATCCCGTCGGCGGTCCGCCAGACCCAGGCGCTGGCCAAGCACACCCCCGACTACCTCAATCGACTGCAGCATGCAACCGGGTTCCTCGGGACCCTGCAGAAGAAGTACGACCTCGCGCAGCGGCTCAGGGAGACGACCGCGCGACTCCCCGCGTTCGCGCTCAAGAAGATCCCGGGCATCACCGCCAGCGCCGGGAGCATCATCTTCAACGTGCTGACCGTCACGGTGCTCACGATCTACTTCCTGTTGGGGCTGGCGCGCGGCCAAGCGGCTGCCAAGGCATTGATGGCTGGCCAGCATGAAGACCGCAACATCCGGATCTTGGACGAGTCGCTGGTACGAATCGGCGGCTACGTCTCCGGCAACCTCCTCATCTCGATCATCGCGGGGACGTTGGCGTTCGCCGTGCTGGAAATCCTGCGAGTGCCTTTCGCGGCCGCGCTCGGGTTCTGGGTGGCGATCGCCGACCTCATTCCAAGCGTCGGTGCGATGCTTGGCGCGGTGCTTTGCGTGATCGTTGCGCTGTTCTCCTCGGTCGCTGACGGCATCGCCGTGGCCGTGTACTTCATCGTGTACCAGCGGGTCGAGAACTATTTCATCCTGCCGAGGATCATGACCAAGGCAATCGACTTGTCGGCTCCGACGGTCATTATCACCCTGCTGATCGGGGCGAGTCTGGCGGGGCTCCAGGGCGCGCTGATCGCGCTGCCGATCGCCGCCGCCGTCAAGGTCGTGCTCCGGGAAGTCTGGCTGGGCGGACGCATGACCTCCGCGACCCCGTCGCGAGCCGCCAGCTCCGATGACATTCATTCTCCTGCCTCCGGCCACGTGCCGCCATCAGGTAGTCCCTAGTCAGGACTCTGTCAAGTGCGAGCTGCGGCCGCCCGACACCTGCGTCGAGCCTTGCTCGTGGCGGTGCTCCTCCGGAGCGTCATCGTTCGCCTTGGGCTGCGGTGCCGGCGATGGCGTCACGGTCTTGCCGCTCAGTCAGGAGGGCGCAGGACGGCAGTGCCGCCTTGGGGTGCGATGCGCCCCGCACGGGCGAGCACCATGGCGACGATGACGCCAAAGACGAAGCCGCCGACGTGGGCGAAGAACGCGACGACGCCGCCGTGCGCCTCTGCGCCGAACATCCCGAAGTTGGCCTCGATGAGCTGGTAGAGGAACCGCGCGCCGAGGAAGAACCATGCGGGATCCGCACCAGGAACTATAGCACGAACGTGGTTATGCGCGAGTCGGGGTAGAGCACGAAGTAGGCGCCCAACACCGCGGCGATGGCGCCCGCTCGCACCGAGATTCGGCACTCGCGCATCGGGGGCGCTATCGAAGAGCAGCGTCATCATTGTCTGCGTCATCATCGCGAAGAAGCCGCCGGCGAAGTAGAAGGCGAGATAGCCAAGCGGTGCGCGGTCGCTCACTCGCTGCGACACTCACGGCATGGGTCACGGTCGTGCACAGGAGCCGGGACGCCCACCCGGAGAGCCCTCCTCGGGCGGCGTCGCATGGAGGCAGTACGTCAAGTCTGGCGTGCTCCTGCTAGTTGCAGCGGTATCGCTCTACGTGCTGCTGCCAACGCTTCTCTCGGTCTTCGCGTCGTGGCGGTCGCTGTCGCACCTCGACTGGTACTTCGCGATCCTCGTGTTGGCCTGCGAGGCTGCGAGCTACGTGTGCTTGTGGGAGCTCGACCGGATCGCGCTGGGAACGAGCGCCTGGTTCCCGATCGCATGCGCGCAGCTGAGCGGGAACGCCGTCGGCCGGTTCGTGCCGGGCGCGCCCACGCCGTTCACAGTGGGAATGCTGCGCAGGGCCGGGGTCGACACCGGCGAGGCGGCAGCGGCGTTCACTGCGTCGACGGGACTTCAGATCGCGACGGCGGCAGCACTGCCGGTCTTCGCGCTGCCGGCAATCGTCTTGGGCGCGCCGGTCAGCCGCGGCCTTGCGACCGCGGCCTATCTCGGCGTCGCCGTGCTCTTGTTGCTCGTCGCGGTCGGTACGGCGGCCTTTGCGACCGATGAGCCGCTCGAGCTCGCGGGCCACGCCATCCAGTGGCTGCTCAACCACACCATTCGGCGGCGTCGCCCTGTGGACGGCCTCCCGCAAGAGCTGCTTGCCGATCGGGACTTCATCCGCACGACGCTCGGCGAGCGGTGGAAGGCAGCCGTGGTGGCGGCGGCGGCGAACACGGGATTCGACTATCTCGCGTTGCTCTGCGCGCTCAGGGCGGTCGGGGCCGCCCCCCGACCGTCGCTGGTCCTGCTCGCCTACACGGCCGCGGACCTCCTCGCGCTGATGCCGTTCACGCCCGGCGGCCTCGGCTTCGTCGAGGCGGGGCTGGTCGGCACGCTCACGCTCGCCGGTGTCCCCGGACCTCGCGCGCTGTCCGCGACGCTTCTCTACCGGCTGGTCGCCTACTGGCTGCCCATTCCCGCCGGCGGCGTCGCGTACCTCCTCTTCCGCCGCCGCTACCACTGATGCGATCCGGGTTGCGGAGTTCCGCACGCGGTCAGCGCACTCGCCGATTCCCTCGAGCGCGAGCTGCCACGTCGGGTCCATCAGCCTTTGCCGAGCACCTTCAGCACGACCACCGCCAGCGCCAGCACTCCCCCACCGACACGACGCAGACGGTCGCCACGGCCCGGAACACGCGCCCGTTCGCCGCATCGCCGAGGATGCTTCGCCCGTTGGCGAGCACGCCCAGCAGCGGGCCCAGAAGGCTGAGAACCGGATCGCCGGCGCGATCACCCGGTTCGCCGGGTCGATGCAGTTCGTGTACATCCACGTGGTCTGGTTCGCCGCATGGATCGGCCCTGCGGCAGGGTCGGGCGGCCTCGGCCAGCAGCGGCGTGAACCGCTGCACCCACCGGTAGATGCTGCGCTCGACGAGGAGCTCCTCGACGTCGCGGTAGGACAGGCCGAACCGCAGGTACCAGCGCACCGCGAGGACGATGACGTCGGGTGGAAACCGGAAGCCAGTGAAGGCGGACCATGGGACAGGGGCTGGGCGGCTGGTGATGGGCGAGATCAGATGGAGCGCCGGCAACCTTGGCGAGCGGCTGGCGGATCGGGCGGTGCTGGCGGTGCTCGACCCTGCTGGGCGGGTCGACCCGCAGCGAGCGCTGGAGGTCCTGACCGCTGGCCCTTCCAGTGAGCGGATCGGCGGCGGGCGCGAGCGGCGAATCCGAGCAGCCCCAAGCCACCTGCTCCGAGAGCGGGTCACCGAGGCGCTCGGCCTGCTCCGACAGCGACCTCCAGATCGCCTGCCGGAGCTGGAGCAGTTGGAGGCTATTCGACGGGCCACCGAGGTCCTCTCACAAGCAGGAACTGGCGGCCGGAGCTCATCGGCGGCCCGAGCCAGCGACGTCTGGGACCGGGCAGGGCCGACGGGACGAGCAGCTTCTACGACGTCTGGACGAACTGGACAGAGCGATCGCCGGGGAGTGGCGCGCCTGGCGCGAACAGACGGCGTGGGGCGCACGGCATGCGGATGCCCTGGCGCTTGGCCGGTTGGCCGCCGAGGAGCTGGGGCAACGCGAAAGCGAGGCGCTGCTGGCCCTCGAGGAGGATCCGCCGCGATACGCGGATCCCCAAGCGCGCGGGTGGCAGGGGCGTCCACGACGCCACCGGCGACCTCGATCAGGTCCATGCATGGTGGCGACGCTGGCCACACGCCAACATCGGCCTGCGCTGCGGGATCCGCTTCGACGTGATCGACGTCGACGGCCCGGAAGACCGCCAGCGCCTGGAGCGGTTCCTCGCCGACCACGCCCACGGACCGATCGGGGGGCCAAGGGTGCTCACCGGCTCCGGCGGCTGGCACCTGTACGTGACCCCGACCCGGTTGCCAGACCGGATCGGGGTCCTGGACCATGTGGACGACCGCGCCGCCGACCGCTACGTGGTGGCGCCACCATCCCGCCATCCCCAGACCCACCGGCCGTACACCTGGGTCGCGGGACGCGGCATCGACACCCCGCTGGGGCTGGTACCCGCGGCACTTCTCGAGCGTCTTACGCCCCCGCGGATCGAGCCGGCAGCGCCGGCACCCACTGTGCGACCCGCCGCACCAGGACAGGCGTACGGCCAGCAGGCACTCGCTCTTGAGACCGCCGCCATCGCCACCGCCGCCCGGGGCAGGCGTAACCACCAACTGTGGCGCTCGGCCCGCAGCCTCTACCAACTGGTCGCCGGCGGAGTCCTCGACGAGACCGAGGTCGAGCGCGCCCTCCGCGACGCCGCCGAGCAGTGTGGCCTGCTCGGCGAGGAGCCTCACGCCACCCAATGCACCCTCCAATCCGCACGCGAGATCGGCATGTCCCAGCCACGCGGGATCCCTCTGCCCTCCAGCCGTCCCCAGACCTTGCCCGAGCCGCCCCCGTCCCCTGCCGCCTTCGACTCGACCATGTTGGAGGGTGAGTAATTGGATCTCGGCGGGGCGGTCTCAGGGTTCAGGGACCTCTCTCGGGATGGCCGGCCAGCGTGCCGTCGGCGAACCCGCGGCGGCTTGGGGCATCGACTATCCGGACCACTCGGCAGGGAGCATGAACCCACACGGGTCCCAGCCGCTCGCCCATCAGCACCACGACCTGGAGGTCTGCCCGCCGCGCCGCCGCCATGGTTTCAAGAGTGAGATCCTGTTCGCTGGCCCCACCAAGACGGCTCGACATGGCCCCCACCCCCGTTACGGTTCGCGGCTTGTCGTCGTAACAATTGGTAACGGAACTGGGCAACCGCGGATCTCCGGCTGCGCGCTCGCCCCGCCCGTCGGGGCAGAATGGCCGCATGGATCTGGGATTGCGCGGCAGGGTCTACCTGGTGACCGGCGGCAGCCGCGGTCTTGGGTTCGCCGCAGCCCAGGCACTCATCGCAGACGGGGCCCGCGTCGTGCTCAGCGCTCCCCACCAGGCGACGGCCGCTGCGGCCGCGGCCCGCCTGGCGCAAACCGCCGCCGCGGCTGACACCGCCACCTGGGTCGTCGCCGACAACGCCGATCCCGCCACCCCGGGCCGGCTGATCGCAGCCGCCAAGGACCGCTTTGGCCGCCTGGACGGTGCGCTGATCAGCGTGGGCGGAACCCCAACAGGGACCGTCGCGACCACCACGGACCAAGCCTGGCGGTCCGCGTTCGAAAGCGTCTTCCTCGGCGCCGTCCGGCTGGCGCGGGTGCTCGCGGCAGATCTGGGCGGCCAAAGCCAGGACGGTCCGGTGACCGGCTCCATCGGCGGGACGGGCGGCTCGATCGTCTTGGTGCTGGCCTCATCGGTGCGCGTGCCGCTGGCGGAACTGGCCATCTCCAATGGGCTCTTCCCGGGCCTGGCCGGCGTGGTGAAGACGCTCGCCGGCGAACTCGGCCCGGCCGGGATCCGGATCAACGGGCTGCTGCCCGTCAGGATCGCCACCGACAGGGTCCGTGAGCTTGATGCCCTCCGCGGCGATCCCGATGAGGAGCGTGCCCGCCAGTCTGCGCGCATCCCGCTGCGCAGGTACGGCGAGCCCCAGGAGTTCGGACGAGCTGCCGCGTTCCTGCTCTCCCCAGCCGCGTCCTTCATCACGGGCGCGATGATCCCGGTTGACGGCGGTGCCATCCCCTCGATCTGAGCAGGCAGTCGCTGGCACCGCCGCCAGGACCACGGTGTCGAGCGACTATGGTGAGGAAGGCGTGCGCGAGCGTGGGGGTGAATGGCGGTGGCGAGGCTGGTCGTGGACCAGTGGTTGCTCGAGCGCCGTCCCGCGCCCGATCTTGCTCTGGGGGATCGCGACGCAGGCGAGCTGGCCGAGCGCGTCGCTGCCCACCCCGACGACCGTGGGCGGGCACAGGAGCTGGAGAGCGCCGTGCGTCGCCTCACTGCAGGCGCACGACCGGTCGACAATGTCGCCCTCGAGGTCGCGGCCAGACTGAACCAGCCCCGCGCGGCCTCGGTGCTCGGCCTGTCCGGTGCCACCGGCCTCTCGGAGCGCCAGATCCACCGTCGCTGCATGGCGGCGTTCGGCTACGGGGCTGCGGTGCTGGCTCGGATCCTCCGGCTGCGGCGCGCTCTCCAGCTCGCCCGCTCGCACGAGGGGCCACTGCGCCTGGCCGAGCTGGCAGCCACAGCCGGCTACTTCGACCAGCCGCACCTCGCCCACGAGGTGCGGGCCATCATGGGGACGACGCCGACCAGGCTCCTGCGCTCGCTGACGTCTGATCCATACAAGACATGGCCCGCCTGGGCCGGGAATGATCCCGCAGGCGTTGTCGGACGCGAGTCAGCCCGGGCCTGCCGGCCAAGGATTTCCACCGAGCGAAGGAGCAAGCCAGATGTTGAAGGACGCGCAGGCCTTGTCGAGCTTCGCTGTGGACGACGTCACCCGAGCGAGGGAGTTCTACGGCACGACCCTGGGGCTTGATGTGGCCGATGCACCGCTCGGTGTGGAAGGCGCCGACGTGCCAGCCGGTTTGGAGATCCGCCTCGGATCTGGGACGAGGATCGGGATCTACCCGAAGCCCGACCACACACCGGCAACGTTCACGATCCTGAACTTCATGGTCGAGGATATCGAGCGCGCGGTCGATGAGCTGACGGCTCGCGGGGTTCGGTTCGAACGCTACGAGACCGGCACCAAGACGGACGCCAAGGGCATCCATCGCACACCGGAGGTACACCCCGTCGCCTGGTTCCGAGACCCGGCCGGCAACATCCTGTCAATCATCCAGGAGTGAACCGACAACCGCGGCTCGGGACGCGACCAATGCTCCACAACGACCACGACTACGACGACGCGCGGCGGGGATACAACAGCCTCCACGATCATCGCCCGGCGGTGATCATCCGGCCGGCTGACGGCTGATGGGGGTAGCGGGCGCGTATGCGCTTGAGCGCGTCCAGCGCACACAGCCGTCACCGCGCGGCTGCCAGCCTATTGCTGCAGCAACGACCTGGTTGACGTCCACTACCCGGCCAGGACGTTGGTGACAGTCGGGCGGTTGACGTAGGGAGAACCTCCGGGTGGGGTGTGGCTTGTCGAAGGCTCATACCGTCTGGAGGTTCTCATGTCCCACGCTAACGGTCGTCTGAATGTTCATGGCCGTCGCCTGCTCGTCGACCGGGTCCGCCGCCAGGGGTGGGCGGTGGCGCACGCCGCGAGGGCGACCCCGTTCGTTGCTGCCTGGCTGGGAGCGTGAGGTCTCTCTTGACGGTCTTTCCGACGTCGTAGCGGGGTGCCAGGCGGCGGTTCTTCGAGCCGGGTGGGTGTCCTGGGCCGGGCTTGCGGGGTTTTGGTGCACCGGCTGGCAGGGTCGTCTTCGCGCGCAGGTTCCGGAACCCGCGCCGGACCCGGGCGGGGGTGAGCCGTCCCGGCCCTGCGGGCCGCTCCCAGGGCCGGCGCAGATCGTCGGTGAGGGGGCGGGCGAGCCGGAGTTGGGTGTGGCAGGCGATGATGAGCCAGGTCCAGCGGTCGGCCGCCTGGGGAGTGCGGAGCTTTGGTGCGGTCCAGCCCAGGAGCGAGCACGGCAAGGCCCACTACGCCAAACGCCGGGAGACCGTCGAGCCGGTCTTCGGACATCAAGGAGCAGCAGGCGCCCGCAGGTTCCTGCGCCGCGGCCTGCGCACCTGCAAGGCCGAGTGGAAGCTGCTGTGCGGCACCCACAACCTGCTCAAGCTCTGGCGGCACACAGCCACCCCGCCAGCGACCAGGCCGGCCACCGCCTGAGCGACCACCCGGCGGGATCACCGGGGCCGCCGCCAGCGCCGTCGACCAGCCACCCGAGCCGTCGCCCGAGGCTCCAGAGCGCTCGGGGACCATCAGCGAGATGGCGACGCGTCCTTTCCGCAACGGCTTGGAAAGCTACAACACTTGCCGACGCCACAGCGCGCTCGGCGGCCTCCCACCGATCAGCCACCTGTAACCAGCGATGCCGAAGAACTCGGCGCCCGCGGTGTTGTGCTTGATCCGCCTCGTCCCGAAGGCGTCGCCGTCGTGGCAGGTCACCGACGACCCAGGATCGTCGCGTGGACCAGGTTGGCCGCGTTGAAGAAGGGCATCGTTGTCCGTCCGTTGGAAGTGGCGCGGGGAGGAGATCCGTTCCCCACGTCATTGGACGGGCCGGTCCGAGGTTCCTTCCGGCCCGCTGTCGGTGGGTAGCTCTACCCTGGGTGGACACAGGAGCCCAGCGTGAGCAGGGGGAGACCATGACCACACTCGAGGGCCGGCCGAACACCGCACTCCTGGTCGTCGACGTGCAAAACGGGGTCGTCGAGGGGGCTCACGAGCGCGACGCGGTCGTCGCGAACGTCGGCAGCCTTGTCGAGCAGGCGCGGCGGGAACGGGTCCCCGTTGTCTGGGTCCAGCACGCCGACGGGCAGCTTGCCAGGGGGAGCGACGACTGGCGGATCGTCCCCGAGCTGACTCCGGGCGACGCCGAGCCGCTCGTCGAGAAGCACTACGACGACTCCTTCGAGGACACCACCCTTGAGACCGTGCTGTCGGGCCTTGGAGTCGGGCGGCTCGTCGTCGTCGGCGCACAGACCGATGCGTGCATCCGCTCGACGCTCCACGGCGCGTTCGTCAGGGGGTACGACGCGACC
>WNGN01003557.1_pt1 | contig 10594 bp, 11 predicted proteins | sample 5400561 | NCBI WGS metagenome assembly WNGN01 (sample SAMN13153379, study PRJNA577476) | soil metagenome | isolation source: 115 cm soil or saprolite under Garry oak tree replicate 2 | place: USA:California | collected 2016-06-15 | reverse complement strand
GATCATCGACCAGTGCCTCATCGCCGGGCTCGCGAAGTGGGGACAGACCTCGCGCCTCACGCTGCTCCTGCCGCACGGCTACGAGGGTCAGGGCCCAGAGCATTCGAGCGCCCGCATCGAGCGTTTCCTGGCGCTCGGCGCGGACGGGAACCTCCGCATCGCGAACTGCACGACGCCGGCGCAGTACTTTCATCTGTTGCGCCGTCAGGCGCGTCACGCCGAGCTGCGGCCCCTCGTCTTGTTCACGCCGAAGAGCCTGCTGCGGTTGCCGCAGGCGACCTCCCGCCTCGAGGAGCTGACTGCCGGCGGGTTCCGACCGGTGCTCGACGACCCCGAAGGCGACGCCCGCCGCGGCGCGACACGGCTCGCGCTGTGCAGCGGCAAGGTGTACTACGATCTCCTGCTGTCGCCGCTCCGCGCCCAAGCCCCGCACGTGGCGATCGGCCGGGTCGAGCTGCTCTATCCCTTCCCCGCCGCGGAGCTCGCCGACCTGATCAAGCGGTATCCCAAGATGACTGAGATCGTTTGGGTGCAGGAGGAGCCGCGCAACATGGGACCGCAGAAATTCATGCTGCCGCAGTTGCGCGAGCTGGTGGGCCCGGGCGTGACGGTGCGTGACATCGGGCGCCCCGAGCGCTCGAGCCCGGCGGAGGGCTACCCGGCGGTGCACCAGGCGGAGCAGGCGCGCATCGTGGCCGCGGCGTTGGCCCGGTAGGACGGGTCTGGATCCGCAGTCGTTTTACGACGACCTCGCTCCCTACTACGACCTGATCTTCGAGGACTGGGATGCGAGCATGGCGCGGCAAGGCGCGGCCCTGACGCAGCTCATCCATGCGGAATCTCCCGATCCATCCGCCACGCGCATCCTCGATGCGGCGTGCGGTATAGGGACCCAGGCCTTGCCGCTCGCGCTCCGCGGGTTTCGAGTAACCGCCAGGGACCTCTCGCCCGGCGCCATTGCCAGGCTCCGCAGCGAGGCGGATGCGCGCCGGGCCTCGATTGATGCCGCCGTCGCGGACATGAGACACGTCGCCGCGAGCGTCTCAGGCTCGTTTGACGTCGTGGTCGTGCTCGACAATTCGATACCGCACCTCACGACAGACGCGGACATCATTACCGCGCTCCTCGAGTTCAAGAGGGTACTGCGTCGAGGCGGACTATTCATATGCTCTGTTCGTGACTACGACGCTGTAGCGCGCGGCGTCGCGGCAATCCACTCATATGGCGAACGGCGGCGCGGAGGAGAGGTCTTCCGTTTGCGGCAGGAGTGGACCTGGGAAGACCAGACCCACTACCAGGTTGCGTTCGTCGTGGAGAAGGAAGGCCCCACGTCACCGCAACCTATGCTGACCGCCATCACGCGGTACTACGCCCTGTCGATTGCCCGACTGCTCGAGCTCATGACCGAGGCGGGGTTCACGGATTGCCGACGACTTGACGGCGTCATTTATCAACCCATTCTGATCGGGCGAGCCGCCTAGCGGACTTGGCGCAGCTAAATCGTGCGGGACGCCCTCGCGTCTCCGTAGACCCCCAAGAAAGTTGGTCTTCGTTCCCCCCGGGGCACCGCCCCGGGGTCAACCCGCCCCAAACGAAGTTGCGTTCAAGTCGGGATACGGTCTGGGTGCCTCACCCGCTGGTTGGCGACGTACACCCGCGCTGCGCGAACGTGGGAGCGCGACAATGAGCCGGCGTAGAACCCGCGAGCCCAACGGAAGGAAGGCGCCTCCGAGCGCCCCAGGTTGATGCGTCGGGCGGACTCCGACTTGGCGTGACGAATGAACGAACTCAGGGTGACGTCCGGCGGGTAACTCAACACCACGTGCACGTGGTCGGCGACCACGGCCTGGGCGTGGACGCGAACCCGGCAGCGATGCGCCGCTTCCAGGACGACATCGGCAACCACCGCCGTGTCCACGCGCCGAATAGACGACTCCCGCCGCCACGTGTGCCACGTGACATGGGCGTACAGGCCGATGGCATGGTGCGGACCGCGTGCTCGCATAGTGACGTCCTTCGGGTGGGTTAACCCCGGGGCGGCGCCCCGGGGTTACACGCGTTTCCCACTCTTGGCCGCCTGGCGGAATGGTGTGGCATCCAAATCGCGCAGCCCGGTGCCGAATTGCGTAGGCGGCTGGCCTCGAGTTACGGGCGCCCGAGGGGGCCACGACCGAACCCATAGCGTCGTGTAGGAGCAAGAGGTCGGTCCGCGGCCACCCTACCTTCCGGTCGCCCCCACGCTAGTTTGTTGACAAATGGCTACCACCACACCTCCTCGAACCCGCCAGGCGCGCGAATCCGTCGTCATCCGCTTCGCGGGAGACTCGGGCGACGGGATGCAGGTGACGGGCTCGCGCTTCACGGTGGAAACCGCCCTCGCCGGCAATGACCTCACCACCTTCCCGGACTTCCCCGCCGAAATTCGCGCCCCCGCCGGCACGACGTACGGCGTATCGGCGTTCCAGATCCAGTTCGGCGCCCGCGACGTCATGACCCCGGGCGACGCCGTGGACGTGCTCGTGGCCATGAATCCGGCCGCGCTCAAGGTGGACCTCAAGGACCTGCGGCTCGGCGGGACGATTCTCGTCGACACGGGCGCATTCACCGAGCGCAACCTCGCGAAGGCGGAATTCCCCGCCAACCCGCTCGAGGACGGCTCCCTCGCTCCCTACCAAGTGCTCACCTTCGACATCACGCGGCTCACGACGGAAGCGGTCAAGGCCTTCGGGCTTTCGACCCGGGAGGCGCACCGCTGCCGCAACATGTGGGCGCTCGGCCTGATGCTCTGGATGTACGGCCGCGACCGGCAGGTGACGATCGACTGGCTGCGCCGCAAGTTCGCCGATCGGCCCGAGCTCGCCCAGGCCAACGTCGCGGCCCTCAACGCCGGCCACGCGTTCGGCGAGACCGCCGAGATGTCGGAGCAGCTGGTGGGGTACTCCGTGCCGAGCGCGCCGGTCGCGCCGGGGCGCTACCGCACCGTGAGCGGGACCGAGGCGATCGCGTGGGGGCTCATCGCCGGCATGCGCGGGGCAGGGCTCGAGAAGATGGTTTTCGCGGGGTATCCGATCACGCCCGCGTCGCTGCTGCTGCACACGCTGGCGAACCTCAAGGCGCACGGCGTGATCACCTTTCAGGCGGAGGACGAGATCGCCGCCATCGGCGCCGCGATCGGCGCCGCCTATGCCGGAGCGCTCGGGGTGACGTCGAGCTCCGGCCCCGGGATGGCGCTGAAGACCGAGATGCTCGGCCTCGCGATCGCCACCGAGCTGCCGATCGTAGTGGTCGACTCCCAGCGGGCCGGGCCCTCTACCGGCATGCCCACCAAGGCCGAGCAGTCCGACCTGTTTCAGGCGGTGCACGGCCGGAACGCGGACGCGCCACTTGCGGTGATCGCCGCCGCGACGGCCGTCGACTGCTTCGACGTCGCCATCGAGGCGGTACGGATCGCCACGACGTATATGACGCCGGTGATCCTGCTCTCCGACGCCTACCTCGCCCACGCCGCCGAGCCGTGGCGTCTCCCCGACCCGGGGGCGCTGCCGAGCTTCCCGGTGCACTTCCGCACCGACCCCACCGGCTTCCACCCGTTCGTGCGCGACCCGACGACGCTGGCGCGGGCCTGGGCCGTGCCGGGAACACCGGGCCTCGAGCATCGTATCGGCGCGCTCGAAAAGGACTACGACACCGGGCACATCTCCTACGACCCCGACAACCATGCGCGGATGACCCGGACGCGGGCGGCGAAGATCGCTGGGATCGCGAACGACATCCCGGCCCAACGGCCGGCGCTGGGAGACGACCACGGCGCGGTCGCCGTCGTGGGCTGGGGCTCGACGTACGGGGCGATCCACAGAGCCGTCGGCGAGGCGCGGGAGGATGGGCTCGACGTCTCGCACATTCACCTGCGTTACCTCAACCCTTTCCCGGCCAACCTCGGCGACCTGCTCAAGCGGTTCGACCGGATCCTCGTCCCGGAGATGAACAGTGGCCAGCTCGTGCAGCTGTTGCGGGCGGCCTACCTGGTGCCGGCGGTGGGCCTGAGCAAGGTGGCAGGCAAGCCCTTCAAGGTGGCGGAGATCGTGGAGGCCATCCATGACGATCGCGACGATCACTGACGCCGAGCTCGCGCCCAAGGATTACGCGTCGGACCAGGAGGTCCGCTGGTGCCCGGGGTGCGGGGACTACGCGATACTCAAGGCCGTCCAGAAGGCCCTGGCGGAGCTGGGCGCCCGGCGCGAGCGCACGGTGTTCGTCTCGGGAATCGGCTGCGCCGCGCGGTTCCCCTACTACCTGTCCACGTATGGGTTCCACACCATCCACGGACGGGCGCCCGCCGTCGCGACCGGTATCAAGCTCGCCAATCCCGAGCTCGACGTGTGGGTGATCACGGGCGACGGCGACGGGCTCTCGATCGGCGGCAACCACATGCTGCACGCGCTGCGCCGCAACGTCGATCTCCAGATCATCCTCTTCAACAACGAGATCTACGGACTCACCAAAGGACAATACTCCCCGACGTCGCGGCGCGGGACGCGCTCGCCTTCGACACCCCAGGGCTCGGTCGAGTCCCCCGTGTCGCCGTGCGCCTTCGCTCTGGGCGCCGGAGCCCGGTTCGTCGCCCGGGCGGTGGACACGCAGCAGCCGGAGCTCGTGGCGCTCTTGAAGCGGGCCCACGCGCACCGCGGGGCGTCGTTCGTCGAGGTGTTCCAGAACTGCGTCGTCTTCAATGACGGCGTGTTCGATCAGTTCACCGCGAAGGACGCGGCTCCCGATGCGCAGCTCCACGTCGAGCACGGCCGACCGTTGGTCTTCGGCCGGAACGGGGACCGAGGACTGCGCCTGAAGCCCGGCAGCCTCGCGCTGGAAGTCGTGCGGCGTGGCGACGGCGGCGTGCGGCCCGAGGACGTCCTGGTGCACGACGAGACCAACCGCGCGCTGGCACAGCTGCTCGTCGCGCTCGAGCCCCCGGAGTTTCCCGTGGCGCTCGGCGTGCTGTACTGCGACCCCACGCCCTCCTACGAGGCGGAGGTCCACGCGCAGGCGCGGGCCGCCGGCCTGGGGCGCGAGCCCGCCGACCTCGGGGCGCTGCTCCGCCGCGAGGGGACGTGGACCGTCGAGCGGTAAGCCCGCTCGAGCCCCCGATTCGCGCCGCTGCATGAAACGGCTGGTCGTCGCGCTCCTCGCCGGTGCCAGTGTTGTGCCGGGCGACGGCCGCTGGTCCACCGTCGCCCCGCTCCCCGAGCCGATCCAGGAGCTCAGCGCCGCCGCGCTGCACGGGAAGATCTACGTCGCCGGCGGCATCGACCGGACCAGCCGGCCGACCGCGGCCGCGTTCCGCTACGACCCCGCCAGCAACCGCTGGGAGCGGATCGCCGACCTCCCAGCCCCCCGTCACCACATGCCGCTCGCCGTCGCCGGCGACACGCTCTACGCCGTCGGCGGGCTGTCGGGGCAGAGCTTCGTCCCCGAGAGCACGCTCTGGCTCTACCGCGCGGACCTAAACCGGTGGGAGCCGCGCGCGCCCCTCCCGTCGCCGCGCGGCGCGTCGGGAGCGGCAGCGGTGAGCGGCAGGCTCGTCGTGGTGGGCGGGTGGGGCCCCAGGCGCCGACTGGTGGACTCCACCGCCATCTACGATCCAGCAGCGAACCGCTGGCGCAACGCCGCACCGATCCCGACGCCGCGCGATCACCTCACCGCCGCCGCGGTCGGCGGCATCGTGTACGCGATCGGCGGGCGACCCTTCGACCCCGATCGCAACTACGACGTGGTCGAAGCCTACGACCCCGCAACTGACCGGTGGACCAGGAAGGCACCCATGCCAAGCCGGCGCGGCGGGCTCGCGGCCGCCGTACTCGACGGCAGGATCCACACCGTGGGCGGCGAGACGCGCCACACGGTGTTCGCGAATCACGAGGTATACGACCCGGTCGCAGACCGCTGGAGCGTGGCACCCGCGCTCCCGGCGGGGCGCCACGGGCTCGGCGCCGTCGCGCTCGCCGGCAAGCTGTACGTGATCGGCGGCGGCCCCGCGGCGGGGTTTGCGCAGACCGACGCCGTCGCGGCGTTCGGGCCTTAGACTTAGGCCATGCCCGAGCTCCAGATCGTCGTGCGCTACGCCGTCTTTTCCCTGTTCGTCGTGAGCACGCTCGCCGCGGTCGCGTCCTGGCTCGTCCGCACGCGACGCGTCTCCCCGTTCAGGCCGCTGGGCCGCGCGCTCCGCAGCGCGAGCGATCCGCTGATCCGGCCCGTGGAGACTAGGCTGCTGCGCCTCGGCGGCAATCCCGCCCGCGCTGGTTGGTGGCTGGTCGTGGTCGTCGCCGTGGCCGGCGTGCTGCTGCTCTCATTGCTCGACTGGCTGATCCGCACCGTCGATTGGATGATCGTGTCCGTGGCGGCGGGACCGCGGACCACGATCGCGTTCCTGATCGTCGCGGCGTACAACATCCTGTTCGTCGCGTTGTTGCTGCGAGTGATTGCGAGCTGGTTCGGCTTCTTTCGCTACGCGCGCTGGATGCGCCCCGCCTACCTGCTCACCGACTGGCTGATGGAGCCCATCCGGCGCGTGCTGCCGCCGGCGGGGACCATCGACTGGAGCCCGCTCGCGGCGTGGCTCGCCCTCTGGGTGCTGCAGCGGATCCTGCTCTCCTTGGTGGCGATCTTCTGATGGGGACGGTCGTGGTGCACGTCGCGCCGCGCGCCCAGGCCACGGCGGTCGCCGGCCGGCACGGCGACGCGATCAAGATCAGGATCGCCGCGCCGCCCGTGGACGGCGCGGCGAACGCGGAGCTGGTGCGCTTCCTCGCCGAGCGGCTGGGCGTACCGCGCGCGGCGGTGGCGATCGTCAGGGGCGCCGCGGCCCGTCGCAAGACCGTGGAGATCGCCGGGGTCGCGACGGACGTGGCTGTGCGCGGGCTGCTGGAAGGACGCGACTAGGGTCGTCCGTCATCCGTCATCCGTCAAGACAGCCGACCAGTCGTTACGGATGACGGACAACGGATGACGGATGACCTCCCTTAAACACCCGGAACAGATAGTAAAGCGACGGAAACAGTACTGCGGCCCCCAGCGCCAGCGCGCCGAGCACGAGCCGCAGCGTAACGGCGGGAGCGGCGGCGGCGGCGATCGTCAGGTCTGGCGGCAGGAGGTAGGGATACTGGCCGAGCGCCCACCCCCAGAGGATGAGCGACACCTGGGCGGCGGCGGCCACGCGGGCGAGGCGCCAGCGCCGGAACCAGAGCGCCGCGAGCGCCGTGACGGCGGCGGCCGCGGTGACGAGATGGAGCGGCACCGCCCACGCGGCGAAGATCAGCCCGTCGCGCACCCGCGGCGCATAGCGCAGCGAGAGCACCAGCACCAGGACCGCCGCCCCGAACAGCGCCGCTCCGGCGGCGAGCGCGCGACGACGGAAATCCTCAGCGAGCTCCCGCTCCTTCCCCGCCTCGAGCGTGAGATACACCGCCGCCAGGAACGCGAAGGCGACGAGCGCGAACAGCCCCACTGCGAGGGCGAAGGGATTGAGCCACGGTGCGACGTAGACCGTGTAAAACCCATCCCCCGTCTCTCGACCCCCCTCCCCTACGCCACCGGATGCGATCGCTCCCACGGTAGTCCCGAGGAGCAGCGGCGTAATCAGGCTCGCCACCGCGAAGATCATGCCCCACTGCCGTTCTTCCTGGTCCCCGTCCCCCTCCCCCTGGCCGGCTCCCCCGTAGCGCCAAAACGTGAACGCCGAGCCGCGCAGCACGATGCCGATGAGCACTAGGGAGAGGGGGATGTGGAGCCGCGTGCCGAGGCGCGCGAACGCCGGCGGGAAGCAGGTGAAGAGCAGCACGATCGCGAGGATCAGCCACACGTGGTTCGCCTCCCACACCGGTCCGATGGCGTCGGCGATCAGCTCGCGCTGGCGCTGCTTGCGAGGCCCGCTCGCCAGCAGGTCCCACACGCCGCCGCCGAAGTCCGCGCCGGCCAGCAAGGCGTAGGCATTGAGCGCGACGAAGATGACACCGGCGAGCAGGTCGGCGAGCGTCACGGGATCACCCTTCCCTCTTCCCCCTTCCCTCTTCCCCGGCCGGCATATAGAACCGCCGCCACTCGGGAACCGCGGGGCTGCGGAGGATCTGCCGATACAACAGCCAGCCCACGATCACGCCCAGGAAGCAATACAGCAGCGTGAAGGTGAGAAACGGGACGATCAGCCCCGGCATCGGGGTCACCGCGTCCGCGGTCTTGAGCACTCCGTAGATCACCCACGGCTGGCGCCCGAGCTCGGTCACCATCCAGCCCGCCTCGATCGCGATGAACCCCATGGGGGTGGCGAGCGCGATCGCGCGCATCAGCCAGCGGTTGCGGGCGAGGTCGGCCCGGCGCCAGGCGAGCCATCCGGCCCACAGGGCGACGAGCGCCAGGTAGCTGCCGAGCGCCACCATCAGGTCGAACGAGAAGTGCACAGCGGACACCTTGGGCCAGAGCTCGCGCGGCACGGCGTCGAGCCCCCTCACTTCGGCCTGCGGATCGTGGAACGCAAGCAGCGACAGGGCGTACGGGATCTTGATGGCAAAGCGGGTCTCACCCACCGCGACGTTCGGCCACCCGCCGATGGTGAGCGGCGCGCCACGTTGCGTCGTGAAGAGCGCCTCGGCGGCGGCCAGCTTGGTGGGCTGATCGCGCGCGATATGACGGGCGGATAGGTCGCCCGAGATCGGCTGCAGCACGGCCGCCGGGGCGGCCACGAGCAGGGCGATCTCGAGCGCGCGCCGATGAAACGCGTTGACGGGATCTCTCAGCAGGAGAAACGCGTGAATCCCCGCCACCGCGAACCCCGTCGCCGCATACGCGGCGAGCGTCATGTGAATCGTCTGCGACAACGCCGCCCGGTTGCCCATCGCCGCGATGGGGTGGACGTTCGCCACCTGCCCGTTCACCACGTCGAAGCCGGTGGGCGCGTTCATCCACGCGTTCGCGATCACGACGAAGATGCCCGACGCCGCGCCGCTCGCTGCGACCGCGATGCCGGCCCAGCGATGCGCGCGCGGCGAGACGCGGTCCCAGCCGTACAGGTAGATGCCGAGGAAGATCGCCTCGGTGAAGAACGCGAACCCTTCGAGCGAGAACGGCATCCCGATGATCGGCCCGGCGAACTGCATGAACCCGGGCCATAGCAGGCCCAGCTCGAACGAGAGCACCGTGCCCGAGACCGCGCCCACCGCGAACAGGATGGCGGTGCCCTTCGCCCAACGCTTGGCGAGATCGAGGTAGATCGCGTGCCCCGTCACATGCCAGCGCCGTTCTGCCACGACCATCAGCACCGGCATGGCGATCCCGATGGCAGCGAACACGATATGGAACGCGAGCGACACGCCCATCTGGGAGCGGGCGGCGAGCAGGTCGGACATGGCGGGAATAATAGTCTTACCGACGCCCGGACCCGGGGCTAATGTGAAGCGGTCCGGGGGGTCAGTTCGGCCGTAGCGCGTCCCGCACGATGTCGTCCACCGCCCACCGGACCAGCTCCGCCCGCTTCTGGCGGCGCCGTTCGCTCTCGGCCCGCACCTCGGACAGGCGCCGCTCGATGTCGGCGATCTCGAGTCCGCGCAGCTGATCCTCGATTTCGAAATGGCGCGTCATGAGCGTCTCGAGCTGGCCGCGGATCGCCGGGCGCTGGGGCTCGCCCGCGTCGCGGTAGGCCCGCTGCAGGGCGCGAGCGCGCGCCTCGATGCCGAACATCAGCGCGACCTTCTGCGCGCGCACCGTATCGCGCCGACTCACCTGCTGCACCATCTCGCGCTGCACCATCAGCTGGCCGAGCTCCAGCCAGTACGCGTCCGGCGCCCGCGCTTTGAGCGAATCGAGCGAGCCGACACGGTCGGGTGCGATCTGCTGCAGGAACTGGCGCGCCGCCGCTTCCGCCTCCGGCGGGCGTTCCTGCGCGATACGCTGCGCCTGCAGCTGCATCGCCTGCGGAGGGGGCGGCTCCTGCCCCTGCGCCGCCGGTGGCACGAGGGTCCAGGCCAAGGCGGCGCAGAGCAACCGCAGATCACTGATGCGCATAGTCTCTCTCCTGTTCGAGTCGCGTGAGTAGGGAATCGATCGTCATCACCGCGGCGCCGCCGGCGACGTAGCCGCTCGGGGACAGGCGGGTGAGGGGGGACAGGGGGGACCGGGGTGACCAGCCGCCATACGACGCCCACCAGGCGCCTCGGGGAGCAAGCAGCAGGCCAGCCACGGCCGCCGCGACGACCAGCGCGACGGCGGCCCAGCGGCCCGCCCGTCTCGCGCGCGGCGCGAGGGCCCAATCGGTAGCGACCCTGGCTCGCTCGATTTGCGCGAAGCGCGCGTGGCAGCTGTCGCAGGCCGCGAGGTGGGCTTCTACAGCGGCCGCCTCGCCTTCCGGCAGTTCGCGGTAGGCAACGAGCAGCAGCGTATCGTCGTGGGGGTGAGTCATCGATAGCTCTCCAGCGCTGTGCCGATCCGCGCGAGCGCGGCGCGCATCTGGGTGAGGACCGTGCCGAGCGGTCGCCCCAGCCGGTCCGCGATGTGCCGAAACGTCAAGCCTTCCCGGTGTCTCAGCTCGACGACCTCGCGTTGGGCGGCC
>WNGN01003551.1_pt1 | contig 10599 bp, 10 predicted proteins | sample 5400561 | NCBI WGS metagenome assembly WNGN01 (sample SAMN13153379, study PRJNA577476) | soil metagenome | isolation source: 115 cm soil or saprolite under Garry oak tree replicate 2 | place: USA:California | collected 2016-06-15 | reverse complement strand
CCCGGCTCGCGTCACCCGGAATCTACTCGCTGCTCGTGGACGGAGTATCCTACGTGGCGACCGTCGCCGAGCACGACGGGTCGTGCCTGGTGGACGTGGGCGGGGAGACTCACGCCGTGCGCGTCGAGGAGCACACCCGCTACGTGATCAGGACGCGCGGGGGCGCGGGGGCCGGAGGTGATGGCCAGCGCGTGGCGGCGCCGCTTCCCGGGCGCGTCACGCACATTGCCGTCCGGCCGGGCGATCGCGTGCAGGTCGGCGACACACTGCTGGTCATCGAGGCGATGAAGATGGAGAACGAGTTCAGGGCCAGTGCGGCAGGAACGGTGGCCGAGGTCCGTGTCGAGCCCGGCCAGACGGTGAACGCGGGTGACGTCCTCATCGTGATCGCCTCGTGAGCACCGACGCCTTCGGCAACGAGTTCGCGCCCGGCCTGCCGTACTCGCGCGGACGGATCATCCGCAGCACCGAGGACGACATCCGAAAGCTTCGCCGGGCGGGGCGGGTGATCGCGCGGCGACTCGCATCCGGCGCCGGCGTCTTCAACTTCTCCGGGCTCGAACGATCGCTCAACCTCGACGCGAAGGACCTCGCCTGGACCGACGACGAGATGGCGCCGGCCCTCTACGGCGACCGTTTCCGCGCCCTCGCCCTGGAGCACCTCGGCGGCACCGCCGACCGGCACGACGCCATGCTCTTCAACCGCATGACGGCGGCGACCTTTTCCGTGCACCTCGCGCTGGTCAAGCCGGGCGACGTCGTCCTCGGTGTCTCGGCCACGTACAGCCACCCGACCGTGGTGCGCTCGGCCGCCCAGGCCGGCGCGAAGTTCATCGACACGACGACGGTGGATGCGTTCGCCGACGCCCTCGAGCGCGAGGCGCCCGCCCTGGTCGTCGTCACGCGTCTGGCCGTCTCGTACGACCTGCTGCCGCTCGACGCGCTTCGCCGCATCGTGCCGCTGGCCCGGGCGCGCGGCGTGCCCATCTACGTGGACGATGCCGGGGGCGCGCGCGTCGGCCCGGCGATGTTCGACCAGCCAAAGATGCTCGAGCTCGGCGTGGACCTCGGCGCCACCGGCCTCGACAAGTACGGCGTCATCGGGCCGCGCCTGGGGCTCATGGCCGGGCGCGCCGATCTCGTCTCGAAGATCCGGGCCCGCGCCTTCGAGTTCGGTCTCGAAGCGCGGCCGATGCTGCTGCCGGCGGCGGTGCGCTCGCTGGAGGGCTATCGTCCCGAGCGCGTGCGCAGGCTCGTCGAGTCCACTCGCACGGTGGCCGCCGCGCTGCGGAAGGTCCTCGGTGCGCGCGTGCACGAGACACCGGTCACGGCTCAGCTCCGCGCCGACGACGTGCTCGCCATCGCGCTCGAGCGCGCCGGGCTGAGCGCGCCGCCGGTCGTTCCGATCGAGGCGCTGGCCGCGCTGGCGATGCTGCTGCTCGAGGACTACGGGCTCATCACCGTCCACTTCGCGGGACTGCCGCCGGGGACGTCGAGCCTGCTCATCAAGTTCATCCCGCCCGAGACGCTGGCCGCCGTGGGCGGTCCCGAGGCCATTGCCACCGCCGTGGACCGCTCACTGTCGAAGCTGGCCGAGCTCGTGCGGGACCCGGCGCGCATCGCCTCGCTGCTCTTCGGCGACGAGACCGCCGCCTGATGGCGGCGGCGATCGAGTTCCGGCAGGTCAACAAGTGGTTCGGCAAGCTCCACGTCCTGAGCGACGTCACGCTCGGGGTGGCGCCCGGCGAGGTCGTCGTCGTGTGTGGCCCGTCCGGCTCGGGCAAGAGCACGTTGATCCGGTGCGTGAACGCGCTCGAGCGCATCCAGGGCGGTGACATCGTCGTCCTCGACGAGTCCATCACGAGCACGCACGTGAACCTCACCCGCCTGCGCACCCAGGTGGGGATGGTCTTTCAGTCGTTCAACTTGTTTCCGCACATGACGGCGCTCGAGAACATCATGCTCGCGCCGATGAAGGTCCGGAACGTTCCCCGGGAGGACGCCGAGAAGACGGCGCGGGCGCTGCTGGCGCGCGTGGGCATCCCCGACAAGGCCGGCAACTACCCGGCGAACCTGTCGGGCGGCCAGCAGCAGCGCGTGGCCATTGCTTGGGCGCTGGCCATGCAGCCGAAGATCATGCTCTTCGACGAGCCGACGTCGGCGCTCGATCCCGAGATGATCAACGAGGTGCTGGAGGTCATGACCGATCTGGCCAAGAGCGGCATGACCATGATGGTGGTCACCCACGAGATGGGGTTCGCCCGGCGGGTGGCCCATCGCGTGATCTTCATGGATGGTGGGCAGGTGGTCGAAGAGGCGGATCCCGAGACGTTCTTCGCCTCGCCCAGGTCCGACCGGTCGCGGCAATTCTTGTCGAAGATACTCTCGCACTAGGAGGCGACGATGAAGCGTGGGCTCGTGGTCCTGCTGGCTCTCGTGCTGATGGCGACGCCGCTGTCGTCCGCGTTTGCGCAGTCGCAAACGCTCGACAAGATCAAGGAGGCCGGTGTCCTCACCATCGGCACCCGCACGGGCTCACCGCCCTTCGCCTACATCAACAAGAACAACGAGTGGGTCGGCTTCACCATCGACCTCGTCGAGCAGCTCGTGATTCCCGCGATCTCGAAGGAAGTCGGCAAGCCGATCAAGCTGACGAAGAAGGAGTCGACGCCGCCCACCCGTATCCCGCTGCTCAACTCCAACTCCGTGGACCTGATCGCCGGCACCATGACCGATACGCCCGAGCGCCGTCAGAGCGTGGACTTCAGCCTGACGTTCTTCCTCACCGGCGCTCAGTTCCTGGTGAAGAAGGGTAGCCCGATCCACGGCATCAACGACATCGCGGGCAAGCGCATCGCCACCCAGCAGGGCTCGACGAACGCCAAGATCATCCGCGAGAAGGTGCCGACGGCGCAGCTGCGGGAGTTCCCCGATCAGCCCGCCGCCTTCCAGGCGCTGCTGCAAGGGCAGGTGGACGCGTACACCAACGATGGCATCCAGCTCTACGGTCTGAAGGCCAAGGCGCCGAACCCGACCGACTGGGAGGTCGTCGGCGACTTCTTCTCCGAGGAGCCGTACGGCATGGCCATGCGCAAGGGCGAGCCCAAGTTCAAGCAAGTCGTGGACGCCGGGCTCAAGCAGGGCTTCGAATCGGGCAAGTACTTCGAGATCTACGACAAGTGGTTCGGGCCGAAGGGCGAGCTGCCGTATCCGATGTCGCCGCAGGTGAAAGCGTATCTGCTGAAGCAGATCGGGAAGTAGCGGGGCGCCTCACCCTCGCGTGAGCTACCAGTTCAAGTGGAGCGTGCTCTGGAGCGGCCAGTCCGGCCACTGGCTGCTCCAGGGCCTCATCACGACGCTGGAGCTGTCGGCTCTGGCGTGGCTCCTCGCCGTCGTGCTCGGGATCCTGTCCGGCGCGCTCCGCACGGTGCCGTTCAAGCCGCTGCGGGCGGCCGCGGTCTTCTACGTCGAATTCTTCCGTAACGTCCCGCTGCTCGTGTGGATGTTCTTCTGGTACTTCGGCGTGCCGCCACTCTTGCCCCGCGGTGTGCAGGACTGGCTCTTCGATCACGGCGCCGAGTTCTGGGCGGGGATGCTCGCGCTGGGCGTGTACCACGGCGCGCGCATGTCCGAGGTGATCCGCTCCGGCATCCTGGCGATCCCGCGCACCCAGTTCGAGGCGTCCGTCGCGATGGGCCTCTCGGTCTGGCAGGCGTATCGGCTCGTCATCGTGCCCATCGCGCTCCGCCTGATCGTGCCGCCAATCACCAACGAGTCGCTGAACCTGCTCAAGAACTCGTCGGTGGCGTTGACGATCAGCGTCGCCGAGCTGACGTTCCAGACGCGGCAGATCGAGACCTACACGGCCCGGGCCTTCGAGGCGCTGACGGCGGGCACGCTGATCTACCTCGTGCTCTGCGTGAGCATCGCCTGGGTCATGAGCTCACTGGAGCGGCGCTACGCGATCCCCGGCCTCATCGCGCGTGTCGGCGGGCCGGGCTGAGCGCGCGATGCTCGACCTCGGCGTCATCGTCCACAACTTCAAGTTCCTGATCGTCCAGGGCTTCCTCGGCGTCGGCAGCTTCGCCGGCGGTACGCTGCGCCTGGCCATTCCGGCGATCGTGCTCGGCTTCGCCCTGGGGATCGTGGTCGGCCTGGCCCGGCTCGCCAACGCCGCCTGGATTCGCGTGCCGGCCGTGATGTACGTCGAGTTCTTCCGAGGTGTCCCGCTGGTCATGGTGATCTTCTGGTTCTGGTTCATCATTCCTCAGCTTCTCGGGCTGCCGCTGCCGGAGTACGGGATCGCGCTCACCGCGTTCGTGATCTTCGAGGCCGCCTACTTCGGCGAGATCGTGCGCGCCGGCGTTCAGTCCGTGCCGCGCGGCCAGGTGGAGGCGGCGCGCGCGCTGGGGCTCTCCGGCGCGAAGGCCATGCGCTACGTCATCCTGCCCCAGGCCCTGCGCAACATGGTGCCGTCGCTGGTGACGCAGATGATCGTGCTCTTCAAGGACACGTCGCTCGCGTCGATCATCGGCTACGTGGACCTCACCAAAGCGGCCCAGATCGTGAACAACCGAGAGATCCGCCCCTTCGAGCTCTACCTCTTCATCGCCGTCGTGTACTGGATCTGCACGTACTCGATGTCGCGGATGGCGCGCCGTCTCGAGCGGAGACCCACCACTGCCTGAGGTCGTGCTGCCCTCCGGCGTGCGCCTGCACTGGCGCGAGGCCGGCGATCCCCAGCGTCCCGCCGTCGTGTGGATCCACGGCGGATCGGTGGAGGACTCCTCGTTCATGGTCGGCGATCTCGAGCCCTTCTTCGGGCGGATCCGCGGTCTGTTCCCCGATACCCGCGGCCATGGCCTCAGCCAGAAGTTCGAGCGCGCCGAGGACCTGACCTATCCGAAGAAGGCGGGCGACCTGTTGCTCTGGCTGGATGGGCTGGGCGTTGTCGCGCCGGTGTGGGGTGGAGCCTCGATGGGTGCGGCGCTCTCGCTCTGGGTCGCGGCCCATCGTCCCGAGCGCGTCCGCGCCGTGATCTCGATCAGCGGGCCACCGTTCGCCCCCATCGAGGCCGACCAGCGCTGGTGGAAGGCGCACCGTGCTCTGGTCGTGGCCGGGCGCTTCCAAGAGTACTTCGACGCCAACGTGCGCCTTCGCCTTGGCGAGGCCGAGCTGGCCCGACTCAAGGCACGGCCGGAGCGCTATGCCGCCGCCGTCCGTCCACTCGAGCAGCACACGGTGACTTCGCTGCTGGCCGTGCTGGACGAGACGTACGCGCGCGAGGAGTGGCTCGCCGAATGCGCGCGCATCCGCTGTCCCGTCCTCGTCGTGGCCGGCTCTCAGGACCACTTTCCCACGGTCGAGATGTCACGGCGGGTCGTGGCCACGATCCCGGGAGCCCGATTACACGTGGTGGCCGGCGGCTCGCACTTCCCCAACCGATCCCATCGCGCCGAAGTCCAATCGGCCATCGCGGAATTCTTTGCGGAGATCGGGTTCGGTTGACACACTAGGGCCATGTTGAGCTTCTTCGAGACCGTCAACGTCTACTTCGAGAAGGCGGCGGCGCTCACCGAGTACCCGCGAGGGCTTCTCGATCTGATCAAGGCGCCGAACGCCAGCTATTCCGTCCAGTTCCCCGTCCGCACCGCCAAGGGCTACGAGGTGTTCCAGGGGTGGCGGATCGAGCACAGCCACCACCGGGTGCCGGTGAAGGGCGGCGTCCGCTACGCGCCGACCGTGGACGAGGACGAGGTCACCGCGCTGGCCGCGCTCATGACGTACAAGTGCGCGATCGTCGACGTGCCGTTCGGCGGCGCCAAGGGCGGCGTGAAGATCGACACCAAGCAGTACTCGGCCGAGGACCTCGAGAAGATCACCCGCCGTTACACGGCGGAGCTGATCAAGAAGAACTTCATGGGCCCCGGCGTCGACGTGCCGGCGCCCGACTACGGGACCGGGCCACGCGAGATGGCGTGGATGGCCGACACCTACGGCGCCTTCTATCCGGCGGCCGTCGACCAGCTCGCGTGCGTGACCGGGAAGCCCGTCACGCAGGGCGGCATCCGCGGCCGCGTGGAGGCCACCGGGCGTGGCGTGTACTACGGCTTGCGCGAAGCGTGCGGCGACGTCGACGACATGAAGCGGCTCGGCCTCGAGCGCGGGCTCGAGGGCAAGCGCGTGGTCGTACAGGGCCTTGGCAACGTCGGTTATCACACGGCGTGCTTCTGCCAGGAGGCCGGCTGCGTGATCATCGCGCTGGCCGAACGCGACGGCGCCATCCACCGGCCCGAGGGCCTCGACGTCGAGGCGGTCGTCAAGCACCAGAAGGCGACGGGATCGATCCTGAACTTCCCAGGCGCGAAGAATCTGACGCCGACCCAGCGCGCGCTCGAGCTCGAGTGCGACATCCTGATCCCGGCCGCACTCGAGAACCAGCTCACCGCTGAGAACGCCCCGCGCATCCGCACGAAGATCCTGGCCGAGGCCGCCAACGGCCCCACCACCGCCGAGGCCGAGAAGATCCTGCTCGACCGCGGCGTGTACGTCATTCCCGACGTCTACCTGAACGCCGGCGGCGTGACCGTCTCGTACTTCGAGTGGATCAAGAACCTCTCGCACGTGCGCTTCGGCCGGGTGGGCAAGCGATTCGAGGAGGCCTCCCACAACCGCATGGTGTCGGCGATCGAGAAGGCGACGGGTCGGTTGTTCTCCGACGAGGAGCGCCGCCGCATCGCCCGCGGCCCCAGCGAGATCGATCTGGTCAACTCCGGGCTGGAGGAGACGATGATCGACGCCTACCAGCAGATTCGCGAGCTGTCGCGCCGCGATTCGCGCATCACCGACCTCCGCACGGCCGCCTTCCTCAGCGCGCTCAACAAGGTGGCGACGAGCTACCTCGAGCTCGGCATCTTCCCGTAACGCGCCGGCCCCTCAACGCTACGACGTCGAAGTGACGCCGTAACTCCTCGAACTGGCGATCAGCGTCGCCGAACCGGCGATCGATCTCCCCGAAGCGCTGATCGAGGTACGCGATGAGGTCCGGCGGCGGATTTGGCGGCTCGACGGTGCCTGGTGTACGCTGGCGCCTCGATCGCACGTCGAGGAGACCGAGGATGAGGTTGATCGCCGCGCTGCTGTTCGTCCTGCTGATGCCCACCGTCGTCGTCGCGCAGCCCGCTGGCACGCTGGTGGTCGGCCTGGTGGCCGAGCCGGTGGCGCTCGATCCGGCGCAGGTCACCGATCTCAACTCGAACCGCGTCGGTCGCCGCGTGGCGGAGACGCTCGTCGCGTTCGCCGAGGGCAGCACGCAGATCGTCCCCGGGCTCGCCGAGTCGTGGACGATCTCGCGCGATGGCCTGCAGTACACGTTCAAGCTCCGCAAGGGCGTCAAGTTCCACGACGGCACGCCGCTCGACGCCGAGGCGGTGAAGTTCTCCATCGAGCGCCAGATCGTCCCGGACCATCCCGCGAGCAAGCTCGGGAAGTATCCCTTCGCCAACTATTTCTTCGGCAACGTGAGGGCCGTCGAGCCGCTCGACGAGCTGACCGTGCGCTTCATCCTGAAGGAGCCGCGCGCCTCGTTCCTCGACGTGATGGCCGCGGCGGCCGCGTCCATCGTCAGCCCGACGGCGGTGAAGAAGTTCGGCCTCGACTACGGCACGAATCCGGTCGGCACCGGGCCGTTCCGCTTCGCCTCCTGGGAGCGTGGCCAGCGCGTCGTGCTCGAGAAGAACCCGGCGTACTGGAAGTTCCCGGTGAAGGTCGATCGCGTCGTCTACCGCCCGATCGTCGAGGACCAGGCCCGGCTCACCGAGCTGCTCACCGGGGGCCTCGACCTCATCGTCGGCGTGCCGCCGGACTTCGTCGCCCAGCTCGAGGGCAACGCCAAGCTCGCGCTGCTCAAGCAGGTGGGGGCGCACGTCTGGTACCTGGGCCTCAACAACGAGAAGAAGCCGTTCACCGACAAGCGCGTGCGGCAGGCGCTGAACTACGCCGTCGACAAGGACGCGATCGTGCGCGACGTGCTCAAGGGCACCGGTGCGCCGTCCAAGGGACCGGTGCTGCCGGGCACGTGGGGTGACGAGGCCCGCCTCAAGGCGTTCCCGTACGATCCCGAGCGCGCGAAGAAGCTCCTGGCCGAGGCCGGCTATCCAGGCGGCTTCTCGACGACGCTGTGGGTGCCCGAGTCGGGCTCGGGGATGCAGTCGCCGGTCGCGATGTCGACGGTGATCCAGTCCAACTTGAAAGCGGTCGGCGTCAACGTCGCGCTGCAGACGATGGAGTGGGGCGCGTTCTTGGCCAAGCTGCGCACGAAGGAGCAGGAGATGTTCGCGCTCTCGTGGATGGCCGGCGCCGAGGATCCCGACCTGGTGATGTATCCGCTGCTCCACTCGAGCCAGTGGACGCCGAACGGGCCGAACCGCGCCATGTACAGGAACGCGCGCTTCGACGAGCTGCTGAGCCAGGCGCGGGCCATCACCGATCAGGCCAAACGCGCCGAGATGTACCGCGAGGCGCAGCGCATCCTGCACGACGATCCGCCGTGGATCTTCATCGACCACGAGGTGCAGACGGCCGCCCACGCGAAGCGGGTCCAGGGCTTCCGGCTCCATCCGAGCTTCGACCTGCGCGTGGAGACGATCTCGCTCAAGTAGCCCGAGCGGCGTGGCGCTCTTCCTCCTCCGCCGGCTCCTCCTGGTCGGCCCGGTCCTGCTTGGCGTGTCGCTCGTCGTCTTCGCCGTCCTCCACATCTCGCCCGGCGATCCCGCCGAGATCATGCTCGGGCCGCAGGCCACCCACGAGGACATCACGCGGCTGCGCACCGAGCTCGGCCTCGACGAGCCGCTGGCCGTGCAGTACGCGCGCTGGATGGGCCGCGTGCTGCAGGGCGATCTCGGCCGCTCGCTCTGGATGAAGCGGCCCGTGCTCGGCGAGGTGCTGCGCCGCTTCCAGGCCACCGTGGTCCTGGCGGCCAGCGCCCTGCTGCTCTCGACGCTGGGTGGCATCGCGCTCGGCGTGCTGTCGGCCGCCCGCCGCAACTCGCTGCTCGATCGGCTGAGCGCGCTGGCGTCGCTCTTCGGCGCCAGCATGCCGAGCTTCTGGCTCGGTATCGTGCTGATGGTCATCTTCGCCTTGTGGCTCGGCTGGCTGCCGGCGTCCGGTATGTTCGCGCCCTATGGCGGCGGTGGCGTGGGCGACCTGCTGAGTCACCTCGTGCTGCCGACGGTCACGCTGGCGGCGGCGTCGCTGACGATCATCGCGCGGCTCACGCGCAGCACGATGCTCGACGTCCTCGGCCAGGACTTCGTGCGCACGGCGCGCGCCAAGGGCGTGCGCGAGAGCTTCGTCGTCGTCCGCCATGCGCTGCGGAACGCGTTGATCCCGACCGTCACCGTCGTCGGCGTGCAGGCCGGCTACCTCATCGGCGGCGCCGTGCTGACGGAGACGGTTTTCGCGTGGCCGGGCGTAGGCACACTGATGGTGCAGGGGATCCTGGCCCGCGACTTTCCGCTCGTGCAGGGCTGCGTCCTGGTCATCGCGCTCGGCTTCGTCCTCGTCAACCTCGCCGTCGACGTGCTCTACGCGACGCTCGATCCGCGCATCCGCCGTGAGTGACGCCGCGCCCGCCGCCTCGGGGCTGGCCGCGCCACGCGCGCCCGTCGCCATCGATGGAGCGGCGCGGTCGCGCAGCGTGCTCAGACGGTACGCCGGCCGCAATCGGCTCGCGGTGCTGGGCGCGGGACTGCTGCTGGCGGCGACGCTGCTGGCGGCGCTGGCGCCGTGGCTTCCGCTGGCCGACCCCGACACGGTGGCGACGGCCCGGCGACTGCAGCCGCCACTCACTCCGGGGCACCCGCTGGGCACCGACGAGTTCGGTCGCGACATGCTGGCCCGCCTCGTGTGGGGCGCGCGCGTGTCGCTGCTGGCCGGTGTCGCCACCGCGGCTGGCTCGCTCCTGATCGGCCTCGTGTTCGGCGTGCTGGCCGGCTACCGCGGCGGCTGGGCCGAGACGATCCTGATGCGGCTCACCGACGTGATGATGGCCTTCCCCTACATCCTGCTCGCCATCGCCATCGTCGCCGGCCTCGGCCCCGGCCTGCGCAATGCGATGGTTGCGATCGCCATCGTCGGCTTTCCCCTCTACGCGCGGCTCGTGCGCGGGCTCGTGCTGTCGCTGCGCGAGCGTGAGTTCGTCGAGGCGGCGCGCGCGCTGGGCGGGCGTGATCGCCGCATCCTCGTGCGCCACTTGCTGCCCCACCTGATCTCGCCGGTGGTCGTGGCCTTTAGCCTGGACGTCGGCGCGAAGATCCTGGCCACCGCCGGCCTCAGCTTCCTCGGGCTCGGGACGCAGCCACCCACGGCCGACTGGGGGAGCATGCTCGCGACCGCGCGGCAGTTCGTCGTCCTGCGCCCGCACGTGGCGCTTCTGCCCGGCCTCGCTATCTTCGTCGTCGTCCTCGCGCTGAACCTCGTCGGCGACGCGCTCCGCGATCTCCTCGATCCGCGCACGCGGCAGTCGTGAGCATCGAGGCCGTGAAGCTTGAGTTCCACACGTTTTCGATCGTGGGGCGCTGCCCACGAACCGGAGCGTTC
>WNGN01004378.1_pt1 | contig 10600 bp, 9 predicted proteins | sample 5400561 | NCBI WGS metagenome assembly WNGN01 (sample SAMN13153379, study PRJNA577476) | soil metagenome | isolation source: 115 cm soil or saprolite under Garry oak tree replicate 2 | place: USA:California | collected 2016-06-15 | reverse complement strand
AGAGCACCAGTCCCCGCCGGGTCCTGGCCTGGGCGAACGTTACCAACACTGGCTCCCTGCCGCTCAAGTCACTCGTGCTCGACGAGACGCTGCCGGCCGACTGGAGCATAAACCCGCCGTGGCTCCGCGCAAAGGTGGGAGTACGCGTCTATTATGCCAACAGCACGGGTCTGTTGGAGAATCCGGAGATCACTCAGACTTCTTCTATAACCGTCTCTTCAGGCAGCCCTGAGATAGTTCACCTGACGATAACCAACTTGACCGCGACGATCATAGGTCACGCGTTGATGCCGGGCGAGAGCATACTCGTCTCGATAAGACTCTCGTATAGTCTGGTCAGGACCAGCCAGTCACCCGCGAGCTACCCGCGCGACTATACTGACATAGCCAATGTTGCTGCCTGGAGCCAGCCGTATTATACTGGCACGGAGGCCTCCACAAGCACGTCAGACTCTTTCACAGCCTACGCGAGGGTTCTAGCAGACCCCGCCAGAGCTGGTAACGCTAGCGTCTCAGATGTGCACAAGTATACTCTTGTGTGAACAAAGGTTCTCCGGCGCAAGCCCCGCCTGGAAACCGGACGCCTCGTCCAAAATCATCCAAGTAGATCGACATGGAGACTCGGGCGTGGGATCAAATGCAAGTTCAAACCCCGTGATTGTCGGTTGGACGAGTTTAGTAGCGTGTCGTCCGTCTCTGTCGAGACGTAGCCTTTCGACCTCTATCCCGTCTCCTCTCGCGTCTCACTCCCTTTTCTTTGACCGTGCTTATTGACGGCTCAAACCCTGGTTACATTATCCTATTCTGCACTACAAGCCAAGTATACTCGCTTGAGTGTATACAGCTACGCTGAGAGAGGTTGAAACAGTCCCAGCTCATAAAGAGCTGCAACACCTATGATTGCGATGACTACGATCGTGATCGAGTTAGCGTGGCGGACCTGGGCCATTTCACAGGAAACCCCCGTCCTCGTTATAGAATTTTCGAAACGGAGAGATCAGAGACTCATTTCATTACTTGGAATGACGTAAGCCACCGGAAACCCGCAGTTACGATTAATCCACACTACTCTATAGCTTACTGTCGAGAACGGCTTGCTTTTTTTTGCCATGTTAGTAGAAGTTTGAGCTTGACTTAGGTCAAATCAGTTCTCACTAGCTAGATCTGGCGGGAACTCGATTGACAGATTCCTTCAGGTTCCTAGATCTTAGGGCCAGGGGTGGGTGGGACGACTTAGATCGGGAGCGTATTCAAATGGTGCCCCCGCCTGGCCGCAAAGACTTTGCAGGGGAAGCGTTCCTCTTCGATTCTTCCGGGAACCTGTTACAGACCCTTGGAGGGTCAACAGGTCCATCCGCGTTCGGATTCGGGCTTGGAAAACGGCGACGGCGAGACCTATCAGTAGGAGTGAACTTAGAGAACTTATTCTCAAGAGAATTTCGTGGATTAGTCCATCGTTGCGAATTTAAGGTTTCATCCAATCCTAGCTTCTGGTCCAACATCGACGCTAGCCTTGGGCCATATAACCTCAGATAGACTCGTCTGCCCTTCGCAACATTCAATGTCCTGTGCGATCTGCAAGAAATGTTAAATACATTACTTCAAACATGAAAAACCCGTGCCAAGATTAAGAGCACAGATTTTGGCCGCTGTTATTCTAATCCTTGGACTCGGATTCGTCGTCAACGGTGTCGGCGTAGCCCATGCTGACTTCACATTAGTAGCGACACTCCAACACCCCAGCGCAAGCGGCGGCGAGAATTTTGGCACTGCCGTTGCGATTTCTCTGGATGGAAGCAGTATTTTGATAGGTGCACCTGGGGCAACTGTGTCAGGTGTTAGCAATGCTGGCAGAGCCTTTCTCCTTGATTCTTCGGGGAATTTGCTCCGGACGTTTCAGGACCCCAGCCCGGTCGAAGGGGAGCACTTCGGCTCTTCCGTAGCGGTCTCTGGCCAAGGCGCTAACATACTAGTCGGCGCTCCGGACGCGCCGAACTTTCCCCACCCCGGATTCGCGTTTCTCTTCGACTCCTCCGGGAACCTAATTCAAACCTTCCAGGATCCCCTTCTCGAGAAGGCACACTTCGCCGTGTCGGTTGCTATTTCTAGCAATGGAAGAAATATTCTGGTGGGAGCCCCCGGCTTCCAAGACTTTCGAGGCGACGCATTTCTGTTCGATTCTTCTGGCAACCTTCTCCAGACGTTCGAACCCGGCAACGAAGCGGGACCCATCGGTTTCGGCGCCTTTGTCTCGATTTCAGCATACACGAGCAACGTTCTGGTGGGAGCTCCATTCGACTTTGGACCTACAGGGACCATGATCGGGAGCGCTTTTCTTTTCAATTCGCAGGGAAACATGCTTCATAGCCTTCAGGATCCCAGTCCGGAGGCCGGTGAGCAATTCGGCAGTTCTGTCTCTATCTCCGCAGACTCTAGCACTATTATTGTAGGAGCGCCGGCGGCGGTCAGCGGTTCTACTGGAGACGCGGGAAAGGCGTTTCTCTTCGATTCCGACGGAAACTTGTTGCAGGCATTCCTGGGTGGGATCGAGGGTGGCCGGTTGGGAGCTTCAGTCTCGTTGTCGGGAGATGGGTCGGCCATCCTAGTGGGCGAGACCGGACGTCACGAGTTTGGCCACGCATACCTATTCGACTCCTCAGGGAACCTGCTCCAGACGGTTAGCGGACGCAACTTCCCTGACTCGTTCGGATTCTCTGTGGCCATTTCTGGACACCACATCCCGACCCAGCCCCACGCCTACCAACACAACCGTGCACACAATAGTTTTCTCGTCGGTGCCCCATTCGCGAACGTTCCTGATTCCTCCGGCGTGATCGGAGCAGGGCTCGCCTTCTTATACACAACGGCCTAAGTCACCAAAGGAGCCGGCCGCCACATGGCCGAAAATGGGGCATTTCGTTTCCGCGTCGAGAAGCGTACCACCTCAGCCTAGGCTCGCTTATATCGTGAACCGCGCGGGGTTTGAACTTGCATTCGATCCCACGCCCGAGATTTCAAACTGGAGTCGCTCGATTAGTGCTTTAGAGCACTCAGAACAGTTTGAACCCGGATTGGCTTGAGGCTCCAAATGTCAATCCCGCTGCCCAAGCAGGGAATTGAGGTCCTCATTATCGCCAACATCATGAGGCGACCATTCGTCATGAAGACTAAGGAAAAAACTCGGATTTGTGAAAAATTGGGAAGGTCAGGAACACATAGTTTGTGGTTCCGATGATAAACCAAGCCTATTCGAAGTGGAACGTGGCAGTGTAGCTTCCACTGTTGGGCTGTGTGGACAGGAAGGTTCCCCGAAGATGGAGGCCTGCGAGCCCGCCATTGCCGTTGGTGTTCACGAAGTGGCCGGAAAGAGAAGCAGACGCACCGGACCCGTTGAACCTGAGGTCAGTCGTACCGGATTTTTGCCCTATGCTACCATTGAAAGTGCAGGTTCCCTGAAGAGTCAGGCTTCCGTCAGGATGGACTATACCCGTTTCGCTGCCCGCACATGTTCCCGAAATGTCGCTCGTCAGGCTGAATGTGATATCATAGCTGATGAACGTGTTTCCACCTATAGATCGGGTCTGAACGTTTGAAGGCTCGCCTGCCGTAAAGGATCCGCTGGCCGTCGTCCTTGTCGATGCAGAAGCGACAGGGACCATTAGGATGAAGACTGGCAAGAGGGCAAGGAGTATGCGTTTTCTCATATTCTATTTCTCATGTCCATTGTGCCTGGGTATTTCTTGTCACCGCGCCCCTCTTCGTCGCTCTGCCGAAGAAATTGTAGCTTGCCAGAAAATAGAGGCGAATTACGGAACGAAATTGCAGGAGCTTGTTTGAATGTTCCGAACTTAACACTGCCGGTATCTTTGGATAGAATTTCATGGCATTGGCCCAATCCCAAGGACAGGGAAGTGGGCAAGATGGACATCACCGAGCATGAAAGCGAAATGAACTTGCTGCTGGATTTTTCGGAGAAGATCAAGCGGGGCCACTCAAGATTACCATTCTTGACTGGCGGTCCCGTTCCACCGGAAACGACGGGATAGAATCTTCTTCAACTAGCTATCTGGCATGTCATTGACTACCGAGCCCTTGTACGCGATAAAGACATATATTCTCACCCGCGCTAACCAAGCGAGCATACGGGGCCTGGCTCAGAGGGATGAGTGTCGTGGGGTCGAAAGCCCATTGGTGCGGGTTCAAATCCCGCAGGCCCCGACTCTCATACCTTTCAGGAGTGCTGAACAGATGATCAAAGATTGTTAGGTGCAATAAAGAGAAATGAGCGATGAGGATGGATATATGACGAGGAATCTCAACAGGCGGGAATTTCTCAAGGTCGCCGCTGCCGGCGCTACTACCGTGGCCGCTGTAACCCTTCTTCCACAGTTTGTCCCGGGAACTACAGCTGCACTGAATAGTGACATGTCTCAAGGTATCGGCTGGGCTATTCTGGCTCAGAGCAAAGCCTCCAAGATTGGAAATGTGGACCATAGGATAGTTATGAGTGGAGAAGGCAGGATAGACCCGGCGGTAAGGGAAGTGAAGGGCACCGGGTTTTTCAACCATTTCGATAACTCGACCCTCGGACCCAAGACCATCCTCAGCTCTGGCCAATGGCTTGCTACAAAACTCCTCAGCTTCAACATGGTAAAGACTTGGGGAGGCGGGCCTTTTGCGGCCGCCGTGCTGGAGATGACTGTCAATCTGAATCAGAGCTTCCCGTTACCCGCAACTATTCCTGCTACTCTCAAGGTCGTGTCTAACATAGGCTCGGCCGGACTATCAACCAAACAGCGTGAAGGTTTCACATTGACAATTCCCAACACGCCCTATGGAACGTTCAGCCCTCTTCCTGCGAGGAAGAGAAGGAAGGGCCTCGCAGTCTTCACTCTCGGAATTCGAACTGGTGCTGCTTAGCCGGCGGCCAAATGGGCCATGGGAACCGCGGGTCTGACGACTTGTAGCATAACTCTACCGAGCCAAAGGAGATCCGAAGCAACGGACGAACTAGGTCTTCCAAACGACCTCGAATCTGAAAGGATGGCGCGACATTCCCTGCAACGGTTGGAACGTTTGCTCCCACTTGTCTAATGGCTCAATCGTTTCGATCCGATGGTCTAATATACTCATTCAAGACGAATAAGCTAACGCTTTCACGGGCCGTAGGACGTTCCAGTCTTCTTCCCCGGAACACCCAACGCGTCGAGATTTCATGAGCGCCGAGGAGGGGCGCGGTGACAAGAAATACCCAGATGATAGGAGGATGACCAGCAAAGATGGAGGCTCAATACGCAGAGGCGAAGGAGGAGCTTATTGGAGAACTCAAAGAGAGGACAACGACCATAACAGTCAAAGATTTCAGTCCAGCAGGCATCAGAGTCGAGTACAACTCAGAAGGAGAAGTCGTAGGCAGGTACAACGCTCGACACATAGAAACGGTAAGCGGTCTCGTTAAGCCAGACGGAAGCTCAGAGTATGAGGTCCGGGCAATCGACGCTACCAGCGACGGCGACACCGTACTCATAACAGGCAAGGGAAAGGGCAGGGTCGAGACCCCTACCAAGAGTAGAATCGAGGGCGAACACACATTCCAGACCGCTTCAAAGAAGCTCGCATGGCTCAACACCGTCAAGGGTCGACATGAAGGAACATACAACCCTGCCACGGGCGAAGTGTCGATCAGGCTGTACGGAAAAACATAGCCATGAGATACACGGTGTTTACCGTGAACCCTTTCTTTTTTGTCTCCAGCTCTTCCGGTTCGTGCTCCAGGCAATGCTCCTCAATAACCGGCACTGCTGATTTCACCGCTAGTATTTCGCTGGGATTTGGACCCAAGTCAGCACGAATCTCAATCAGGACGCTCTGATTCTCGAAAGCACGACGAGCCTCGCACTCGTCTTACGTTGTAGTACCACCTGGTTTCTGCTTTCACTAATACGTTGAGCCAAAACGCCAAGCAATCTGATCATCGATCTGCTGGCGAGAATACGGGCCTCGTGGATTCCGAGCTCTCAAAGTTTTAAAGCGATTCCATGGCTCGTTCCCGTCTTCTTGGCCAGACCGCGGAGTTCAGGAATGGACTCGCAAGGCGTCTGATTTCGTGGAGGATCCAGTTCACCGGTTCCTGAGAAGGCGTTGGGGTGATGTCAGATTCATAGCTCATAAGATCGCATGATGGGCCGCGCTTCTCTTTGAGCTTTCCTGATTCTGCGGTCGCCTGCGTGCCTCGCGAATCTCAGCTAGCTATACTTCGAGAGATCAAGCCTCCTCCAGCGGCAAACACTCTGTGAGAACATGCTGAGCTAACAAACTCTCAGGGTCCGCGGAATCGTAGTGAGAGGATATAGCTTAACGTTCTAACTGCCTCTTTGATACTCGCTTTGCTCTTCCCCGAAACTCTCGGATTGAAGATTATCGGAGCTTCCTCGCCTTTGAACCCTAGCCGTTTTGACTGATAGATCAACTCCAAATTTAGCTTGAACCCAATGGGGTTTGGCTGGGTTTTTTCGAAAACGGCCTTCCTAGCGACTATAAGCCCAGACATGGGATCCGAGAACTCAAGACCTAGGATCACCCTGGCGAGACGGTTAAACAGCCAACTTACGATTCTTCTATAAGGAATATCAAGGTTCTTCCCTCGTTCTATATAGCGGGATCCAAGAATGAAGTCCTGGGGTCCAAGTTTCCTGACTATGCAAGATAGGTCCTCGGGGCGATGTGAAAAATCGCCGTCGATAACTGCAACGATCTCGCCCCTTGCGGTGGCCACACCTTCTAAAATGGCATGTCCTAGTCCTCTAGAGTTCTGTCGAAGCACTCTAGCCGAGCTAAGCGACAAAGCTGGATCACTCTTGTCAACGACAACTACTTCGTGGTCGACAAACGCAAGCTCGGAGTGTACTTGGTCGACGAGGGACTGTATCAATGGTTCATTCATCGTGGGGATTACTACACTAAACTTGGGGCAGGGGGCAGGTGCGAGATCGACCAAAGATAATCGGCCCAACAGGGAAATACGATAGCGTCGAGGCCCGTGGCTATCCGTTCGCGTCCCGTGAACTATCTACCTGGCCGGCAGGGTCTCTTCTCAGAGGGTCGAGTTTTCCTACGATTGAGAATCTGGCCCTCAACGTCCTGCTCTTGAAGAACCTGTAGAGCAGAACAGCATCGATGCCTAGCACTATTGCCCAGATAGCGTAGCCGACGTTGATCAGATGAAAGAGCGTGCCCAGGACTACTGCGAACCCGTAGCCCACTATCCAGGCGTCGAAGCTCATGCAAATTCTCCGAAAGATCTCCACTTGCACGCGCCTGACCGTGAATATTCCGAGGGGTATGCCAACAATGACGGGTGGCGCGATCCAAGAGAAGAGTTGTAGTGTCCCGACGGTGAAGAGCCCTAGGAGGTAGTAAGACAAGCATGTGACGTATGACTCCGCGATCCTAATCTGAGCAATGGCGGCCTTGAACTCGCTCTTCACAAGCCCCTGGTTGTTCCAGAAGAGGGCGATAGGCGGGCCTGACACAGTAGTGACGGCGTAGAGAACGCCGGCACCGGCCCCAAATGGTATTGCAGCACTTCGCTCTTCGTCTATGGGCCGCCGTACTCCAGATGCCTGTAGGAGAATTAGCGGAAGGATCGATGCGTATACAAAAAACCTTACCCATGCGGGAGACGCTGTCGAGAGAAGTAGGCTACCTACAATTACGCCCGGAATGAGCGCTCCGATTAATGGTAATACTCTCTTGAAGGTGGCCCTGATATTCGACCTTCCCGAGAATCCCAGCATTACTGTGTTCGTGCAGGCTTCAACCGCGACATAAACCGGGTTGATGATTCTGTTAACGACAACCAAGAGCGCCAATGGGATCGAGAGACTAGAGTATCCGTAACCAAGCCCCCCGTTTATAACCGAGGCACCCAATGAAAGAACGGCTAGTCCAATCAGGACATCGAGCCCGAGTATCAAACTTCGAGAATCACCCTTAGAGTGTGGCGGGCTTCCCGATCACCAGATTTAAACTACTCCCATAGCTGGGTATGATTTCTCAGCCGGGAGATTGCCAAGTATATCCCGTTTAATAAGTCGAATCTAATATAGATCCAATAAGGCGATCCATGTTGTGACTCAAGGAATACCCATTGTCGAGCCTCTAGCCTACTCGTCGAGATCCTGGAGGTCCCCAATCTGTACGGATGTTCGTTCGACATCACCATTCGATCTGGGTTAAAATAAGCATCTATCGGCTGACGTCAATAGCGCGAGGTAGATCAATACCATCAAGGGTTAACTATCTTGGAATGAGCGGGGGTTTGCCAGCCATTAACAGAATTAATCCCCCAAAAAATTGTCTCTCCACGGATAAATACGTTTTTCATGATAATCATGGGCGGGTTTTCATTCTTGGACTCGTCACAGGTGTGGTTTCGAATGTGACGAGTGGAGGAGGAGCTGGAGTTTTCACGATATTTGTGCTCGCTGAATACGTTTGCCTAGTCGACCCTCAAACCCGACAACCTCACCAGACTCTGGAAGCTAGATCGAAACCTCAGGCATCAATGACTGCGTTCTCAGGTAGTATGCCAGCCGGCTCAGGTCGCTCACGTACAAATTTTTGCTGCCGAGTCTTGCAGGACGGCGGTGGGATGAGAATGAAACTCAAGTCAGTACTATTGAAATTCTGTACCTTTGCTTGGCGGTCAGCAGGAAAACTTGGAAGTGAGATCTCTACAAGATGCGTCAGGCACTGACGATCTCAGCGAGACAATAGTCTTGACATATAGAGGGTAAGCAACCAGCTAGGAACGGAAGAAAAAAAAGTGAAACTGACACGAGCCGATGAAGACAGCTCCTGCCTCAGTCTTGTCGGTCTCGCCGAGGGAGTCAAGACCACATGGTCGTCCTAGGCTCGAGCTTCTCCTACCATTCGCTTCATTTGTTGCAACCTGAAACGGGCCCGAATGGTGAAGAGAGCGAGAGAAGTGATCAGTCCAAGAAACCCTCCCGTCATTAGTAGCCATAGGGTTGTTGGCATCGCAGGAACGATTGAGCAATAAGTGCAAGGGTTGTTGGTACGGGGAGGGTTTGTTGGTGGAGGGTTGGTGGGGGCCCTGTTGACTTGAACTGTCGTTGTCTTCGTGGTTGTCATTGCTGGGGAGACGTTGTCGGTCACGGTGAATATGATATCGTAGGTTCCGGTCTGGTTGGCGCCCGGTGTCCAGGAGAAAATGCCTGTGTGCGGGTTGAAGGCGGCTCCGAGGGGGAGACCTGACGCTAAAAGCGTAATCTGGTTTCCGTTTGGGTCGGATGCGTTAACAGTGAAGACCAAAAAGGCACCGGTGTTTACAGTCTCACTTCCTGGGACGCTCAACGATGGGGCGAGGTTGGCGTTGATTATGAGGGCCAAGCTCAATGAGTTAGCCAGCGAGCCACTGACGCCGGTGACGGTTACGCTGTACTTTCCGGCAGCCAGTCCACTCATCGCGTTTATCGTAACTAGAGAGAGAGAGGGAAATTGTTCCGGCGAACCCGTTGAGACTTGTCACAGTTACTGTCGATGAGGCTGAACCGCCTGCAGTTAGCGTCAGCGAGCTAGGGGAGGCGGACATGGAGAAATCTGCCGGAACAGAATTGACAACAGTCACTGCTAATGTGATAGAATGCGACAATGAAGCACTGATCCCCGTGACGTTAACACTGTAGGCTCCGAGGGGAGTGGACGAGGAGGTAGATACCTGGAGACTTGTTGTCCCTGAGCCTCCTGGCGATAGGCCGACCGTCGGCTGGCTCAGAGCGGCCGAGACCCCACTCGGCGTGACGCTTACGGACAGTGTGACGGTACCAGAGAAGCTCTCGATGCTCGAAATGGTTACCGTGGCTGAGGATGACGTTCCGTTCTGCAAGGTGAGGCTTGGCTTGTTGGAGACCATTGTGAAATCAGGCGAAAGTGGGGGCGAAATCGTCACGGCCTGTGAAGCATTCGTAGATTGGTGTGTGGAATCTGTCACACCCACGGCAACACTGAATGTGCCCGCCGTCGAGTAGGAGTGGGTAACTGTCTCGCCGACGCTTATCGCGCCGTTGCCGAAGCTCCAGCTGTAAGTGTAGGGTTGCGTGCCGCCTACCGCTGTGGCTGTGAAAGTGATTTGCTGGTTAATCGTCGCGGATGCTGGAGTAACAGAGAATGTGGCCGATAGGTTCGGGGTCGAACCCTGCCCGGCGAACCATCCTGGGACTCTTGGATCAAAGGCGGCTATTGTAAGACCATCGCTTTCCCCGCTGTCCTTTGGGTATGTTGATGCTGTACCTCCACATGGTGGAGGACTTGAAGTGGGATAATCGACAGCTATTGATCCGTCGGGCTTCTGTTGCGCCCAGATCTGGTTGACCGCTTCCTGAGTGACACTGAGCGCGAGGGAACTGCTGTTCCAGAGTCCGGTTGCCCTGGCCATGTTAAGCCAAAAACCGAGGTCCCGAGTTCGGGCAACGGCGCCACCACCTGGATTGGGACCGTAAGGGCTGGAGAAACAGCCACCAGTCGTTCCACCTATTCCAGTGCCCAGGGTTGGAGTCCAATTTGACAATGTTGCATT
>WNGN01003547.1_pt1 | contig 10600 bp, 10 predicted proteins | sample 5400561 | NCBI WGS metagenome assembly WNGN01 (sample SAMN13153379, study PRJNA577476) | soil metagenome | isolation source: 115 cm soil or saprolite under Garry oak tree replicate 2 | place: USA:California | collected 2016-06-15 | reverse complement strand
GCATTGCCGAAGACGCTGTTGACCGCGGCCGGCGCGGCCTTCTCGAGGTCCGCGTCCGCAAAGATGATGTTGGGCGATTTCCCCCCAAGCTCGAGCGACACGCGCGTGATGTTGGGCGCCGCCAGCTGGAGGATGGTGACGCCCGTCAAGGTCTCGCCGGTAAAGGCGATCTTGTCGACACCCGGATGGCCGGCCAGCGCGCTGCCCGTGCTGCTCCCCGGGCCGGTGATCACGTTGAGCACGCCTTCCGGAAGTCCCGCGGCAAGCGCGATGCGCCCCAATTCCAGCGCGGTCAGCGGCGTGTAGCTGGCCGGCTTCAGGATGGCGGCGTTGCCCGCCGCCAGGGCGGGCGCCACCTTCCAGGAGGCGATCGTCAGCGGGAAATTCCACGGCACGATCAGCGCGACCACGCCGACCGGCTCGCGCAGCGTGAAGTCGAGTCCGGGCGCGGTGACGGGAATGGTCTCGCCGAAGATCCGCGTGGCCGCGCCGGCGTAGTACTCGAAACACTGCGCGGCGCCCAGCACCTCGTCGCGGGCGTCGCGGATCGGCTTGCCCGCGTTGCGCGCCTCCAGCGTGGCCAGCTGGTCGACCTCCGACCGGATCAGCTCCGCCATCCGGTAGAGCACCGTCGCCCGGACGCTGGCGGGCGCCTCACTCCACGCTCCGCCCTCGAACGCCGCTCGCGCCGCGGCGACCGCGGCGTCGACGTCAGCGGGCGAGGCGACCGCGGCGGTCGCCATCACCTGTGAGGTGGCCGGCTCGATGATCTCGAAGGTCTCCTCGTCCTGTCCGCTGCGCCAGCTGCCGCCGATCAGCAACCGGCCGGGGCTGTCCACCGTCACCATTAGAAGTAGTTGGAGGTGATGCCGCCGTCGACCACAAGGGCGGCCCCGTTAGTCCAGGTCGATTCGTCGGATGCCAGGTAGATCGCGAGCGAGACGATGTCCTCGGCGTGGCCGAAGCGGCCCATCGGGATCCGGTTGAGCCGGACGCGCTTTTTGTTTTCATCTTTCAGCAGGTCGCGCATCAGGGGCGTCTCGATCGGTCCCGGGCAGATCGCATTGGCGCGAATGCCCTTGGGCCCGAACTGCACCGCCAGCGACTTGGTCAGCGCGATGACCGCCCCCTTGCTGGCGGTGTAGGCATCCTGCGGCACGGTGCACCCGACGAGGGCGACGAAGGAGGCGATGTTGATCACCGAGCCGCCACCGGCCTTGATCAGCTCGGGAATGCCGTGCTTACAGCAGAAGGCGAGGCCCTTGACGTTGATCGCCATCGTCCGGTCCCAGATCGCGTCGGTCGTGGTGAGAACGGATTCATCGGCCTCATCGAAGATGCCGGCGTTGTTGTAGAGGACGTCGAGCTTGCCGAAGCGGCCGACGGCGGTCTCGACGAAGACCGCCACGTCGGCATCGCGCGTGACGTCGCCCACCACCGCCACCGCCTGGCCGTCGAGGTTGGCGACGGTGTCGTGGACGGCCTTGTCGTTGACATCGGCCGCGACCACTTTCGCGCCTTCGCGGACGAAGGCCTGGGCCGCCACGCGGCCCATCCCGCTGCCGGCGCCGGTGATCAGCGCGACTTTACCGTCGAGTCGTCCCAATCTCCCCTCCCCTGGAGTTCAGAGGCGCGAGCCCGGCTCGCGCCTCGCACTAGCCTACCGCTTGGTCAGACGCGTTGCGGCTCGGGTTGCGCCGCAGGCGCCCTCTCGCTAACGCCGGGCTCGCGGTAGATCGAGCCTCGCTCCACCTCGGACTCCATGCGCTTCATCTCGTCTTCCGAGCCCATCATGATCGGGCCGGTGTAGTGGTGCCGGCCCCAGAGCAGGTAGTAGAGCCCACCCAGGACCAGGAAGATCGCGACCGATGGTCCGGCCCACGTGCCGGTGGCGGTGAGCCAGCCAATGATGTCGCCCGAGTAATCGGCTTTGTACTCGGGGAGCATCAGCACCACACTGATGAAGGCCACCCAGACGACCGCGACCCAGCCGACGATCGGCCAGTAGCGCCCGAGGTTCCAGGGTCCAGGTGTCCACCGCTTCGGATAGATCAGCGCCAGGAGCACCGGGATCACGTACGAGACGTAAAGCCCGATGACGGAGATCGAGACCACGATCGAGTAAACCGCCGGCACCGGGAACTGCGCCAGGGCTGGGATGAAGGCGATGATCGCCGCCACCCAGATGGCGCGCGCCGGCGTGCGGTACTTCTTGCTCACGACGTGCAGCCATTTCGAGCCAGGCAGCGCACCGTCGCGGCTGAAGGCGAACAACATGCGCGAGTTCGACGTGATGGAACTCAGGCCGCAGAACGCCTGCGCAATGACGAATCCGGCGAACAGCAGAAGGCCGCCGGTCGAGCCGAGGGCGGTCTTGACGATGTCGAGCACCGGGTTACCGCTCTTCGCGGTTGCGGCCAGGTCAGGGATGGCGAGCGTGAGCGCCAGAAGCATCAAGTAGCCGAAGATCAGCGACCAGAAGACCGAGTTGACGATCCCCCAGGGCGCGCGTCTCGCCGGGTTGACGGTCTCTTCGGTGACATGCGCCGAGGCGTCATAGCCGGTAAACGTCCACTGCGCCAGCAGCAGGCCGACGAGAAAGGCGTAGAGCGGGGAACCGAAGCCGGATTGGTCGTAGGACTGCGTGAACGCATAGCTCAGCGGATGGAGGGGATGCAAGAGCCCGACCGCCACCAGCAGGACGCCGATGACGCCGATGTGCCACCAGACGCTGATATCGGCGGCCCGCGCCGCCAGCCGGACGCCCACGTGGTTAATCGTCGCCTGGACCGCGAGCAGGACGGCGAAGATCGCGATGACGCCGACCTTCCCCGACGTCGTCGTCAGATCGGATGGGTAATTCCACAACGCATTGAGGAGCGCGGCGGCGAAGATCGCGTTGCCGAAGACGATGCCGGTCGTGATCGTGATCTGACCGATCAGGTTGAACCAGCCGGTGATCCAGCCCCAATGCTTGTTGCCGAGCTTGGCGGCCTGGTAGTAGAGCGCTCCGGCCGTCGGGAGCGCCGAAGCCAGCTGCGCCATGGCGGCGGCGACGACGAGGACCATCGCGCCGACCAGCAGCCAGCCGATGCCCATCTGCTGCGGACCGCCATGGTTGAGGCCGTAGCTGTAGAGCGTGAGCCCGCCGGTAAGAACGGAAATGATGGTGAACGAGATCGCGAAGTTGCTGAAGCCCCCCATGTCGCGGAACAGCTGCTGCGCATAGCCCAGCTGATGCAGCCGCGCCGTATCGGCACGGATCTGCTCCTCCTTGGTCGCTGCCGGCATGCTTATGCCTTCCTTTTGCCCGAGCAAAATTCGAACTCCCTCTCCGGGCTGCTCATATTTGATGCTCGGCCCCAGCCAAAGTCAAGGGACCTGTGGGCCTTAACAACAATTTGCAGCGGAGGAGCAAGTCGGCCGGGCGCCATGACGTTTCGGTCGCATGCACAGCATTGCGCGCCTGGCGGTCGCGATCGCGGCCAGCCTCAGCCTCACCGTCGCCCTCGCCGCCGAGCCCGCCTACGCCGCCCACAACAACGCGCACCGTGTAACAACACGACCGGCGGCGCGTCCGGCGCCGGCCCCCCGCCTGACCACCGCCCAGGCTCGCGCGATTCTGATCCGGGCTGCTCGCCACCATGGCCTCAACCCCAACTTCGTGCTGGCCGTCTCGTACTGGGAGAGCGGCTGGAACCAGGCCGCGCGCTCCTACACCGGCGCCGTCGGGCTGATGCAGGTCGAGCCCTATACCGCGGCCTGGGCCGGTCCCGCGCTGCTCCATCGACGCGTGAACCTCAACAATCCCGTCGACAACGCCGAGCTCGGCGCTGCCCTGTTGCGGTCCTACCTCGATCGCCTCCGCGATCCGAAGCTGGCCCTCGCCGCCTACTACCAGGGGCTGAGCGGCGTCCTGCGCCATGGGATCTACCCCAGTAGCCGAACATACGTCAACGGCATCTGGCGCCTGCGCAACCGGTTCCAGGCCTCTCACCTGGGCGCCTAACGCAGTTTTTTTCGCCGCCTGCGCCTTGCTTGGCCTGCGACTATCCTGATATGCTCGGTATCACGATTTGATATAGCACCGCATGCAGGAGGCGAATATGGACGCGATCGAATTACTGAAGCAGGATCACAAGAAAGTCGAGAAGCTCTTCACCGAGATGGAGGAGAAGGATGCCCGCCAGAAGCTCTTTCCAGAGCTGGACCGGGAGTTGAGCGTTCACGCTGAGATCGAGGAGAAGATTTTCTATCCCGCCACCAAAGAGGCCGAGCCGACGCGCGACCTGGTGTTCGAGTCGATCGAGGAGCACAAGCAGATCAAGATGGTCCTTTCGGACCTCGAGAAGACGGACAAGACCACCGAGGTCTGGGGCGCTGCCCTCAAGGTGCTCAGAGAGGACGTCATGCACCACGTCGGTGAGGAGGAGAACGAGCTCTTCCCCAAGGTCAAGAAGGTTCTCTCGAAGCAGCAGCTCGAGGATCTCGGGACGCGCATGGAACAGCTGAAGATGCAGCTCACGGGCGCCGTCCGGGGCCGCTAGCTCAGTCGTCGCTACCGTCCCCCATCCGCGGGGGAGCGGCTCCGCCAGGATTTCCCTCCCCCGCTTGCGGGGGAGGGTCAGGGTGGGGGCAGCGTCGGACCACGAGGTGCGGTATCGTAATGGCGCGCTCTCAAACGCTGGAGGAATCGATGGCTGTCAAGACTGATCCCACCGAGTCGCTGCGACGGGTCCCACTCTTCGCCGGCCTCGACCGCAAAGAGCTGGAGATGCTTGGGAAGCTGATCAAGGAGCAGCGCTATGCCGCGGGTGCCACAATCGTCAAGTCCGGCGCCGGTGGCCACGGGCTCTACATCATTCGGGAGGGCAACGTCACGGTGATCCGGGACGGCCAGCAGGTCGCCACCATGGGCCCCGGTCAGTTCTTCGGCGAGATCTCGGTACTGGACGGCGGTCCAAGAACGGCCGATGTCCGAGCCGAGAGCGACACGGTCTGCCTTACGCTCGTCTCCTGGGAGGTCAAGCCCTTGCTGATGCAGAACGCCAGCATCAGCTACAAGATGCTGCTCGAAATGGTCACGCGCCTGCGTGCACAGGCGCCCGACGAGCGCCACTAGTCCGTCAGAAAATCGTGCGCGATCCAGCCATGTGGCTCATGCCACCACAGGCGGCCGTCGGCATAGGTTGGCCCAGCGTCGACGTGCACCGTGCTCCCGTCCTTGAGGCAGGCGACCACCCGGGCTTTGAGGCTAGGTCCCTCGCGTACATTGGCGCAGCTGCCCGCAACACGAACGGTGGCATTGTGGTCGACCAGCGGGCTCAGCTGACCCGGTAACCCGCAGACCGCACTGAGGAAATGCCACCGGCCGGCACTGCGGTAGACGTAACCAACGCATTCCCGCGCCGCCGAACTCGCCGTCGAAAATACCACCGCCGCGGCATCCTTCCCCATCGTTTCGCTCACGACTGTCAGGCAGGGTGTGCTGGCATCGCAGGTCCCGGCGTGGTACCGCAAGTGCGTCTTGGCTTCGACGCCCGGGATCGCCGCCGCCTGGGGCGTATCGACGGCCGGCGTGCCGTTGGTCGATGGGAGGCGACTTGCCGCCGTCTGCTGATCCACCGCGGCACGACCGGCGGGTAACAACAGGTACGCGAGTGGCACGATCAGGAGAACGGCCAGGATCGCCGCGACCACCAGCGCGATACGCGGCACGTGCGGCATTCTGGGGCGAGGCACCGTCAACGCCGGCAGCCGAACTCGATGCCAGCCGACGGCCGGCATGGTCAGCCGCGGAAGTGTGAACGCGCGCCGGCGACGTGGGAGGTCGGCGCGGCCGGGCGTCACCCTGGTCGCGGGATTCCAGTCCAGCGGCCTCCGGCAACGCTCGCACCAGATGTTGATGCCGGGGTTGGGGTGCCGGCAGGCAGGGCATGCGACGGGCGTGCCGATCGCTTTCATCAGCTGACTCGATAATACGTAGCACAATTCGCGCCATCGGCTCAAGCTCGAGCGTTCCGCGTTAAGGTTGCCCTGTGCCGACCGATGCCACCAACACGTGGCCTCTCCACTTCCCACTGGATCTCGACCTGACCCTCGGTCTCCTGCAGCGTGGCCCATCGGATCCAACGATCCGATTCGAGGCCGGCGAAGTCTGGCGCGCCGCCCGCACGCCGGAGGGAGCCGCATCGCTGCGGCTTCGGCTGGGGAGCGCCGTGCTGCGTGCCGACGCCTGGGGCCCCGGTGCCGGCTGGATGATCGAGCACACGCCGGCGCTGGTCGGCTTCGACGATCAGCCGGAGGCGTTCCGGCCGTCGCACCGCCTGCTGGCCGAGCTGCACCGCCACCACCCGGGCCTCCGCCTGGGCCGCACCGGCCTGGTGTTCGACGCGCTGCTGCCGACCATCCTCGAGCAGAAGGTGCCGAGCGTCGAGGCCTACGCCTCGTATGGCCGGCTGGTACGGGCGTTAGGCGAGCCGGCGCCTGGCGACGCGGGCCTGCTGCTTTCGCCCCAGCCGGCCCGGATCCTCGCCACCCCATACTGGGCCGTGCATCGCTTCGGCATCGAGCGCCGGCGCTTTGCCATTATCCAGACCGCGGCGGCGCAGGCCCGCCGGCTCGAGGCGATGACCAGCATGGAACCCACGCTGGCGCGCCGCCTGCTGACGACGCTTCCCGGCATCGGTCCCTGGTCGGCGGCCGAGGTGTCGGTCGTCGCCCTCGGCGACCGCGATGTCGTCTCAATGGGCGACTACCATTTGCCGCACCAGGTGGCGTGGGCACTGGCCGGGGAGGTGCGCGGCAGCGAGGCCCGCATGCTCGAGCTGTTGGAGCCATATCGCGGACATCGCGCTCGGGTGATCCGGTTGCTCACCCTGGGTGGGATCCAGGCCCCGCGGTTCGGACCTCGCATGCGCCTGCGGCGCATCGCCGCGATCTAGGAGGCTTTCTTGGCCGGCTGAAAGTACGGGTTCGTGCCCGCGGCGTGGTCGGTGACGTCGATCACCTCGGTGATCTGTGGCACGGCTGCTTTGATCGCGACCTCGATCCCCTGCCGCAACGTGACATCGACCTGGGCGCAACCCTGGCAGCCACCGCCCAGCTGGACATAGGCGGCGCCACCACGAACCTCGAGCAGGTCCACGAAGCCACCATGCGCGGCGACCGAGGGATTGATCTGCCGGTCGAGCACCTCCTGGATGCGCGCGGCAACCGGATCGCGCCAGCCTTCGTTCGGGTTGTCGATCCGTAACGCCCCGCCCAGCGCTGAGGGGTCGAGATCGATGACCGCTCCCTCGAGGTTGGCGGCGCTGCCCGACTCGACGAGGAGACGTAGGCCAGCGGTTTCTACCACGAGGTCGCCGGGGGGCGCGTCTTCGGACGCGACCAGATCGAGCTCGTAGACGAACTGGCCGCCCCGGCGGCCCGCGATCGCGATCCGCAGGCAGGCGTCAGGATGGCCGCTCTTTGAACGGACGGCCTCGACCTTCGCCAGCGCGGCCGGCGTGACCGTGATCGCAGGTGGCATGGGGTCATTCTATTCGTGGTCAACTAGAAGAGATGACGCGCGTCCTGCTGCTGATCCCGAGCCGAACCTATCGCACCCACGATTTCATGGCCGCGGCCTCCCGCCTGGACGTCGAGGTCGTGGTCGGCTCGGAGCATCGGCCGGCGCTCGCCGGCCTGATGGACGGTCGCCACCTGCGGCTCGACTTCGAGAACATCGGCGGTTCGACCGAGCGCATCGTCGCCTTCGCGCAGACGCGTCCCCTGTCCGCGATCATCGCCGTCGATGACGCCGGGACGTTGCTGGCCGCGGCCGCCGCTCAGGCGCTTGGCCTGCCGCACAATCCCGTCGACGCCGTGGAGGTAGCACGCGACAAGGCGCGCATGCGGGAGCGCTTTGCGCGCGCCGGGCTGCTGACCCCTCGATTCACGACCGCGGCCATCGACGCGGATGCGCAGACGATCGCCGCGACCCTTGGTTACCCCTGCGTCGTCAAGCCCATCGATCTTTCAGCCAGCCAGGGCGTGGTGAAGGTCGATGACGCCGCGAGCTTTCCGCTGGTCTTTGCCCGGGTCGCGGCGATTGTGGCCGCCTGCCGGCCCACCGGTACGCGTCGGTCGGTGTTGATCGAGGATTTCATCGCTGGCGAGGAGGTGGCGGTCGAGGGGCTGCTCCGTGCTGGCGAGCTCGAGGTACTGGCCATCTTCGACAAGCCCGACCCGCTCAACGGCCCCTTCTTCGAGGAGACGATCTACGTCACGCCCTCACGGCTTTCGGGTGAGCGGCAGGCGGAGATCCGAGCGACGACGGCGCGGGCGGCGCACGCCCTGGGCCTGACTGACGGCCCGATCCACGCCGAGCTCCGACTCAACGATGGCGGCACCTGGATGCTCGAGGTCGCCGCGCGCTCGATCGGCGGGCTCTGCTCGCGAACGCTCCGGTTCGGGTCCGGCATCTCGCTCGAGGAGCTGATCCTCCAGCATGCCGCCGGCCTGCCGGTGCCGTCCCACCGGCGCGAGCAGGCCGCGGCCGGCGTGATGATGCTGCCGATTCGGGAGCGCGGGCGGCTGCGCGCCGTGGAGGGCCAGCACGAGGCGAAAGCGGTGCCGGGCGTCGAGGGACTGGTGATCACGATTCCGCCGGGAGAGCCCCTCGTTCCCTTGCCGGAGGGCGATCGCTACCTCGGCTTCATGTTCGCTCGCGCCGCCTCGCCCGACGCCGTCGAGGCCGCGTTGCGGCGAGCCCACGCACAGCTTCGCGTCGTGACACATGGCTGAGCAAAAATTCCCTCCCCCTCTGGGGGAGGGTCAGCGTGGGGGCCGTCCGCGCGTCGTGATCGTCGGCGCCGGATTCGGCGGCCTCGCCTGCGCGCGCAAGCTCGACGGCGACCCCGTCGATGTCGTCCTTCTGGACCAGCACAATTACCACCTCTTCACGCCGCTCCTCTACCAGGTGGCCACCGGCCTGCTCAATCCGAGCGACATCGCCTACCCGTTGCGCACGATCTTTCGCCACTCGCCCAACGTTCGGTTTCGCCAGGCGACCGTCACGCGCGTCGACCTGGCCAGCAAGCTGGTCCACCTCGATGGCAGCCCGCCGCTGAGCTACGACTACCTCGTGCTCGCGACCGGCAGTACCGACAACTACTTCGGCAACCAGGACGTGGCCCGCGTCTCGCTGGGATTGAAATCGCTCGAGGACGCCACCCGGCTGCGCAACCACGTGCTGACGTGCCTCGAGCGCGCCGACGCCGAGCCCGACCCCGAGGCGCGCCGAGCCCTGCTGACCTTCGTGGTCGTCGGCGGCGGACCAACCGGCGTCGAGTCGTCGGGAGCGCTCATCGAATTGATGGAGATCGTCGCCGGCAACGACTATCACCAGATCTCGCGGGCGGAGATCCAGGTCATCCTGGTGGAAGGCGCGGACCGCTTGCTCAACGCCTTTTCGCTTCGCCTCGGGCGCTACGCGCAGCGCGTCCTGACGAAACGCGGCGTGGCGGTCCGCACCGGCGCGCTGGTCAAGAACGCGAACGGTCACTCGGTGACCCTCTCCGACGGAACGGCGATCGCCTGCGCCACCATCATCTGGTCGGCGGGCGTGCGGCCCAACGACCCGGTCGGCGAAGCGCCCCTCCCCCGCTTTCGGAATGCGCGCATCGAGGTGGATCCGTGGATGCGGATTCCCGGAGCGCCCGGCGCGTTCGCCATCGGCGATGCCGGCTCGCCGCGCGTGGGCGACCGCGAGCTGCCGATGCTCTCGCCCCCCGCGATGCAGGCGGGGCGCTACGTGGCGCGTGCGATTGCGGACGCCGTTCGTGGCGTGCCGGGCGAACGCGAGCCATTCCACTATCTCGATAAAGGCACCATGGCGACAATCGGCCGCAACGCCGGAGTCACCCATCTACCGGGAGGGCTGGAATTCACCGGCTTTCTCGGATGGCTGACCTGGATCTTCGTCCACATCTATTACCTGATCGGCTTCCGCAACCGCATCAGCGCGCTCGCATCCTGGGCCTGGGATTACGTGCGACATGATCGGCCGATCCGCATCATCCTCGCGGCCGGCTCGGCGCCGAAGCGCGTCTAGCCCGTGCGATTCCTTGCGCTCGCGACCGACTACGACGGCACATTGGCGACCGAGGGCGCGGTCGATCCTCAAACCGTGACGGCCCTCCGGCGGCTCGCCGCCACCGGCCGAAAGCTGATCCTCGTCACCGGTCGCCAGCTCAACGACCTCCTCCGCGTCTTCCCCGATGCCCGGCTCTTCGACGCCGTCGTGGCCGAAAATGGCGCGGTCCTCCACCGTCCGGCAACTGGTGATACACGGGTCCTCGCGCCGCCGCCGCCCGCGCATTTCGTGGAGACCCTGCGACGCCGCCGGGTCGAGCCGCTCTGGCGGGGTCAGGTCGTGGTGGCGCCGGTGCAGCCCAACGACACCGCCGTGGTGGACGTGATCCGGGAGCTCGGCCTCGACCTGCAGGTGATCCTCAACAAGGGATCGGTCATGGTGCTACCGGCCTCGGTCGACAAGGCGACCGGGCTTCGGGCCGCACTCGACGAGCTCGCGCTGGCCCCAGAGCGCGTGGTCGCC
>WNGN01020076.1_pt1 | contig 10602 bp, 7 predicted proteins | sample 5400561 | NCBI WGS metagenome assembly WNGN01 (sample SAMN13153379, study PRJNA577476) | soil metagenome | isolation source: 115 cm soil or saprolite under Garry oak tree replicate 2 | place: USA:California | collected 2016-06-15 | reverse complement strand
CGATTCGCCTGCGGTCCCTGATCACCGGGCCCTGGCTCTCCTCCTCTGGCGCCGACATCAGGCCGTGTCACCTCCCGAGCCCGGCTTGTCCTCGTCGACGATCTCTGCCTCGACGACCTCGTCCTCGCCGGTCTCGCCCGCGGGCCCGCCGTCCTGCGGCGCCCCGCCGTCGCCCTGGGCCTGGGCCTGGGCGTAGATCGCGGTGCCCATCTTCTGGCTGGCCTGGGCGGCCTTCTCGGTGGCGGTCCTGATCGCCTCGGTGTCTGTGCCCTCCAGGGCCTTCTTCAGTTCGGCGATCGACTCGCTGACCTCGGACTTGACGTCGTCAGGCAGCTTGTCGGAGTTCTCGGAGAGGAACTTCTCCGTGGTGTAGGTGAGGGTCTCGGCCCGGTTGCGGACCTCGGCCTCCTCGCGGCGCTTGCGGTCCTCGTCGGCGTACTTCTCCGCGTCCGCCATCATCTTCTCGATGTCGTCCTTGGACAGCGCCGAGCCGCCCGAGATCGTCACGGACTGCTGCTTGCCGGTGCCCAGGTCCTTCGCCGAGACGTTCACGATGCCGTTCGCGTCGATGTCGAAGGTGACCTCGATCTGCGGCACGCCGCGCGGCGCCGGGGCGATCCCGGCGAGCTCGAACATGCCGAGCTTCTTGTTGTACGCCGCGATCTCGCGCTCGCCCTGGAACACCTGGATCTGCACAGACGGCTGGTTGTCGTCGGCCGTGGTGAAGATCTCCGAGCGCTTGGTCGGGATCGTGGTGTTGCGCTCGATCAGCTTGGTGAAAATGCCGCCCTTGGTCTCGATGCCCAGCGACAGCGGGGTCACGTCGAGCAGCAGGACGTCCTTCACCTCGCCCTTGAGCACGCCGGCCTGCAGGCAGGCGCCGACGGCGACGACCTCGTCCGGGTTGACGCCCTTGTTCGGCTCCTTGCCGCCGGTCAGGTCCTTGACCAGGTCGACGACGGCGGGCATCCGGGTGGAGCCGCCGACCAGCACCACGTGGTGGATGTCGCTCAGCTTGACCCCGGCGTCCTTGATCACCTGCTGGAACGGGCTCTTGCACCGGTCGAGCAGGTCGGTGGTCATCTTCTGGAACTCGGCTCTGGACAGCTTGGCGTCCAGGTGCAGCGGACCCTGCTCGGAGTGCGTGATGTAGGGCAGGTTGATCTGCGACTCGGTCGAGCTGGACAGCTCGATCTTGGTCTTCTCCGCTGTCTCGCGGAGCCGCTGGAGCGCCATCTTGTCCTGGGACAGGTCGGTGCCGTAGCTGTTCTTGAAGTTCTTGACCAGCCAGTCCACGATCCGCTGGTCCCAGTCGTCGCCGCCGAGGTGGTTGTCGCCGCTGGTCGCCTTGACCTCGACGACGCCCTCGCCGACCTCGAGCAGCGAGACGTCGAACGTGCCGCCGCCCAGGTCGAAGACCAGGATCGTGGCCTCCGTCGCCTTGTCCAGGTGGTAGGCCAGAGCGGCCGACGTCGGCTCGTTGATGATCCGCAGCACGTTCAGGCCGGCGATCTGCCCGGCCTCCTTGGTGGCCTGCCGCTGGGCGTCGTTGAAGTAGGCCGGCACGGTGATGACCGCGTCGGCCACCGTCTCGCCCAGGTAGGACTCGGCGTCCCGCTTCAGCTTCTGCAGGATGAACGCGCTGATCTGCTGCGGGGTGAACTTCTTGTCGTCGATCTTGATGGACCAGTCGGTGCCCATCTGGCGCTTCACCGAACGGATCGTCCGGTCGACGTTGGTCACCGCCTGGCGCTTGGCGACCTCGCCGACCAGCACCTCGCCGTTCTTGGCGAACGCGACGACGGACGGCGTGGTCCGCGAGCCTTCCGCGTTCGCGATGACCGTGGGCTCGCCGCCCTCGAGAACCGCGACGACGGAGTTGGTCGTCCCGAGATCTATGCCTACCGCTCGTGCCATGTGTCAGTCCTTGTGTGTCGTTGGCCTTGGTCTTGTAGCGGGCCGTGGTGGCTCGCCGGTCTAGCCGAAGCTTGAGTCTCGTCCGCGCAAGTTTGCCACCGCGGCTAGCTCAGGTCAAATCAATTGAGTCACCTAGACTCAACTTTGGGAGAGCGCCAGGAATTCCCCGCCAGCGCGGGAACTGCGCGGTCCGGTGCTCCGCCCAGGAGGCCCCCGGGTCGCCGCGCCATCTGAGTAAGAACTTCGGGCTGGCGTACATTCCCCGTGGTGCCTAGCTGGCCAGCCGCAACGCGAGCACGACCCGGTCGTCGGCTCCGTCGAGCACTCCGCCCGCCGGGTCGTCGGCCCGCCCGCCGGCCCGGACGACGTCGCGGTCGGGGCGCAGGATGTCCCTGACCACCAGGGCGCACAGCAGCAGGACCGCGGCGAACCTGGCGGCCAGCGCGGTGAAGTACAGCCCGGGCCCGACCGCGCCCGAGGTGCCTGGCCCGGCGATCACGTAGATCAGGTAGCCCCAGATCGCGTAGAAGTAGCCGACCTCGGCGACCTGCCAGAGCGCGTAGCCGCCGGGGCGGGGCCTGGCGAGCACGACGAGCGGGACCAGCCAGACCACGTACTGCGGCGACCAGACCTTGTTGGTCACCAGGAAGGCAGCGGTCAGCAGGAAGATCAGCTGAGGCAGCCGCGGCCGCCTGGGCGCCGCGAGCGCCAGCGCCGCGACCGCGACGCACGCGGCCAGGAAGAGCAGCGCCGACGCCAGGTTGATCGTGGCCAGCGACAGCCCGCCGAGCACGGGCCAGTGCTCGGCCTCGAACAGGTACCAGACGGACCCCCAGTCGGCCCGGCGCTTTGCGTTGAAAATGTAGAAGGTTGCCCATCCGGCCGGCGCCGCCAGCAAGACGGGCAGGTTCACCGCGAGCCAGGCGCCCGCGGCCGATCCCGCGGTCAGCCAGAACTCCCTGAGCCGGCCGGCCCGCAGGCAGAGCGCGAACAGCGGCACGAGGCAGATCACCGGATAGAACTTGGTCGCCACCGCCACGCCGAGCAGCAGCCCGGCCGGCACCGGCCGCCGCGCGGCCCAGGCCGCCAGCGCCAGCATGGTCAGCGCCATGGCGATCAGGTCCCAGTTGATGAAGGCGGCCAGGATCAGCGCCGGCGAGAGCGCGACGGCAAGGCCGGTCCACCGGCGGCTCCGTCCCGCGCAGTAGGCCGTCGCCAGCACGCCGGCCACGAAAAGGGCACTAAGCAGCGCAACGGTAACGTCGTAGAACTCCCGGCCCCTCGCAGCGGGATCGGCCACGGACTTGACCGCCCAGGCGGCCACCTGCATGGTCTCGCCCATGACCACCGGGTACTCGACGTTGTGGCCGAGGTAGGGCACCTTGCCCACCGACAGGCGCTCGGTGAAGTAGAGCGGGTAGATGTCGGTGTAGCAGTGCGCCTGGTACTGCTCGACCCCGACGTTCCACGCTCCGGCCCGGCAGGCGGCCTTAGCCGTCGAGGCCAGCGCGGCCCCGAGCAGGCTGGCCAGGATCAGCACCGCGACCGATCCGGCCAGCGCTGCCGCCCGCGCGGAGGGCACTCCTTCGGCCGTGGCTCGCGTCCTGACCTGATCCGGCGGACCCGGCTCCCAGCGACGGGCGCCGCCCGGACGGGCTCGGCCCGCAGGGGCGCCGCCGTCTGTGTCGTGTTCGTTATCCCGTCGGATCTCTTCTACCTTTACCTTGTTCGTGGCGGCAGGGCGGCCGGCGCCGCTGTCGGGCTCAGGCTAGCCGCCCGCGGCTGGCGATTTCTCACTACAGGGATGTTGGGGCAGTTGACAGCACGAGGCGAGGTCACCAGGGCCGAGTCCCGGCCGGCGCGCGACCGCTCCGCCTGGCGTGCCCCGGCCTCCAACCGGGCGGCCGTCGTGGTGCTCGCCGGCTACCTGGCCGGCGCGCTCGTCGTCACCTGGCGGCTGTGGGCCGACCCCGCGTCCAGGTTCGTGGCGCCCAACGGCGGCGACGCCGACATGTTCGCCTGGTACCTGCGCTACGCGGCCACGGCGGTCAGCCACGGGCATCTGCCTGCCCTGGTGACCAGCGCGATGAACGCCCCGACCGGCGTCAACATGATGTGGAACACCTCCCTGCTGCTGCCCGGCGTGCTGCTCGCGCCGGTGACGCTGCTGTTCGGGCCGCAGGTCAGCCTGACGATCCTGACCACCGCCGGCTTCGCGGGATCGGCCGCGGCCATGTTCTTGGTGCTGCGGCGGTGGCGGGTCAGCACCGCGGCCGCGGCTCTGGCCGGGGCGGTGTACGGGTTCTCGCCGGCGCTGCTGCACTCCGCGATCGGCCACTACAACCTGCAACTGGCTGTGCTGCCGCCGCTGATCGTCGCCGCCGGCGTCAGGCTCGCGGCTGGTCCGCGGCCGCCGGCAGGGGCGGCCGTGGCGGCCGCTCACCGGGGAGCCGGCTGGGCGGCCTGTGTGCGGACCGGCGCCTGGCTGGGCCTGCTGCTTGCCGCGCAGCTGTTCATCAGCGAGGAACTGGCCCTGATCACCGCCCTCACCGGGCTGCTGTTCGTGGCCGCGCTGGGCGTCGCCCGGCCGCGGGCCGCCGTGCGGCGAGTGCTGCCCGCGCTCGCCGCTTGTTCAGCACGGCCCGCTGTATCCGCTCGACTACTACGTGAACGAGTTCTCCGGCTTCGTGACGCCCTCGTCGTACCTGTTCTTCCATACCGCGGGCAGCGCGGCGAGGGCGGCCGGCTACCACGCCGGGCTGACCGAGTACCTGGCGTACCTGGGCTGGCCGCTGGTCATCGTTCTCGGGGCGGCGGCCGTGGCCGGCTGGCGCAGGCCCGCGGCCAGGGCCGCGGCGTTCACGCTGGTGGTTCTCGTCGTGTTCTCGTTCGGCGGCCACCCGCAGACCCGCGGGGTCGTCGATCCCACCGTGAGCCTTCCGTGGCACTGGCTGGAGGAGCATCAGCTGCTGTCGTCGATCCTGCCCGACCGGCTGTCGATCCTGATCGCCGCCGCCGCGGCGGTCCTGCTCGCGCTGGCAGTGGACGCCGCCAGGGAACGTGCCTCGCGGGCGCCCGCCGTCGCGCTCGGGGTCGCCGTGCTCGCCTGCCTGCCGCTGCTGCCCGCGGCGCTCCCCGCGGCCACGACCACGCCGCTCCCGCCCGGCTGGTCCGCGACGTTCACCGCCCTGCACCTGCCGCGGGGCGCACGGGTGCTCGTCGTGCCCGTGCCCACCAACATCCTGACCGCGGCGATGCGCTGGCAGGCCGACACCGGCCAGCCGGCGGCCCTGGTCGGCGGCTACTTCATCGGCCCGGGAGCCGGCGGCCAGGCCTACATCGGCGGCAACGGGGTCAGCCCCACCGCCTGGTATCTCGACCGGCTCTGGGCGGCCGGACTGCCGCCGACCAGCGCGTTCGCCGGTGCGGCGTGGGCGGCCGGCCTGCCCACCGCCAGCCAGGCCGGCTCCGCGCCGGCGGGCCAGGCGCCCGAGCCCGCGCAGGTGCGGGCCGACCTGGCGGCCTGGCGTCCGGCGGCCGTCGTGGCGGTGACCGCGGCGGGCTCGCCTCTGGCGAGCTACCTGGTCCGGCTGCTCGGCCCGCCCGCGGTCCAGTCGGGAACGGTGCTCGCCTGGAGACGCTGACGTGGTACGCCGGCCTCGCCTCGCCCGGGACCTCACACGGCGTACGCTGGCACCCAACGCCGTCCCCGGAGGTCGACTTGGCGCTGCGGATCATCATCGGACTTGCCCTGACGGTGATCGCCTTCGCGATCGCCGGCCGTCGGCTGTGGTGGCTCTACCGGCTCGCCACGAGCGGACAGCCGGCGCCCGAGCGGATCGACGCGCTCAGGGAGCACCCAGGCCGCGGCGCCGAGACCGAGGCGACCGAGGTGCTCGGCCAGCGCAAGCTTCTCCAGTGGACCGTGCCGGGCATCGCCCACTTCCTGACCTTCTGGGGCTTCACCATCTTGCTCCTGACGATCATCGAGTCCTTCGGTGACCTGTTCAGCAAGACGTTCGCGCTCCCTTGGATCGGGCACTGGGCGTTTATCGGGTTCATCGAGGACCTGTTCGCCGTCGCGGTTCTGGTCGGAATCGGTACCTTCGCCGCGATCCGGCTGCGCAACAATCCTAAGACCGAGGGGCGCAAGTCCCGCTTCGCCGGTTCGCACACCGGCGCCGCCTGGCTCGTTCTGCTGATGATCTTCCTGGTGATCGCGACCCTGCTGCTGTACCGCGGCGCGCAGGTCAACACCGGCGACTTCCCCTATCCGCACGGCGCGTTCGCGTCCCAGATCGTCGGCCACTGGCTCGCGCCGCTGAGCAAGGGCGCGAACATGGCGCTCGAGACCACGTTCGTCATCCTGCAGCTCGCCGTCGTCCTCGGTTTCCTGGTCTTCGTGACCTACTCCAAGCACCTGCATATCTTCCTCGCGCCGGTGAACGTGCTGTTCTCCCGGCGCCCGGACGGCCTGCGCGACCTGCAGCCGATGCGCTCGAACGGCAAGGTGCTCGACTTCGAGGAGGCCGACCCGGACACCGATGTCTTCGGACTCGGCAAGGTCGAGGACCTGACCTGGAAGGGCATGCTCGACCTGGGCACCTGCACCGAGTGCGGCCGCTGCCAGTCGCAGTGCCCGGCGTGGGCCACGGGCAAGCCGCTGTCGCCGAAGATGCTCATACTCGACCTGCGCGACCACGCGTTCGCCAAGGCGCCTTACCTGCTGGCTGCCTCCGACGAGGCCAGGCAGGCGCTGCCCGATGCGGTCAAGCATGAGGCGCAACGGCCCCTGGTCGGGACTGCCGAGGCGGGCGGGGTAATCGATCCCGACGTGATCTGGTCGTGCACCAACTGCGGCGCCTGCGTGAACGAGTGCCCGGTCGACATCGAGCACATCGACCACATCACCGCGATGCGCCGGCACCAGGTGCTGATCGAGTCCGAGTTCCCGACCGAGGCGTCCGGGATGCTCAAGAACCTGGAGAACAAGGGCGACCCGTGGGGGATGGGCCAGGCGAAGCGGGCCGAGTGGATCGGCGAACTCGACTTCGAGGTGCCGGTCGTCGACGGCGCGATCGGCGAGGACGTGGAGTACCTGTTCTGGGTGGGGTGCGCGGGCGCGCTCGAGGACCGGGCCAGGAAGACGACCAAGGCGATCGCGACGTTGCTGCACACGGCGGGAGTCTCGTTCGCCGTGCTCGGGCCGGCCGAGACCTGCACCGGCGACCCGGCCAGGCGGATGGGGAACGAGTTCGTCTTCTCGATGCTGGCGCAGCAGAACGTGGAGACCATGAACGAGGCGGGCGTGCGCAAGATCATCGCGAGCTGCCCGCACTGCTTCAACGCGATCTCGAACGAGTACCCGCAGCTCGGCGGCGACTACGAGGTGCTGCACCACACCCAGGTGCTGGCCAGGCTGGTCGCCGACGGCAAGCTGACCCCGGTCACCCCGATCGAGGAGAAGATCACCTACCACGACCCGTGCTTCCTCGGCCGGCACAACAAGGTGTACACGCCGCCGCGGGAGATCATGGAGCAGGTGCCGGGGATCAAGGCGCAGGAGATGCACCGCTGCAAGGAGCGCGGGTTCTGCTGCGGCGCCGGCGGGGCCAGGATGTGGATGGAGGAGCGGATCGGCAAGCGGATCAACATCGAGCGGATCGAGGAGGCGCTCGGCACCGACCCGGACACGATCTCGACCGGCTGCCCGTACTGCCTGGTCATGCTCGGCGACGCGATCAGCGCGAAGAAGAGCTCGGGCGAGGCCAAGGACTCCCTCGAGGTCGTCGACGTGGCGCAACTGCTCGCCAGGTCGGTCGCCCAGCCCGAGCCGGCCGCGCCGCCAGCGGCGGACTGACCGCACGGGGTCGCCGGCCGATGGAGACCAGACGTGCTGAGGCCTTCAGCGACGGCGTCTTCGCCGTCGCGATCACCGTCCTCGTCTTTGACCTGCTGCCGATCGGCGCCGGGGTTGGCGGCGGCCTCGGCCACGTGCTGCTCAAGGAGTGGCCGAAGTACGCCGCGTACGTGGTCAGCTTCCTGACCATCGGCATCGTGTGGCTGAACCATCACACGCTCATGGCGCACCTGCGCCGGGTCAGCCGGATGCTGCTCGTGCTCAACCTCGTGCTCATGATGTGCGTCGTCGCGGTGCCGTTCCCGACCGCCCTCATCGCCGAGCACCTGACCGAGCACACCGGCGGCGGCATCGCGGCCGCCGTGACGTACGGCCTGGTCATGGTCGCGATGTCGTCATGGTCGCGATGTCGGTCGCGTTCTCGGCGATGTGGCTCTACCTGGGCCTGCACGCCGGCGAGGTGGCGCGCGAGCCCGACTTCCAGCCGTCGCTGCGGACCACGATCCGGTTCAGCGGCGGCCTGGTCGCCTACGTCGTGGCGACCCTGGTCGCCATCGTCTCGCCGGGCGCCGCGGTGGCCATGTACGGGGCGATCGCTGTGTACTACCTGTTCGAGCACCTGCCTGACCCGACGGCCGGCCCCGAGGCGGCCGGCCGCGACTCCCGCAGCGGCTCCGACCAGTGCCGCTCCGACCCCTGACCGTCGATGCCGGTGATCCTTCAAGATCTTTGCCATCCACCCGGACGGGGCATCTGGCAGGCGCGGGTACGCGGCTACATCCGCGCGGGCACCGGGATGCCCAGCAGGTCCAGCCCGGCGAGCAGCACCTTGAGAGTGAGCGAGGCCAGCGCCAGCCGCGAGTTCCTGAGCTGCGGGGTGCCCGCCCTGAGCACCGGGCACTGCTCGTAGAAGGTCGTGAAGTCGCTGGCCACGTCGAACAGGAACCCCGCCAGCCGATGCGGCTCCACGGTCAGCGCGGTCTCGGCAACGGCGGGGCCGAAGCCGAGCAACCGCAGCGCCAGCGCCCGCTCGGCCGGCTCGCCGAGGATGATCGGACCGGTGGCCTCACCCGGGGTCACGCTTGCCCGGTGGAAGATCGACCGGATTCTCGCCGTCGCGTACTGCAGGTAGGGGCCCGTGTTGCCGGTCAGCGAGAGCATCCGGTCGAAGTCCAGCGTGTAGCTCGAATCCCTGGCCACCGACAGGTCCGCGTACTTCAGCGCGCCGATGCCGACCGCCTCGGCGATCTGGGCGCGGAGCTCGGGATCGTCGTACCTGTCCTTGATCACTTCCTCGGCCCGCGACACCGCCTCGTCGATGAGGTCGATCAGCTTGACCGACTTGCCGGTCCGTGACCTGAAGCGCTTCTTGTCGGCACCGGTCACCATCCCGATCGCCGCGTGCTCGGCGACCACGGAGTCGGGCAGCCAGCCGGCCTGACGGGCGACGGCGAGGACCATCGCGAGGTGCTGCGACTGCTCAGAACCGACGACGTAGGTGATCCGGTCGGCGTGCAGGTCCGCGACCCGGTATCTGATCGCTGCCATGTCGGTCGTGCCGTAGCCGTAGCCGCCGTCGCTCTTGCGCAGGATCAGCGGCAGCGGCTTCCCGTCCCGGCCGGTGAAGCCGGCCGGGAACGCGCACAGCGCGCCGTCGCTCATCGTCGCGATGCCGGCCCGCTCCAGGTCGCGGCAGACATCGTCGAGCATGGGGTTGTAGAAGCTCTCCGGCGCGAGGTCGGCGTCGGAGAGCGTGACGCCGAGCCGCCGGTAGATCGCGTTGTAGTACTGCTTGCTGTCATCGACCAGCATCCGCCACACCCGCAGCGTCTCGGCGTCGCCGGCCTGAAGCGCGACGACCCGCTGGCGTGACCGGTCAGCGAAGGCCGGGTCGGCGTCGAACTTGACCTTGGCCGCCTGGTAGAAGGCGCTGATCTCGCCGCCGGCGAGCTGCGCGTAGGCGGCCTCCTCGCCGATGTCGATGAGATGCTCGAGCAGCATGCCGAAATTGGTGCCCCAGTCGCCGATGTGGTTCGCGCGGATCACGTCGTGGCCGAGCCGCTCGAGCACGCGGACGAACGCGTCCCCGACGATGGTCGTCCGCAGATGGCCGACGTGCATCTCCTTGGCGACGTTCGGCGCGGAGTAGTCGACCACGACCCGCTGCGGATGCTCGCTCAGGGCAACGCCGAGCCGTGCGTCGCCGAGCTGGGCCGTCGCCGCCTCGCCGATCCAGGCGTCCCGCAGCGTGATGTTGATGAAGCCGGGGCCGCTGACCTCGGCATGCTCAGCCATGGGCGCTCCGGCCAGGTGACCGGCGATCCGCTCGGCGACCTCCCTCGGCGGCCGGCCGAGCCGCCTGGCCAGCGCCATCGCGACGTTCGACTGGTAGTCGGCGAACGTCGACGGCCTGATCAGCGGATCGGTCTGCGCGTATGCGGCCCCGAACTCGGCGGTGAGCGCGTTGCGCACGTGCGCCGCGAGTTCGGCCTGGAGGTCTGCCATGCCTTAGAGCCTATCGAGCCCCGGCAACCTCATATGGGCTCGCGCTGCGGCCAGTCCGTGCCCGCCCGCTGCCGGGTCGGCCGTCGCCCGGTCAGCCGCGACGCGCGGTCAGGTCCGGCGCAGGAAGTGGCCCTGGCGGTGCGGCCTGAGCCGCTCCTTGATCCGCTCCGTGGTGTGGCCGCGAGCCAGTTCCGCGGCGAGCCGGCACGCGGCCGCGGCGCCGCGATCGGTCGACCCGCCGTGCGCGATCACCACCGTCCCCTCCAGCCCGAGCAGCGCCGCGCCGCCGTAGGTCTCCGGATCGAGCCGGTAGCGCAGCG
>WNGN01014699.1_pt1 | contig 10604 bp, 10 predicted proteins | sample 5400561 | NCBI WGS metagenome assembly WNGN01 (sample SAMN13153379, study PRJNA577476) | soil metagenome | isolation source: 115 cm soil or saprolite under Garry oak tree replicate 2 | place: USA:California | collected 2016-06-15 | reverse complement strand
GGGCACCGCATTCAATTTGATCTTGGGAAATTTCTTGCGAAACGCTTCCCAGATTACCGGCAAGTCACCGACGGAATTGGTTGCGTAAACCGTGACCTCGCCTTCTCTCTCCGCCGCTCTCAGGACTTCCTCCCAACGCGCCTGCGCCCCCAGCGCGCAGGCTGGAACCAAGCAGCTCGCTAGAATTGGCATCGCCGCCACAATCCACAAGCCATATGACCAGCTGGTTCTATGTTTTCTCGCCATCGAGTCGTGCCTTTCGCCTAACGCCTCAATCGGTACTGATTTCTTGTCCCAAACCTCTTTTCCTCGCCTCTTCATACGCCCACGCGGCCAAAGCCATATCTCCATATCCACCTTGCGAATCGCGAAACACAACAACGCTCGTTGTACCGCTTGGAACGGCTACCTTTTCGCACACAATGTCGCTGAATTCCACGACTCCATCCCACGAAATCATTCCTTGCTGCGAAAGTCTAATTAACGGCTGATCCAATTTTGTGTCGTAATACCCCAGCTCGTGAGTTTTGCTGGTGACGCAAATCAGGTTGGCGCGCAGGTACACTGCATCATCGAACTCATTAGGACGGCCAACGCCAAATACTGAAAGGCCAGGCCGTAACCACTGACCTAACAGCGCAGCCACAGGCGAGTTTGTGCTCACGAGTACGAGATCGGCTTCGTTGACGGCTTGTTCCGGCGCGTTAACAGCCCTCACTGGAATCTTCATTTTCTCGCTCGCGTTGCGCGCGAACGACTCGCGGCTTTCCGGGTGCCTGCTGTAGACAAAAACTCGCTCGATCGGCCGGACAGTCACCGCTGGTTCAAGAATCGGCATCGCTAGTCGCCCACTGCCGATGAGCGCAATTGACTTAGCTTTAGGAGTGGCCAGTCGTTCGATGGCGAGGCCGACGGTTGCGCCGATGCGGAGATTACTGAACGGATATCCCATAATCGCCAATAGATCACCGGAGCTGATCTCGAACAACAACGCGAGGCTTTCCCCTCCAGTCACGCTCACCCGGAGGCCGTTCTTATTCTGCGCCTCGAGGCCGCCCACAACCATACGCATGCCGCGGTTCATGAAGCGTAGCGGAGGAACCTGCTTGACATTGCCGGCGGATTGTTCACGGAAGGTCTGCTCCAGCACGCGCATGGCCTGCCGAAGGTCCAATAAATGAGAAACATCTGATCGTCGAAGCAGGAGTGCCATACCGCGTGAGCTTCAAAGCGTAAACGCGGCGTGCAGTTGAATTTCGAACCTTTGGAAAATCACGACTTCATCCCTTTCGGAAACTACTGCGCCAGAATCTTTTTTATACGCTCGACGACATCCGACGGCTGCTCGATCACGTCTCTGGCTATCTTAGCGAGTTCGTCCCCGCCAACCGGAGTTATTTCCAGCCTTTTTTGTTTCGCCTCTTCGAGCAACGCCGGATCGCTCATGCTCTTCATGAAAGCCTCGCGCAAAAGCTTCACTCGGTCTGCCGAGAGCGCCGGCGATGCGACAATCGGGCGTCCGAGTTCGCCGGAACCTAACATCACGGTGGCCACGCGCCGGCCGAGATCCGGAGTCTTGAATTCGTCCATCAGCTCGCTGAGCAGCGGCACGTCCGGCAACTGCGGATCTCTCTTACGCCCGGTCTGTAGCAGGACGCGAACAAAATTTGTCTTGCGCCACGTGTGATAGGGCTCGCGCGCAAAATAGGCGGCGGTGGTAAATGCGCGGCATACGACCTCATTTCTTTCCGTGGCCAAATCAATTTCATTGCCGCCGGCGTAACCGGTTACGATGTTAAATTTCGTGCCGAGAGTTTCCTCGAGCATTCTCGGGACGTAGTGTCCGCTGGTTCCCGTCCCGGTGGCGCCGCATTTGGGCGGCTCCGCCGCTTTGCGCACGTCTTGGATGGTCTTATACGGCGCGTCCGTCCGCATGTAGAGCATGTGCTCCGATTTATCCGAGCTGGCGATCCAGGTGAATTTCGGCCAGTCGAATTTCACTTCTTTATTGCCCTGGAGCTGATTGAAATAATGCGCCGGGTTGATGGATGCGATGGTGAGCCCATCTGGCTTAGCAACCCCGTAAACAAAATTCGCCGCCACCATGCCGCCCGCTGCCGGCATATTTTGCACGACCACGCTCGGATTGCCGGGCAAATGCTTTCCGACGTAGGACCCTAGAAGTCGCGCATAGATGTCATAAGCCGTTCCCGCGCCCGACCCGACGATCAGCGTGATGGTCTTGCCCTGGTAAAAGGGAGTCTGCGCTTGCACCTCTGTCGATAACCAAAGCGAAATTAGCAATAAAATAGTTTTTTGCATGACCGGTCCTTCCTTTTGGCCAGATCTTCCTAAATATATAGCCATACTAGATCGTAAGCGCCGCCACCATCAAGGGAAATCCAATCGTATTGTGGCATGCAGCGTGTCAGCCAGCGCGGAGCGAATCTCTGCCTACGCCTGACCCTAAAAACGTTCCCGACATTTCAGGTTTCCGAAATTCCGAAAAGGTGATAGATGAGCGGCATAGAAGGAAGTAAGACGACGAATTTCGTTGACGGAGGTATTTATGAAGAAATTTCGCATAGAGCCGCACGGACGCCTTCAGGAATGGGTCGCTGACGAAAAGGGTTACTTTAAGGATGAAGGATTGGACTACGAGTTTTTAACTTCGTACGCGACGCAGTCGTCTGGATACGCGCTCGTACAATCCACCGAGTCGGCGGCGCCGGAAGTAAAGCGCGGAGCCTTCGAAAATATGGAGAAAGGTCGTCCCGCCGACATTAGTTGCGCGTGCCACTGGGCAGTCAACATGGCCTCTTCCTCCGGACACGGCCGCATGTGGGGACACGCATACTCCGTGACCCCTTCGGCGGTTGTCGTCCCGCCGGAGTCCTCGATCAAGAAGCCGCGCCACCTCGCTAACGTCGAGGTTGGGGTGGGCTATCACTCCGGCAGTTACTTTTCTGCCATCCAAGCATTGGAAAAGATCCTCAAGCCTGATGAGATCAAGCTGCGCTTCATCGGCCAGCCACAGGACCGGCTGGCCGCGCTGCTAAACCGTAAGGTCGATGCGGCAAACATGTTCGGCGCACCGCTGTACGTCGCCGAACAACAGGGTTGCCGAAAAATTTTAGACACGACTTTTATGATCGGTTTCTTATTGCACAAGGACGCGGACGTGGAAGACGTTAAGCGCTACTTTAAGGCGCTACAGCGGGCGCAACGGGATATCGACCTCGAGCCCGAGCGCTATAAACATTACTTTTTGAAGGAGTTGCCGGAAAAGTATCACGACATGATCGATGTCGGCGGGTTTGGGCCGGGAGAGCGTTTGGTATTCGAGCCCTATACGCGGGAGATATTCGAGCAGACGCATCGCTGGATTGAACAGGAAAAGCTCTTTCCGGAGGGCCAGTTGGGTACACGAGACTACGAGGCTTCCGTCTCCATGCACGAGTAATCCCGCCGAGCTCTGACGCGAGGTGATTTATCTCGACCGCGGCTCGGAACCCAGGTCATCTGGCCAATGCCGGTTTACATGGGACAGTCCGATGACGAGTGAATATAGGAGAGAAGCCATGAAGCGCAAGAATCTCAGTCGGGCCGTTCTGATTGCATTGGTCATCGTCGCTGGCGTGGAAGGGACATCGCTTTTCAGAACAGAGGCGGCAGCGCAAACTTCCCAGGCGCGAGCCCGCGACGTGCCGATGTTCGAGGTGGACCCCTCGTGGCCGAAGGTGCCGGCAAAGTGGAAGCTCGGAGATGCGTCCAGCATTTCCATCGATGCACAGGGCAACGCCTGGGTCCTGCACCGTCCGCGGACGCTCAAGCCCGATCAGGCCGCGATGGCTGCGCCGCCGGTCATCGTCTTCGATGGGACGGGCAATTTCATCAAGGCCTGGGGCGGGGCGGGCAGCGGATACGAATGGGTCGAACGGGAGCACGGCATCCATATCGACTACAAGGGTTTCGTGTGGCTGGGCGGGAACAATTGCGCCGAGCTCAAGCTGCCCGGGCTCAAGCCGGTTGCGGATGACCAACTGCTGAAGTTCACGCCGGACGGCAAGTTTGTGATGCAAATTGGCAGCAGCAACCAAAGCAAGGGCAATACCGACACGAAGAATGTGCACCGTGCGGCGGACTTATGGGTCCATCCGCAGACCAACGAAGCGTTCGTGGCCGACGGTTACGGCAATCACCGTGTCATCGTCTTCTATGCGGATACCGGCGCGTTCAAGCGGATGTGGGGCGCCTTCGGCAACAAGCCGGTGGATGACGACAATTGTCAGGCTCCTACCATAAAGAGCTTCTCCGATCCGGGTCCGCAGAATTTCAGCATCGTGCACGCCATCCGCGTGGCCAACGACGGGACGGTGTACGTGGCCGATCGAGAATACCGGCGCGTCCAGATGTTCACGAATGACGGCAAGTTCGTCAAGCAGCTGGTCAAGACCAGTACGCCGTTTGCACGGAATCTGGCGTTGTCCCCGGACCCGGAACAGCAGTTCCTGTACGTTGGAGACGGTAAGGAGATCTCGATCGTTGATCGCAAGACGCTCGAGATTGTGGGGTCCATCCAGGGCCCCGGCATGCTGGGAGGCGGCCACCAAATCGCAACCGATGCGAGAGGCAACCTCTACGTGGCCGCGACCGGCAATGGGATGCAGAAACTCACGTTCAAAGGGATGTCGTCGTTGGCAAGCCGATAGTAGAAATGCAGGGAATCTTGCTGTAATGCGGAGTAGCCAAACCCGCGGCTCTTAGCAGCCGTGGGTTTTTCGTAGGAGGCTTCCATGTGCCGAGCCAGGAGCATGCCGTCTTATTTGCTGTTCGCGGCGTGTCTGTTTTTGGCGGCGGGCAGCTCCTCCCAGGTGAACGGCCAGGGCCCCGGGACCACCGAGGTGACGGTGTTCGAAGGGGCACGGCTCATCACGGGTGACGGCAACACCATCGAAAACTCCTCGTTCATCGTCGAGAATAACCGGTTCACTTCGGTCGGCCGCCGGGTTGACGTCCAGGTCCCCCGCGGGGCGGCGCGCGTCGACCTGACGGGCAAGACCGTCATGCCGACGATGGTGGATCTTCACGGCCACATCGGGTTCCAAAACGTCGCTGAAGGGACCATGTCGAAGGAGACCTTCACGCGCGAGAATCTCATCGACCATCTGCAGCGTCTCGCCTACCACGGGGTTCCGATCTCCGCGGCGGCCGGACCAATTGGGGCGACGTGCCGTTGCGGGTGCGGGACGAGACCATCCCGAATGCGGCGCTATTTAAGACAGCGGGTGCTGGGATGGCCTGGCCGGGAGCCGGTGCCCAAGGCCACCCCTCCAGAGCTGACGTGATGTATCCGGTCACGACGGTCGAGGAGGCTCGCGAGGCAGTTCAGGATTACGTCCGCATGAAGCCCGAATTCATCAAGATCTGGGTGGACAACAGAGACGGGCGCGTGAAGACTCTGACGCCGCCGCTCTATCGCGCGATTATCGAAGAAGCGCATAAGCACAACGTCCCGGTCGGGGTGCATAACGTTACTTTGGCGAATGCCAAGGAGCTGATGCGCGCGGGCGTCGAGGGATGGCTTCACGTTCCGGTTCGCCAGGGTGAGGCGGCCGACGACGAATTGATCGCGATCGTCAAGGACCGGATCGCCAGGAATGATCGGCCGATCATGTGGATGACACCGGGCCTGCAGACGGCGTGGATGAATACCCAAGGCCAACGGCCGGCGTGGCTCGACGACCCGCTCTTGCGGGAGAGCTATTCTCCCCAACATATCCAGGAGTACTGGGGCGATCCGCTGATGAAGATGACGCCGGAGGCCATCGAGCGCGTCCGCAAAAATCTCGTGTTGGATGGCAGCAATGCGATGAAGCTCAGAGCGGCGGGCATGCGGATCGTCATGGGGACCGACACCGGGCAGAGCCGTTTTTTTATTGGCTATTTCAACCACATGGCTTTGGAAAGTTATGTTGCGATCGGCATGACGCCGGCCGAGGCGATTGTCGCGGCGACGCGCGATTCGGCGGAAATCGCGAAGGTGAATTCCGGGATGATGGCGCCTGGCAGGAGCGCCGATTTCATCGTCCTCGACGCCAATCCTATCGAGAACATTGCCAACACGCGGCGGATCATCAAGGTCTACCTACGGGGACAGGAAGTCCCCCGCGCCGCGATGACGGCGAAGTGGCAGACGCAATTCCGCACCGCATCGACGCGATAGATCACATCGGAACCCAAACCTGTAGCGCAGAATAATGGCCGATGTTTCCACGTTTCCGGAATTCCGGAAACATGGAAGTTGATTCACTGAATTTTGGCCGAACAACAAAATCCAAGACGCGTTGTATGTGGCGCGCGCTCAGGTCTCATCAAACGAGTTCAATCGTCGTGGTTAGGGCGCACCGCGGCTCGGAGGGATTTCTTTTCCGCTTGATGGCGCTTATCCGCGAGCAGCTTAAGCTTGGCGCGCCGTGAGCGCTTTCTTTTCTGGCGACGGATCCTCGCAATCTCTTGCTGTTCCGCGGTACGGGCTCCTCGTAGCTTCGCCTCGACTTTGTCCAGCAGGATTCTTCGAGCCAAAAAACGATTGAGAGCCTGCGAGCGCTCTCTTTGGCACTTCACCCGAATGCCCGTGGGCCTATGGTGGAGCACAACACAGGTGGAAACCTTGTTGACTCTTTGACCACCGGCACCCGAAGACCGAACAAAGTGTTCCTCGATGTCCTGCTCCCGAACACCCAAGGCTTGCATGCGCTCTAAGAGGAATTTCTCTTTTTCAGGTGAAACGATATTGAGACCCATGATCTAACGTTTAGCATAGCAAGGCTCCCGGAACGATCCCTGCTCTGCGCAGGGACGACAGCCAAAGCATCTACGAGATGGCGAAAGATTCCTGGACAAAAGACGGCCTGGCAACGGAGAAGGCAATGGCGTCGAGCCTCGAAATGAGCAGGACGGCCTTAAAGTCAGCAAGGCAAGAATTGGTGCCTTCGGAGATGTATGAATTTGCGCTGATGAAAAAAGTAAATGGACAGTTGGAATCGAGCGGGTGGCGGCCTTAGCAGCGCGGTTTGAATCCGCGTTTTGATCCAGTGGAATTTCCGGGACAGTATACGCGATTTCGTTTTCTTACCCTTTTGCCAGCCGTCCGTTCGAACATTTCGAAACTTGTATGGAATCCAATCCCATTTTTGTAATTCCAAGGCGTGACGCTTAGAAGTGCTCGTCACCGGCTTCACGCTTTTCGCGAAGACCTGCACAAATACGGCTCTTACCCTACACGCTCTGACCAATCAGAACATTTTTCTTCTGTTGAACATCCCGGTGGACGAAACAAACCCGGTCTCGATGTTTTGGGAGGAAACGCTGTCATCAATCAAATCTCGGTTTCCTAATTTGTCATAGCGTCGCAGCCTGGCACTGCCCTTGCTCTGAAAAAATGCGCAGGCACAAAACCATGACCATTGAGCCCCTACCGCAACCATGAGGAGGTTATCTGCATGCTTTTTATAGTCAGCTACCGGAAAAAACATGCCAGCTCGAAAACGAGAAAAACTTTCTTTGCCGAACACAACGAACAGCCGTCAGTCGCGCAGATCCAGGCGTTGGTGAACAGCATAAGTGGCGGCAATTTTGCCCAAGGGACTATTGCGCTTCAGAAATGCCCGGGATTTGATACCGACGAACTGATTAAAACAGGCATTAAGGTGTTGCGCTTTGAACCTGAAGCGCAGCTCGGTGGGACTGGCACCGGTCATGCAGCACCAACTTCGGATCCTAAATACGATGAGAGATAAAGTATACCGCTCTCTTTCCGCCGTCGAATGAATCGCGAATCGCTTGACTATCGGCTCCGCATCATCAATTAATCGAATTGAGGTTTCGGGCAGCGGTCACGAAGAGACTCCGACCCATGTTTCATCTATCTAACGGCGTTGCAACCAACACCCGCTCCTCATCCATGCTCCTCACCCGTCTCATCCTACTTGTCAATTCCTGTAAACTATCCCAGGAATTGCTTGTTTTGCATGAGGCTTCCTGATAACTGACACATTTGTTTTCCACACCTCAGAACCGTGCTGAGATGAGAATCGTCTCGTTGCTAACGGAGGCGTGAGCAGGGGCCGACTTGAACGATTGCACCTTGAATATTGAAGGGCCGGATCGCTTTGAACGGGTTGACCGGCTTGAAAAGCTTGAACGATCCCAGACGCGTGCCTGGCGACGCCAATCATAACGTGACCCGAACCCCCGCCCACGTTGACATAAGACCACCTTCTTGGATATTCTGCGCTCCAAAGTAACGATACGGGTCAGCCCACACTGCCGCGAGCCCTTGTGGCGGGCTGGAGTATGGTAACGGGGGCGACTTTTGAGTTCTCAATGATCCGATCCTAAAAGGGAGTTCCTATCACTTCCAAAGGAGTCGACCATGTCACGAATTCTTTATGTCATCGCATGCGCAGCACTGGCTGCAATTATCCTGGGCGGGGCAGCCCAGGCGCAGCAGCAACCGGAGCAACCAAAACCGCTCCCGTTTGCGACCACCAAGGTGGAAGGCACCGATAACGTCTACGTCTTCCGCTACGCCAACCACCAGGCGATGTTCGTCGTCACCAGAGACGGCGTGATCGCCACCGATCCCATCGGTTACGGACGCCCGCAAGCGGTGACAACCTATGTCGACGAAATCAAGAAGGTCACCGACAAGCCGATCAAGTACCTGATCTACAGCCACCACCACTACGACCACATCTCCGGCGGGAAGCCGTTCAAGGATGCCGGCGCGAAGATCGTCGCCCACAAGAAGGCGAAGGAACGCCTCGCAGTGCTCAAGGATCCGGCGACGCCATTGCCCGATGAAACGATGGACAAGAAGAGGACGATTAAGCTCGGCGACACCGCGCTCGAGCTGACCTACGTCGGACTCAACCACTCCGACAGCTCCATTGTCATGCGGTTGCCGAAGGAGAAGCTCATCTTCGTAGTCGACTTTCTTCCGGTCGGTACGTTGCCGGGCCGGGGCATGATCGACTTTTATCCCCTCGAGGCGGAGAATTCGATCAAGCAAGTTCTGGCATTGGATTGGGAACGGCTGATCCCCGGCCATCCCGGCGCTCCCGAAGGGCGGCTAGGCACCAAGAAAGACGCACAGGATCAACTGACCTTCCTGCAGGATGCCTCTGAAGCTGTGAAGGTCGAGGCGCGAGCAGGGAAATGTTGGGAGCCGGCGGAGAAAGAGGTGAAGCTGCCGAAATACTCGAGCTGGCCCAATTACGACACCGCAATGCCCTTCGTCCTCAGGCGCTACTGCGGCCTGTGGGGCCGCGGCACCTAAGCCGCGCTGTCGAGCGCGCGGTCGGTCTACGATTGCGTGCAACAGCGGCTGGTAATACAGTCGAGTACGAGCCGCAAAGCCCGACCCCGCAGCCGACTGATATTCTTTCCCATCTGTCGAGCCTGGCGCCATATCCTCATATCAGCTCGCCAGGTTCAGCGTGTTGGCCGCGAACATTTCCTCCGGCCTGACGGTGCGCGGCAGGATCTTCTGTTCGTGCGCGAACCGGATGATGGCCTCCAGCGCCTTGCGATTGCGTGCCAGACCGTTGGGGAGAGGATCGTCACCTACGATGCTGCGACGCTTGGCCAGGACCTGTAGGTCGGCCGGCAGCTCGGCCGCTGAGCTGAGCTGCTTCAGGAACTGCGCCTTGGCGGCCTCGAAGCCGGCGAACAGCCGGGGCGCGAGCGAGGGATCGGACTGGAGCAGCGCGTCCTTGACCACGACCGTGTGGTTGATGGGATAGATGCCCGTTTTCCGGTACCAGGCGGCTTCAGCCGCGGCCGCGTCGGGGATGAGGGGCTTGACGTCCGGAGAGTCGACCCTGCCGACGCCGATGGCGGCCGCGAGCTCACCCTTCACGAGCATCTCGGCCAGGTTCATCCCAGGTCGCTCCATCACGTTGGCGGGCTTGCGGTACTCCTGAACGTGTTCTTCGTCGACCACCACCCAGGTGATCTTGTCGAGGTCTACGCCGTACTCCGACGCGAGAATCCCCCTCGTCCAGACACCGGTGGTGACGGTGTACGCGCGCACGCCCACCTTCTCGCCCTCGAGATCCCTCGGCGACTGCACGCCGGACTTTACGTTATAGACGATCGCGGAATGCGAGAACTGGCGCAGGACGAAGACCGGCAGCGCGGTGAACGGTTTATCATGGGCCTTGGCAGTCAGGTACGTCGTAATGGCCATCTCGCACACGTCGAAGTCGAGCGTGCGGCACATGCGGCGGAAAGCGCCGATGATCGGCGAGACCTCGACGTGCTCGAACTGGACGCCGGGCACCGACACGGTGCCGTCCTTCAGGCCTTTTGTGTGCGGGTAGGTCGCGATCGCGGTCTTGAGAACCGTCATGTCATCCTCCTGTTGAGAGAGGCGCTGCAGCTGAAAACACCAATAAGGTTTGTCTTACCCCAACCTTTTTCTGGATCACGTAAAATAGTTTCGCTGCCTAATGACTCTGCGCGCCGGCGGCCTTGGCCGTGTGAATCGCGATGGCATCCATCAGAGCCGGGGACAGACAATCGTAAGGCTCCAGGCC
>WNGN01008685.1_pt1 | contig 10608 bp, 8 predicted proteins | sample 5400561 | NCBI WGS metagenome assembly WNGN01 (sample SAMN13153379, study PRJNA577476) | soil metagenome | isolation source: 115 cm soil or saprolite under Garry oak tree replicate 2 | place: USA:California | collected 2016-06-15 | reverse complement strand
GCACCGCAATCGGGGAAATCCGCCGCCGGAAAGCCGGGCGCGAACGATAGCGTCGGCACCGCGTCGCTCTCCAGCGCCGCAAGCTTTTGGTAGATGCCCTTGGTCGGCTGGTTGTTGGTGCATTGCCAGCTGATCGGAATCAGAAACGGCAATTGCCGGAACGCTTTCGCAAGGCGCTGCCCCGTGCGCAGCAACAATGCGAGATGTTTCGCGGCGGCGCGACCGGTGTCGGCCATGTCGGTATGCGGATAGGTCCGATAGGCAATCAGCGCGTCGGCATGCTCCACCATCTCAGGCGTGACGTTGGCGTGCAGGTCTAGGCTGACCACCAGCGGCAACTCCTTGCCGATCACCTGGCGAACGCGGGCAAGGATTTCTCCTTCGCCGTCGTCGATATGTTCCGCGACCATCGCGCCATGCAGATCGAGATAGACGCCGTCGATGGCGCCGGCGGCTTTGATGCCATCGACGATGGCCTTGGCGACGCGCTCATAGGCATCCTTCGTGACGTGTGCCGATGGGCTTGCGGCGCACCAGATGGTCGGCACCAACTCCCAGCCTTCCGTTTCCGCCGCCGGCACAAAGCCGGCCATGCCGACATTGACGTTGCGCATTTTCTCGAGCAGCTTCGCGCCTTGCAACATCGGCGGCCATCCGCCGCCCTGCACGAACGCGTCATAAACCGCCTTCGTTGGCGCGAAGGTGTTGGTCTCGTGCAGGAAGCCGCCAACGGCGATACGGGTCATCAATTCTGTCTCAGTCAATTGTTCGTGGGCGCGACGTTAGACTCGTCGTTGCGAGAAGCGCAAGCGACGAAGCCAATCCAGCGCTGCATGGCTTCGCGCTATTTCTGGATTGCTTTATGACGTCGCGGCGGCGGCCAGCGCAACCGGCCGGAAGTTCGCAAAATCCCATCCCCGGCCGGGGGCGGCGTCCAGCAGCTGCCGTGTATAGGCCTGTTGCGGATTTGTCAGGACTTGCGCCGCCGGGCCCTGTTCGACGATACGGCCATGCTGCATCACAGCGACATCGTCGCAGATTTGCGCCGCGACGCGCAGATCGTGGGTGATGAACAACAGCGCGATGCCGAGCCGGGTCTGGATTTCGTCGAGCAGTTCCAGCACCTGCGCCTGCACCGAGACATCGAGCGCCGAAACCGCTTCGTCCGCCACCAGCACGTCGGGATCGAGCGCCAGTGCGCGGGCAATGGCGATGCGCTGGCGCTGGCCGCCCGAGAACTGGTGCGGATAGCGCGAGACGGCATCGACAGGCAGATCGACCAGTTCGAGCAGATCGCGCGCCTTCGCCAGCGCGTCGTCATGCGACATGCCGTAATTGATCGGACCTTCGGCGATGCTCTCGCCGACGGTGATGCGCGGATTGAGCGAGCGATAAGGGTCCTGAAAAATGATCTGGATGCGCTTGCGGTGCGGCTGCAGCAGCCGGCGCGACAGTTCGGAGATTTCGCGGCCGACCAGGCGAATGCCTCCCGATGTCGGATCGATCAGCCGGACGATGCAGCGCGCCACCGTCGATTTGCCGGAGCCGCTTTCGCCAACGATGCCAAGCGTTCGGCCCTTGCGCAGGGTCAGCGTCACATCCTGGGCCGCCGCCACTTCACGGACGCCGCCGAAGAAGGAGCGCTCGCGGTAGACCTTGCCGAGTTCGTTGGCTTCCAGCACCACCGGTTCCGACGACGCTTCGCGCGCTGCCCGCGGTATCAGGCTCGGTACCGCCGAGAGCAGGTTGCGCGTGTACTCCATGGTTGGCGTGCGCAGGATGCTGTCGAGCGCCCCGGTCTCGACCAGCCGTCCGTGACGCATCACCGCGACGCGGTCGGCGATCTCCGCGACCACGCCCATGTCATGGGTGATGAACAGCACCGCGGTACCGTGATCCCTCTGCAGGTCGCGGATCAGGGTGAGTATTTGCTTCTGGGTGGTGACGTCGAGCGCCGTGGTCGGCTCATCGGCGATCAGCAATTTCGGTTCCAGCACCAGCGCCATCGCGATCATGATACGCTGGCGTTGGCCGCCCGACAGCCGATGCGGGTAGGACGCAAAAATGCGCTCGACCTCGGGCAGCCGCACCTGTTCCATCATGGCCAGGATGCGCTTGCGCCGCGCGCGCCCGTCGAGATCGGTGTGGACGCGCAGCACCTCGTCGATCTGGCGGCCGACCGGGACCACCGGATTGAGCGCGGTCATCGGCTCCTGAAAAATCATCGCCATGGTGGTGGCGCGCAACTGCCGCAGCCGCCGGTCGCTGGCGGTGAGAAGTTCCTCGCCAACCAGCTTGATGCTGCCGCCGGAGGGCACCAGCGAGCCCTTTTGCAACAACCCCATCACCGTCAGCGAGGTAACGGATTTTCCCGATCCGCTTTCACCGACCAGGCACAGGGTTTCGCCCTCGCGCACCTGCAAGGAGACGCCGTCGAGATTGTCGATGTTCAGAACGATGTTTGTCATCTCATCGCCCTCCGCCGTCATTGCGAGCGAAGCGAAGCAATCCATTCTTTCTTTGCGCTGCGAGATGGATTGCTTCGCTTCGCTCGCAATGACGCCAACCCTCTTTCACTTGCCACCCTCCCGCTGCTTCATGCGGGGATCGAGTGCGTCGCGCGCGGCGTCGCCGATCAAGTTGACGCTGAGAATCGCGATCGACAGCAGCAATCCCGGCCAGAAGATCAGCGACGGCTTGATTTGAAAATAGGCGCGGCCCTCGGCCATGATGTTGCCCCAGGTCGGCGTCTCCGGGCTGATGCCGGCCCCCAGGAACGACAGGATCGCCTCGGTCAGAATAGCGGACGCGCAAACATAGGTGCCTTGCACGATCAAGGGCGCGATCGTGTTGGGCATCAAATGCCGCCACATGATCTTCGGCAGGCTGGAACCGACGGAGATCGCGGCTTCGACATAAGGCTCCTCGCGCGCTGACAGCACCACGGAACGCACCAGCCGCGCGACGCGCGGAATCTCCGGGATGGTGATGGCGACGAGGACCGTCATCAGGCTGGCGCCGGACAGCGAGACCACGGCAATGGCGAGCAGGATGCTCGGGATCGCCATCAACCCATCCATGACGCGCATCATCACCGCGTCGACCCATTTGAAAAAGCCGGAAACGAGACCGATCGCGAGGCCGATGCCGATGCTGACGACGGCAGCGCCAAGTCCGATCAGGAGCGAGATCCGTCCGCCGTAGAGAATCCGCGACAACACGTCGCGGCCATAGCCGTCGGTGCCCAACAGGAACTGCGCGCTCGCGGGCTTCAGCCGCTGCGCGGGAGCGAGCAGCAGCGGATCGTGCGGCGAAAGCCAGGGCGCCAGGATCGCGGAGGCGATCACCAGCGCAAGGCAGATGGTGGCCGCGGCGATGATCGGCGTCGCCGTGAGAAATCCGAGCCCCGGCCGGAACGGCGTGGTGATCGGGATCGACGGCCCTGGGACGGTTTCAATTGCCATCAATACCTAATCCTGGGATCGAGCAGAGTGTAGGCGACGTCGATCAGAAGATTGACCGTGACATAGACGCCCGACGTCAGAAGGATCATCGCCTGGATGACCGGATAGTCGCGCGCCAGCACCGCATCGACGGTGAGACGTCCGACGCCGGGCAGGTTGAACACGCTTTCGGTGACGACCACGCCCGAGATCAATAGCGCAAAACCGGTCCCGATCACGGTGATGACAGGCACGGCGGCGTTGCGCAGCGCGTGGCGCAGCAGCACTCCGCTCTCGTTGATACCCTTGGCGCGCGCGGTGCGCACATAATCCTCGCCGAGCACATCCAGCATCGCCGCCCGGGTCATGCGCGCGATCAGCGCGACATAGATGAAGGACAGCGTGCAGGTCGGCAGAACGATGCGTTCGAAAAATGGGCCGAAGCCCGCGGTGATGCTGCGGAATCCCTGCACCGGCACCCAGCGCAACTCGATGGCGAAGATCTGGATCAGCATATAGCCAATCACGAATACCGGAACCGAGAAGCCGACCACCGACAAGCCCATCACGAAGCGGTCGATCCAGGTGCCGTGCTTCCACGCCGCGATCACGCCGAGCGGCACCGCGACAACGATGGCGAGAATGATGGTCGACACCGCGATGCTGATGGAAGGCTCGACGCGCTGGCTGATCATTTTCAGCACCGGCACGTTCGAGATCAGCGACACGCCGAGATCGCCATGCAGCAGCTTGCCGATCCAGGTGAAGAATTGGGCATAGAGCGGCTCGTTCAATCCGAGCGAGGTGCGAATGCGCTCAAGCTGCTCGGGGCTGGCATTGTCGCCGGCCAGAATGGCGGCGGGATCGCCCGGGGTCAGCCGCAGCAGCAAAAAAACGAACAGCGCCACCACGCCCATTACGGGAATGGCGGCGAGGATGCGCCGAAGCAGATATCCGAGCATCGTTATCCCTTGTCCTGTGCCGTCCTTGCGGGTTCCGAAGCAGCAAATACTATGCCATTGCCAATATCTTGGGCCGCCGCGAACGATCCGTCAAAGCTTCTGCGCCGGGTAACTTCGTCATGCCGGGACAAGCCCGGCCATGACGGAAAACGGATTTTTCACGTACCTAATCCAGCGTTGCCAGCAATCCGGCCATCAGGCGCCCGCGCTCGGCGAGACTGTCGACTTCGATATGTTCGTTCAGCGTATGCGCGTCAGCGCCGCGAACGCCGAGGCCATCGAGGGTCGGGATTGCCATCGCGCCGGTAAAATTGCCATCGGAGCCGCCGCCGGCGCTGCCGTGCGGAAGCTCGATGCCCATTTGTTTTGCCACACCGCGCGCCTTTTCATAAAGCGCCATGGTTCCCGCGTCGGGCTCCCATACCGGCCGCATCACGCCGCGTGTCACTTTGAACGTAACATCGTTGGCGGTTCCTGACAGCGCCAGCATCCGCTCGACGCCGCGGTTGAGATCATCCTGGCGCTTTGCCATGCTCAGCGCTTCGCCGCTGCAGGTGGTGGCGACGCAATTGACCCACTGGCCGCCATGCACGATGCCGACACTGAAGGTGCAATCCTCCGTGGTCATGCCGTCGATGGCGACGATCTGGCGCGCCATTTCCCGAATGGCAGAACGGCCCGACGACAGCGTGGCGCCGGCGTGGCTCGGTTTGCCCGTCGCTTCAAGGTTAAACCGCGCGATCGCATAACGCCCGGTAACGACGCCGTTGTTCGGCCGGCCCGGCTCCGGCACCAGCACATATTTGTTGCGCGCTGCCTCGGCCTCGATGATGTCACGCGTTGACGGCGTGCCGACTTCCTCGTCCGGCGTGAACAGCACCGTGATCGGCAGCGGCGTCGTGAACGAGGCGCGCGCCAATTGCCGGATCGCTTCCAGCGTGAGGTAATTACCGCCCTTCATGTCGAAGATGCCGGGGCCGAAACATTTGTTGCCTTCGCGGCGCCAGGCCAGTTTTTCCAGTGTACCGACGGGATGCACGGTATCGAGATGCCCGGCGATCAAGATCCCGGGCTCGCCTTGTTTGGGATGCGGAAAGCGCGCGCGAACGCAGCCGCCAAAACCCTGCCGGCCGGCGATGCGCTCGATCGACGCACCCATGATCGCCATCTCGCGCGCGGCGATGTCGAGCATGCGCTCGACAGCACCTGCATCCCAGGTCGGGCTTTCGCATTCCACCCAGCCGCGCAAGCCCAGCAGCATGGCCTCGGAATCAAACGGAAGGTTGGCGGGGTTCATGGGATTCTCTTGAGCTTCGGAGGGGATGTTTCACTGGCGCAGATGGATCGACGAATGGATACGAGGATGTTCGGAAGATAATTTGTAAAGTGAAACATGCGCGCGTAGCCAGCCCGTAGGCGACCCCCCGGTCATGCGCCAAAAGCCGATTGACGCGCAAGGCGCTTGGTGCAAGTCTCAAATACCCAAGATTTACAGCGTGTTAGTGCGCCTAAATAACGCGCCGCATGCATAACAAATCATCGGATTTTGACCAGTTTCACGTCAGGAGAGATCGAATGTTCCATATCTCGCGTTGGAGACGTCCCACGATAGCGTCGAGCGTCGCGCTGGCGGTGCTCGCGCTTGTCGCTGCGTTGACCTCGCAGGCGATAGCCGCGGGCAAGACCATCACCGCGGTGATGCATTCCGATCTGCGCATCATCGATCCCTTGTTCACCACCGCCTACATCACGCGCGATCACGGCTACATGGTCTATGACACGCTGCTGGCAACGGATTCCACCTTCAAGATCCAGCCGCAGATGGCGGACTGGAAAATCTCCGACGACAAGTTGACCTACACCTTTACGCTGCGCGACGGCCTGAAGTGGCATGACGGCGCGCCGGTCACGGCGGAGGATTGCGCGGCGTCGCTGAAGCGCTGGGCCAAGAGCGACAATATGGGCCAGAAGCTGATGGATTTCACCGCCAGCATCGAAGCCACCGACGCCAAGACCGTCACGTTGAAACTGAAAGAACCCTACGGCCTGGTGCTGGAATCGATCGGAAAACCGTCGTCTTATGTGCCGTTCATGATGCCAAAGCGAATGGCGGAAACGCCGGCGGGCCAGCAGATGAAGGAGCAGATCGGATCCGGTCCCTTCAAGTTCGTGGCTGCGGAATTCCAGCCCGGCGTAAAGGCGGTCTATGAGAAGAACGCCGACTATGTACCGCGCAAGGAACCGGCGAGCTGGACCTCCGGCGGCAAGGTGGTGAAGGTCGATCGTGTCGAGTGGATCACGATGGCGGACGCGCAAACCGCGGTGAACGCGCTGCAATCCGGCGATATCGACTTCATGGAAAACCCATCGTTCGATATTTTGCCGGCGCTTGCCGCCAACAAGGATCTGAAGGTCGAGACCCTGAACAAGCTGGGCTTCCAGACGCTCGGGCGAATGAACTTCCTGTATCCGCCCTTCGACAACGTGAAAGTTCGCCGCGCCGCCCTCATGGCCATCAACCAGAAGGACGTGCTGGATGCGCTGGTCGGCAACCCCGAATATTACAAGATCTGCGGCGCGTTTTTCGTTTGCGGGACGCCGCTCGCCACCGAGCAAGGCTCGGAGTCATTGGTGAAAGGCAACGGCATGGCGGAAGCGAAAAAGCTGCTCGCCGAATCCGGCTATGACGGCACGCCCGTCGTGATCATGGCGCCCGGCGATGTCGTGACATTGAAGGCGCAGCCGATCGTCGCCGCGCAAGCGCTGCGTGACGCCGGCTTCAAGGTGGATGTACAGGCCACCGACTGGCAGACCGTGGTCGCCCGCCGCGCCAGCCAGAAGCCGCCAAAGGAGGGCGGCTGGAACATGTTCTTCACCAACTGGGTCGGCGCCGACGTAGTGAATCCGATCGCCAACTTCTCCATCGGCGGCAGGGGCAAGAATGGCGGCTGGTTCGGCTGGGCGGAAAACGCCAAGATCGAGCAGTTGAAAGACGCGTTCGCGCGCTCGTCGTCAGCGGAGGAGCAGAAGAAGATCGCCGCCGACATCCAGAAGGAGGCCTATGAGCAGGTGATCTATATCCCGCTCGGGCAATATCTGGCGCCAAGCGCGTGGCGGAAATCGCTTAGCGGCGTGCTCGACGGTCCGGCGACGCCGATCTTCTGGAATGTCGACAAGTCGGAGTGAGGCGAGGGCGCGAGAGCGGAAATCAGCAATGGTTGCTGCGAAGCAATTCCGGCCCGTCGTTCAACGGCGGGCCGCCTTCTTGAGGCGTTCGCGTGGTTGAACGCAAATCCTTGGACGGCTTGCGTTGGGGTGCTACGCACTGATCGCCATGATTTTCGCTGGCCATGTCGTCTTGCTCCATTTGCTGCAGGACAACATTTTCGGGGCGGCCAAGTTCCGCCGCAGATCGGTCAGACCGGATTGAGCGCGACGTGGTGCAGCAATAATTCGTTGACGCGGTCCGGCGCCTGGTCGGCGGCGAAATGGCCGACGCCGGGGAGAACCTCGAAGCGGTAAGGCGCGGCGACGAAATCAACCGTGCCCTCGGCGGCCATCCGCCCGACGGTGTCGTCGGCATCGCCCCAGATGTAGAGTGTGGACACCCGGATCGCGCGGAGCGGTGAGCGGATCGCGCCGCGCGCGCGATACCAGGCCAGCGCCGCCTGCATCGCGTCCTTGTTGCCGAGCACGGAAAGATGCTCCTCGATCGCAGTTGCGGGAACGCCGGCCGCGGCCAGCCGCTCGCGGAGCCATTTCGCATTTTCGGCCAGCAGCAGATCGGCGGCACCGGGTTCGAGAAAGGCCTTGTGATGCCGCGAGCGGTGCGCCTGATCGCCATCGGGCATTTGCAGCGCCCGATTGAAGGCGTTGGGATGCGGCCGTGACAGCACGGTGAGCGATGCCAGCCGCTCGGGAAAACGATCGGCAAGCGCCCAGGCGATGCTGCCGCCCCAGTCGTGGCCGACGAGGTGAAAGCGGCGGTCGCCATAACCGGAGGCGGCTGCTATCGCCATCGCATCGTCCATCAGCCGGTCGATGTGATAATTGGCGCCGTCGCTGACGTCCGGCCGCGCGCCCGGCGAATAACCACGCTGGCCCGGCGCCACCGCGCGATAACCCGCATCCGCGAGCGCCGCCACCTGCGCGCGCCAGCAATGCATGGATTCCGCAAAGCCGTGCAGCAACAGCACCAGCGGCGCGCCGGGTTTGCCGGCGGTGAGGGCGTCGAAGGTGAGGCCGGGTGCGATGGCGATTTCGACGAGGTGGGGCATGGATGTGATTTCCGATGCGCGTCCGTTGGTGCGCGCGCTGGGACTCGACCCACACGAGGTTGCCATGGAGGGATTCTCTTTTATCTTATTCGGTCGCCAGACCGCCATCGCGTTATTTTGGGAGACCAGCGAGCCGCAAGCCCTCTGTATAAAGCGCAAAATCTTGCGGTCTGCGAAATGGAACCCGTTCCTTGATACGGGACAAGCGGTACGAGGGGCTGAGGGCAAGGATCTGCGGAACGAGTCGTTGGGCTTCCTCAAGCCGTCCCATTTGCGCAGCGCTGGCCGCAAGAAAGAGTAGTGGGGAAAGCAGGTTGGGCTGCTCTCGAACGGCGTTTCCCGCCCATTGTGAGGCTTCTTCAAACCGGCCGAGGCAAAAGTGACCAAGAGAAATCACAGCCATGAACTGAGGCTGTGTCGGATCGAGGGGGCTCAAGCGCTGCGCCCGCAGCACGTGCTCAATTCCCAATTCATGCTCTCCCAGCAATATGTGGGTCGCACCGCTATAAAGCCACGTCAACGCACTGTTGGCGTTGAGCGATAGCGAACGCGCAACATAGGTAGCGCCGCTGTCGAGATCGTGGCCGAGAAAAGCGATCAAGTTCGACCGCCCGGCGCGCCAGCCGCAATCCTTCGGAAATTTCCCGCTCAGGGTTTGTCAGCCAGCCATTTTGCGCCCTCAGGCTGATGCACCGCGTCGCCATGGCATAGGCGGATGCGTATACCGGGTCGAGTTCGATCGCGTTGACGAAAAACTCAAATGCCTTTTTGTTTGTCGTTTTCGAATACCGCGAAACCATCGCCAGACCGCGCAGATAATAGTCGTAAGCGTCGAGCATCTCCGTTGGCTTGCGATGGGTACGCTCGATCTCCGCTTCTTCAAGTTTGGGAGCAACCGCACCGACAACGCTCGCCGTCACCTGGTCCTGCAATCCAAAAATATCTTCAAGCGATCCGTCGAATCGTTCCGCCCACAGATGCGCGCCGGTCGCGGCGTCGATCAACTGTCCGGTAATGCGGACTCTTCCTGCCGCCTTGCGTACGCTGCCCTCGAGCACATAACGAACACCCAGTTCGCGTCCGACCTGCTTGATGTCGACGGCTTTACCCTTGTAAGTGAAGCTCGAATTACGAGCGATGACGAACAGCGATTTGAAGCGCGACAATGCGGTAATGATATCTTCCACAATACCGTCGGCAAAATATTCCTGTTCGGCATCGCCGCTCATATTCTGGAACGGCAATACTGCGATCGAAGGCCTGTCAGGGAGGACGAGAACTTCGGCCGGTCCTGCGGAAGGATTCGTTGATAACGCTGAAGTTTCGTCACTTCCAAATCGCATTCGCCAGACGTGCACGGGTTCTGCGATGTTTTTCAGGGTCTGCAGACCCATATCCTCACAGGTAAAATCAACTTTACCGCGTACCTGCTTGTGCGCGTCGTCGGAGATGCAGACGCCTCCCGTAGGCGCAATTCCTTCGAGTCGCACCGCAATGTTGACGCCATCGCCAAAAATATCATTGTCATCGCTGATGATGTCGCCGATATGAATACCGATCCGAAATTCGATTTTCCGGTCCGGTGGCAGGTCGGCGTTTTGGTCGGACATGTCGCGCTGGACATCGACCGCGCATCGTGCTGCATCCACGGCGCTGGCAAACTCGACCAACGCACCATCGCCGGTGTTCTTGACGATGCGGCCGCGGTGCTCGGCGATTTTGGGGTCGATAAGCGTTTTGCGGAGTGCCTTGACTCTGGCAACGGTGCCCTCGTCGTCGACGCCCACCAGCCGGCTATACCCGACGACATCCGCCACGAGCACAGCCGCCAACCGTCTCTCTACCCGCTCCTCAATCAAACGAGCACCGAACACGTCAGTATTACCCCATCATCATCATCAAAGCATGGAGGTTAGCACTCGGGCC
>WNGN01003543.1_pt1 | contig 10612 bp, 8 predicted proteins | sample 5400561 | NCBI WGS metagenome assembly WNGN01 (sample SAMN13153379, study PRJNA577476) | soil metagenome | isolation source: 115 cm soil or saprolite under Garry oak tree replicate 2 | place: USA:California | collected 2016-06-15 | reverse complement strand
CAAACCGTGTATTGTCCGCTGAAGCAATGGCCTCCTCCGGTGCAGAGGTTGCGTTGAATCCCACGATCAAACCTGCCTCGGCAAACCTGCATAGGAAAATGGGCAACGAAAGTTACGATGTTGAGATGAGTGGCGAATGTGGTCGTTTTAACTTGAACTTGCTGGCGCCCGGCGGAGTAGAGAGCCCGGTGCTCGTCGCAGCGCTGCGCCAGTATCTCAACATAAAGGGCGTAGATCTAAACGATCTCGACGCGATGATGGATTCTCTGCTCGACTGGATAACGCCAACCAAAGGACTGCGTCGCTTGAACGCGCCGGAGGAGACTGACGACTATCGTCCGCCACATACGCCGCTTACTTCCGTGGACGAACTTAAAAAGATTTTTGGATGGGCTGAATACACTTCGCATTCCGGATGGGACGAAGATTTCACCACGATCATTGGTGGTTGTCAGCAGATCGACGCAGCGTACGCCTCGCGCGACGTGTTACGCGCGTTTGGAATTCCAGATGACTTTGTCGATCGCTTCCTCCAGGCGCGGCGTGGACCGGATGCACTTGATGGAACAGCCGACGACCCTCAGATGGACCAGCAAACGGCTTTTGCTCTCCTTGGTCTTGGAGGCGTCCAAACTGGGAAATCACCGCAGCCTAATCAAATCCAAAACCTGATCGTGTTCAAAAGCTCGAACCCCGTATTTCGCATCGTGAGCGTCGGAAAGTCGGGCGATGTTTCGCGTTCGGTCGAGATGTTAGTGCTCAAGCAGGCAGCAGGCGCTGGCCGTCCTCAAGTGTTCAGTTGGAAGGAGCTTTAAGATCCAGACCGGAATGCCATCGATTTTCATCATTCCAACTTCTCACGGCTGGAATTTTGTCCGCTTGGCCGCGCCAGTATCGGTGCCAGTCCCCAAGGCTTCGGATAATGAGGCCGGCGGGCGCCAAGCTGCTGCAGGCAAACCCGATCAAAACGGTTCGTGGACGGTCCGCAAACTGCAAACGTTGGAAGAAGCAGTGCCGCTACTCTCCGCCAGCGACGAGTTTGTCCTCGGCTTGCCTGTCTCGGCTGTGATTGCACAACGCTTTCGTCTGCCGAGCGTCGATCCGACGGAGTTTCCCGAGATGATTCGTCTGCAGATCGAAAAGTTGCTGCCATTTCCAGCCGACGAAGTAACGAGTGATTTTGAATTGATCGCACAAAACGAAACCGAAAGCGTCGTTTCTGCCATTGCAATTAGAAACGAGCAACTTGCCGAGATGGCTTCGCCGCTCCTAAACCGCGGCTACATTCCACGACAGGTCACGGTGTATGCGGCGCAGCGCGCCAGCACCTATGCGCCAAAGGGCAATGCTCTTCTGATTTATCCCGAAGGCGAGATGCTGGTTTACGCCATGACCGAGAACGGCAAGCTCAGCCTGGCGCGGGCAATCGAACGCAACGGCGATCAGCTGCAGCTGGAACTGCCGCAATTGCGATTAAGCGCCGAACTGCAAGGCATAGATGCTTCCTATCCAAATGTTTTGCTGGACGAAACCTGCTACGAACTGCGCGAGGCGGTCGAGGGAATTCTGACCAGCCCCACTGAGATCGTCGGAATCGAACTCCCTCCGGCGCCGGTCAAATTGAATCTTTTGCCGGAAAGCTGGCGCCGGCGCCGCCTGCAACTGACGCGGCAGGTGGAATGGCGAAAACGACTCGTCTGGATCGGTGGCGCCTACGTGGCGATCCTCGTTTTATTGTTCGCGTATCTGGGGCTCTTGCGGTTTCAGTTGGGATGGCTCGATCGTCGCATTGCCCGAGACGCGCCTGGGACCGAGTTTGTGCGCGCGACTGAAGCAAAATGGAAAGCGCTCGCACCGGCGCTCGATCCGCATTACTACCCGGTCGAAATTCTGCAGCATTTGTTTGAAAGCCTGCCTTCTGGCGACGTACGCATCACTTCATATAATCAGTCGGCGCGTCAGATTTCCGTGGACGGGGAGGCGAACACGGCTGCGCTTGTTTACGAGTTTATTGACAAGATCAAGAAGAACCCGGAGTTGCGAACGTTTCAGTTTGATATGGCTGCGCCGAGGATCTTGCCTAACAATCACGCGCAATTTCGCCTGGAGGGGAAACCCAAATGATGCCGGCGTGGTATGAACGAATGAACCGGCGCGAGCGTGTGCTCTCGTGGATTGTCGCGGGCACGGTTGTTGTGCTGCTGAATCTTTGGATTTTGAGTTCGCTCTGGGGCGCAGTCGCGAGCGCGCAAAAGGAGTTCGCCACCCGGAGAAGCAAGCTGGCCGAGCAAGCTGTTTACGTGAAAGAGCGCGAGACCTGGAAGAAGCGCGACGAGTGGATGCGGCAGCATCAGCCGGTGCTCAAAGATCCGGCGGAAGCCTCTACGCTGCTTGATCAAGTCAGGGAAGTCGCCGGCAAATACAATATCCTGGTTGAAAATCCTGCGATCGGAACAGGCGAGACGACGCCGTATCATCAGACGGTTTTCGCTTCGATCGAAACCAAAAGTCCGTGGCCGCCTCTGGTCCATTTTCTTTACGACGTGCAACGGCCGGAGGCGTTCGTGGTTTTCGAAAATGTTAATCTCGCGATTGACGGCAACGATCCCACAACGATGCGAGGTAAGTTTAAGATCGCCCGCTGGTTTGCGCCGGGACAAAAGGGAAAGTAATAGATAGGAACTGAAGTTATGAAATATTCTCTCACGCTCGCAACGATACTGGCGATAGCCGGAGCAACCTACAGCCAGGCCGAAGATGTTCTTCCGCCGAAGTACAACTTCGATCGCTACTCAAAAATGATGGATCAATCGCCATTCGCGATTGCCACTGCCGTAGCAGCGCCTGCTGCGACTCCAGATTTTGCAAAGGACCTTTACATCGCTAACGCCGCGCGATCGCAGGACGGCGATTTAGTGACGATTGCTTCGACCGGAGATCACAACTTCAAAAAATATCTTACTACAAAGGAACCAGTGGACGGTTATAGCATCTCGAGCATCGAATGGTCCGACAAAGTGGGCCAAACGAAGGTGACGATCAGCAAGGACGGAAATTTTGCGACACTTACGTTCAATCAAGCGCTACTGTCGCAGGTGTCGCCGGGCGGAGGTGTCGGAGCCAGGCCGCTACCTGCTCCCGCGATGCCGGTTCCAAATCCCGGCGGCGTCCCGAATGTACATGCACCGAAATTGCCCGCCAATGTGCCACCGGAATTGCAACAGTTGATTCCTTCGCGGGACGCGATGCAACCGCGTACGCGTGGCATGATTCAACGGAGCCCAAGGACGCAGAGGGGATCCAATGGCGGGGCAGATGGAGCTTCGAAGCAGTAGCCTGTAACCACCGCTCTGCGGCGCGTCCCCTTCCGGACCGAGGTCAGACGTGAACCGGCGGCCCCTTGGCTAAAACATTGCCTTAAATGCTAGTTGTTACCCCAATCGTCGTCTGAAGTATCAGCCTGACGGTCGGGTCCTGCAGAATACAAATCGTAGCCGCCCGGATTTTTCAGACCGGGATCGCGATAGATGTAATCGCTGCCCCAGGGATCCTTTGGCATTTCCTTGAACAATTGATACCAGCGAGCGGGTCGTGGATCGTTTTGCGGCTGGGTCGCCGGCGCTTGCAATCCTTGCTCGGTCGCATCGAAGCACTGAAGCGGAGCCTCATTCGGGATGAAATCGACGAATCCGTTGTTGTACTTTGCCGCACCCTACGGCTTCCTTCGACCCCGAAAGTTTTCGGCGCTCAGGATGACTCCACGCGCCCCTTCAACGGTCCAGCGCTTCAACGCTTCATTATCAGCACCCGGCGACCGCGAATAGTAGCCAGCGACCGAACGATACGGGCGCCGTCTGTGCGCCGGAGCTGTGTGACCGAACCGACGATATTGTCCGTTGGTTTAGAGTCGAAGCCTTAGACAACCACGGGTACGTCCCGCACGCTGCCTACTGACCCCAATCGTCGTCTGGTGTATCCGGTATGCGGTCGGGACCTGCGGAATACAAATCGTAGGTGCCCGGATTTTTCAAACCGGGAGAGCGATAAACGTAATCGCTACCCCAAGGGTCCTTGGGCACTTGCTTGAAAAATTGGTACCATCGAGTGGGCCTCGGATCGTTCTGTGACTGAGTCACAAGCGCCTGCAGACCTTGCTCAGTGGTTGGGTAAAAGCCGTTCATACTTTCGTAGAGCTGCAACTGCGTTCCGATTGATTGCACGTCAGCTCGAACGGCAGTCTGCTTAGCAAATCCGGTCGGATTGCCCATCTTTGAGATCGCCAGTCCTAGGAGAACGACGATGATGCTCACCACGATCATGATTTCCAATAGCGTGAAGCCCTGCTGTTTTATCTTTGTTCTCATCTTCAATTGACGGGGAATCCTCCGTCCCGGTGCGGCGATTACACTACCCTGATCTGCAATAATTGCTAGTGGTCACCTTGTGGTTGTCATTCCAAGCCGAGCGAAAATCTCTCGCCATTTCTGGATCACCGCTGCGAAACCAGATGTTTCGCTTCGCTCGGCATGAGAGCGTGAAATTACTGGCCGGTGCGGAGAAGATAATCCGACTTGTCCCAGATGTACTTTAGCTGGATTTGCGTCGCTCGGATTGCCGAGGCGCTGGTGCCTGCTGCGTTCGTGATGACGAGATCGTTCGCACCCACTTTCAAGATTGTTGCCGGCACAATTTTCTGAGCGCGCACCCATCCCGTGTAGTTGAAATGCATCTCAGTCGTAAGCGGCTCGGATTCGCCTCGGTAACCAGGATCAGCGAGGTCGGGCAGCGCGAGTGCAACTGGCCCGATGTTCTGGCCGTTGACATAGACTTCCGGCGGCGCGTCGATGCGCGGGTTTGCGATTTCAAAAGTCAAAAGCGCGGTGAGCGGTTGCGCTTCAATCGGAAATTGGAACACGCCGTTTTGCTGAGTCCGAGCATCAAGCCGCATTGCTTCAGCCGCCAGAGTGGCAGTCACTGTTCCGAAGTTCTCGACATCTTCCGGCGGCGGGTGCAGCGCGGGCACCACTGAGAACGGCTCGGGAATCACATCGCGATGTTCGGCGTTCACCGGATGGACGACCTCACTGGCTGTCATCCAGTCGAGATACGCCGCGCGAATTGTCTTTCCGTCGCCGGGAACTTCGATATCGATCGCGGAGGCGCCGGTCATCGGGATGAGGACTGAATCCGAGCTGGGCAGATTCATTCCAGCGCCGAGCGTGCCCGAGCGCAAAATGTGGCTGCCGGATTCGTCCCACGCCACTAATTCCGGCTGCTGATTCGGTTTGTCGTCGAAGAACAATCGGAAGAAAAGGATTTGATAATCGGGGCCGGGTTGCGTTACCCGAATGCGAAAAATGCTTTTCGACGCGCTACCGCCTTCGGTGAGTTCGCCGGGTAAAAGCGTGAGCGCTTCCACCCATGCTGGGGCTTCTTGCGATTTTGAATTACGCGACATCGTTTGGCGCAGATCGAGCCACGCGCTTGATGGAAGTGGCTGCGCAATCGCCGCAGCGGGAGCGGGCAAAGCATCGGTTAAAGCCTCCTGCGCGCTTACGCGGCAGACCGCAGCCAAAAAGATCGCAAACGCAGCGCGGGGTAACATTGAGTGGGCGAGACTAATTCAGACCCGACCTGCTTTGCAAGCTCGGAGTTTAATGCGGTCGGACTTGTAAGCTGTGCGTCATTTCAAAGACCGCCGACAGGATGCTGTATACAACTAACCCGACCAGCGCAGCGATGATGACGATAATCACCGGCGGAATCAATTGCGAAATCACCCCGACGGATCGGTCAAGCTCCCGCTCATACACGTCCGCGATCCCTTGCATCGTTTCGGCGAAGTGTCCGGTTTGTTCGCCCACGGCCATCATGTCAGTGAACAAATCCGGAAAGAGCTTCTGCTGTTGCAACGCAGCCGAAAGGGTCGCGCCGTCAATGACAGCTCTGCGCACCTCGCCTAATTTTGTTTCGAGAAAACGGTTGCCCGCTATCTCGGTCACGAGGTCCAGTGAGCGCAGCAGAGGCACGCCGTTTTCCATTAAAGTTCCCAGCGTACGCGCAAACTGGGCGTAATAACTGTGGCGAATCACTCGTCCGTACCCGGGGATCAGCAACCGGAACCGGTCCCATCCGATCCGCCCTTCCGGAGTGCGAACCACGGCGCGGAAACCGATAATTCCACCAATCACTATCAGTACGCCGACCCACCAGTAGCCGGTGATCGCATGGTGAAATTGCAGCAAGATGCGCGTCGGCAATGGAAGCGTGCCACCGGTTTGCGCCATGAACCCGGTCAACTGCGGCACCATGAACGTGATGAAAATTGTGACAAGAATAGCGCCGGCCACCGCGAGGAATGCCGGATAAATCAACGCCTGTTGCACGCGGTCTCGCAAGTCCTTGGCCTGCATCAGATGTTTCACCAACCGTAGGAGAATTTGCGGTAACGCACCGCTAGCCTCGCCCGCAGCGACGAGGTTCACATATAGCGGCGGGAAAATTCGAGGCATGTCGCTCAGGGCCTGCGAAAAACTGCGGCCATCGATCAGCGCCTGATGCAGCGTGTGCGTCATTTGTTGGACGCGCGGATGTTTCAACCGTTTCCCCAAAACCGACAATCCCTCGTCCAGCGTCATGCCGGCTTGCAGCAAATGCGCAAGCTGCTCGGTGAAAATGAGCAGTTGGCCGTGCGGAATTTTCAGGCTTTTCGCAGGCGTGGCGGCTTCGGGCGAGCCGAGTAGCCGCAATTTTCGTTGAATTGCGGCCGGCGCGCTTGCTTTTGCTTCCACCGGCTTAGCCGCTTCTACCATATCGATCCGAATCGGAATGCAGTGCTGCGATTCAATTTGCCGGATCGCAATGGCGCGATCTGCGCAGTCTAGGACCCCTTCAACTAAACCGCCCTGCGCGTTGCGCGCACGATAAGTAAACTGTGGCATCGGCGGGGAAAAGTAATCGGAAACTCGAAATTCGAAAGCCGATTCGGAGGTTAAATCGTCGAAAGGTTAAAACGGTTGACCGGCATCCCTTGAAACCAATCAATCGTGCTTAGCCTCTCAATTGCCGCCATCGTGCAAAATTTTTTGTTTGCACCCGTTCTCGATTTTGATAAGACCGCCCGAATGAAATGTGCAGCAGTGGCGATGGCCGTTTACATTGTCTTCGCTTCGCAAGCGTTCGCAGTCCTGCGACCGCTCTTTCCCGCAAAAGCGGGGCCGCCATTTGGCGTTGAAGCGATTGTCAAAGGAAACGGTTCAGTCCCGCCGTTAGTGAAAAGAGCGCCTGCTACCGCGCGGCGATAGCCGGTGTATCAGCTGCAACACGCAGTGCACTCGCCTGCGTGACAGGAATTTTCTCGCCTATGATTCCGAGTTTCACAGCTCATCTGGGAAGCTGACTGCGTTTCTGGAACTTGAAGCGGTGATTGCAAGCCTCTCTTTTTTATTTTAGATCGGTAGCGTCAGCTGAGACTTCGTAATCGCGATTTATTCCGTAATCGGGCCGCCTGCAAATGAAAGCGAACATTGTCGCCGTTAGGTGAGATTGAATGGCATCTGTTACCGGCAGGAAGGCTAACAGTGTTACCGGTCTGATTCTGCGCGACACATGTCTAACACGATGCTCAAGCCAGGAGGCTTGATATGGTGTGGTAGATCATCTCCTGCTTTCCAAGGTGGCGAAACTGGCCATCTATTAAGACGCTTATCTATCGTAATCTCGTTTTCTGTCGGCGGGTCTGAAGCGTTTTGAATCACGGTAACTATGCGGAATTCGGTTGTACGTTCAGTCAGCTTGAAGCAGACCAGGTACGAGCTGCGATCGCGCTTTACTCCGGCGCCTGCACTGGTCAGTACAACGTGAAAGAGATAAAAACGCCCATCTTTATCTACAATGTCTACCTTTTCGAAAGTTGCTGAGAAGGGATGCGGTATACCATCCCACACCAACGATTGGGCTTGGCGGCGTGCGGTATCATCGTTGTTAGCAGAATCAAAAAGCCAGTCCAAAATTCCAGCGTCCGTTTGGAATGTGGCAACCGTTAATGCGGTCAGTATAATAGTAAGCTGTCGCATTAAGAGTAGCTAGGGGCCGAATCTGCTTGGCTTCTCTTGTGACCGCCCGATAAAAGCGGAATCATGGACATTCATTTTAGCGGGAAGTGCTACGTGACGCTAACAAAAACCTTTACCACTCTTTGAAATCGCCCGCGTGCTCGTGCGCTTCCTCGATCGCGTTGCCTATTCCATCGTAAACGCGAATCACTGCATCTGTGACCGGCTGTAAAACTTTGCGTATCCGATTGCATCCGATTGCATCTGCATCACCGTACGAGAACCCACCAAATAGGTTGCTAGCAGCAAGGCTTTTATACTTATGATCACGAATGAGTGAATAAGTCGATCTTATCCGCGTCACTGAGTTCCAAGGGAAATGAAAACCGTCTGTCGCGTCTTTGCTTATCTAAAACGCTACCCGCTGCTTGCGATAGCGACGCTGGCTTGCGCGATCGCGGGCACACTCATGGTCGTCGTTCCTCCTGCGGCGACGAAATATGTTCTTGATAACGTTATCAACGGTCACCACGCCGAACGTTTGGTGCCGCTGCTTATTCTCGTAGCTTTCGCCGTGTTGCTTCAGAGAGGCTTGGACTATCTTCGCCTCTTGCTCAACAACACCTTTGAGCAAAAAGTCATTTTCGATCTGCGCCGCGACCTGTATTCACACATTCAAACTCTGCCGCTGCGCTGGTTCGATAATCGCGCCACCGGCGATCTGATGACGCGGATTCTGGAGGATGTGAGCTCGGTCGAGCGCGTCCTAATCGACGGCATCGAGAAAGGCACGGTGGCGGTATTGCAGATCGTGGTGGTGGTGGTGGGGATGTTTTACCTTAGCACAAAACTGGCGCTGGTCGCGCTGGCGCCGGTGCCGTTCCTGGCCGGCGGCGCGCTCTGGTATACGCTCACGACGCACCGGCGATACCAGCTGCACCGCCGCGCCGCTTCGGCCATGAATTCGCTCCTGCACGATAATCTCTCCGGCATTCGTCAGATCAAAAGTTTTGTACGTGAGCCTGAGGAAGATCGTCGCTTCAGCGAAGAGAGCGATGAGTTGCGACGTGCCAGCCTCGTCGTCACGCGCGTGTGGGCCCTTTACCATTCTTCAATGTATTTTTTCGGCTCTCTCGGCGTCCTGCTAGTGGTGGGAGTGGGGTTGCGCGATATTTTGTCGGGCGCTTTACAGTTAGGCGATCTTGGCGCTTTTCTTGTGCTCGCAAGTTTTCTCTACGAGCCAATAGGGAAACTGCATGAACTCAATCAACTGGTGCAGGCAGGACGGGCCTCCGGCGAACGCGTCTTTGAAATTCTCGATTCAGTGGGCGAGCCGGAGGGTGGCGAAATGTTTGCTGAGACAGTGCGCGGCGAGATTGAGTTCCGGCATGTCAATTTCAGTTATTCCGGTGAGTTGCCGACGCTAAGTGACATTTCATTTCACGCGCGGCCAGGTGAGACGGTCGCGCTCGTCGGCACGACCGGCTCGGGAAAATCCACAGTGATCAATTTGCTCACGCGCTTCTACGAGTTCGATAGCGGCGAGATTTTGGTCGACGGAACTCCGATTCGTAATTTGCGCATTCGCGCGTTGCGCCAACAGATCGGGATGGTGACGCAGGAAAGCTTTTTGTTTAACGGCACCATCCGCGAGAACCTGCAAATCGGGAAGCCTGATGCGACGGATGAAGAATTGCTGGAGGCGGCGGCGGTGGCAAACTCGCGTCCTTTTATCGATAGGCTGCCGCACGGATTGAGCAGCGTGGTAGGGGAGCGCGGAGTAAAGTTAAGTGTGGGTGAAAAACAGCGCCTTTCGATTGCGCGCGCGCTGTTGAAGGATCCGCCAATTCTCGTTCTGGATGAAGCGACGGCGAGCGTGGACACCTCGACGGAGCGACTTATCCAGGAAGCGCTGGAAACTCTGATGTTCGATCGCACTTCCATCGTAATCGCGCATCGGCTTTCCACCGTCATGCATGCAGATCAGATTCTCGTGCTCGATCACGGGCGTATCGTCGAGCGGGGAACCCACGAGCAATTGCTTGCGCTTGGTGGGAAATACGCGCGGTTGTGTGAGCAAAGTTTGCTCGAAACCCCGGAAAGCGAGTCGACGATGACGCGCGTCCGCTTCCCTCAAGCCGCGACGTTCCTCGCGGAGGCTGCGCTCAAGATCGCGAATGCACTCCTCGAATCGACATCCATCGGGCGGCGGGTGAAACGTCGGTAGCTCGCGGCGCACCTGCAAGCGCAAAAAGACTCGCATTTACTGCGCATAAGCAATGCAATCGTTGACACCATGTTGACAGTATGAGCGTCTGAATGGTCGTTCTTGGCCGCTAGGGTTCGCACATACACGAGAAGCGACAACTCGTTAGGTAGGCTCACGACGGTTTTCAAGTCCACCGCGTCTGCCAATTCTGCCACGCCGAGCGATTTCCAAGGACCTTAAAGAGACATCCGCGGACGTTACTGAGACCAGCGGATTTGTTCTCACTCGCCCATTTTTTGACCCTCCTTACAGGCCCTTCTACCTATGAAAAGAGGCGGGGGCGGGAATC
>WNGN01004142.1_pt1 | contig 10614 bp, 12 predicted proteins | sample 5400561 | NCBI WGS metagenome assembly WNGN01 (sample SAMN13153379, study PRJNA577476) | soil metagenome | isolation source: 115 cm soil or saprolite under Garry oak tree replicate 2 | place: USA:California | collected 2016-06-15 | reverse complement strand
GAGTTCGTCGCAAAACGCAAAGCCACTCTCGCTACAATTTCAGCCGCAAACACTGCAAGCCCCGCAACAAACGAAGCGGCGAACACTGAGGTCGGGGTGAGTTCTCCTTACGTTCGTCCGCCCGAGTCACCCGATTCTCCAGAATCGCTTATCGCGGCAGTCGAAGCTGCTCCCGCCGCCGCTGCAACGTCGTCATCTGGCACCGCGCAACGCGAACCGCTTCCGGAAATCGATCCGCTTGCCGTTCCACTCTCCCCTGTCTCGCCGCCAGCCCGGTCACCATCATCTGGGTCAAATGCCGCGCAGCAAGTACCGCGCTCGCGCATTCCTGTCTCTTCGCTTCCACAAGTGAACGCCACCATCGGCGGACCGCGCCGTATCAGCAGCAACCCTCCTGTTTCCACTCGTTCCAATAAACTTTTTCTCGTCAGCGCAGCTGCCGCCATAATCCTTCTCGGCCTGTTCGTGCCGCGCTATTTTCTCCGCTCTCGCAATTCGTCGTCACCAAATTCCGCGAACCCAGGCACAACGTCTTCCACTCCGCAAAATTCAGCCTCGCGCGATGCGAAAATTCCTCCGGCTAATTCCACTTCCACGGCCGCAACAACTTCACCCGCAACCTCCAGTCCCGCGCCATCCAGAAATTCGTCCGCGACAAACGCCCCCTCGTCCAATGCGATTCCTTCATCGCCAAACGCAAACTCGCGCACGAACACAACAAATTCATCGTCCAATTCAGGAGCAACAAGCTCTCCTTCCGGCACGAGCAAGTCCGCACCGCCACGTTCGGCTGTCACGCCCGCGGCTCCGTCATCCTCTAACTCCCAGCCGCTTTCCCCAGCGGTTCTTCGCAAAGTCCTCCCCGAAGTTTCCGAAAAATCGCGCTCCACCATTCGCGGCAGCGTCCGCATCAACGTCCGCGTACAAATCAATCCCGATGGCACCGTCTCCACCGCCGCACTCGCAAATCCTGCCCCCAGCCAATTCTTCGCCGCCGCCGCTTTAAAAGCCGCCCGCCAATGGCAATTCGCCACGCCATCCTCTTCCGCTGCTTCCGGAGCCAGCCCGTCCGCCATAATCCGCTTCGACTTCACTCCAACCTCCACCTCCGCCTACCTGCCATAAGCAAACACCCAGCCGCACGTACGCCTTCCACGTGAAAATTACATCGGTCGGCGCGTCTAGTTTCTGACTTTGGCACCGAAGGCCGCGCTCCAGTATTCCGTGATCATGGAACCGCACTGCGGTTGCTGGACCCTTGAGGTACCCAACGCCATTCATTTTCTCGAGAAAAGAGAATTTCTATTGGCCGAAGCGTATTCACTCGAACCAGAACTCTCCAGACTTCATCCGGACAATCACAACATCCGCCCCAAAATCCGACAACAACTCCAAGTCCTCCGCGGCCTCGCTCTCCTGCACTTCCTCGGCAACGGCCACTATCGTTTAACTTAAAGGCCGCCCTTGCAGGTCCTACGGGCATCTAATTTGTTTTTCAACCGGGGCCATGTACAACGGGATACATCGCTCAAACAGCAGCTGCCGCAGTCACGGTCGCCGCGCGCAAACTTTTATGCTAACTTTCCCGTTAGCCGCGAAACCCGGCGCACTCGATGCCATCACCCACCAGAGTCCAGATCTACGGCCAGACTTATTCCATCGCGGGCGATCTCGATCCCGCTTACGTCCAGAAACTTGCCGCCTATGTGGATGAAAAGATGCGCGCGATCTCTGACGCCACCAGCACTGTGGACACGCAGAAAGCCGCCGTCCTCGCCGCTCTCGCCATTGCCGACGAACTCCACAGCGGCCTTCGCGAACGTGGAGAACAGGAAGAACTCTTGCGCGAACAAGCCGAACGCTGCCTCACCCTCGTCGAACGCGCTCTCAAACAAACCGCTTAATCGCGCAACGCGCTGCCCTCATAAAGAAACGTCATCGGTTTTGGACCCTTCATATAGCCGGTCGTCAGGTGGGTAATATGAAAGCCCGCTCTTTCGAGCAGCGCAGGAATTGGCCGGTTCAAGTGACAGCCGCCGGCAATGCGCTTCCACACTGGCGTTAAATGGTCCTGCCACTTTCTTACGCTTTCTTCCGGCGCTTGCCCATGTTCAACGAACAGCAGCTGTCCACTTGGTTTCAGCACGCGCCGCATTTCACGGAGGGCTTCTGAGGCATCGGCGATGGAGCACAATGTCCAGGTCATCACCACGGTATCCACGCTGCTGCCCTCCAGCGGAATGGCCTCGGCCGACGCTTCGAGGAATGTCACGCAAAGGGAAGAATCGCTGGCTCGACGACGGGCCATCTCAGTCAATTTCGTCGACGGTTCCAATGCGAGGATTTCCTTTACGCGCGGCGGATAAAATTTCAGATTCGGACCTGCGCCAATGCCAATCTCAAGTACGCGCCCCTCCGCCGCTCGAAGCACCCGTTCCCGGTACGGCGACAATTCGCTGTTGCGCATCGCGAGATTTACCAGGTGCGGAACGATGTGTTCCCGATAGAAGCCCATGATGATTTCTTCTTAGCGGCCCGCAAGGAAACTCAGCAACTTCTTTTTCACTTTACCGGAAAATGTTTCGGGAGTTGCGCTCCCAGCGATGCTTGCGCAATTCCACCAGCAGATCAGCAGGCAAATACGCGGAAGCGTATTCAGACAATGCTCCGCGTTCGCTGACTGCAAGATTCGCTTCCACGTTGCGCGTCTTGCGCATCCCGGGAATCGTCGTGCTCACATCGGGATTACTCAAGATGAATCGCAGCGCCAATTCCGGCAGCGTCATTCCACCATTCGCCATTTTGTCCTGCGCCGATTCAGGTAACAATGGCTTTAGCGCATCCACGCGTTTCAAAGTTTCCTGCAACTTTCCGCCAGAAAAATACGAGTTGCGCCAGTCTCCATCCGCCCATTTGCTCGAAGCGGTCAGCGCTCCGGTCAGCGCTCCTTCATCGAACGGAACGCGCGCAATCACCGCCACATTTTTTTCGCGGCACGCCGGAAACAATTCATCTTCGGGATTCTGGTCGAAAATGTTGTACACCACCTGCACGGAGTCGACCAGGCCCGCGAGCACCGCTTTCACTCCATTCCACGGTTGCCAGCGATTCAAGCTGATGCCCACGGCGCGCACTTTTCCACTCGCTTTCAATTTCTCGATCGCCGGGCCGATTCGCGCATCTTCCAGCCAACTGTCGTTCCACGTATGCAGCTGGATCAAATCCAGCGATTCGAGTCCCAGATTTCGCAAACTTTTCTCGACGTATTCCGTGATGTGCTCTGGTGGATAATTTTCGTCCAACGTGGAATTTGCCGGCGCGGGCCAGCTCTGATTTTTCGGCGGCACTTTCGTTGCGACAAATATTCTCTTGCCCGAGTTTGCGCGCAACACTTGCTCCAGCAATTTCTCGCTGTGGCCGTTTCCGTACACCCATGCCGTGTCAAAGAAATTGCATCCCAGATCGATTGCCCTTTGCAGGGACCCGAGCGATTCCGTATCTTCCGAACCGCTCCACGCGCCCATGCCCCACATGCCGTAGCCAATCTCACTCACGTCCCAGCCCGTCCGTCCAAATTTTCTAAAGCGCATTCAGTGGTTCCCCAATTTTCTCGGCTCGCGGCGACACTCGGCGCCGATCGCTGATCACTCTTTTTATTGGCTCCACTCGGTGGGAGTGCGCACCCAGCGATGCTTTTGCAATTCCGCATGCAGAGCGGCGGGCAGCGGGCCTTGGTCGCTTGCGGCGATATTCGCTTCGACGTTACGGAGTTTTCGCATGCCCGGAATGATCGTACTCACATCAGGATTGTTCAAGATGAATCGCAGCGCCATCTCCGGCATGGAAGAATCGGCAGGAACGAGCGGCTTCAAGGCATTGGCATGCTCTACGCTCGATTGCAAATTTTCTGGAACAAAATATGTGCTGCGCCAGTCTTCTTTTGGCCACGTGCTTTTTGCTGTGAGCGTTCCCGTCAGTGAGCCTTCGTCGAACGGCACACGAGCAATCACGCCAATATCATGCGCGCGGCATGCCGGAAATAATTCGTCTTCGGGGTTCTGGTCAAAGATGTTGTAGATGACTTGCACCACATCCACAAGCCCGGATTTCACGGCGCGAATTCCGTTCCACGGTTCCCAGCGGTTCATGCTGATGCCGACGGCGCGAACTTTTCCGTTCTCGCGCAATTTTTCAATCGTGTGCGCCGTGCGTTCGTCATCGAGCCATTGATCTTCCCAGGTGTGGTATTGGATCAGATCGAGCGTGTCCGTGCCGATGTTGCGCAAACTTTTTTCGACGTACTCGAACACATAATCCGGTGGATACGATTCATCCAGCGTGAATGCGCGCCTTGACGGCCACTGTCGATTCTTTGGCGGCACTTTTGTCGCTACATACAATTTCTTCCCCGCGTTCGCGCGCAGCGCTTTACCAAGAAGCTCTTCGCTGTGCCCGTCGCCGTAGGCCCACGCGGTATCAAAAAAATTGCAACCGAGATCGATCGCGCGTTCGAGCGAGGCGAGGGATTCGGCATCCTGCGAACCGGTCCATCCCGCCATGCCCCACATTCCGTAGCCGATTTCGCTGACCTGCCACCCCGTCCGACCAAACCGCCGAAATTTCATGGCTCTTCTCCCCGCCACTGTGTGTGCGCGTGCGTGCACATTATATATGCGCGGAATTGCTGGACGCTTATAACTGTTGCGATTCAACTGTACCTTGGTACAGGCGGTTCTCCTGCGGCGCGCCTGCTAGCATCGAAAAATAGGGCCGGAGTTTGCCGGTAAGGAGATGCTTTCCGATGAAGCGCGGGCTCAGTTTTCTGGCCGTGGTGGTTTTTGGTTTTTCCGCCGCGGGATTGCGCGCGCAGCAAGCGGCGCACTCAGCAAACGCAAAGTCCTCTGCTAAAAATTCCATTGAGCAGATGCGACTGACTACAAAGTCCGCTCACGCACGCGAATTATTTGGCCAGGCGATTATTTTGAGCGGGAATTACCGGCTGGACGAATGCCTGAAGAGCTTGCGCACGGCGGTCAGTGAAGACCCGGATTTTGCCGCAGGCTGGAGTTTGCTTGCATATTACGGAACGGATTCGCACGAGGCTGCAGACGCGCTTGCTCGCGCGCAGAGTCTGGTTGGAAAAGCGTCTCCGAGCGAAATGCTTTTCGTCCGCTGGGTGGCCGCTCTGAAACACAATGATCAGATCGGGGCAATTTCCAATCTGAACGATCTGGTGAAGCGAGAATCCGGCGACAAATGTGTCCTGTATCTGGCGGGACGCTGGTTTGTGGACCAGCGCGACCAACAGCACGCAATTCCTCTGTTTGAAAAAGTTCTGGTGCTCGATCCGGAATTCACACCGGTCCTGAATCGGCTTGGCTACGCGTATGCAGCGATGGGCGACATGGCACGCGCGGAAGCGCTGATGCAACAGTACATTGCGGCGATGCCGGCGGATCCGAATCCGGAAGATTCTTACGGCGATATTCTTTTTAAGGCGGGCCGATACAGCGAGGCTCGCGCGCATTTTGAATCCGCATTGAAAAAAGATCCTACGTTCGGTCCTTCACAGCATGAATTGGGAGACGTGTTCGCGTTGCTGGGGAATCAAGGAGCAGCGCGGGAAGCTTACGAAAAATCGGCGCGCGTGGCGGCGAATCCACGACGAGGCCTCGAATACCGCTCTTCGATTGCATTGAGTTACGTGCGCGAAAACCTTTACGGGTTTGCTGACCGGGAATACGCGACGCTGGCAGCAGAAGCAAAATCGAAAAAGTACACGGACCTGGAAGCCGCGCTTCACGAAGCGATGGCTCTATACCAAGCGGATGATCTTGAGGCCATGAAACATCTGGATGCCGCGGAAGATGCGATCCGCAGCGACGCAGATTTGGCCACGGTGACCCGCGACGAACACATGGCGGTGATTCGGCGGTGGCGGGGAGTACGCTCCTTGCACGCCGGGAATCCCGCGATGGCGGATGTTTGTATCCGCGTGATGCAGCAGAGATACGAGTCCACGGAAAACGAGTCTATCGGAGATCAGTTGCACGCGTTGCGCGGCACGTGGTTGGTGGAACAACGCAAATATCAGGAAGCGATTCCTGAACTTGAGCAGGCGAGCGATGACGCGTTTTCGCTGGATTTGCTGGCGCGTGCGAAACGCGAATCGGGCGACGCTCCCGGCGCGGATGCGACACTTCGCCGGCTTTTCGCGATTCACGCTTCAACCATGGATTCCGTGCTTGTCGTTGAGCCTGCACGGCAAAAGTCTACAGTTTCCGCAACGGCTTCGACTGCCCGGTAACTGCTAGCCAAAACTGGTCGAGGACCCAAGAGGAGTTGACTTTGGCGACAGGGCTCAAGTCGTCTGGCGAAGCGCTTCTAGAATGTCCGCTCCCACATTGGGCGCGAGGGCAACACAACCAAGAAGCAGATCCCTCGAGAGACAAGTCCACTAGCGAAGTATCGCGGGATCGGTGTTCCCGGAATGGCAGTACTTCGCGCGATCCGCAAGCTGCGCGGCCGATGAATCCAAAGAGAGTCCGCGACTTATTCCTTCAATTTGAGTTTGCCTGCGGCTTTTTGTTCTTCGAGGAAGGCTTTGAGCTCTGGGACGGCCTCGAGGAGGCGGGTCCACTGTTCGTAATAGAGTGTGACGGGGAAACGGCCGAGGCCATAGACGCTGACGCCGCCTTTTTCGCCGACGCGAAAATCGAGAGTGCCGCTTCTTTTTGAGCCGGATTGTTTTTGCAGTTGCGCGAGTTGCGCTTTGAGTTCTTCGTAGCTTGGTTCGGACATGGCGTCAATCCTCCGCGGACAACCAACAAGAAAAATCTAACACAGAGGACACCGAGAGCACAGAACTGCGTAGTTATGCGAGGCGGCGCGTGAGACCTTCGCACGCGGTCGCCGTGAAAGGGCGGCATCTACAACAAAGCACCGGTCTCTCCGGAAAGAACCGGAGCGCAAAAGGCACGGAAGACCGGCCACTACAACGGCGAACAGAACAGGCGAGAGTGCCTGCACCACCATCGAGTGGATTAGGGGCGGTCAGCGGGGACACCTTCGCCGGTGAGTTCGCGTTGGGCGGCGTGTGCTCCTGCTAGCGAAGTATGATTGCGGTGATGAACGATCAAGTGCATGAGGAACATCAGGATGAGGACGGCGCCGAAGGTGACGACGATGGTTGCGCCTGTTGGCGTGTCCAGCTGGACGCTTAGCCAGCAACCTAGAGCTGAGACGACGGTGCCCATGGTCCAGCCGATGGCGAGGCGCGGGCCGATGCGATCCGCGAAAAGCATCGCGCCGACGCTTGGAACAATCAGGTAGCAGAAAACCAGGAGCACGCCGGCGATGGCGACGGAGGAAGTTACGACGAATCCGAATGAGGCATAGAAAAGGAAATCCCAGAGGCGAACATTCAGGCCGAGACTTTCCGCTTTTTCGTGGTTCATCGAAATGAGCAGGAATTTCTTTCGAAAAATAAAATGAAAAAGGCCGACCGCCGCGTACAGGATGGCGGTCTTGATCACTTCGCCTTTCGAGACCGCGAGAATGTTGCCGACGAGCATGTCTTTCAGGTGCTCAGTTTCGCCGGTGGCTTTGCTCATGAGCAGGATGGCGGTGGCGGAAGCGACGGCGTAAGCGATACCGATGAAGGCTTCCTGCGGAATGTGGCCACGGCTGCTGCGCGCGACAGCGAAGATGGCGGCACCCAGAAAAGTGAAGCCGAGACTGATCCAGTAGGCAGCGCGCCCGTGAGGGTCCATACTGACGACGACGGCGACGGTTGCGCCAAGCGCAGCAATTTGCGCCAGCGCGAGATCAACAAAGATGACGCCGCGTTCGACGACGTGCACGCCGAGATAGGAGTGGATGCCGGTGAGGATGAGGCTGGCGATAAAGGGCAGGATCAGAAATGCGAGAATTTCCATGCGATGAATTTCCCCCTATGGTCGCTTTATCCGCGAGCAATGTCGAGCGAAAGAGATTCGGTTTCTGCGTCTTTCTTCACGCGTTTCCTTCTTTTTTGACCTGCTGCGCTCTTCTTCATGACACGGCATTGTTCAGGTTCTCGAATCGCCCTTTGCCAGCACGAGTAGTACGTTGAGATCCTTCGACCAACCTTATCGGTTCGCCTCAGGATGACGCCGCGTTTTTTGTCACTGCGCAGTGCGACAGTTGCCTGTGCGGCGTCACTTTGCGGTGTCCAGAGCCTGCTTGAGTTTGGCGATATCGTAGTCGAACAGCTTGAAATAATCGGTGATCTCTTTTTCGCCGCCGACGCTGGGCATGAGAACGACAACTTGGCCAACGGTGTCGCGCGCGATGGCGTTCGGTGTTTTCAAATCAAAGTATGGTTCGACGACGATGATCTTCACTCCATCACGTTTCATTTGGCCGATCAGTTCTACGGTGTGCTGCGGGCTGGGAGGAATTCCGGGTCGCGGTTCGACGTAGCCGACAACATTGAGGCCGAAGTGTTCCGCGAAGTTGGGCCACGAGCGGTGATAGGTGACGATTTTGCGGCCGGCGTAGGATTTCATCTGCGCGAGCCATTGCTGATCGGCTTGTTTGAGGCGCTGCTCAAAACTGGCATAGCGCTGCGCGAAATAAGCCGAGTCGCCGGGGCGCATTTCACTGAATTTGTCGGATATGCCTTTGGCGATGCGCAAACCGTTTTCCGGATCGAGCCAGTAGTGCGGATTCCCGAGGGGGTGAACGTCGCCTTCGGCGCGGGTGACCTGGCCAGTGGGGATTTCAAGAATTTTCGCATAGCGTGAGGCATCGAAATAACCAGGAGCTCCAACTTGAATTTTGGGATTGGTGGATTGAGTGATGAGCGGAGGAAGCCAGCCGATTTCGAGTTCGAGACCGACGACAATGAGCAGGTCCGCTCTGCGCAGCTTCAAAAGAAAGCTGGGCTTGGCTTCCACGAAGTGCGGGTCCTGGTAGCCGCGCGCGATGGATTCAACGTCCACTTTGTCGCCGCCAATTTCCTGCGCGAGGGCTGCAAGGTCGGTGGTCGCGGTCATGACGTTGAGTTTGCCTGCCGCTTGCGATGGCGGAGGGCAGAAAGAAACGACCAGCGCCACGGCGGCGAACAAAGCGAAAAGGCGAGTGTGCGGTTTTACAGCGGTCATCACGTGTCTCCGAAATTTCTAGAATGGATGGGCGCCATGCGCACCCATCACGAAAAGAAACTGCAACAAGAATTCATTGGCGTTGTCGTAACGCGAGGTCGCGGGGTCCAGCAGATGGCCGTAGCGATACTGTCCACGGACCTGGCTGAACTCGCTGGGCCAGTAGGTGAGGATACCCGAAAAACCGGTGTCGGTCAGGTTGCCATTGTCGGCGTGGCCGCTACGATCGAAGCGTCCGCCGACAGTCCAGCGGCGATTGAGACGGTATTCGGCGTGAGTGTACATGCCGAAAGCGTGCTGCGTTTGGAAAATGTCGGAGGGCGAGAGCTGGTCGCGTGCGCTCCAGAAGAGTTCGGTGCGGAAGAGGAAAGAGTTGTAGATGGCGCGGCGGAGCGGCTTCCAGCGCAGCGTGGCATCGGCGGCATAAAGATTGGTTAGGAATGCCGATGAATCGGAGACGAATTCGCCGGAATTGTTGTGGCCGCGCGCGTAGGAGACTCCCAGATCGAGGTTGGTGGATTCGCTGAGATCGCGGTAGGCGCGCAGATGGCCGACGACGCTGAGATCCTGGCGGCAATGAAACGTGTGAGGGAAAGGCCGGCATCATCGATACCGTCTTCGCCGCCGACGAGATTGTTGGTGACAACAGGGCGGTCGATGTATTGAAGAGCGTGATTGTGGATGGTGTTGACCTTGCCAAATTCGGCGCGCATCTTGCCGACTTTGAGAAGCAGTCCCGCGGGAAGCGCAGTGAAGGTGACGTAAGCTTCTTCGACGTTCACGCCGGTTTCGCCGAAAGAGAGAAACGCGTCGGCACGAGCGTAAGGATCGATGATGGCTTGCATGCCGACTTCGGATTCGTGCAGCTCAAGCGATTTGCCGGGCGCGACGTTGTTGTGTCCGGCAGTGCCGATGAAATCGCCGATCAAGCTGATGTCGGGATTGAGCAGTTTAGCGTTTGAAGAAGCGCCGCCGAAAGTTTGTGTTTGGGTGACTTGAGGGGGAGCCGACGCGATGGGCGCTGCAGCAGAAGCGGGCTGCGAGCTCGCTGGCGCGACATGAATGGAAGTCGCGGCGAGCATGCCCGGTTCAACGTGGGCGGCAGTAAGCAAAACCTGAGTGGTGACGGGAATCGCGGGGGCTTGAGTCTGGCGCATCGTTTGCAATTCGGCGCGCAGTAAGGCGACTTGTTCGGCGAGACTGCGTACTTGTTCTTCGAGGGATTGGATGCGTGCTTCACCGGGCGGGATTGACGGGGCAGAAGGCTGTTGGGCACAAGCGGAGAACGAGGTGAGCAGGATCAGAATCACAAGCAGAACGAGACATTTCATACATGCACTCCTTCGAAAACGGTTGGAAAAGATCGAGTAGATGAGCCAGGGATGATTCAGAAAGACTTTAGAGGGCCGGAGGCGCGCGAGGAGAGATTCTCCTCACCGTGTTAAGCGGGGGAGTTGAAGCAGCGTCG
>WNGN01003541.1_pt1 | contig 10614 bp, 5 predicted proteins | sample 5400561 | NCBI WGS metagenome assembly WNGN01 (sample SAMN13153379, study PRJNA577476) | soil metagenome | isolation source: 115 cm soil or saprolite under Garry oak tree replicate 2 | place: USA:California | collected 2016-06-15 | reverse complement strand
AAAGTTCGCTCCAGTTAATGACTCCAAATCTTCGCGGCTCGCGGCCCAGAAAGATGTTTTCGGCAACGCTCAAGTCCTTGACCAGCGAAAGCTCCTGATAAATGACGGCGATTCCGGCTTGTTCGGCGGCGCGAATATTCGGGAAGCGGCGTTCGGATCCCTCGAGTACGATCTGGCCGCCGTACTCAGGATGGGGATAGACGCCGGCGAGAATTTTGATGAGCGTTGACTTGCCGGCGCCGTTTTCGCCGACGAGGGCATGAATTTCGTTACCACCTAAATCAAACGTCACACCGTCGAGTGCTTTCACTCCCGGAAAGCTCTTGGTGATATTCCGCATCTCAAGAAGTGTCTTCATGTCCAAGGTCCAAGGTCTAAGGTCCAAGGTCCAACGTCCAAGGTCTAACGTCCAAGGTCCAACGATTCGAGAATAATTTAAAGCTTAAATCGGAAACACTCGACCTTATCGATACTTGCTACCACGAAGACTCGAGTGGTGCAAATATCTCATCAGTCCGGAGATCAATTGACTAACTTCCATCGCTGAGTTGAACAGGAGTTCGTATTCCTCAACTGAGATGTACGCTTGATCGAGCGCTACATAGAGTTGGGTTCGCGTTTCACCGCAAGATCCTTTCGCCACTGACAGGAACTGAAGGAATTCCTTGTCACCTCCCCGTTCAAAGCTTCAGCAATATTTGACATTATTGACACTGCGGCTCGGCGGATTTGATCCCGAAGCCCGAAGTCGCGGCTAAATTTACCGACACCGGTTGCCTTGTAGATCTCTTTTGTGAGTTTTCTAACTCGCTTCCAGGACTCAACGTCTTCGAATTTGCGAATCTTTGCCATAGTTTTCCTCCTTGGTGGGTGATAAGGTTTTAAAAGCATCTGACCTTGGACGTTGGACATTGGACTCTTCTTACTGCTTCGGCCACTGATCGCGCGGCACGTTCTTGTAAACGTCTTCCAGTTTGTGATAGCCATCCTTGATGACTGTCTGCATCACGTTGTCCTTGTCGACGACGATCGGCTGTTGCAGAATTGAAGGCACGTCGAGCTTTCCATTGTTTACCTTATCTTTGGCATCGATCGTTTCTCCGCGCGCGAGTTTGAGGGCTGAATCCACAGCACTAAAAGCGAGCGGCCGGATTGGTTTGTAAATCGTCATAGTCTGCTTGCCGTCAACGACACGCTGAACGGCGTCCAGCGCGGCGTCCTGTCCGGTCACCAGGACTTTGCCCACCAGTTGAGGCGGCAAGGCAGAAATTGCGCCACCCGCGGTCCCATCGTTTGAAGCCACGATGGCCTGAATGTTGTTGTTGGTTTTCGTCAGCGCATCTTCCGTGATCCGGAGAGCTTCTTCAGCTTTCCATTCCTTTGCGAACTGATCAGAAATGATCTTTATGTCGCCGCTGGCGATTGCCGGCTTGAGCACATTCATCTGTCCATCGCGCAGCAGAAGAGCGTTATTATCGGTGGGCGAGCCGCCAATCAAAATGTAGTTTCCTTTCGGCGCATGATCGAGCGCGTATCTCGCCTGCATTTCGCCAATCTTTACCACCTGGTGCGAAACGTATAGGTCAACATCAGAGTTACGAATCAGGCGGTCATAACTGATCACGGGCACGCCCTGACGGTGCGCCGCTTCGACAATTGAAGCGGCTATTTGCCCGTTGTGAGGCGCCACAATCAGCACGTCAACCCCTTTCGTCAGCAGGTTGTCGCATTGTTTGGTCTGCAACGAATCGTCGCTGTTGGCGACCTGGATCTCACATTCGGCGCCGACCTCTTTGCATCGTTGTTCAACCAACTCTTTATCGCGTTGCCAGCGCTCCTCTTTGAGCGTGTCCATCGAAAAACCGATGCGCACCGTCTCATTAGGTCCCTTTTTCTTTTTGCCAGTATTTGTCTGCGTGCCGGAAACGCACGCGATAGCGAGTGACAGCGCGCAGAGAACGATGGTTAAGAACATTTTTGTTCGCATCGGACTGATCCCTTCCGTGTTTGAAGAGTTAAGAATTTCTGAGCCGCAGGAGTTTATCAGAGTACCCGCGAGAATTACATACTTAAAGTACCAATCTTCTCTTTGAAAATAGATGGCCGACCCATTAGAAACGGCGCTCCGAACCGCACTTCGATTCGTCTAACAGTCGATTGAAGTTGGGATCCAGACAGCCACAACTTCCCATTGAATTCTTCACGTTTCAGTGTTAGCTTGTGTGCGCTCCCCTCATGATTAGCTAAATCGAAACGGCAAGACCAACGCCGCTTCATCGGCCCCGATCAATCAAAAGCGATTCGTTCGGTTCGCAGGAATTCGACCCCGTTAGTCAAAAAACGAATACGGCAAATGCCGGAGGTGAATCATGCGTCAGTTTGGATTTTCTTTTCGTCTTACTCTATGCAGTTTGTTTCTGTTGGTCCTGGCCTCTAGCGCGAACGCCCAGTTTAAGGCGAGTGTGCAGGGAACAATCAAGGACACAGCCGGAGGTCTGGTCCCGGAAGCGAAAATCACGCTGACTAGCGCCGAGACCGGCAAAACCCAGGAGACCACATCGAGCGATGAAGGCTTTTATAGACTGTCCGGTCTTGCTCCCGGCAAATACAAACTTACCATCCAAAAGACTGGCTACAAACAACAGGTCTTCGAAGATGTTGCCGTTAATGCTGAGACTGTCCAGGGAATTGACGGCGTGCTTGAAGCCGGTGACGTGAGCGCAACTGTGACGGTGAGTCAGGAAACTGCCCAGACTTTAGAGACCGAGAACGCGAACGTCGATAAGGCAATCACGACGCAAGAGGTACGCACGTTGCCGCAGTTTGGACGCGATCCTTATGAATTACTGCGATTGACTCCCGGAGTCTTCGGCGACTCGGCCCGTGGTGGCACGGGTGGCGCGGTCAATCTTCCTAACACTGCCGGGCCTGGTGGGTCGAACCGATCAATCTTTCAGACAGAGAATCAACCGCAAATCTCAGCCAACGGTCAGCGAATAACTTCCAACAATTATCAGATCGACGGCACCAGCGTGAACAGTTTGACTAACGGCGGCGCCGCGGTAATTACGCCAAATCAGGAATCAGTCAAAGAAGTGCGCGTAATAGCAAATGTCTACTCAGCCGAATACGGTCGCAACTCAGGTGCGCAGGTGTTGACCGTCTCGCAAAATGGCACTAACGACTTTCATGGCAGTCTTTTTCTTAAGAACAACAGTCCCGGCCTAAATGCCGTTAATAAATATGGCGGTCCCAATGGCGCTCCGGGAATTCGTGTCAACCAGCACCTGAACCAATTTGGAGGAAGCATCGGCGGTCCGATCACTCTGCCAAGGTTTGGTGAAGGTGGTCCCGCTACTTGGAATGGTAAGAAACGAGCTTTCTTTTTCTTCTCCTACGAAGGCCTGCGCAGCAGCAACACCGACACGGTCAATGCCTTCATTGAAACTGCGCAATTCCGGCAGGCCGTAATATCAAGTCGTCCAGGTAGTATTGCGTCGCGAATCCTGGGCGACTCCGGCGTCGCGCCGCGAGTGGTTTCCGTTATTCCTGTAACTTGCGCCTTCGCCGGTTTTCCCACAGGAGACTTCCCATTGTGCCAACAGCTTGCAGGCGGCCTCGATATCGGACAGCTCGCGGGAGCACAGGGCCAATACCTATCCTTCAACCTGCACAATCTGAACGGAGGGGGTCTCGACGGGATTCCTGACATCCAATTCGCACAACTCGCCGTTCCGACGATAAGCCGCGGCAATCAGTTTAATCCCCGCATCGACGTCAATCTTACAAGTAATGACACGCTCACCTTTAGCTCTTACATTTCTCGCTTCGAAGGGACCGGCGCCGATGCGGCGGGCCGCAGCCGCCCGATGGGTGACATCACTACCGCGCCGCAGAATCTTTTCGGTATGCTCACCTGGGCGCACACCATCTCTTCCAACAAGACCAATGAAGCGCGCTTCAATGCGACTCGCTTCTCATTCAACGAGATCGCTTCGTCGACTGGCACGAACTTCGGTATTCCGCACATCGAGATCGAAGACTTGCCCTTTGCTCGCTTACAATGGGGCGCACCCTGGGCCGAAACGACTCCGGGCATCTTTTCCGAAAACACTTTCGAGCTCCGCGATACGTTTCGCTGGGTGCGAGGCAATCACGGTCTCAGCATCGGCGGAGAACGCCGCTGGGAGCAAGACAATAATGACCTCTCGGGGGGTTCGCGACCGTTCTACACTTTCGCCGGTATATTCAACTTTGCCAACGACGCGCCGAAGTTCGAACAGATTAGGGCCGACCCTCGCACGGGCGGCCCCGCGCAATCAAAGCGTAACTTCCGCTCGTCGACCGACGCGTTGTTTGTGCAGGATGACTGGAAGTTCCGCCCGAACTTGACCCTGAATCTCGGCCTGCGATGGGAGTACTTTGCTCCGCTGACCGAGAAAAACGGTGTACTTAGTAACTTCGTTCTGGGTCCGGCCGGTCAGGAGATAACGGGCGGAAGCATTGTCGTCGTCAAATCACTCTACCCCCCTGATCGAAACAACTTCGCGCCGCGGCTTGGTTTTGCCTACAGTCCGAACCTCGGCGATTCGTTCCACGGGCTGCTCAATGAAAACAAGCTGGTGATTCGCGGCGGCTTCGGCATTGCTTACAACCGCATCCCGCTACTTGAATTCGCCAACACCCGCGGCAATCCTCCATTCTTTGCGCGCTATGGTCTTTGCTGCGGCACTTCGGCCTCTGATTTCAGTACGCCTTTCGACGGCGGCCAAATTCTCTACTCGCTCGGTGCGAACAATTCTCCGTTCAGCTACCCGATAAACCCGGCGCTGCGATTTGGTTTCAACGCGAACGGTATTCCGATTTTGCCCCCTGGAGTCGAAGTGGAAATCTACGGCGCGCCGGCCAAAGTTCCGACGCCTTACGTCTATACATATTCGATCGAGGGACAGTATAGCCTTCCGGCGAAGATGGTCGCGGAAGTTGGCTATCAGGGCAGCCAAAGTCGCAAGCTGGTGAGACTTGTCAACCAACGCTTCCTTTTCACTGACTCGTTTATTTTCTCAAACATCTTATTCCCCACTCCAGACACGAACGCCAGCTACAATGCTCTGATTGCGCGCCTGACGCGGCGGTTTTCAGGTGGTGTTCAGTTCGATGCGATCTATCGCTTTGCGAAGAGTATCGACGTCGTCTCGTACGAAGGTCCTACTGCAAATACCAACCCTACTTACCCGCTCGATGTACGCCAGGAAGTTGGTCCTTCGGACTATGATGTGCGTCATAATTTTGTAGCGTCAGGACTTTGGGAATTGCCAGTTTTCAGACACCGTAACGATGCGGTCGGTAGTATTTTGGGCGGCTGGCAACTCAGCGGCATTCTTACTGCCCACACCGGTTTCCCGTGGACTCCAGTGGTCGGCCAATGCCTCAGCACGCGCGGCCCGACAATCTGTCCGGTACGACCGGTCGCTTACTTTGGGGGCGCGGGCAATGACACCTCGAACAATGCATTCATCACCGGCAGTAACTTTCCGGGCGGTGGTTCGCATTTTTTCAGCACCGCGGCGCCGGTAGGGTTCCAACTGCCCGGCATCGGCCGCAACTCGTTCCGAGGTCCTCGTTACTTTGATGTTGACATGACAGTCAGCAAAAGATTCGGGTTGAATCGTTTGCTCGGCGAAGGAAGGTTCTTTGAGGTGAAAGCAAACTTTTTCAATATCTTCAATCTCTTGAATCTACAACCATTCAACTTCAACAGTCCGAGCACCCAGGTCCAGAACGCGCTTTTTGGTCGCGCCGAGCGGGGTTTGGCCGGACGCGTGATCGAGTTTCAGGGTAGATTTCAGTTCTAGGGTCTGTCCTGAGGGAAATCCTGTGAGGATGAGATTAGCCCGGCGCTCAGATGTCGGGCTTTTCTTTTCCGGCACATGATGGTGGGCTAGTCTGGTCTGCCGTCAGTTGCCGAGCGAGGTAGGGTGTCTTCAACCGCTTCGTCTCCTTCCGCGCGCCGCGTTTTGCGCTCCACGTCATACTGTTTGAAAAGGATAAGTTCACGTTCTGCGTCATCCCTTCGTTTAAGTCGCGAGTACGTAATGAATAGTTGGTAGTGCACACCTGGATCGCGAGATCGTATTGCTGCCGCGCTGTTCAGCACACCTATCGCGGCATCATATCGCTTCGTGCGCACGAGCAACGTGCCCAGGTCATAGTTTGCGTAAAAATGACGTGCGTTCAGCGCGATGGCACGACGCAGAAGTTTCTCGGCTTCCACTTCGCGTCCACGTTCACCTACTACAAACCCAAGTTGCGCCAATGTATCGACATTGTCTCCCTTGAGACGGAGAGACTTCCGCAAAGCGGCTTCCGACAAGTCGTAATTTCCGAGGCCCCGCGCCGCAATGCCCAGGAAATATTGGGCCTCTGGGGAGTCGGGAAAGCGTTGCGTTGCCTGTTGAAAAGTTTGCAGGGCCTTGCCGTATTGGATCAGGAGCATGAAGGTTCCGCCGAGGCGTACATAGAAAGCAAGTTGGAACGGATCTTGTTCCAGAGCAAGTTGATAAAACTCTCGCGCGGAATCATAACGATGGTGCTTTCGCAGCAGTTCACCCAACATGAAATTCGCTTCCGGATAATTTGCCCGCTGGGCTAGTGCTTTCTCGCAAAGTTCGGCTGCTGCTTCGTCCTGGCCACGCGCGGCGGCAATCAGCCCCTGATAATAATAGGGCTCAGCAGCACTGGGCGAAACAATAGAAGCCTTTTCCATTGCGTCGGCGGCTTCGTCAAGCCTCTTCAGATTGTAGAGGGTCAGGCCGAGGCTAAGGAGAATATTGAAGTTGCGCGGCTGCAATTCGTTGGCGCGCATGAGCAGGTCGGCCGCCCTCTGATAGTTGTTGCGCGATGCATAAAGCAATCCGAGGTTAATCGTGGCCTGGGGATGACCGGGGGAAACGCGCAGCACCGTCTCGAAAGTCTTGATTGCTTCGTCATCGCGTTTCGCATGCGCCAGCAGGACCCCGAGGTTCGCCATCGCCGAGACACCCTTCGGATTAAGACTGATAGAAGTACGAAATTCCCTTTCAGCAGCCTGGGTCCGGCCCTTTTGGTCAAGCACCACACCGAGAAGATTGTGTGCGTCGGCATTATTAGGATTCGACACAATAACGCGGCGCAGAATTGGTTCGGCTTCGTCAATCTTTCCCGATTGCATCAACTCGGCAGCGCGGCGGAGCTCAGCGGCGGTCTCATTATCCGAGCCTCGCGGTAGGATTTGCGCCGACGCAATCATCGGCGCCGCGATGATAAAGATCAGCAAACAAAAAGTCTTAAGTTTAAGCAGGCAAAGAAATCCTCGGCCACTGTTTGACCGAATTTGCCGGATTAAGGCTTTTACGAAGTTCACGGGCCGAAGTATATTACAGCCACATATTTTCGCGAGTAACCTGCAATGAACCATAAACATTCAGTCAGGCTGTTCTTAGCAGCAGTCATCGGAGCAATCCTCTTCTGCACCGCCGTATCGACGCCGCACTCGACGCAACGCAGAAACGTCGAAAAGGAAGTCAACGCCCTGCTGGCGCGGATGACGCTGGAAGAAAAGCTTGGACAGCTGCAGCAACTGGATGGCGAAGGAAACGGGAATTTTCGACCCGAGCATCGTGAGCTCGCCCGCAAAGGTCTGCTTGGTTCGACCCTCAATGTGCGCGGGGCGCCGAGGACAAATGAACTTCAACGAATCGCAGTCGAAGAGTCGCGCCTCAAAATCCCTCTCCTGTTCGGGTTCGACGTGATTCACGGCTATCGCACGATTTTTCCCGTCCCACTCGGCGAAGCGAGCAGCTGGGATCCGGGCGCAGCCGAAAAGTCAGCGAGTATTGCCGCCACCGAAGCTCGGGCCGCAGGCGTGCATTGGACGTTTGCACCCATGGTCGACATCGCGCGCGACGCGCGCTGGGGCCGCATTGTCGAAGGCTCAGGCGAAGATCCTTACCTCGGATCGATTATGGCGCGCGCTCGCGTGCGTGGCTTTCAGGGTAATGACTACAGCGCGCCGGACAGAGTTCTTGCCTGCGCTAAACACTGGGTCGGCTATGGCGCCGCAGAAGGAGGGCGTGACTACAACACCACCGACATCTCCGAAGGAACGCTGCGACAAGTTTACTTCCCGCCATTCAAAGCTGCAGTCGACGAAGGCGTCGGCACGTTCATGAGCGCTTTCAACGATCTTGACGGCGTGCCTTCATCAGCAAATCCCTTCACGCTCACAAAAGTGCTGCGTGGAGAATGGAAGTTCGATGGTTTTGTCGTCAGCGATTACACCGCGGTGCAGGAACTTATTCAGCATGGCGTGGCCGCGAATGGATCCGACGCAGCCCGGCTCGCGCTCAATGCAGGTGTTGACATGGAGATGGTTAGCCGGCTCTACAATGAAAATGGCAGCGAGCTTTTGCGAGCCGGTCAATTGTCACGAGCAACTATTGACGAAGCGGTCCGGCGCATCCTGCGAATAAAGTTCAGAGCCGGCTTGTTCGAACATCCCTACGCCGATGAGTCACGCGAGCGTTCAGTGATCTTAAGTGCCGCGAATATCGCTGCGGCACGTGACATCGCCGCGCGGTCAATCGTACTGCTGAAGAACGAACGTGAAACATTACCCCTTAACAAGAATGTCAGATCGATCGCGGTGGTGGGGCCGCTTGCCGACGATCAAGTTGATGTGCTGGGCTCGTGGACGGGTGACGGCAACGCCGCCGATGCGGTAACCCTGCTGGCAGGAATCAGAGCAAAGGCTTCGTCAACCACGAAAATCAATTACGCCAAAGGCTGCGACATCGATGGTAGTTCGACCGCGGGATTTGACGACGCGGTTCGCGTCGCGCGCGAATCCGATTTAGTAATTGTCGCAATTGGTGAGTCCGCCGCGATGAGCGGCGAGGCATCATCTCGTAGTTCACTCGATTTGCCTGGCCGTCAATTGGATTTAGTAAAAGCGTTACAGGCGACAGGGAAACCTGTCGTAGTGGTGCTGATGAACGGCCGCCCACTCACGATTAACTGGATTGTCGAGAATGCGCCGGCAATTCTCGAAACGTGGTTCGCCGGGTCGCAGGCCGGAAATGCGATCGCTGATGTTCTCTTCGGGGACGTAGATCCCGGAGGCAAGTTGCCAGTCACTTTTCCGCGCAGCGTGGGACAGGAACCGCTTTACTACAACCACATGAATACCGGCAGGCCTCCTGACGTGAACAACAAGTACACATCGAAGTATCTGGATGTGCCGTGGACACCGCTTTTTCCATTCGGCTATGGCCTGAGTTACACCCAGTTTCGTTTGTCCAATCTAAGAACCAGCGCCGCCCGCATCCGTTACGATCAGCGGGTTAACATTACCGTCAGCGTCGAAATCGAAAACGTTGGCTCGCGTGCAGGTGACGAAGTTGTGCAACTGTATATCCGAGACGTTGCCGCCAGCGTCACGCGACCGGTGAAGGAACTGAAGGGCTTCCAACGTGTAACGCTGCGACCGGGAGAAAAGCGGAGCATCGAATTCATACTCGGGACCGAGCAGCTCGGCTTTTATGACCGTGACATGCGATTCGTCGTGGAGCCAGGAGAATTCAAAATGATGGTCGGTACGAGCTCAGCGGATCCTCACGAATTGGTGACGAGCCTTGAGGTCGAAAAATAAGAAACGAGCTCTGTTCATGTACCGTCTAGACTGCGGACTTGTTCGCCTTTCGCGCGGAATCCTGTTCTTTCTAATTGTCTTAACGCTCGTAACGCAACCGGCTAACAGTCATGCGACGAGCATCCTCAGCAATTCCCACCTGTCAGCACGCGACCAGGTATTCCTTGAAGACCTCGAGCGTCGCTCTTTTCAATATTTTCGGGACCAGAGCGGACCGCGCACCGGCCTGGTGCTCGACCGGACACGCACTGACGGTTCGCCGGCGGACGAGGACCATCGCAAGGTGGCCAGTATTGCCGCGACCGGTTTTGGTTTGACCGCACTCTGCATTGCGGCTTCGCGTCGTTGGATTAAACCGGATGAGGCGCGTGAACGAGTGCGCACTACTCTCCGCTTTTTTGCCAACAGCGCTTTGCAGGAGCATGGTTGGTTCTATCACTGGCTGGATGTTGATACCGGCGAGCGAAAGTGGAAAAGTGAAGTCTCGTCCATCGACACGGCTTTGCTGCTTGCCGGCGTCTTAACCGCCCGCCAGTACTTTCACGATGATGCGGAAATTGTGAGGCTCGCCACGAAAATCTACGAACGCGTAGATTTTCCATGGATGCTCAATCGTCACCCGACACTCCTGTCAATGGGCTGGCATCCGGAGAGCGGATTCATCAACTCTCGTTGGGATGATTACAGCGAGCATCCGATCCTGTATCTGATGGCGATCGCATCGCCCACCCATCCAATCACGCCCCAGGCCTGGTACGCGTGGAAGCGCAACTGGAACCACTACGACGGCTACACGTATCTCGGCAAGACACCGCTGTTCACTTATCAGTACTCGCATGCCTGGGTCGATTTTCGGGACCGGCGTGAAACCAAAGGCGAACATATCGACTACTTTGAAAACTCGGTGAAAGCTACGCTGGCGCATC
>WNGN01021160.1_pt1 | contig 10616 bp, 12 predicted proteins | sample 5400561 | NCBI WGS metagenome assembly WNGN01 (sample SAMN13153379, study PRJNA577476) | soil metagenome | isolation source: 115 cm soil or saprolite under Garry oak tree replicate 2 | place: USA:California | collected 2016-06-15 | reverse complement strand
GCGGCTCGGCACGACGGTGACGAGCATCGACCCGGCGGCGCACGAGGTCACGCTGTCCGGCGCGTCAGGCGAGCGGCCGCTCGGGTACTCCAAGCTGCTGCTCGCGACCGGCTCCTCGCCGCGCCGGCTGCCGGTCCCCGGCGCCGACCACGGCGGCGTCCTGTACCTGCGCAGCGTCGGTGACAGCGACCGGATCAAGACGGCCATCGAGAACGCCTCGCGCGTCGCCGTGATCGGAGCCGGCTGGATCGGGCTCGAGACGGCCGCCGCGGCCAGGACCGCAGGCGCCGAGGTGACCGTGCTCGAGCTGGCCGAACTGCCGCTGCTGCGGGTGCTCGGCCGGGAGGTGGCCGCGGTTTTCGCCGGACTCCACGCCGAGCATGGTGTCGATCTGCGTTTCGGCGCCCAGGTCGCCGAGATCACCGGCAGCGACGGCAGGGCCACGGGGGTGCGGCTGGCCGACGGCACCCGGGTCGACGCCGATGCCGTGATCGTCGGCATCGGGATCACGCCTAACACCGAGCTCGCCTCGGCCGCCGGCCTGACGGTCGAGAACGGCGTACTGACCGACGCCCAGCTACGGACCTCCGATCCCGACATCTTCGCCGCCGGCGACGTCGCGAACGCCTTCCACCCGCTGCTCGGCAGGCACCTGCGGGTCGAGCACTGGGCCAACGCCCGGCACCAGCCGGTGGCGGCCGCCAAGGCGATGCTCGGCCAGGACGTCTCCTACGACCGGGTGCCGTACTTCTACACCGACCAGTACGACCTGGGCATGGAGTACGCCGGGTATGTCGAGCCCGGCGGCTACGACGAGGTGGTCTTCCGCGGTGACGTGCCCGGCCGTGAGTTCATCGCGTTCTGGCTGGCCGGTGACGGCCGGGTGCTCGCCGGCATGAACGTCAACATCTGGGACGTCAACGAGGCGATCGCCGCACTCGTGCGCGCCAAGACGCCGGTCAGCAAGGACGCGCTCAAGGACGCGTCGGTGCCGCTGGAGTCGCTGGCCTAGCCTCGGCCGGTCCAAGTCTCGACGGGACGTTCGACCCTGTTGCCCGGGCATCCCGTCGTATAGGACGTAAGAGTGGCCGCCGCAGGCCCAAGACATGCCGCCGCTCGTCATTTCGGGAGCAAGCGGAAACCACCAGGAGGAGTTATGCGAAAGGCTGTCGCCGCATTAGGCAGCATGGTTCTCGGGATTTCCACGATGTTGGGAGCCGCCACGATGCTGGCCCCAGCTGCTCAGGCGTCGACCTCCCCGGTTGGCTCGGACACCGGCTCGAACACGAGCCTGAATGCCGAGTGGGTCCAGCTTCACAACCGCACCGGCCATGCGATCACCCTGACCCACTGGACTCTGCGCGATAGGGTCGGGCACGTCTACAGATTCGGGACCTACCGGATAAAGGCCGGCGTGTTTCTCAGGATTCACACTGGCCAGGGCACCAACACCCAGACGAACCGCTACTGGGGTCACCACTGGTACATCTGGAACAACGACGGTGACCGCGCGACGCTCAAGAACGCCAGCGGCATCGTGAAATCCCGGTGCTCCTACTCGGACCCGAGTGAGATCCACGCCGTCAAGATTTGTTGATTTGCTGGTCAACCGCACCGGCCATTCCCGCAGCTGGGCGCCGGTACCGAGGTCGGAGGCGATCGCGGAGTAGAGGGCGTGGCACGTCTCCGTGCCGCTGGGTCGCCGGGTCGCTGGCGAGTTGACATGCAGCCGTAAGGCTGCTTTTATCGAACATGCAGCCCCAAGGTTGCATGTTCGGAGTCGCACCCATGGACGACGTGTTCAAGGCACTGGCGGACGCGAGCCGACGCCGCCTGCTGGACAGGCTGAATGCCCGCAACGGACAGAACCTGCGGGAACTGTGCGCCGGGCTTGGCATGGCGCGGCAGTCGGTCAGCAAGCACCTGGCGGTTCTGGAGGCGGCCAACCTGGTGACCACCCTCTGGCACGGCCGCGAGAAGCTCCATTACCTCAACGCCGAGCCGATCAACGCCATCGCGGACCGCTGGATTCACCAGTACGACCGCGGGCGCGCTCAGGCGCTTGCCGACCTGAAAACCGCACTGGAGCAAGAACCGATGGACAACGAGTTCGTCTACACGACCTATATCAGGACCACGCCGGAACGGCTCTGGCAGGCCCTCACCGATCCGGCCTTCACCAGCCGCTACTGGGGCGTGATGTTTGATACGGACTGGACGGCCGGATCGGCCATGACCTGGCAGGAGGGCTGCAGCAAGACCGTCGATCCCGCCCAGGTCCTGCTGGAGTCCGAGCCAGGGCGTCGGCTGTCCTACACCTGGCATACCTTCACACCGGAATGGGCCGCGGCCGTCGGCGTCGGCGACGAGGTACTCGCCAAGCTGACCGACGAGCGCCGGTCGAAAGTGACATTCGTCATCGAACCGCTGGGCGAGATGGTCAGGCTCACCGTCATCCACGAGGGCTTCGGCCCGGGCAGCACCCTGCGGGAGATGGTCAGCCACGGGTGGCCGCCGCTCCTGTCGAGCCTCAAGACGCTGCTGGAGACCGGCGAGGTGCTGCCGAGCCCGACCGCGCGAGCGAGCCAGCCCGACCAGGAAGTGTGGTGACCAGGGGAGATGGCAAACGTGCAACTCACGCGCGTTCCCTCAATGAAGGTGGGGATGCTCATAAGGCGACCGCCTGAGGACGTATTCCAGGCCATCGCCGATCCGGCGATCACGACGAAGTTCTGGTTCACCAAGAGCAGCGGGAAGATGCTGCCCGGAGCGGATCTCGCCTGGGAGTGGGAAATGTACGGCGTCTCGTCCAGGGTCCGCGTGCAGGAGATCGAGCGCGACCGCCGGATCCGCTTCACCTGGAGCGGTTACGACCCGCAATGGCCGACGACAGTCGAGTTCCGTTTCCTTCCTTGGCAGGACCACGCGACGTACATCCAGATCACCGAGTCAGGATTCACCGGCGACGGGGACACCCTCGTGCAACGCGTCGTGGACTCCACCACCGGCTTCACCTTCGTGCTGAGCGCACTCAAGGCGCTACTCGAACACGACTGTGTTCTGCGCCTCGTTATGGACGCTCACCCGGCAGGCCTTGAAGTCCGCTGAGGGCCGACCGGAAGCGCGGCCTGCGCCGACCCCGGCATCCACTCCGCGATGATCAGCAGTCGAAGAAGTGACCAGCACCGTGCGCTGACCTGCGCTGCATTCCGGAACGTACTCTGGCCTGCGGATTCACCTGCCGAGCAATGCCGAGGGTTACCGAACGAGTCCGAGGGTCTGCCGGCCCGTGACGGCCCCAGGCGCGAGGTGGCCGCTATAAGGTCCGACCGCCTGATCCGGGCCGCAACCGCCGGCGCGGTGCTGCTGGTGGCCGCCATCGCCGCGATGGTGAGCTACCAGCACCTGTACCACCTTGCCGTCACCCACGGGGAGACCCGGCTGGACGCCGATCTCCTGCCGCTGTCGATCGACGGGACCGTGGTGACCGGCTCGCTCCTGATGCTCCGCTCCGCCCGGCAGGGCATCGCCACGCCGTGGCTCGCCAGGATCATGCTGACCGCGGCCGTCGCCATGACCATCGCCGCCAACCCGGTCACCAGGCCGTCAGCTCGGCGGCTGCCTCCGCCCGCGCCCCCGTGAGCTGGCGCGCAGCTCGGCGTAGGACGCGGCGAACGCGGACCACCAGCCGTGCGCATCGGCCGATCCGATTGCCTGGGCGAGCTGACGCCCGGAGTCGGTGCGCAGCGCGGCCAGCGATGTCTCCCGCCAGGCTGCAGCGTCGTGGCCCTGGGCCTCATACTCGATCGCCTGCAGCAGGGTCTCGATCTTGTCGGCGTCGTGCGCGAGCCGCGACTCGCGGGTCTCGGCGGCCTCGTACTCGGCGGCCAGGTCCTGGACGACCTTGGCTACGGCGTCGGGCATGGCCGAGGTCTGGTGAGCCGTCACGGCTTCGGGAACCGCGGTGGTGATGTAGGCCCGGCCGACTGAGGGAACGTCGCCGATCCTGGTCTCGTGCGCGTCGTGCAGGAGGCAGAGCGCCGCGGTGCGGCCAACGTCAGCGCCGTCGAAGGCGGCCAGCAGGATGCCGGCGACGCCGACCCGGAACGAGTGCTCGGCGACGGTCTCGGGCTGCCCGATGCCGAGCAGCAGCCATCCGGCCCGGCTGAGGTGCTTGAGGTGGCCCATCTCGAACAGGAACGTGGCCGCTCCTGCCAGCGGGTGGTCGGTCTCACCGGGGACCGGCAGGCTCGCCTGATCGCGGACGTAGACGCCGCTTCCGGTGCGGCTGCGCACGAATCCCTCGTCCCGGAGCGTGCGTATCGCGGTCTGCACGGTCATCCGCGAGACACCGAAGAACTTCGCCAGCTCGTGGCCGGGCGGCAGCTGCGCCCCGGGCTCAAGCTCGCCGGTCAGGATAGCCGCCCGGATCGATGCGGCGATCTGGACGTTCGGCTGCCGCTTGTCTGCCTGATCGATTGACTGCATGCCGCACATGCTAGCTGCCTAGGCAGCTTTGCGCGTTTCCTTGACCGGGCAGCCCCAGCAAGATCTACGATCGAGCCAGGTTTTTACCCAATCTGCATAGGCAGGTTGCCCAGGGCTGCCGGGGGCCAGGATGCTGCACGCCGACTCATCCCGAGTATCCCGCGAAGCGGCAGGCCCGCCGATGACCGGCCAGCCGGTCCCGGCCGGGCAGGCCCGCAGGGGCGACCTGCTCGCCTATCAGGGCCGCGAGCTGGTCGTGACCGGGACCTACGGCACCTGGTACCGCGAGGACGGCCAGCCCGTCGCCGGCCTAGCGATCGAGTGCCGGGCCGGGACGGCCAGGTGGATCCTGTACCGGCGCGGCAGCGAGCTGCTGAGCCGCCTCGGGCCCGGGCAGTAGGCCAGGCCGCGATTCCAGGAAAGTGCGGCTTGCGCGTAAGTCCGGCAGAACCGCCCCGGCTGGCTTCAGACTTTCACCATGTCGACGCTGATTGCCCTCCTTACCGGCGGCGGGCTGGTGGCCGCGGGCGCTGTGATCAACGGCGTGGTGACGGGCCTGCTCAACAGCAGGGCCGCCCGCGAGGCCCGGAAGCAGGACCGGCTGGACAAGGCATACATCGAGCTGGCGAGTACCTGTCGCGCTTCGGCGACTGGGCGCGGTCGGTGCAGCCGTTCTGGGGGCTTCCCTCTCCGCCCGATCCGCTGCCTGCGGAGGACCGATGGCACATAGAGGCCCTTGTCACGATCTACGGGAGCCCGGAGGTCCGGGCACTGCTCGATGCGTGGCAGGAGCATGCCAGGAAGATCGAGGCTGCCGACGATCTGATCCGCAGCGTCGAGCGGTCACCGAACCCGAGCGCTGACGTTGACAAGCAAGCTCAGCAAGGGAAGCTTGCGCTCCTGGACTACAAGGCGGCGTTGCAAGAGGCCGGGAAGGCCATCCGCGCCCAGATGTGGAAGGAGCTTGGCAGGAGTCGGTCGCGCTATGACCACCGCCAGCTTCCGGGCTAAAGAGGCGCTCTGACCGCCCGGCCCGTGCCGCGGCTGATACCACGCCGAGGTGCAGTCAGCCGCCCCGGTGACCGCGCGGGTATTGCGGCGGCGGCGGTTCGCGGAAGTGCGGACAGTCCCGACGATGCGTGTTGTACGGTTGCAACGTGACTAGCTGGTCGCACCCCCGCAAACAGGTCCGCGGAGCCCTGGACGACGCGGTCGCCGCGCGTTTCAAGGTCATCCCGGCCGCCCCGCGCGCGCGTCGTTGGGGCCGTGTGGAGTGCCCTGCCTGCGGAGATCACCTGTCGGTATGGTCGACGCCCAGGAACGCTGACGACCACGCTACCAGGCCCTGGCCGACTGCGGCGTCGGCCTGGCGATGCGGCAGGGCGAGGTGTTCGGGCTCGCGGTCGACGACACGGACTTCCTGCGCCGCGTCGTGCACGTCCGCAGGCAGGTCCGCATGGTCGACGCCAGGCTGGTGTTCGCGCCCCCGAAGGGCGGCAGGGAGCGCGACGTGCCGCTCCCCGAGAGCGTGTCGCTGTCCCTCGCCGCGCACATCGCGCAGTTCGCGCTGAACCGCAACTACGTCAACAGCTACCTCTGGAAGCCGGCCCTGGAAAAGGCCGGCGTCCTTGCTGCGCGGGAGAACGGGTTCCACGCTCTCCGGCACTACTTCGCGTCCGCCTGCCTGCACAACGGCGCGGACATCCGGGCGCTCGCCGAGTACCTGGGCCACCACGACCCGGGCTTCACGCTGCGGACCTACGTTCACCTGATGCCCGATGCCGGCGACCGGATGCGCGCAGCCGTCGACCGCATGCTCGGCGGCGAGGCTGACGGCCCCGCCACGGCCCGGGGAGCACGCAGATGAGCGTCTGGCCAGGTCAGACCCGGTATACATCTAGCAGTCGAAGTACATCTCGAACTCGTGCGGGTGGGGACGGAGCCTGATCGGGTCGATCTCGTGTGTCTGCTTGTAGTCAACCCAGGTCTCGATCAGGTCACCGGTGAAGACGCCGCCCTCGAGCAGGTACTCGTGGTCGGCCTGCAGGATCTCCAGCACCTTCTCCAGCGAGCCGGGCACCTTCGGGATCGCCAGCGCCTCGTCGGGCGCCAGTTCGTAGAGGTCCTTGTCGATCGGCTCCGGCGGCTCGATCTTGTTCCTGATCCCGTCCACCCCCGCCATCAGCATGGCCGCGAACGCGATGTACGGGTTGCTCGACGGGTCAGGCACCCGGAACTCGAGTCGCTTGGCCTTCGGGCTCGAGCCGGTGATCGGGATCCGGACGCAGGCCGACCTGTTGCGCTGCGAGTAGACCAGGTTGACCGGCGCCTCGAAGCCGGGCACGAGGCGGTGGTAGGAGTTCGTGGTCGGGTTGGTGAACGCCAGCAGCGACGGGGCGTGCTTGAGCAGGCCGCCGATGTAGTAGCGGGCGGCGTCGGACAGCCCGGCATAGCCGACCTCGTCGTAGAAGAGCGGCTCGCCGTCCTTCCACAGGCTCTGATGGCAGTGCATGCCGGATCCGTTGTCGCCGAACAGCGGCTTGGGCATGAAGGTGACGGTCTTGCCGGCCGCCCGGGCCACGCTCTTGACCACGTACTTGTAGAGCATGAGCTTGTCGGCCATGTGCAGCAGGCTGTCGAACTTGATGTCGATCTCCGCCTGGCCGGCCGTGCCGACCTCGTGGTGCTGCATCTCGACGTCGATGCCGCATTCGATCAGCTTGCTGACCATCTCGGACCGCAGGTCGCTGTAGTGGTCGGTCGGCGAAACCGGGAAGTACCCGCCCTTGTAGCGCGGCTTGTACGCGAGGTTGCCGCCTGGCTCGTCGCGGCCGGTGTTCCACGCTCCCTCGATCGAGTCGAGGTGGTAGTAGCCCTCGTTGGCGCTGGTCGCGAAGCGCGCCGAGTCGAAGATGTAGAACTCGGCCTCCGGGCCGAAGTACGCGGTGTCGGCGATCCCGCTGCCGCGCAGAAACTGCTCGGCCTTCTTGGCGATGTTCCGCGGGTCCCTGCTGTAGGGCTCGCCGGTCAGCGGGTCGTGCACAAAGAACGTCAGGTTGAGCGTCTTGTGCGTGCGGAACGGATCGACGACGGCAGTCGCCGGGTCGGGCAGCAGCAGCATGTCGGACTCATGGATCTCCTGGAACCCGCGGATCGACGAGCCGTCGAACATCAGCCCGTCGGTGAATACCCGCTCCTCGAACGCCCCGGCGGGAACCGTGAAGTGCTGCATCGTCCCCGGCAGGTCGCAGAACCTGACGTCGACGAACTGGACGTCGGCGTCCGCTATGTACCGCAGGACCTCATCACCGCTTGTGAACATCAGTACTCCCTTGCTCGCTCACGTGCCTTCGGCCGGCGGGGTGAGTCTGCACGAGGCTAGCGAGTCGCGGTTTCCTGGCCGTGTCACCGATGTTTCAGCCGCGTTACGCCACGCGTTCACAAGCCCGCCCTCGTCTGCGGTGCCGGCCAGGCTGAGTACTGTGAAGCCGTGACTGAGCAGCATCAAGCCGGCTCGGCGCGCGGGGGCAAGGCCGGCACCCCAGATCGTCCAGGCTACCCCGGCGAGCGGCTCGGCCTGCCCGAGACGGGCCGCGGCGCGGTAGCCGGCATGGCGCGCAGGATCGGCGCGATCTTCATCGACTGGCTGCTGTGCACGCTCGTCGTTGTCGCGGCGATCAGGCCCCCGCACGAGCAGGTCGAGTACTGGACGCTGGCCCTCTTCGCGGCGCAGGACGCCGTGTTCACGGGGCTGACCGGGCTCACGGTCGGCAAGCAGGTGCTGCGGATCCGGGTGGCCAGGCTGGACGGCAGCATGGCCGGCGGCTGGGCGCTGGTGCGGACGCTGCTGATGCTGGCCGTCGTCCCGCCGCTCATACTCGACCGCGACCTGCGCGGACTGCACGACCGGGCGGCCAACACCGTCGTGGCCAGGCTGTAGCGGGCACGGTGCCGGGCTAGTGCGCCTTTCGGCGCCGTGCCGGCCTAGCGCACCTTCGGGCGGGGCGGCCTGGGCATCCGTCCGGCCCGCGGCAACGGACCCCGCGGTGCCTGCAGCGACGACGGCAGCGCCTTCAGCCTGTTGTTCAGGTCGGTGACGTCGGACGGCTTGAGCGTCCGCGGCATTTTCATCAACGTCCGCTGCAACTGCCTGACCGGGAGCTGGTCCTTCTCGTTACCGACCTGCAGTTCGGTGATCGGCACCGCGTAGGCGATCCTGGCGATCTTCTTCTTCTCCGCGCTGAGCAGGCTGGCGAGCCCGTTAGGCGAGCCCTCACCGATCAGGATGACCCCGGGCCTGCCGACGACGCGGTGCACGATGTCCATGTTCCTGTTGCCGGCGATCGCCGGCGTGACCGTCCAGTTGCCGCGCATCGTCTGCACGATCGCCGCGGCGGCCCCTGGCTGCCCGGCGATGGCCTTGTACTGGGCCGACTGCGCGTAGCGGCCGAACAGCAGCATCGTCGTCATGACGCCGAGCAGCACCCCGAGCGGGATCAGCAGCGCCGCGAGGCCGGTCAGCAGGCCGACGACGACCACCACCGCGAGCACCGCGGCGCCGCTGCCGATCACGATCGGCAGCGCCTTGGGGTCGGATTTGCGGATGATTCCGGCGACCATGACGATCTGCTTCAGCCGGCCTGCCGCCGCAGGATCGGTCGTCGCGCTCTTCGCCGCCTTGTTCGGTGCCTGCGCCGCAGCGCGACCGGGCTTCTTCACCATGCACGTGAGGATACGAGCATGCGGTGCCCGGCGCGAAACGCGGTCACCGCGTTGCCGCGCCCGCCGCGCTGGCCTGCGGATGGCCGGCCAGCTCGATGGGCGGCCCGGCGGCGCCGGTCCGCTCCATGGCCGCGCGGTATAGGCGGCCCGCCCGGTAGGACGAGCGGACCAGCGCGCAGGTACTGGGTGATGGTCAGAAGGTCGCAGCCGGCCGACCGCAGGTCCGCCATCGCCGCGCTGACCTCGCCCCGCCCCTCGCCCATGCCGAGTATCAGGTTCGACTTCGTGATCAGGCCGGCGGCCTTGGCCTCCTCGAGCACGCCGAGCGAGCGCGAGTACCTGAACCCCGGCCTGATCTGCCGGAAGATCCTCGGCACCGTCTCGATGTTGTGCGCCAGCACCTCCGGACGCGCACCGAAGACCTGGCCGAGCAGCGCGGGCTCGGCGTTGAAGTCGGGGATCAGCAGCTCGACCCCGCAGCCGGGAACGGCCTGGTGGATCTCGGCGCAGGTCTGCCCGTACAGCCAGGCGCCGCCATCGGCCAAGTCGTCGCGGGCCACGCCGGTAACCGTCGTGTAGCGCAGGCCCATCGCGGCGACCGACTCGGCGACGCGACGCGGCTCGTCGGTATCGAGCGGGCCGGGCTTGCCGGTCGCGATCTGGCAGAAGTCACACCGGCGGGTGCACTGGTCCCCGCCGATCAGGAAGGTCGCCTCTCGGTCCTCCCAGCACTCGAAGATGTTCGGGCAGGCGGCCTCCTGGCAGACGGTGTGCAGTCCCTCGCTCCTGACGAGCCGCTGCAGCTCGGTGTAGTGCGGCCCGGTCCGCAGCCGGGTCTTGATCCACGGCGGCTTGCGCTCGATCGGGGTCTGGCTGTTGCGCGCCTCGATGCGCAGCAGCCGCCGCTCTCCTGGTGCGAGTGCCACGCCCCTAGCCTATGTCCCGCCCGGCCGGCTGCTGTGGTGCGGCTCAGGGAACAGGGGTGATCGTCAATGGGGATGAAAGCAGGGGGCGGGATCGGGGATCATAGGTCGCATGCCTAACCAGTTCGATCCGCCGTCGGGGACGCGTGACTTCCTGGCGGCCGAGTTCGGCGCGCGCGAGCGGGTGTTCGCCGTGCTGCGCTCGGTGTTCGCCAGCTACGGCTTCGAGCCGCTGCAGACCCCGGCGTTCGAGCGCGTCGACGTGCTGCTCGGCAAGTACGGCGACGAGGCCGACAAGCTCGTGTTCAAGATCCTGCGGCGGGGTGAGCATGAGGCGTCGGGGGAGGCCGACCTGGCGCTGCGCTACGACATGACCGTGCCGCTCGCCCGGGTGGCCGCGGCCTACGGCAGCCAGCTGCCGACGCCGTACAAACGCTACGCGATCGGTCCGGTCTGGCGCGCCGACCGGCCGGGGCGCGGCAG
>WNGN01008992.1_pt1 | contig 10623 bp, 12 predicted proteins | sample 5400561 | NCBI WGS metagenome assembly WNGN01 (sample SAMN13153379, study PRJNA577476) | soil metagenome | isolation source: 115 cm soil or saprolite under Garry oak tree replicate 2 | place: USA:California | collected 2016-06-15 | reverse complement strand
CACCAGCCGGTACAGGGCGCCGCTGTCGAGGTGGTGAAAGCCGAGCGTCTTGGCGACCCGCTGCGCGACCGTGCCCTTCCCGGAAGCGGACGGGCCGTCGATCGCGATGACTGGTACCGCGCTCATGCCGGAACCCGCCGCGAAATACTCGCGAGCGCGTCGAAGTATTCCGGAAAGGTCTTGGCCACGCACCCCGGATCGTTGAGGCGTACCCTGACCCCGCCCAGCGCGGCAAGCGAAAAGGACATCGCCATGCGGTGATCGCCGTAGGTGGCTATGGTCGCCGGCCGCAGCTCGAGCGGCGGCGTGATCCGGATGGAGTCGGCGCCCTCCTCGACCACCGCGCCGAGCTTGCGCAATTCCTTCGCCATTGCGGCGATGCGGTCGGTCTCCTTGACGCGCCAGCTGGCGATATTGCGGAGGGTGCTGGTACCGTCGGCGAACAGCGCCGCCACCGCGGCGGTCATCGCCGCGTCGGGGATGGGGTTCAAATCCGCGTCGATGGCTTTCAGTTTTCCTCGAGCCGGTGCGCCGGATTCGATCCAGTCCTCGCCCATCGAGATCTTCGCCCCCATCTTCTCCAGCACCTCGGTGAAACGGATATCGCCCTGGATGCTCGAACGCCCCACGCCTTCCACCCGTACCGGGCCCTCGCCGATCGCGCCGGCGGCGAGGAAATACGAGGCCGAGGAGGCGTCTCCCTCGACGCGAATCTCCCCGGGGCTCGAGTAGCGCTTGCCCGGAACCATGAACGACCTCCAGCCCTCGCGCTCGACCTCGACGCCGAAGCGTCGCATGATGTTCAGGGTGATCTCGACATAGGGTTTCGAGATCAGCTCGCCCTCGACTTCGATTCGCGTTTCCGATCCCGCGAGCGGCAACGCCATCAGCAGCGCCGACAGGTACTGCGAGGATACGTCGCCGCGCACGCGAACCGACGCGCCCCGCCGGATCGTGCCGGGGTGCAAGGCAAGCGGCGGAAAGCCTTCTTTGCCGAGATAATCGATCCGCGCGCCGAGCGCTCGCAGGGCGTCGACCAGGTCGCCGATCGGCCGCTGGTGCATCCGGGGCGCGCCCGAGAGCCGGTACTCGCCTCCGGCGAGCGCGAGGACGGCGGTAAGCGGCCGGAAGGCCGTGCCGGCGTTGCCCAGGCGAAGATCGGCGGACTTGTTCGGGAACGGCCCGCCGCGTACCGTGGCCGAATCGCGCTCGATGCGGACCCCCAGAAGCTCGAGGGCATTCAGCATCACGTCGGTGTCGTCGGAATCCAGCAGGTTCTCGACCCGCGTCTTGCCGTCCGCCAGCGCAGCGAGCAGAAGCACGCGGTTCGAAATGCTCTTCGACCCGGGCATCCTCACGCTGCCCGCCACGCGCGCGATCGGGTCGAGATCGAGGAATTTCACGTGTCCTTCAGCCAGCGGTTGCGCGCGTCGCGCGCCCCCGAGAAGAGGGCTTCGAGCGCCCTCGCGTCGCCGCGCTCGATCATCTTGCGCACGCGCTCGAGTTTCCTTCCGTAGCGACCGATCTCGGCGAGCAGCGCCTTCCTGTTCGCGAGACAGATGTCGCGCCACATTTCAGGGTGGCTGGCGGCGATGCGGGTGAAATCGCGGAATCCCCCGGCCGCATAGGAGAAAAGCTCCTTCGCGTTCTTCGCGCGCGCGACCTGATCGACGAGCGCGTAGGCGAGCACGTGCGGCAAATGGCTGACGGTCGCGAGCACCGCATCGTGTTCCCTCGGCTCAAGCTCGAAGACGCCCGCACCGCAGCGCTCCCACGCCGCGCGCACGAGGGCGAGCGCGCGCGGCTCGGTTCCTTCGAGCGGCGTCAGCACCACCCTGCGCCCGCGATAGAGCCCGGCAAAGGCCGCATCGGCGCCGCTCTTTTCGGTGCCGGCGATCGGATGCCCGGGCACGAAACGCGAAAGCGCGGCTTTCAGCTCGCGCCGGGCAAGCTCGACCACGTCCTGCTTCGTGCTGCCTGCGTCGGTGACGACGGTCTTGGGACCGAGGAGCGGCGCGATGGCGCGCATCGCCGCTCCCATCTGCCCGACCGGCACCGCAAGCACCACCAGATCGGCGTCCGCGAACGTGGCCTGGTCGAGCGCACCGGCGGCGTCGATGATCCCGAGTTCCAGAGCGCGGCGGATGTTGTCCGCGCCGCGGCCGACGCCGATCACGCGGCCGACCGCGCCCGCTCCTTTGAGCGCGAGCGCGAACGAGCCGCCGATCAGGCCCACTCCCACGATCACCAGCTTTTCGATGCGCGCCATCAGGCGTCGAGCGCCGTTGTCAGCGCCTTGAGGAACTTCTCGTTCTCTTTGGGAGTCCCCACCGTGACGCGCAGATGATCGGGCATGTCGTAAGCCGCCAGCGGCCTGACGATGACGCCCAGGCGCAGCAGTTTCTCGTACACCACCCTCGCCCGCGACACGCGGAAGGTGACGAAATTGGCGCACGAAGGAATGTGCTCGAGCCCGAGCGTCTTGAAGGCGCGTTCCAGCTTTGCCAGGCCGGCGCGGTTCATCTTGCAGCTCTTCGCGACGAATTTCCTGTCCCCGAGCGCGGCAAGCGCCGCCGCGAGCGCAAGGCTGTTGACGTTGAAGGGCTGGCGCACGCGGTTCAGGAGATCCGCGACGTCCGGGTGCATGAGCCCGAAGCCGACGCGCAGCCCCGCCAGGCCGTAGACCTTCGAGAAGGTGCGCGTGAGAATGAAGTTCGGGTATTTCCCGAGCAAGGCCACGCTGTCGTAGCGCAGGTCAGTTGGCAGGTAGTCGGTATAGGCTTCGTCCACGACCACCGCGACGTCGCGCCGCGCGCGCGAGAGAAAATTCTCGATCTCCCCGCCCGTCGCGAACGTCCCCGTGGGATTGTTCGGGTTGGCGATGAACACCACCCGCGTCTCCGGCGTGATCGCGGCGAGCATCGCCTCGAGATCGTGAGCGTAGTTCTTCGCGGGAACGACGATGCCTTTCGCGCCGCGCGCCTGGGTGGCGAGCGGGTAGACCGCAAAGGCGTGCTGCGAGTACACCGCCGCGCGGCCTGGCGCGAGAAAAGCGCCCGCGACCATCTCGAGCAGGTCGTTCGAGCCGTTGCCGACGACGATGCACTCCTGCGGAATGCCGTGGCGGCGCGCGAGCGAAGCTTTCAGCTCGAAGGCGTTGCCGTCGGGATAGCGCCCGAGCTCCGCGAGTCCCTTCTTGATGGCGGCCTTTGCCTTGGGCGAGATGCCGAACGGGTTCTCGTTCGAAGCGAGCTTGATGATCTTTCTTTCATCCAGCCCCATTTCGCGGGCGAGCTCGGAGATCGGCTTGCCCGGCTGGTACGGCGCGATGGCGCGGATGTACGACGGCGACTGCTCGCACAAATCCATTGAGCAGCCCTAGAGAACCGCAGCCGGATAGCTGCCGAAGATCTTCACGAACGGCGCCTTGTCGCTCAGCTCGGCGAGCGCCTTTGCCACCTTTACATCCTGTTGATGGCCTTCGATGTCGACGTAGAAGTAGTACTCCCACTGCCCGGTGCGCGCGGGCCGGGATTCGAGGCGCGACATGCTCACGCCATGCGCGGCGAACGACGCGATGAGGTCGTGGAGGGAACCGGGCTTGTTGTGCGCCGTCATGACGAGCGAAGTGCGGTCCTTGCCGGAGGAGCCGGCGTCGTGGGATCCCAGCACGAGGAAACGGGTCCTGTTCTTGGGATCGTCCTCGATAGCGCGCGCGAGCACCTTGAGGCCGTAGCGCTCGGCCGCGATCTCGGGTCCGATCGCCGCCGCGCCCGCCTCTTTCGCGGCGACGCGCGCGGCCTCGGCGTTGCTCGCGAGCGGAACGCGCTGGGCGAGCGGAAGGTGCTGCGAAAGCCACTCGTGGCACTGGGCGAGCGACTGCGGGTGCGAATAGACCTTGCGTATCGCCTTCATCGAAGGGCGCTTCGCCATCAGGTTCTGCTGCACGCGCAGCACCACCTCCGCGCAGATCTTGAGCGGCGTGCCGAGCAGCAGATCGAGCGTGCGGCCGATGGCGCCGTCGGTTGAGTTCTCCACCGGAACCACCGCGTATTGCGCAGCGCCCGTCTCGGCGGAGCGGAACACCTCGTCGATCGAGCCGCAGGGCTGCGCGGCTACGGCCGCGCCGAACTGCTTGGCCAGCGCCATCTCGCTGAAGGTGCCTTGGGGCCCGAGGTAGGCGACCGCGAGCGGCTGCTCGAGCGCGCGGCAGGCCGAAATGATCTCGGTGAAAAGCCGAACGAGCGCGTCGCTCGCGAGCGGCCCGCGGTTGGCGAGCGCGATGCGGCGCAGGACCTCGGCTTCGCGCTCGGGGCGGTAGACGCCGCCGTTCGCCTTCAGCCTTCCGATGGCGGCGGCGTGGTTTGCACGCTCGTTCAGCAGCGCGACGATTTTTTCGTCGAGCGCGTCGATCGCGGCGCGGTGCCGGGTGATGTCGTCGGACATGGCGCTCAGGATGAGGGCAGATAGCGCACCGCGAGCACGCCCTTGATGCGCGCGAGGCCTTCGGCGAGTCCCTTGTTCACCGGGCTGTCGACGTCGACCAGCGTGTAGGCCATCTCGCCTTTGGAGCGGTTCACCATGTTGTGGATGTTGAGCCCTGCCTTGGCCATTGCGCTCGAGATCTGGCCGACCATGTTGGGCACGTTGGCGTTGGCGATCGCGACGCGGTACGGCGACTCGCGCCCCATGACGACGTCGGGAAAGTTGACTGCGTTCTGGATGTTGCCGTTCTCGAGGTAGTCGCGCACCTGGTCGACGACCATCACCGCGCTGTTTTCCTCGGCCTCGCGGGTGGATGCGCCCAGGTGCGGCAGCGCGATGACCGCGGGATTCTCGCACAGCGGCTGCGCCGGGAAGTCGGTCACGTAGTATTTGAGCTTCCTGGAGGCGAGCGCAGCGGCGACCGCCTTGGCGTCGACGATTTCCTCGCGCGAGAAGTTGAGCAGGATGCTTCCTGCGTGCATCAGCTCCAGGTTCTTCGCGTTGATCAGATGCCTCGTCACGGCAAGCAATGGAACGTGCAGCGTGACGAACTGGCTGCCTTTCAGGATCTCCTCGATCGAATGCGCCTTCTTCACCTGCGCGGGCAGGCTCCACGCCGCGTCGACCGTGATCTCGGGGTCGTAGCCGAGCACGTTCATCCCCAGCTTGATCGCCGCGTCGGCGACCAGGCTCCCGATCTTGCCGAGGCCGATCACCCCCAGCGTCTGCTTGGGCAGCTCGATTCCGGCGAACTGCTTCTTCTCCGCCTCGACGCGCTTGGAGAGCGTGTCGTCGTCGCAGTTGAGCGAGTGTACGAACCGGACCGCCGGAACCAGATTGCGCGCGGCCATCAGCATCCCGGCGAGCACCAGCTCCTTCACCGCGTTCGCGTTCGCGCCGGGGGCGTTGAACACCGGCGCGCCGCGCCCGCTCATGTCCTTCACCGGAATATTGTTCGTGCCCGCGCCGGCGCGGCCGATCGCGCGCACGCTGTCGGGAATCTTCATCGCGTTCATCTCGTGCGAGCGCACCAGGATCGCGTCGGGGTGAGCGCCGTCCTTCACGATGCGGTAAGCCTCCGCAGGAAAGCGCTTCAGACCTGCTTGCGAGATCGAGTTGAGCACCAGGATTTCGAATTTTCTTGCCGACATTGCGAAATCATAAACTACCGAAGCCCGTCGCGCGATTTGTCGTTGCGCTGCGTGTCCCGCTTGACCTGGTGCGCCCCGCGACTGCATGATTTGCCGTAACGCCCAAAGCAGCGGGAGGGAAGCATGCGACCGATCATAACAGCGATCACCATCGTGATTTCACTCGGGCTCGGCGGCACGGCGCTTCACGCCCAGACTGCGTCGAAGTACGGCCGTCGGAGCGCCCGCACAGCCTGCCGATCCACGCCATGATGCTGATCCAGCACGGCGTCTATCTTCTGGAAAATCTGGAGCTCGGGTCGCTGGCGGCGGCGCGTGCCTATGAATTCGCCTTCATCGTACAGCCCCTGAAGATCAAAGGCGCCACCGGCTCCGCAATCGCGCCGATCGCCATTCGCTGACCGCTGCAAGAATGGAGCAGAACAGCAGCGGATAGACCCAGGCTCTGGAGAGGAGGTTTGTGATCATTCGGGCTGGATCTTCACGGCCTCGAGGACTTTACGCCACTTGGGTATCTCGCGCCGGATAAGGTCGGCGAATTCCTCGGGCGTGCTCGGCGTGACATCGACGGTGTTGAAGCGCTCGCGCAGCTCCGCCTGGGCCAGCACCTTGCCGATATCGCCGGAGAGCCGGGCGACGATCGCCGCGGGCGTCCTGGCGGGGGCGAGGATGCCGAACCAGAGCGTCGATTCGTACCCGGGGAGCCCTGCTTCCTGCACGGTGGGAAGCTCGGGTGCGGCCGAGCTGCGGCGCGCGCTGGTGACCGCGAGCACGCGCACCTTTCCGGCGCGCGCCTCCGAGAGGCCGGCGGATCCGAACATCAGGTCTACGTGCCCGGCCATGACGTCCATCATCGCGGGTCCGGCGCTCTTGTACGGGACGTGCTCCATCTCCACGCCCGAGAGCGACTTGAATAATTCGCCCGCCAGATGGGCGGTGGTGCCGTTGCCGCCCGAGGCGAAGCTGAGCTTGCCCGGGCGGGATTTCGCGAGCGCGATCAGCTCGGCGACCGAGTTCGCGGGCAGCGAAGGACGCACGACGAGATAGAGCGGCGTGGTAAAGCACAGCGCGACGGAAGGTTCTTGTACGCGCTCACGCTGATAAAGCTGCTCACGCTGGTGAAGACCAGCGTGTAGCCGTCGGGAGGCGCCTTGGCCACGGCCTGCATCGCGATGATCGTCGTCGCGCCCGGCCGGTTCTCGACGATCACCGCTTGTCCGAGCAGCGGCGAGAGACCGGCCGCGACCGCACGCGGCAGCAGGTCGCCGGGCCCGCCCGGCGCGAAGGGAGAGACGATCTTCACCGCCTTGGCGGGGTAGCTTTGAGCATGGGCGAGCGTCACGGCCGCGATCGCGGCGGCGATGGTGATGAGGGTGCGCTTGACGAACATGGTGATCCTCCCCATGCACGCACGTTTTACCGCAGTCAGAGCAGGTTCGCGACGCTTACCAGTATCTCGCTAGCGAAACGATCATCGCCGCCGCCGCGGCGAGCGCGGCCACCATCGCCCATCGCGCGGCGGACTGCGCGCCGGCAGCCGCCGCTCTGGCCGCGCTCGCGGATTCCTCCGCGGCCTTGAGAGCCCGCTCTGTACGCTCGCGTTCCGCTGACTCTCCTTCGCGGAGGCGGCGGTGGTGCTGTTCCAGCAGCCATTCCCAGGCGAATACCTTGCCCGCTCCGAAATGCTCGGACTCGAGCCTGGCTTGCACTACCAGCTCGCCGAGCTTCTCGCATTCGCGGCGAACGTCTTCGCGGCTGTCTGTGGTCAAAGCGGAAGTCCTAGTAGCACTGACCTCCATCATCGGGGCGCCAGGGATTGGAAAAGGTGCTCAGCGATTCGAGGAAGACGACGAGGTCGGTCTGCTCCCGCGGCGTGAGGTCGAGGGGCTTCCCGGGCCGCCCGTCCTTCGCGTGCAGGCGGACGGGGTCGAGAACGGCGTAGTGGCGCACGACCTCTGCGAGCGTCTCGGCGCCGCCGTCGCGGCCGTAGGGAGCGGTGAGTATCAGGTTGCGCAGCGACGGCACCTTGAACTCGCCGAAACCCGCCTTCTCGAGAGCTGCCTCGCGCGTGCGCGCGGCGCTCGCGCCCGTCTTGTCGTCGTTGTAGCGGCCGAGCAGGTTGAAGCGGCTTTCCGCGAGCTTCCGGATTCCGGCTTCGCGTCCGGGATCGGCTTGCCCGCGCGGGGCGAAGCGCGACAGGCCGGTCGCGAAGAACTCGCCGCCGGTGAAATTGGGTCCGGAATGGCAGCGGGTGCAGCCGCCTTTTCCGATGAAGATCTTGAGCCCTCGCTGCGCCGGTTCGGAATAGGTACCGAGGGAAGGCCGTTCCGCCCCCGCGAGCGCGTCGCGAAACCGATCGAAGGGCGTGCGCCCGCTGATCAAGGTTTCCTGGAACGCGGCCAGCGCCTTGCCGACGCCGACGAACACCGCTTCGTCTTCGGTCGGCGACGGCGGGGCTCCGAACGCCTTGCGGTAGCGGCAGGCGAGCTGCTCGTCCTCGCGCACCAGCTGCGCCACGTGGCGCGGCGTCGCGGCGAGCTCGCGCTCGTCCAGGATCGGGCGCAGGGTCTGCGACCACAGGCTGTCGGAAGCACCGTCCCATGCATACCAACGGCTCGCAGCCAGATTCACGAGCGTCGGCGTGTTGCGATCCACCTCGCTCATGCCGACGCCGCGCGTGAGGTTGTCGCTCCAGTTGCGCTCCGGCACGTGGCAGCTCGCGCACGCCACCGTTCCCTTCGCGGAGAGGCGCTGATCGAAGAAGAGGCGCGTCCCGAACTCGATCGCGTCCACTTGCCCCGAAACCCGATTGCTCGGATCGGGTTGGGCGAGCGCCGGCCACGGCCCGTGCGACAGGATGATCTTGATCTCGCTGGCGGTGAAGACGGGCTTTGCGGCATCCTGCTGCGCCGGGCTGGTCGCCGCCAGCAATGCGCAGGCTGCGCCGAGCGCGGCGCGTGCGAGGTGAATCGCGATTCGTTTCTTCTCGAGGCCGGAAACCATGCCCTATGCCCCCTTGCAGGTCACGACGCGCCATCATATCCTCTGCGCCGGCTCGACGGGAGGGGCGGAGAGGCACTCTCCAATCGCATTCCCGGCGTCGACGAGCCGGCAAAAAATCGGCCGCCGGGGAAAACCTCGCGGCGGCCGTTGTGGTGCGAGATGGCGTCAGGCTTGCATTCGCGCTATTTCTTGGGCGCTTGCACCTTTTCCCATACCGTGGTGGTGACGACCATCTTGCCGTCGCTTGTAGCCGGCCCCGGCTCGTTGACCATCGTGATCCTGCGTCCTTCGATCTTGATCTGCCGCGCCGCGGCCCGTGCAGGAATCTCGTTGTGTGTGGCGTCGAAGAAATACGTGAGCTTGTTGCCTTCCAGCTTGTACGTTCCCGCGTAGGCGTTCATCGTGTTGAACAGCTCGATGCGTTGCTGATCCGTCACCTTGGCCGCACTCTCCGGCTTCGGGCGCTTGTCGCTCAAGATTATGCCCATCACCCGCCCGTCCGGAGTGAAGCTTACGTAGCCGTTGGGCGTTTTGCCGCGACCTTGTCTGATTTCACCGGTATCGGCCAGTTTCTGGCTTTGGCTGACCAGCTTCCACGTCCCGTAGAGGTCGCGTTCGGCCGCCGCCGCAGCGAGCGGGGTAGCGAGGAGTAAAGCACTGGCGAGTATCGCGGATTTTTTCATAATGTCTCCTTCCCTGGAATTCGGGCGCATGCCCGAGCCACTTGTTATACGCCCCGGCTGGCAGCCTGTCGAACCGCAAATTCGAACCGAACCTAGTCGCTCTTGATCTTCGCCGACCGGACGACCTCGGCCCATTTCCTCAGCTCGGTTTTCACCACGCGCCCGAGCTCCTCCGGGCTGCTGCCCACCGGGTCCGCGCTCTGCTCCAGGAGTCTCTGCTTCACTTCCGGCAGGTGCAGCACCCGGGCGACTTCCTTGTGCATGCGCGCGATGATCGCTTCGGGCGTCCTGGCCGGGGCGAACAGCGCGAGCCAGGTATCCACCTCGTAGTCGGGGAGGTTCAGCTCTTCGGCGACGGTCGGGATCTCAGGCGCCGCCGGATTGCGCTTGAGCGTGGTCACCGCGAGCGCACGCAGTTTCCCGGAGCGCACGGACGGGAGCCCCGCGGGCGCCGTGAGGAAGAGAAACGGAACCTGGCCCGCGATCGTGTCGGCGAGGGCGGGGGCGCCGCCCTTGTAGGGAACGTGGACCATGTCGATGCCGGCCCTGCGCTTCAGCAGCTCGGCCGCGATGTGGCCGGGCGTGCCGTTGCCGGGCGACGCGTAGGCGTAGAAGCCGGGGCGCTCCCGGGCCGCGGCGACCAGCTCGCGCAGCGTCTTCGCCGGCGCGTTCGGGTGCGCGGCGATGAGCTGCGGCACGCTCACGAGGAGCGACACGGGGGCGAAGTCGCGCTCGACGTCATAGCTCAGCTGGTAGAGCGCCGGATTCATGGTGTGCGCGGAGAACGTGAAAAGGAACGTATAGCCGTCGGGTGCGCTCCTCGCCGCCGCTTCGGTGCCGACCACGCCGCCGGCGCCGCCGCGGTTCTCGATGACGATCGTCTGCCCGAGAGCTTCCGAGAGCTTGGGCTGCATGATGCGCGCAGTGATGTCGAGGGTGCCCCCGGGCGGGAAGGGCACGATGAACCGGATCGGCCTTGCCGGATACTCCTGCGCGAGCGCCTGCGATCCCATGCCGATCGCGCAGCCCGCGATCAGGCCGAGCGCGGCCCTTGTGACGAGCTTGCACATGTCTCCTCCATCTTCCCCGGTGTCGCGCGGCCCCCTCGACAACCTGAAGTGCTATTCTGCGCCGACTCCACGGGAAGAGGCGACGATGAAGAATTCCCTGATGCGGTTCCTCGCGGGCGCGGCGCTCGCCGCCGCTGCGGTGCCTTGCACGGCCCAAGGTTATCCATCGAAGCCACTCCTGATGTTGATGCCGCTGCAGGCGGGCAGCGCGGTCGACGTGATGATCCGCAT
>WNGN01008339.1_pt1 | contig 10625 bp, 7 predicted proteins | sample 5400561 | NCBI WGS metagenome assembly WNGN01 (sample SAMN13153379, study PRJNA577476) | soil metagenome | isolation source: 115 cm soil or saprolite under Garry oak tree replicate 2 | place: USA:California | collected 2016-06-15 | reverse complement strand
CTGCTCGACGTCGACGTATTGACCGTTCACGGCGAGAAGGGTCAACCCGACCAGGAACAGTAAGAATGCCGCAAGCAGCACGACCTTGGTCGAGATCTTCATAGGCTCGAACACGTTTCGCATTTCTCTGTCGTCGAACGACTGCATGATTGTCTCCATTTATGGTTAGGCGTGAATGCGCATTCAGGCGCGGCGAGCCGCCTGAAACCCTACTCCTCATCCCTTCATTTCGTACTCGTTACACCGGGGCTTGCTTGCGTTAGAGTGTCTATACCTCGTCGCTTCTGCGCCGATCGCACGCTGTACGAGCGTCGCGACGTCGAGAATCAACGCGACCTCGCCGCTGCCCAGGATGGTCGAGCCGCTGATGCCTGCCAGCTGCTCGAACAGTTTGCCCAGCGGTTTGATCACGGCCTGGAATTCGCCCAGCAGCGAGTCGACCACGAAGCCCGCCTGCTGCCCGGCGTAATTCACCACCACCACGTTCTCGCGCTTACCGGGCTCGCCCGGTACCTCGAATACATCGCGCAGGCGCAACAGCGGCAGCACCTGTCCGCGCAGATTCACGTATCCGCTTTCGCGCACCCGCGCCGCATCTTCGGCCGAGAGCTCCATGCATTCGACGACCATCTCCAGCGGCACCATGTAGCTGGCGCGCCCGACGCCCACCAGGAAGCCGTCGATGATGGCCAGCGTGAGGGGCAGGCGGATCGAAATCGTGCTGCCTTCGCCTTCTTCGCTGTCGACGCTGACGCTGCCGCGCAGCGATTCCACGTTGCGACGGACCACGTCCAGGCCGATGCCGCGCCCGGAGACGTTGGTGACCTGTTCCGCCGTGGAGAACCCCGGCTCCACGATGAAGCGCAGGATTTCTTGGTCGCTCAGGTTCTGTCCTGGCGTGGCGAGGCGGCGCTCGACGGCGCGAGCGAGAATCTTCTTGCGGTCCAGCCCGCGGCCGTCGTCCGCCACTTCGATCACGATACTGCCCGACTCGTGGTAGGCGTTGAGCCGCACTTGACCGCGGGGAGACTTGCCACGCTGACGCCGCACTTCCGGCGCTTCGATCCCGTGGTCGAGGGCGTTTCTGACCAGATGCACGAGCGGATCGCTGATCCGTTCGACCATCGACTTGTCCAGCTCGGTCTCGGTGCCGGTGAGGACGAGCTCGACGTCCTTGCCGAGCTCGCGGGCCAGATCGTGTACGAGGCGATCGAAGCGGTTGAACGTTTCGCCGATCGGCACCATGCGCAGCTTCAAGGCGCCGTCGCGCACGGCCTCGACCAGCCGCGCCAGCGTGCTGGCGGCCTCGAGCATGTTGCTGTCGGCAGCCCGCTGGGCGATGACGCCGGCGCCGGCGCTGGCGATGACGAGCTCGCCCACGAGGTCGATCAACTCGTCGAGCTTGTCGGCGCGCACGCGTATGAAGCGGCTTTCGAGCGCCCTGTTCTTCTTGATCAAGTCCTGCTTGTCGAGCGCCGCGCCCACCAGCTCGTTTTGCACCAGGCCCTGACTGACCAGGATTTCACCGAGCTTTCGTGCGTGCCCCGGTCCCGTCTCGTCGAGGTTCTGCTGCAGGCGGAGCCCCTCCTCCAGCTCGCGTCGGGTAAGCGCGCCGCTGGTGACCAGCAGATCGCCCAGCTGCGCGTTGTCTTCCGGCAGACCGTCGATGAGGGCGATGTAGTCGGAAATCCTGCTGTGGGGAGGAATGATGCGGATGGCGCAGTCGTCGCGAAGGTAATCAAACACGTTCTCGATCGTTTGCTTGTCTACCTGGCCGGTGAAATCCAGCTCCATGCCGAGGTAGCACGCCTCCGGGTCCATGACGCTTGCCTCCGGCATGGCATCGAGCAGGGTAGTCACCGCAGTGATCTGGCCCAGGCTGCCGAGGTAGCGGACGAAGGACAACGGATCGAGGCCGTGGCGAAGCACGTCCCGCCCGAAGCGAAGCGAGATATGCCAGGTTTCGCTCGCCACAGTGCCACCGTCGGTGCGTCGCACTTCGGGGTCGCGTACCGGCGCTGCGGCCGCTTGCGGCACACCGGCGTTGCCAAGGCACGCGTTCAAGGCCGCGAGCAGGCCGACGCCTGCCTCGCCGATCCGCTCGAACGCGGCCTTCCTGTCGTTCGCGACCAGACAGTCGATCAGCGACGACACGTGGTCGCCGCACCCGAGCAGCAAGGCGATGAGTTGGCTGTCGATCGCGAGCTCGCCGGCGCGGATCAACTGCAGCACGCTTTCCATCGCGTGAGTGAATTCGACGATGGCATCGAAATTGATGGACCCGGACGACCCCTTTATCGTGTGAGCGGCCCGGAACACGGCATTGATCAGCTCGGCATCCCTCGGCGCTTTCTCCAGGCGCAGCAGGGCGCTCTCCATATCGCGGAGCAGCTCGCGGCTCTCGGCGATGAAGGTCTGCTGCACCATTTCCATTCTCGTGGTCATCGGCGACTCGTCTTCTTGACGGCTTTCGTTGAACCTTTGCTGGACCTCGCGCCGGAGCTCTTCCTGGACTTTGCGCGTCGCCCTTTCTTATGCTGACGCGATGAAACGACCGCAGGGTCGCCGAAATAGGCACCGAGGTTGTAGCGCTCGAGCACGTCGAGCGAAGCCGGGCTGTGCCCGGTGAGGCGCAAGACCTTTCCCTCATTGAGCGATTCGCGTTTCACCAGGATCAGCAGTTGCACCCCCGCCGTGTCCATCTCGTCCACGGAGGACAGATCGATTTCCGTTTCCTTCGCCGTCGCGACGGCGCTGAGCAGCAGCGGCTTATCGGCAGCCGCCTCGTAAATGGTCATGCTGCCTTCCACAACCGCCTTGCAGCGGCCTTCGGCACCGGTCTCGATCGTGATCGCCACGGGTCCTCTCCTTTTCGGGCTAGGCGACGAGCTTCGAAACGGCATGCAGGATTTGCTCGGGCCGAAACGGCTTTACGACCCACGCCTTGGCGCCGGCCACCTGTCCCGCCTGCTTGCTCTTCTCGCTCGCTTCGGTAGTGAGCATGATGATCGGCACGAAACGGTAATCAGACAGCCGCTTGACCTCTTTCACGAAGTCGATGCCGTCCATCCCAGGCATGTGAACGTCACAGATCATCAGATCGACCTTGCGGCCATCCAGCTTTTTCAAAGCCTCGGCTCCGTCCGCGGCATCGAGCACTTCGTAGCCGGCGTCCGTCAGCGCACCACGCACGGCTTCCCGTAGCGAGGCGGAATCGTCGATGACCATGATCTTCTTTGCCATGTCGAACGATATTTAGAAAAGCGCACCCGGAAACACTCACAACTTGGAGGCCACAACTTCATTCATCGCTTTCGTCGTCGCAACACGCTCGATTGCACGCTGCCTCCATGCGCGATCTCGCCTGTGCTGCGCACACGCCGCTGCACCTACGCATGATTTGTGCCAGATGTGCTTCGGATCGTGTGCGCAATCGACATCTCGGAAGTGTCTGGCACAGGAAATGCATATGACGACGGTGCATGCGGTAAGTAGGCAAGGAATCACCCTGCCTGCGGAGTTGAATCGATCGGCAGCGCGGTTTGACGGATTGCGGGGGCGAGTCTTCCTGGATCGCCGCTCGAAAGACTGCTCTGCGTCACATTTGTGACATTTTTTGTTACTGCCGATCGACCGACGCACGGTGACCGTTGACGACAACCATAAGGAGATGCGCGTGAAGGCCATGCAGGGACTCGGAACTGGGGACCAGGGTGGACCTGATTGTTCGCGCGGCACGTTGCCCCGCGACCCGGGCGTCACACGTCAAGAGTAAGGACGGAATAGCGATATGTCCGTCACCTTCAACATTGTCCGTAGCCGCCCGAAGATCATTCTCCAGCTGGGCGCGATCTTGTTGCTGCCGTGGGTATGGGCGGCGTTCGTCATGCCATTGTGGGCATCCGGCGTGTGCGCCGCGCTCTGGGTGGTCGCGTTTCGTTTCGCCGTCCACCTCTTCGTCGTCCCGAGATTCAAGCGGCGCCGAGCCAGCGACAGCTCACTCACGCCCGAGCAGATCATCGATATGCGCGCGCCAACGACGGGCATGTTCACTATCGATCCTCAGACCGTCCGAGGCGACCTGGATTCGCTGCACAGCGGACTGCGCCGGTGGCAGGAAACGTCCAGCGTCTCGAGCGGAGAGACGGCCACAGCAAGGGACTGCGTAGGCGAAGTCATCTCGCAGACCGAACGCGCTGTGCTGGCGCTCACCCTGAGCTTTCGTGGCATCACCACCAAGACGCGACAGCAGATGGAGACGGCGATGTCGCTGCTCAAGCGAAGCGCCGAGCAGGTCAACATTTCTCCGGGAGGCTGGCTTTCGCTGCCCGACTACATACACGCCTATGAAATGCAGCTTCTGGAGGTGGTCGAGAACATGGTCAAGTTCTCGGGGTCGTCCGACGAAATGCTCCAGCACCAGACGAAGATTCGCGAACAGTCCGTACTCATCGATGAGCTGCTCGATGAGTTGCGTTCAATGGCGACTCGCATCGGCAGACTCGCGCTCGACTCTTCGATGGTCGCGGGCGAGTCGGGTAAGCACCGGGACCATCTGATCGAGCTCAGCGACTCGATCCGCGAGACCAGCAATAAGACATTCGACTTGACTCGAACGGTCCGGAAGAGCCTCGAGACGATCCGAGACGAGCTCGTCGTCACCTACAAGGTCATCAACAAGACCGCGGTCATCGCCAAGGAGTCCGCGCAACGCGCCAAGGCCGACGTGGCCCAATTGAACATCACGATGATCGCGAAGACCAGAGAAGTCGAGGAATCGCTGTCGAAGATCAATTCTCTCGGTGGGGCGATTCAGCAGGACGTGAACAATGCCTTCATCGCGATGCAGTTCCAGGACATCACTCAGCAACAGCTCGAACACATGCGCGGGAACGTCCTCGCGGACGTCGTGCGCACGATGGATACGTTGTCGGTGGAGACGCAAGAGATGATGAAGAAGCAGATTTTCCTCGATATCCAAGCAGATGCAAAACGGCTGAATGTATCTCTGGGCGACCGCCCGAGGGCCGCTCTCGACGCAAACGGTGCCGCCGGCGGCTCGCCGTCCGCCACCGAGGTCGAACTGTTCTAGGAAGGCAGCCCCATGGCCAACATTCTCGCAGTGGAAGACGCCGCAACCATGCGGCAAGTCGTCAATTTCACCTTGACCGACGCCGGGCACACGGTCGCGGAAGCGGCCAACGCCGATGAGGCTCTGGCACAGGTCGCCACGTCGAAATTCGATCTCATCATCTGCGATGTCAACATGCCCGGAAGGAACGGCCTGGAACTGGTGAAGCTCCTCAGGGCTATGCCGAATTTTCGCTTTGTCCCGATCCTCATGTTGACTACCGAGCACCGCGAGGAATTGAAAGCAGAGGGCAGGGCGGCGGGCGCGCCGGGCTGGATCCTCAAAACCTTCGACCCGAGCGTGCTGCTGGAAGTCGTGAAGAAAGTGATGAGATAGGTTCCGGGTCCGAGTCCGCATAGCCGGTTCCACAACAATCCATCAAGCCCCTTCCCGTGACGAACCTACTCATCTCGGAATTCGACGTGGGCCCGCTGTCGTGGGTCCAGCCCGAGATCGACCAGGCGCTTACGCAAGGGATCGAGGCGCTCGCGAGCTTCCGCCGGTCGGGGAGCGACGTCGCTGCGCTCAAGGACGCGCGAATGCACGTCCACCAGGCCGCGGGCGCAATCGAGATGCTCGGCCTCGACGCGGTAGCCGATCTCACCGACGAGATCGAGCGCCATCTCGCGCGGCTCGAAAACCTCGCGCGAAACGAGCTCGAACTTGCGAGCGACCCAATCGAGCGTGCGTGCCGCAAGCTCTCGATCTTCCTCGGCGAGCTCGCCAATGGCGCGCCGCTGGTTCCGCTGAAGCTCTACCCCGAATATCTGGCGCTGCTGCAGTCGGGCGGCGTCGAGGCGGTGACGCCGATCGACCTGTTCTATCCGGACTTGAGTCCCCGTGCACCAACGATTGCGACGCGCGCGACGATCACCGCACACAAGCTACCCTCCTACCTTGCCAAGCAGCGCCGCTTGTACCAAAGCGGCTTGCTCGCCTGGCTGCGCGGAGACGACGACGGCGCAAGGACGATGCGTGATGCGATCGTCGGCATCGACGAGGTCACGCCTCAGGAGAGCCTGCGCTCGTTCTGGTGGACGGTCCGCGCGCTATTCGAGGCCATGGCCGAACGCGGTCTCGAGCGCAGCTTCGGCCTCAAGCAGCTGGTCGGGCGCATCGATCTGCAGATCCGCCGCGTTGCTGAAGGCAGTGCCAGGGCTGCCGATCGACTGCGGCGGGAAGTGTTGTATTACGTGGCGATCAGCAGATCCATGGACCCGGAGGTGCATGCGGTGCAGCGCGCCTTCCGTCTTGCGAGCTTGATCCCGCCCGACGAGGCGATCATTGCGGACCCCATCGGCATGCGGCAGCTGGCGCGCGAAGCATGCGAGCGACTCTCCGGCGTAAAGGAGGCGTGGCTCAACTTCGCGTCCGGCCGCGCCGAAGACTTAGACGAGCTCAAGCAGACGCTGAGCGCGGTGCATGCCGCAGCCACCGAGATGAAGCATGAGGCGCTATCGAAGCTGACCGCGGCGCTCGTCGAGCGGCTCGACCGAATGCCGATCAGGATGGTGCCCGAGCCACTGGCGATGGAATACACGACCGCGTTGCTTCTCGCCGAGAGCGCCTTCGAGAATTACGCCAGCCTGTCGGCGGAGTTCTCGCAGCAGGTCGACACGATGCTGGTGCGCCTCGATGCCGCGGGCGCTGGCCGAGCCCCACCCGGCGGGAGCGCAGTCACGCTCGACGAGCTGGGCAGGCGCGCTCAGGAGCGCCTGCTCATCGCACAGGTTGGACGCGAAATCCAGGCGAACTTGCGGCACATGGAGGAGGTGCTCGATGCGCTGCGCATCCTCGGCCTCGATGACGCCGATCGTCTGCTCGAGCTTTGCGATCAGCAGATCCAGGCATATGCGAATCCGGGGGCCGAGGTCTTGAACGAGCATCTCGAGCTCCTCGCGGAATCGCTCTGCGCCCTCGGCTTCTACATGGATGCCGTCGAGCAGCAGCGCTCCGACTGCGACCGCGTGATCGCGCCGCTGCTCGCGAGGCACCTCGGCGAACCACCAGTGCGTGCCGCCCAGGAGACCGAGTCGGTCGAATCGGCCGTTGCCTCGCTGCGCGCGGATCTGCCGCGGCTCGTCGAAGCCGCGCATGGCGACGCCAGCGATTCCGGCGCGCGCGATGAGCTAAAGCGCAAGCTCGTCGAGCTCAAGGACGATGCGGAGCTGATCGGCGACGACCACCTGGCTCTGCAGGCGCACGCGGCCAGCGCCGAGCTCGACCGCGGCGGGCAGGCCCTCGCTGCAGGGTCGCCGCGATCGCCGAGCAGCATGCCGCACTGATGCGCAACGCCGGCGACCGCGAAGCGCTGCGCACGGCTCGCCGCGGCTTCCACACGCTCAAGGAGTCCAGCCGGATGGTGGGCCTGGCCGAGCTCGGCGAGATCGCCTCCGAAGTCGAGAAGATCCACAACCTGCTGCTCGAGGAGGAGTTGCCGGTGACCACAGCGGTCGTTGCGATGATCGACACCGCGCAAGGGAGCTTCCTGGGGTGGATCGACGCGTTGTGCAGCGCCGGCCGCGTCGCGCCCGATCCGGGCAAGCTGTACGTGGCGCTGCGCGGCGTTGAAGACGGGCTGCGGGACGCCATGGCCACGATCGCCGCCGCGCCGACGATTGTGCAATCGTCGGTCACGCTCAACGACCGGATCGACCACGAGCTCACGGTCCGCACCGATTCATTCGCAGCATCGAAAGCGCACGAATCGATCGACCCCATGGCTCCCGTCCAGCCGACCCACGACGAGATCCTGGGGGGCGTCCGCGACTCAGTCAACGGTGAGCTGCTCGCGATCTTCCTCGAGGAGGCGGCCGAACTCTTCCCTGCCGCCGGAGAGCAGCTACGGGCGTGGCGCGGCGCACCGCACGACCAACAGGCGCCCCAGCAACTCCGTCGCACCCTGCACACGCTCAAGGGCAGTGCGCGGATGGCGGGAGCGCTGCGCCTCGGTGAGCTCACGCACGCGATGGAGTCGCGGCTTCTCGCCGGCGACGATATGGCCGTTGCGACTCCGGAGCTGTTCGAGGCGCTCGAGACGGACCTTGACTTTATCGCCTATGTGCTCGACAAACTGCTCACGGGCGAGACGAACGTGGCGTTGCCCTGGCTTGCACCGGGATCGTCGGCCGAGGCAGAGCACGCAAGACCAGCGGGTCCGACGCGCGAGCTGCCGAAAGCACGCGTCGACGAACGCGCAATGGTCGTTTCGCTCGGTGCGCCTGTTGCGCGTTCCCGGACGGCGCTGCCGCCCGCGCCGCCGAACGAAATGGCCGCAGCGATCACCGCCCATCCGCGGGCCAACGGTCACGAGGTCGAGGCCGGTGCGCACGCGATGCCGAGAGAGCGCGGCGCTGCGATCAACGGGCAGGTCAATGAAACAGGCGAAGTTTCGACCGTTGGCCCTCGCGTTAACGGCCGGCTCCACGCGATCAAAGCAAATCTCCTCGAGTTGACGAGCAGCGTCACTTGGCTGCGCAACCAAGTGCGCGAGATGGAGATCAAAGCGGAAGCCCAAATCTTGCCGTGCGTGACGCCGCGGCGAGACCACGGCGGCGATGACGATCTGTCGGACTTCGACTGCTTCGCTCGCTTCCAGGATCTCACGCGCTCCCTGACCGAGGCGCTGAACGGCGTCTCGACGGTCCAGCAATCGTTGTTGCGTAATCTTGACGATGTTGACCTCGCGGCGCTCGCGCAGCCGCAAGAGCACTAACACAAACGTCATCGCCAGGTCCCGCCCTAACCATGGCTTCAAACCCGGCCACTGCTCGGCCACCAAGCGCAACGCGCGCCTCCCCGACAGATGCGAATCGCCTGCTCGGCGAGTGCTATGCATTGTTCGAGGCCCGGCTCCTCGACATGGCGACGTCCTCGCTCGAGCTGGCGCACGACCTCTTCGAGTCCCACAGCCATGTTCCCGACGGTGAGGTCGCTGCCTTTCTCAACAAGCGCGGAGAATGGCTCGCGCGCTTTCCGAACACCCTCAAGCACGCGTTCGAACGCAGGATAGCCGGTCATCGCCGAAAGGGGCGACGCCCCGACGCAGACGCATCGCTCTCGACGCTACGGGTGCTGACCGCATTTGACCATGAGAAGCAGGCGGCACTGATCGCCGCGACAGCATCCATCGAGGCCTTCACCCGGCGCGAGCGCGCCGCGCTGGACTTGCGCGTCGATGCGTTGCTCGCCGAGAACCTGCGGGGCGAAATCGACAATCCGCTCTCGATTGCCTACATCGTCGACGCTCTGGGCGCGACCTCGCGCGCGATCTATCCGAATCCACGCATCTGGCGACCTCTGCTCGAACGCTTGCTCACCGATACCCGGCCCGTCATCAACAAGCTCTACCTTTCGCTCAATCGGCAGCTCGCCGACCACGGGGTGCTGCCGGAAATCAAGGCAGCGCTACGCGCGCGCAGCGAGTTGCGGCCGCGCGACGACCGCGATCTGTTCGGCACGTTTGCGCACATGCTCGGGCAACCCGGCGTCGCGCCGAATGTCACGGTTCCCAACGCGAAGGCGATTTCAGGCGCCGCGCCGTCGCTGGTGTTTGCGGATGCGTCGGCTGCGCCGGCAGCGGCTCCGTCCACGCGCGATGCCGAGCTGCCGGTGATGGACGATCGGACGATCCTCACCGGACTGACGGCCCTGGCTGAGGCCGCGGCGAACTTCGAGGCGATGAAACCGGGTGAATCCTTGACCACGCCCTCCGGCGATCCGGGCCTGCCGAGCCTCGATCCCCTGATGGCGCTGGGATCATCGACCCCGCTCTTCGCGACGCTGGCCCACTGGCAGAAGCTCGATCTCTCCACTGCGATCGCAAATGCCGCCGGCCATCCCGTGCAGAGCCGTGTTACCGGTGTCGTCGTCCCGCTCAATCTCATCCCCTATATCCGCGCCGCCATCGCCAGCCACATCACCAATCCGGCCGATGGCGTCACGATGGACGTCATCGCGCTGCTTTTCGATTACGTCTTTCGCGACGCGTCGATCTCCGAATCGGCGCGCGAGCTGTTCGGGCGGCTGCAGGTCCCGATCGTCAAGGCGGCGCTGCTCGACCGCACGTTCTTTTCCGATGGCAATCATCCGGCGCGGCTGTTCCTCGACCATCTCGCCGATGCGGCGATTGGAACCAGCCATCACGACGACTACCGTGCATCGTTCGTCGCGACGGCGCGGGAGGTGATCGACGACATCTGCGCGAATTTCGAGATCGACGTCGCCGTCTTCCAGCATGCGGACGCCCGCCTGCTCGGGTTTGTCGACGCCGAATACGAGAAATCCACGGCCGCCGCCGCCGCCGAGGTCTCGGCCGCGCGCGCCGCCGAGGAAAGCGAGGCAGAGCGCGCCGCGGTGATCGCGATCGTCCGCGACCGTCTCGCCGGGCTCACGATCCCGTTCGAAGTGCGATCGTTCGCCGAGACGGCCATTATCGCGTACCTCACCGAAGTGCGACAGAAGCACGGCGACGACGGCAAGGAGTGGACCGGCG